>Ga0065711_1006810_pt1 | contig 28885 bp, 16 predicted proteins | sample Hoacrofraction12_FD_59098 | JGI IMG/M metagenome (GOLD analysis project Ga0065711, IMG submission 59098) | Hoatzin crop microbial communities from Cojedes, Venezuela - Epithelial fraction 12 v2 (version 2) | ecosystem: Host-associated > Birds > Digestive system > Esophagus > Crop | place... | reverse complement strand
AGGCGCAGCTGCTGCTGAGCCGGCTGCGGGAGGAGGGGCGGGAGGCCGAGCCGGCCGGGGGGGCTGCGGGGCGGCTGCGCTGGCTGGGCTGTGTCTTGGAGCAGCTCCCCCAGCCCCGGGCCTTCGAGGTGGTGGCGGCGGCGTTGCTGCTGCTGAGGCGGGAGGGGAGCGGCGCTGAGCAGGCCGGAGGCGGGGGCCGGGATGGGAGCGGCCCGGACGGGGACCAGGCGAGCGAAGCAGGCGGCGAGTGCGTTGCCGGGCCCCTGCTTTCCTGGCTGCTGGGGAGCCTGGAGCGGTTTTCTGCCTTCTGCCTCTTCCTCCCAGGCTCCCTTCTTGCCTCGCTAGCTGCCCACTATTCCCAGTTAAGCGGACCTTATTTGGAACTCCTAACCAGCTGGGGAAGCCACTTGCTCTATGACCCCTTGCAGGGACAATGGGTTAAAAGTTGTGTTGACAAAGCTGAATTGTCTTGGGAGGAGCTGAGGGAGCGCTTCAGCTGCCTCTGTCGGGGATCTGCACTGCTCAGGGGACAGACCCAAGCTGCTCTGAAACTCCTGAAGGCACAGGATGGAGACTTCAAGGTCTGCGGCCTAAGTGTGTGGACTGACTTACTGGTGGAAGTAGAGGAACATCTGAGGAAAGCAGCAGAACGCTAGTGCATGAACACAAAAGCAACACAAAAACTTCTGAAGTCCAGCAAATTGGCTTAACTCTATTTGCTATGAAAGGCAAGAAAGCCGTACCTCACTTTGGGCTGAAAACCAAGCATTCATGTGACCATTGACCACACTGTTTCTGACTGAATGTGAAGTCTTTCAGGGAGGCCTCGTGCTTTCTTGCAATTGCACTGTTAATTCCAGTCACATCAGGAAATGTCTTCCTTTTCTGTACTTGCTGCTCACCTAATAAAATGAAGAAAATGCTTTCTGTTTCAAATGTAGAATAAATAGGTTTCTGTTTAGAAAATGTTACAGTTCAGATGTGGTCATGGTAGTTGTGTCTCTAGCTGTTGGAGGCTGACCAAAAGCTTAAAAGGAAGGTGTAGTTTCAAACATGAAAAACCCAGATTCAGGGTTAGTTTAGTAGTGGTTGTCTTCATTGGCTTGTCTGCACTGGTGGCCACTTTCATGCTTCTACAGCTCTTGCACATGACTTAGCCCCTGGGTCTAAGTGAAGGTGAGAAAGCCAGCTGGAAAACTTATTGAAAAGTTCTAAAATTAGAAGGCTTTATTAGTTGCTATATTATATGATAATATGTGAGTATTTCCTAAGAAAACCAGTAAAATGTAGGGTGTTCTGTGTGGTGTTCTTCTCTTTTCCATAGTCTGTTACATGATTTTTATTTTTGTTTTGTGACACAGAAGTGAATGGACAACAAACTTTTTAATTGGATGACAAGTTTTTTTTCTTTGTTCTTTTAAGTTTAACCATTTTCTGTGAACAAAACTTGATCATGGTAGTTTCTCTCTTACCTTATCACTGTCATTTAAATTAATTATTGTAATGCAGAGGTAACATGTTCATCTATATTTAGCTCTATAAGCTAATGTTACCAAAAGTGAGCAGTGTGATAAGGGAATAGTCAAGGAAGATGGGAGAAATGTATGTGAATACCGCAAAAAGAGGTCCTCATTAATCTTTTGTGTGGAGTACCTGTCAAAGAGTTCCTATAGCCCATATTCTCACAGTCTCAAGATCAGTTGAGACATCTCTCTCTTGCTTCTGTTGCTGAGGTCCCTGTAGGAATGGTTAGAAGCTGCTTTGGTTCTGCTTATAAGCTTGGAAAAGCAAACAAGATACAAAAAAGTATAAACTACATTGAAGCTAATTAGAATAATAGTACATATTACAATAGAGAATAGTGTTTACAACTATGGTAGATATTTCTGTACCACAAAACTAAAGTGGGAAGGATCTCATGATTTTGAAATGGAAACAGTTAGTACAAGGGGATGAATATTGTGTATCTGGTAAAAGAAATAATGCCTATTCTAACTTGTAAGGAAATAATAAAAGACATAGAGAAGTTTTTGTTCTTCCCCCTCTTCTAAAACAAAAGAAATACTCAAGGCTAGCACGCTTTGTATAGTTAGAAGGACATGCTGCTAATCTCGCATCAAAAATATGGCTGTTTTCTTTGGATTCCTTGTTGCATCATGTCAGTGAGGCAATGAAGTTATGGAGATCTGCTGATGAGCATATTCTAAAAGCTACAGCTGTGGCAGTCATCTTGCTCTTTCTGAAATGGGGTTGTTCCCCCTTCTGGAGCTTGTGGTGGTGGTCAGTCTTAAAAGAGAGCACCAGGTCAGTGGACCTCAGGACAGGGTCAGTATTTCTGTGGTATCGAAAGGGATATGAATGCTGTCTGTAAGTCTTTAAAACTGCTTAGAAGTATAAAGCATGAAGTTTGAACTTACATTGTCTAGCCACAGTTCCCTGTGTTATGCAGTTTTGGCATTTGGTGTGGAAACTCTGCACTTGAGCTTGCTCTTAACGCTTTTAACAGGCAAAAAGTTTTTTTGTCTGTTAGAATACTTTTTGCTATCGGAGATTCCTAATGAATGATATACCCAAAGTACTAGTCAAAGTCATTCCTTTCTCCCTGGCTATATGTTGAGAGTGAATATCAAATCTTGCAGTAATATTACAAATGTTATAGTAACAAAAAATGACCCTTATCAGTGCTCCTTCTTCTGCATGGAGATCTAATGGGAAAAGTTGGGTAGAAGGCATTCCCCTCTCTTAGTGAGGCGTATTTGACCTTAACTATTTAAAAACTGATTTTTCCCAGGTACCTGAGTCTCTGATAAATTTCAATGAAAGTTAAGTCTTGTTTTTGCTTGTCAAGGTAGACACATTTCCTAATGTATGCAGCTTGCTGACCACGAGTTAAGTGTCTTCGCAACTTTTAACTATTTCCAGGATAAATCTGATGCTTGTAGGGAGTTTGTACTTGCACTTTTTCAGGTCTTTTATTTTTTTTATAAACTTAAGCTTTCTCTTATAAAATTCAGTTCATGAAGACAGATGTCTTCTTTCCAAGTAATTTAGCATTACATGTTTTACTAGCTAAGTGCAGCTACAGAATCTTCTACTGGAGTAGCTAGGAAGTAATAGGCCCTTCAGTGTGACTTTATTAAGAAAGTACCTGGGTCAGGGCAACCCTGGGTATCAGTACAGGCTGGGGGCTGAAGGGGTTGAAAGCAGCCCTGCGGAGAAGGACTTGGGGGGTACTGGTGGATGAAAAGCTGGACATGACCCGGCAAGTGTGTGCGGGCAGCCCAGAAGGGCACCCATGCCCTGGGCTGCATCCCCAGCAGCATGGGCAGCAGGGCGAGGGAGGGGATTCTGCCCCTCTGCCCCAATCTGGTGACACCCCCCCCACTCCCCCGGAAGTCCTGCGTCCAGCTCTGGAGCCCTCAGCACAGGACAGACCTGGAGCTGCTGGAGCGGGGCCAGAGGAGGCCACAAAAATGGTCAGAGGGCTGGAACACCTCTGCTGTGAGGAAAGGCTAAGAAGAGTTGGGGCTGCTCAGCATGGAGAAGAGAAGGCTCCAGGGAGAGCTTACTGCGGCCTTTCAGTACTTATATGGTCTTATAAGAAAGATGGGGACAGGCTTTTTAGCAGGCTCTGTTGCGACAGGACGAACTAAAAGTGGATAGATTTAGACTAGATAGAAGGAAGAAATTTTGTACAATGTGGATGGTGAAATACTAGCACAGGTTGTCCAGAGAGGTGGTAGATACCCCATCCCTGGAAACATTCAAAGTCAGGTTGGACAGGGCTCTACGCAACCTGATCCAGTTGAAGATGTCCCTGCTCACTGTAGACAGGCTGGAGTAGGTGACCTTTAAAGGTCCCTGCCAACCCAAACAATTCTGTGATTCTATAAAGAAATAACTGGGGAGGGACAGGCAAGAGATGGGCCAGTGTAGACCATATATACTTGGTTTCCAGTTCTGTCCTTATAGGAAAGCTGAATAGTAAAAGGTAGTTTAGCCTCAGTGAGGCAGAAGCACCTGGTTTTAGCAATTTCACAAAACTCTTCCAGCCTGTCCCAAATACATTATAAAGAGGTGCCAGATCTATGATTACCAAATTCCGAAATCCATATGGCATTTATTGAAATAATTGCACCAGTCCACGTCCCCTGTTATTTCAGCATGCTAGTTGAGTTTGCCAGGTAGCCGTGCAAAAGACACTTAATTAAAATTTTTTTGGAACTCCATTTTTAATAAAAGTATAAACAGGAGAGGAATAAGTGTGATGTCTGTGACCTCCTGCCTCCACGTATTTGCAGCTTGTATTTGCGTGCTGAGGATTGCAGCCCAAATTTGAAAACTCTTGACCGAAACAATCTCAGGTGTCAAGGGAAGTAAGATATTAGAAATGACAGACTACAGCTTCTTCTGCTAGCACCTTCTTCCCTTTTTTACTAATAAAGAGAAACAGATCTCTGCTATTTTCTCTATTAAAATGGTGATTGAAGAAACTGTTCTGTTACTGTTTCAGAAGATTGGTAAGGATTGTGAAGTGAATCAGGAGGATTTTACTTGCCCAATAAATAGCTAAGATGGATACATTTTGCTACCATTTTTTTTTTTTTTAAATTTAAGTAGTAAAGAGAAAACTTTTTTACCTTTAGTCAAACAGTACTGTAACTCACCACAAGTGACATCTTGGAGACCTCTGGATACTAAGTTGCTTTTTTTCTTAGTTTTCTTGTGAAGTGTCTGTTATTTTGTAATAACCCTACTAAGCAAAATCTTGAAGAACACAAAAGTTCTTCTAGTAATTTGCAGTATGTATCTAGATACTAGAATAAGGATAAATTGTGTAGAATAAATTGTTCATTTAGGAAAAAAATATAAGCTGATTGGTACCATTCCGATGAATATATGAGCTCGATTGTGACTGAAAGAACGCGTGTTAAATTCAGAATGGCCAGTCAAAATGTCAAGTCCGACAATGTGTTAAAATGAATTCTTGTTTTACACACAAGGTTTCTCTCCCCCACCCCTCAGCTAGGTGAAGAAGATTCTAATGTTCTTGTTCTTCAGTGACAATGACAAGTGATTTTTTTTTTTTCTCTTGTGTGTAACAGGATATTTTTTGGGGTTATGAAGACAGGCTGATATTTTTATCATATGGCAGTAGTATTTTCAGGTACTGTTAAACTAGAAAGCCAAGTTAAAATTGTATGGCTAATTTTAGTTCTGCTGTTTCTGAAAAATAGAAAATTTAAAGCTAAATTCTATTCCTCATTAAGAGTTTGGATGAATGACCTGTTGCAGAGTGCCAGTGAAGGCCCTACACAACTGCCACGCAGAATACAGCAAAGAGCACTAGCAAGGGAATCATTTGCTTGAGAAGCTTATTTAATTTCATGGGCAGAGTTACAGAAAAAGAAGTAAAATGCAAGTGGGGATGCGGAGGAGAAAACAAAAAAACTGCGCTCTTCTAAAGGCCCTGCAGAAAGGGTAGGTTTTCCCTTCACTAAAACTGAGTGGCTTTGCTACAGCATTGGGTCTATGAATGTGGTGGTTTAAAAAAAAATTGAAAAAAAATTAGAATACTTTTGATTTGATGTTGGCTGCTCTGCTAAAGCACTCAGACTCTGTGTTCCCTAATGACCGCTTGGATCAATGGTTTAACAGGCAAGAATATTAAGGCAGTGAATGAGAAATGTAGCTGTGTGTGCAGGGTAGGAAACTGTGCTTAGTTAAATAGGGGTTGCTCTTGCAGGGGTGAGAGCAAAAGAACAATATCCTGTCTGCCCTGGTATAAAATAGACTTCAATAATCACAAGTATGATCAGGATAAGTAGCTTTTTATCAGTTAATAATTAATATAAATCCTTCTCACAAGCTGTTTTCTCTCAGTGTTGTATCTGTCTCATGAGGGATTAAATGTTACTTTGACCAAGCACATCATTCTCTATTAATCAGTTATGTGCCTGTACTGAATTTCAAATTAGGACATGATGGACAAACTGGAAACAACTACATGTTTGTTCTTAGAAAATGTCTAAAAAAAAGATGTCCATAGCAATGGACTAGACTAAATACACAGTTAAGATGCATTCTCTTTTACCGTTTTTCAAATGTAGCCCCAAAATATGTTAAGCTGGTTAATTTAGCTACTGCTTCAATATTGAAGTCATTCATGTACCAACACCACTTTAATTCCTTGTGTGCCGGTGACTTTGAGTTACTGGTATTACTTTCCACATTTAATTATATCCTAATATTTTTTTTGTTGTTGTATCAGTTTTTTCACAACGAGAGATCTTGGTCCCTAAGTCTTTAATTAGGGTCGTTGGCATTTTATTTACGGTTGGTATTATGAACCGTCTCAGATACCACAGAGGGTGGCAGCAGAGTGTCTCTGCACAGATCGGCTTGGAATTCTGATTTAAGGGAAGAATCCAAACTCAGGGTCTATTTCTAGAGGCGGAAGAGATGCAGCGAGTAAATACCCACTGTTGTGCTACCCAGTCAGAAGTTTCCAATTGAAAAATCCCTTAGAGTCTATTTTGTCCTTGCATTTCTGATTTTATCAGCTCTTTAATTTAATGTAGGATCAGGTAATAATATAAACTGTATCCCCTAAATATATCTATCCACAGACCTGTTTTATTAATAATATTAGGTATTCAGCTCTTAAATTCCTTTTCTATTACATGATAAATTCCTGTAGTATTATGTGATCAATTTACTGTAACCCTTAACTAGGACATTTTACCAGAAATGATAGCAGTATGCACTGAACAGAGAATATAGCAATCAGATTCTGAATTTCATCTTGAAATGCACCTTCCTATTATATTTCTCCCTCTGGGAAGAAAGTCCAGGACGAATGCTCAGACGTGGGCTATTCATAGTGTGTAGCTCACAGAGAGGCTAATCCCAGCATCTGATAAAGCGTTATTTAAGTTTTTGGCAGTCATCGTGAGTTCTAAATCCCACCCCAAAGATTCCATTTGAATGTTTTCCTAAGGGTTGTTGCCAGGAATGAAATGATATGAACTGCTTTTACCTGCACACTCGTATCCCTGTTCCTCTGATGGTGTGTCAGGCTTTATGGCTATCTGAACAGGAAATCGTAATTGTGGTCTGGAGTTTCTGTACACAGTGTTTCTCTCAACATTAAGTTAGCAATGGAAAAAAATTATTATGTGCTTTCTATAGTGTATGATAAAAATTACACCCATAAAAATAAGCCAGCAATGCAAAACTAATTGTTATATGATCCAGTTGTCAGATAAATATGTAGAGAAATACTTGATTTTAATGCTGAATAACTGGGAAAAATTGTGTGGGTTTTTGTTTTGCTGTCATAGGAGGAGATAATGAATCCTCTTGAAACACCAGCAGGTCAAAATGTAAATGCAACTTCTATTTCCAATACTTACAGGCAGTGAAGTCATTAATATTTTCTTATTAATGTAAATGAGCTAGGTAAGAACAATTGATTTCTTCTAGGAATTAATTGGACATGATCAATCCCCTAAAACAAGTGTGACAACAAGGTCATTCATCAGCTGCTTAATGTTGCAATAGCCTAAGCTTGCCCTTTCATCTAGGAAAAGATGCCATGCCCTGGGGAAAAGGCTTTTAAATCGTTATGCTATTGACAAAAAATTGTGTACTGTTGTCTCTCACAGTCTCATCATTCTTAATGTTCAGGTGAAAGCTGCTGAGTTCGGGTGTTTTGTAATTTGCCTTGTACATGGTATCTCTTTTCAAGCTTAAATTTCGTTTATGTAGTAACGGTATAGGGTGTAAGGAAATCTAAATTTAAGAATATATTAAGAGTGACAGTCAGCTGCTTGGTCTGGCCCAAATGTTGGAGAAAACACATGGAGTTCTCTTCCTACCTACAGAATATGGCACCAGTGTTTATGTCCGACCAAAGCAGTTGTGTTGGTGTCCTGGAAGGGTAGGTGGTGCTCATGAGGATGTGCTTAGCATTCTGCCAAGTTTGAAATTTTTGTTTGATTGGAGGAACACTTCCTACCTGAAACTAAGGGTCTTGACAGTTATGCAGGGATCTTTAGGCACTGGAAGTGACAAGCAAGAAAATATCATCATTTAGGTTATGTCTAGATCTTGAGTAAGAAGATGTTTCTTCTGGATTCTACAAATGAAATAATCTGACCCATTGTTTGTTTATTTGCTTAAAGTTAGTTTGAGCACTGAACTCACCTCTGGTTTCTGTAAGTCTTTTACCTTTTTGTTTACAGGTATGCTTTCCCCCATTTGCAGCAAGCACCTTCCCTTTTATCCTCATAAATGTGCACAAAGACATGTTCAGGTTGAAAGATAATACACGTTGAGGAAATGCCAGGATGACCATAGTGCAGAAAACCATTTCTGTAATGTGAAACTAGAATTTCTTACTACTACTGGAGTGGTCAAGTAAATGCATTCCTCAGTTTTCAAACGAATTGTATAACAAGTTACTGCATGAACCAAAATTCAACAGGGTGACAAAAAAGCCCATGCTTTCAAATGGTATGCCAAACCATCATTTAGCCTAAAAAGCACAGGTAAGATCTAGCAGCAGGAAGAGAAAGCTTGAAACAGTTATAAGAAAGATTCAGTTTTCTGTAATAGTACAATTCTCAACTTAAAGGAATAATTTATCAACACTTTTTGTGATTTTCATTGCTTGCTTACAATCCTTTGCAGAGACTTGGTGTCTTCCTAAAATATGCTTTTTCATTTCGGGCAAAAGTTTCTTGGCTAAAAGTAGGACCAAGCAAGTGAAATCCTATGGACTCTTAGGGGAAAAACTGAGGACTGAAAAAAAAAATATTAAAAACAAGCAAAGAAGCAACAATTTATTATGTTGGTTATCGGTGTGAATCTGGGTACTCTGGATCTTCCTGATGTAAGGTTTGCGAAGGTATGTGGCTGTTTTCAAGGCTACCTGTTCCCGGATGATGTGTTTAACACCCTGGATGCAGCATGAGACCGTGATGCAGCATGGACCTGCAAGACGAGCAGGAGTGTCATCTTGCTGTTACTACCAACAGCATGGTGGTTTTGGGTTTTTTTGTTGTTTTTTTTTTTAAGTACAAGTTCTTGCTGTGTAAGACAAAGAGCCTGGTGCTGTTACTGGTAGCAGGCCTGTGAGCTCCAGAGGTGACACAGTGAGCAGGTTTAAACTGGGCATGTGTCGTCATTCATCTTGCAAATCGCATTTACCATAAATGCATGGTTATATTTCAAGGCCCAAGGAGATACATATAGCTAGAGAAATGGTTTATATTGTCAGAAGACTTCTGCCACTGTTACTAGAGCCAATATAGTGTTCTTTGTTTCAGAGTCAACTGAAACATTGAAGTGTGTGGTCTCACAGCACGGGCCAGGAGGGGACACTGGCTTGCGAAGTGTGAAGTCACTGTGTGAGTTTTGTATTGAGTTCACAGTGCTGCGACAGTACCATTGAGGGCAAGCTGCTGTCGTCTTGCCTCCTCCCACTGTTGTCCCACTTTTGCTCTTCCTGGTTTGACAAAAAACCTGGTTTATCTTCACAGTAGAAGGTCTCGCCCAGATAGTGGTTGAGCACTAGGTCAGTGCGTGCTCTTTCTCTCTCTGAAATTCTGCATCTCGCTGTTTGTCACACCTTGTGAGCCTGATCTCCTGTAAGTGGTGAGTGTTGCACAGAAGCACGTGGCTCATGACAAAAGCTGCAGTTGTAACGTTTTTGAAGTGATCATTGTTTAAGATTATTGGAGTTCATCCAGTAAAAGTGAGAAAATAAGTTTTATCTGGATCAAGTTTACTACTGCTTCCTTCTGAATGTAACTGGATTTTTGTCACTGACTGTAATTGAGCAAGACAGAGCATGAATTATGGTGTGAAATCTAGCAGGCAATATTGCCACCAAAGCAGGAAGAAAAGCTGCACTTAGTTTCGAAAGACCATACAAACATGTAGAGCAGGAGTTCCTATGTAAGGAATTTATAATGTGAAAAAATAATTGTTTCTTTCAAGAAACTGAGGAATGATTCCTAAGGTGTTAATTCTGCTAACATAAAACTCTTATCTTCACACCTTCCATCTAAGTCAAGTTTTCTAAAGCTTTCTCTATGTTGTATGACTTTCTACAAATGACAATTTTTATACCTGTTCAGTCTGAGAAGGGGAAAAATGGCATAAATCATTCTTGTCTCTGTTCTTGGTAATGTCAAAAACATATGTCGTTGACACTGCCAGTTCAAGACTGTTCTTGGAAACATGAAATAAATTGCAAAGGACTAACAGGAACAATTTACAGGAGGTGCATTATCCCAAGCATAGACACATGCACACTCCGCTAGTCATTGGACATATGGTTGAATCTGGAATCACTACCGTAACTTCAGGTAATAGTGAGCATGCACCAGCCACTAATTACAACAGGAAAACACTGGACCCTGTGCACTGCACTGACAAATTGCTCCCAGTGGTTTCTAAGCTATTTCGCTGTTGTCATTATAGCCTCTAGCAAAGTCAGGATATTTGAAAAGAGTATGGTGTCTGCAACCTATTAAAGATATTATATCCCTATTTATAGTCCAGTTCCATGAATAGAAAGTTCCAACAGAAGAACATTTACTATAGAAATTTTGGAGTATGGAGCTTTTAAAGGCAGTTGTGCTTGGTTTATGGGCCAGGTATTTAGAAAAAAAGCAATCAAAGCCGCCTTGCTCATTAACCTTTCAGTTCCTCATAGGGCACTTTAAGCACAGGAAAGCGATTGCATTTTGATTTGTAATGTTTCAGTGAACTGGACCTCTTCTCTGTGTGTGTGCGTTGTATTAGAGCGCAGTCTCTAAACACTTGCATGTGGTTTTGTTCTGCCATGATTTAACTGATACGATGATCTTCTAAACTCTTTGAGCTCATGGAATCCAGTTGCCTTTGGCATGTGCTTTATTCAGTCCTTTTTACTTTTGCTTTGCAAAGGTATAATACCAGAGATTCATGGCATAACTGCATCACCATCACCATGGTTATTGCTAGTTATAACAAATTATATAACAAATTATAACCAATATATAACAATTATAACAAATGGCAAATCAAGACAATGATTTATAGAATACGTATTTTGACTTTTGCATTATAAATTGGAAGAAATGACAGCATGAGTGTTATCTCTCTGTCACTGTTCGAGTATGATGAGCACAAGTCAACAAATCATTATTCCCTTTAGAAGATAACTGAAGTGGGGAAAAAACCTATGCTGTTGGCCCAAGAAATAGGTTAGCTGAAATAGAAATGAGTATTTGAAAACAATGTATGGGTTAGCAAAAGAGGTCGCTTTGAAAGTACTCTGATTCTCAGAAGCTAATTAGATTTAGTTTGTGTTGGTGGGGGTGGTGTTCTTATGTTAATCTTTTCATTTTCTTCCAACAACAATTAAAAATAATAGATACAAAACATAAGAGGTGAAAGAAAGATGTTTGCTGTCTTCTAGTTACAGAAAAATAACCCAGATGTTGGATTAAGGTTTTCCTCCTTCAGTCTTCATGAAGGCATATCCAAATAAACCTAAAATACAGAGCCTTTTAAAATGCAAAGGTTTTTCATCATCTTGACAGCTGTGACATGCAATCGTAACACACCTGATGAATCCTTGTCACTACAAAAGCTTCAGGCACAGTGGCGTTTTACTCTTTATGCTCAAGATCATGACTTCAGTGTTCGGTGAACATTGCACATGTACTTGAGGTAAAAAGTTCAGCTACTGATTAAGGTCTGGAGGGAAATTTTTTCCAACAAGATTAGAAGAGACCTTCGGTTTTCTTTTCTCTTTGTATTTAGCTTTATATTTTGTAGTGTGAATTGTCACTGCAAAGGTTGGAAGTGTTGGTTCCTTTAGTCTCCCCTTTAGAGCCTGCTGTATGCAGCAGTAAAGCATAACTCAAATGTTGTGGTCCGACTAAAGCAACTAGTCTCAAGAAGGTTTCTTGAAACATAAGGGTAAAAGTAGGATTTTCATATTCTTGTATGAATTGCCATTCTGTTTGATATACTTATTTTGAATATATTTTTACAAAATCTAAGTCCATAGGCCTGCCTGTGCTTCTGGATATACCAATTTTTTTGAAGGAGAAAGAAGAGTGTAACAGCAATTCCGCCACCGAACCATGTTTCTGGACTGTGAATTTCTTGATTTAAATGTAAAATACACTGACTTTAAAGTTATCAGCCAAAAGATATACCTTTTAGTTGAATTAAGTTCTAAAGAAAGTAAAGAACAGAGCTGTCAGTCTGTGAAGTGAAGGGAGAACTTGAAGTACAGAGAAATCAAATGACTTGTGCAGAGTGATACAGGGAGTTTGTGGCAGTTGGCCACTTGATGCGGCTGTTTGTATTCCTGGGTCTCATTGCAAAGCTGTCATTGTTTAATTGTGAGACTAAGATGTTTTGAATGTCTCAGCAGTTCTAAGGCAACATTTAAGAAAAAGTAAATAGCCATTCGATATTGCCAATGAAATTGTTCATCACATGCACTGTTGTAGACTTCATCTAGGAGCCTTCCTTATTCCTTTGGCAATCCAATGGTAAAAAGTAATTAAGTTCATATGAAGAAAATGGAAAGTGGTAGCTTTTCCTCCACAATGAAATGCTGAAATCTGAATGAATGCTGAAGCCTTGCCTTTAGAATTAGTGGCACATTAGTGTAGTGAACTGAGAGAGTGACCTGCCCTGAAGGAACAGGGAAAAGCAATAATGTTCGTGTCCCATCTGTCAGAAAGGTGCAGGAGACATTTCTTGTTACATAATGGCTGTCCCATTCCTTGAAATATTGTGGGGATTAGAAAATACCTTGCATAATTTATGTACACCACCTCTATTCCAGAACCATACATTACTGTTCCCACAGACAGATTATGCTGAGATTCTGAACCATATGTATGGTTTATGCAGGTAACATAATACTTTCAAATTATATGTGCTATGAGCCAATAAAATTAGTATGGCGTACTTATGCAATAGCCTCATAACAGCTAAACTAACAAAGGTTTATAAAATACTTCTCTCCTAATTTTTCATGGGGCAGTCATTGGTTTTTATTTTTTTCCCTTAGCTTTACTAATGAAAGGCAGCATTAGGAACCAGCTCTGTTACTAGCCAAAACGCCAGTGTTCCCAGGCATATATGGAATTCCATTCTTCTATCTCTTCTTCTCAGATGTCAGTTTCTAGGATTCAAAATATTCAGCTGATCTTATTTAGAATTGCCACAGAGCTAGGACAGGTTATACCTGCTTAGAATCAGGCTTCTTGAGAGAAAAAAATAGAGGATAGTTTTGGATATGCTTATCAAAATGGCATTTTACTGTTCTGTTAGTTTTTATTTCTGTATGGGCAGCCTGTACTATTTTTCCAAATACCTTCACTGGTTCACTTTCAAAACAATTATTGGACCATTTCATGCCATTAGTGCTTTATTTCTTTGTTTGGGGGGATTGCTTTGTTTTTTGAGAGTGTCCCACTGGTACAAAACGACTGGCAGTATTTGACTTCTTGGAAATATGTTACCAAGACCTGTAAATCCATCCAAGGGTCTCTGAAAGGACAAGAGGATTGATTGTTTCTATTGTATCAGAATGGTCTGCTTCTGAGCCTAGAGAGCCGGAGCTGAGAGGTGGCAGTGAGGAGGCCGGTGACGCACAGCTTGTTCATCCACCTAGGAACTGGCGCTGGGTGCTGAGCTGTGCCAGTGGCAGCTTTGGTGCCTTGTCTGTGCAGCCTACTGTGCCCTCGTGAGGTGCAGCCCCCAGAGCGAGCTGACGGTGCTTTCCATCAGCTCTGCTTCCAGCCTGGTAATGCCGTGATTTTGCAGACCTGCAAGCCCCACTGCTGCTAAAGCAGGTGGCCTGGCCCACCTGCCCGCTCTTAGGGGGAGGCCAAGCGCTTGTGTGGTCGCGTTGGCAGGTGGGCAAGAGGCCCTGCTAGCCCAGCAGACATTAGGTTTCTCTTGAATCGTTTCCCATTCTGCTTCACCTTGTAGCTCGAAGAGCGTGTGTGCTAGAGCAAAGGCGGAAGATACGTACGTGGGAGCATATGGCTGGGGCAGGGGATATGTGCAGCAGTTTCTTCTGGCAGCATTAGCATTTTATGCTTTCTTCAAGTATACCCTTTGGTGTGTATTTTCTCTATTCCTAACCAACAGTTTAGAAAATGGGTAGAAGATGTGATTAGGTGAAAAGCATTGCAAAGGAACATAATTTATTCTTTTGTGTTACTCCATTGCAAAGGTACAAAAGCTGGGCTGTCTTAAAGAATTATTCGTGTAGTCTTTTCTGATGTGATAGCCTGAAAGACAGCAACTTTTAGTATATTTTGCTGAATCAGCTTATTCTAAAAGGTACATTATTGCACTCACTTCAGTTGAGTCCTTTCCCTTTTTTAAAATCCTACTTCATGATTTAGTAGCCATGGTGGTGTTGAGTTGACAGTTGGACTTGAAGATCTTAGAGGTCTTTTCCAATCTATGATTCTATGATTTGAAAACAAAGCTGTTTATTTTCCATTTAGAAGAAATAACTTCTTCTTGTACAAGATGACTTGAGACAGATATAGATCTAGCAAGTAAAAGAGAAGATTAGGTTCACTTCTGTTTCACACCTTCAGAGCAGTGGAAATGCTTGGAACACAAGGCATTGATCTAATATCTGTTCAAGACTTTCAGGATTTACACTTTTTAAAATTTGTGTTTCACAGTTATATTTTAAAATCTGATTTCTGACCATTATTGTACTATAATAACTGAAAGATGTGTAACCTGATGAAAGTGAAGTCTTCCTACCTTTTACTACTAATTTCAATTTGTAGCAGAATTTAATAGGTGTGTCTGCTGATATGCTTTCAGCTGATTAATTAAGCTTTCTCTCACACCTAAACAAACACACCGACACGTGGAGTTCTTAAGTAACTGCAATCTGAATCTTTTCTATGCTGTGAAATCAGTAGGTGATTGCTGTCAGCAATAGCATATTTGTTTTATATTTTTTGGCAATAGCTATCAGTCTGGAAAAAAATTCTGAGAAAACTATTCAATTCTACATGAATAAAATAGGAAAAAGGCAGATTTGATTTATTTTTATGATATTAAATATCTAGGACATGTTAAAATGATGCTGAATTCCAGAAGCCATATTATCTGATTATCTGAAATATTTTGAATATGAATTTATGGACTTAGATAATTTACTTTGCTAACATTGTCTGTAACTTTACAGACATAGGTTTTGTCATCCTGTCATCAGTATTCTTAACACAAAGAATTTTTGGTGATAGAGATGTAAGGAGAATAAAGCTGCAGGAATTTAGTGTAATTTCACTGATGTGTGTGAAAGTCCCTGTGGAAACTTCGTGGTTTTTTCATTGATTCCTGTGCCTGGATTTCCTGAGTCTTCCTTCACAGAAAATGGCCTCAGGTTTTTCATTATGTTTGAATGCTGCCTGCTTGTGTGCTACCCTGAATGCTTTGTAAATCAGCAGGTCGGGTCATTGGTTCCTCTTGTGTTGTAGATCTTAGTTTATAGGACATATCTAATAATATCTGTTCTGAAGTTGTCATTTGTAAAATAACTGATACTTCAAAGAAAAGAAATATTAAACATGAACCCAGTTTCTTCTGCTGTTACTGGTTTAGACCAGTATGGAAAGGACTTAATAGTTCAAAGTCTTCCCCCGGCACCCCAATAACAACAAGTAACTGCTTTCATTAGGTATTTTTTCCTGTATTTTGTTATTGTGTGCCAGGAAACAGCAATATGTAGACCTAAATTACAAGTGAAATCCCAATGCTGTTGAGTCACAGTAATGTATTTGTTGACTTACAAGGGGTCAAAATTTCCTCATCCATGTTCTTTTGACAGACTCCGCAAAGTGCTACAGAATAGGACTGCCCAGGTGGTCATCTAAATGTATGAGTTCTTTTGCAGGGTTTTTTTATTCCAGGCTCTGTATTTTGGGACACTACCACACTCTTTCTGCCACATCAAATAAGAAAGGTCAGGATATCTCCATGAAAACAGATTATATGGAGCCAAGTTGCATTTCTGCCTCAAATTCTGTCCTGAAATATCTTGACTGAACTTGCATTTTCTGAATGCACAGGCGCAGGTACAAAAGGATTCCAGGAGAGAGTAAATCAAATATTTCTTTAGGTACAGTCCAGGGACGTTTTAATGATCTGGAAAATTAGATTACTAATTATGCAGTCCCCCTGATGAAATTAATTGATAACAGTTCTGGTACATATAATGAGTTGATGAGAACACTTGTTTTTAGATACAGAGCTTTTATCAGAATTAGTCTTCATTGCATTTCAGGTGGATGCTATTTGTACATGGCAGAAACTTTGTATGATGAGTGGTCTCTCCTTTCTCAGGTCAGTTTTTACCCTGCTACTGGGAAAAAAGTTGGCAAAGGGAATCGAGTGTGCTGGGGAACTGGGAAGCCCAGGGGATACAGAAGGCTGAGGCAGGGGAGAGCAGGTGGCCTGCCAGATCACGGGCTGGAGAAAGAGGGGTTTCCAAGACAGTCCAACTCAGTGTCTACTTGGACTGATGCAACAGGGGTCTTTATTGGAAGGGGCAAAAGAGGTGGGGTGGACCTGTGGGGCATCCTGGTGGGGCTCGAGCGGCTGGTGCTGGTGGGAGCAGAGGAAACGGGTGCTGGGGCCTGACCGCAGCTGTGCACTGCCCAGCTCTGTGCACAGGCACTGGATGCAGCCGCTGTGGCTAACATCTTTCGTTTACTTTTTCCTTTTTATTTTTCTTCTCCTTCCTTAATTACTGGATGTCTTTTTCTGTCTTTCCCATTATACCTTCTCTCTTTCTAACCCATTTAATCATTCTACTGTTTTACACTTTCGTTTTCCTCCCATGAACAAAAACCTGAAAATACTGGATGTAAATTTTATTTTTATCAGAAGCTGGTGGCTGGCTCTAACGGGATGAGCAGGGTGACATTTTAAAGAATGCCATTTTATTTCTACATTTTGCTGTAAGGTTGAAATTAATCTTGTGTAAAAGGCAACATAAGGTCTATTTGCACCTTATTCTCACTTAATACATTTAAGTTAGAATTAAAATAAGATCTTATGTGGCAGCTTAGTATTGAACTGGCCTTTTAAGAATGACTTCAATATTTAACAAGTGCACAGACTTTTTTGTATATGCTGACCCACTAGTCATTTCACACTTTGATTACTTAGGTTATTTCATATATTTGAATCTATCCTGCTATAACATTGTAGCTGAGCTTTCTTCTGTCTTATTATGTTGATTTTTTGTCCTCCTTAAATTACCATAGTCAATACTATCTGTATTTTCTTTCTTAGCCTTTTTGTTTCTTCCCAGGGTGGATTTCTATCAGTTTATATGAAGAGTAAATCAACATATAAATCCATCTTTGAACGCTTTCACTTTCTTGCTATTCTGCTTTTTAAGTAGAAAGCAGTAATTGGCACAGCATTTGGCGAGAATATACGCAAATATACTTCATATACACAAAGTGTTTATAGCATTAAGTAAAGCATCTTCATTGCTTTTCATAAAACTTTTATACACACAGTCTGTACATTATGATTAAGCAACAAGTTTTTCACAGCTACGGACAAAAAAAATTCATCAGAATAAACTTATTCCAAGACAAATTTGGAATAAATTAGTGGAATCATGCTGGTCAGAACATGAAAGCAGAATTTCTGTTCTTACCTTTAAGACCATAATGCTTACATAGAATAAATAATGAGTGACAGAGTCATTTTACTGAAGGTAAATACCATGGCAGAAAAGTTGCATCCTTATTAGTGATGGTGAAACCCAGTAGTTATCATAAGCAAAAATTTATGTCACTCCATAAAGCCAGGAGGATGATGTCAGAAGAACATTTGGATTGGGTTTTCCCTTCTCTCCCTCATTAATATTTGAATCTTTCCATTGCTGTCACTTGTTTTGCAACAGTGCTGTTGGTGCTCAGCTAGCCTCCAGGTCCCAGCTGTGTGGTGGAGCGAGAGACAACGGGAGAGACAAAAGGAGCGCCCTGTGTCAGAGCGCTTACACAGCTGGGGGTACTGTTCATGGTCTTTTACAACCTTGGTCTTTGTGTGCTCCTAAGAGTGAAAAAAGGCCATGTTACGTGAGGCTGAGCTTTAGCCAGCTGTTGGTAGGGTTTATTATCTTGGTCTAGGTACCAGGCTCATTGCAGAGATACCTCGGGGCCCCTGGCCTGACCCTCAGAGTGGAGCAATACTGTGCAGCTTAAGGTAATGTCAAAGGACACTGCGGTAGCAGAGCTGCAGCAGATCCTCGAGTCGGAACCGCTGGCGCACTAACCAGACCCCTAGGCAGCCGTGTGCGGTGGATATGCAGGCAGGAAAATAACTGGGTTTGTACCATGGTTATTTCAGGCTGCTAAACCAACATACCTACAGCTAAGGAATCTTAAAAAAAAAATTTACTAGGTGGTTCATGATATGGTTATTACCAGCTACCATACAAATCTTTAGGGCATTTAATTATTATTTTAGTATTCATTATTTCAGCAACAAATGAAAACTGAGCTCTGTTAAATGTTGTTTGTTTTATTTCCTTGGGGTCTTTACTGAGAACAGTAATTTTTCTTCCCACCCCTCCCCACTTCTGTAAGCCCCATGATGAATTCAGACATTCAAGTTCATTAATTAAAATGTTTCCTTCTCTGCTTATTTTAACATGACGCACAGAGTTGATTACCTTTTGCCTGAGTACGTTTTGGAAGATTGATGGTTCAGCTTTGCTAAGTTATAGCTTCTATAAGGGTGTTATCTGAAATTATTTTAGTGGCAAGGTCGTGTTCCTAATGTATCACACTATTGGAATCATAAGAAGATATGGATTAAAAAATAAAGACTTTGTGCTAGATTGTCACTCTGTATAATGTCATAAGAGGGGGAGGCAGAAAAAAGGTTTCTGTTTCCAAGCTTTGCTGTCAGGAGTAACAGATGAAGAAGGAAGAAGCTGGGTCATAATGGGGTGCTCTGCAGAAGAGATGTAGTAGCAGTGGAGAGCACTGCTCCCAAATGATTTGCTGGGGTGCCCACGTGAATACAGGAGCTCTTTGCAAATCTGCTCCAGTGTGGATGCGTGAAAATGTTATTTGTCTTTAAAATTTATATTTGAAATATCTGCACGTTTCTTTTTAAAAGAGGAACGTGAAAAATTCTTATGGTTCTTTGAGCTTGTGAAGATGCATCCCCTAATTTAGAGACTTTAGTTTCTCTGAAAAGAATCTCCTTCTCCTGGCTATGGAAAGCAAAGAGGTATTCAGCAGTGGTTAAGAGGCAGAAGGGCCAAGGCTTTTGGAACGCTGCACGTAATGTGAGAATCCCTGGAGCAGAATGCAGGGACCATGCAGTCAGTGCCTCATATTCCCGCTTGCCTACAGGGATCTAGATATGCAATTTTAAATGCAGTTTTTATTAAACTCATAATATTTTCCTTATTAAATCTATAACATTTCAGAGAATATTTTTGCGCATATTTACATAAAGATAGTGAAGTGTATATAATTTTTATATGAAATTTTTATGAAACATTCAATACTTTAAAAATATTTTTCAGATCCAAAACCAAAGGATATTATACTATTAGAAGTGCAAATATAATGAAATCACATTTTGAAATAAAGTTGAAAAAAATTTAGGAGCAAGCAGTTTTTTAATGTACAAGTTGAAACTCATGCAGCCTTTTGTAGTTGCTGGGTGGCTGCCACAGGCAACCTGCAGGCTGCAATGCCACTAAATTTTCATGCTGGAAAGGTGGGGTTTGATGCTGGCAAGGTGGGTGGCAGAGTGGCTGATCTTACTGCGGGGGGCCGAGGTTTGCTGTGGAGCGGGAGGAAAGCAGCAGCGTGTGCTGAGCTATTTGGTGCCCACAGTGCTGTGGTCCGGGCGCTGTTTCAGGGAAGCTGTTCTGCTGTGCTGGAAGAGCGTAGCTTTGCTGTGTTTTTGAGGAAGCCAGCATGCCTGTTGGTGATCTTCAGAAATTGCCTCTGCACTCTTTCATAATTTTATGGTATTGTTCTTTGAGCCAATTCCTGAGCAAAGTGAGAACCAGTTCAGAGTGGCTAATTCCTCTTACTCAGACCAGAGGAATCCTCTGAATTTTTGAGCCATCTGTGTTTGGTTTTGATGTTCTAAGAGATCTTTAAATGCACATTTTGTTGTGTTTTTTTCTGGAATTCCTCACAGGTTTGTTAAGTGCTGGGTCATTATGGATTCTGTTCTTGTGGATTGTGTCCTTTGAGTGGTGGGACTTGTGGGTAGTATTCACGGTTATTTATTTCAAGTCTATAAGAGTGAAATAAAGGATCTCTCCTCAATTCTGATTGCGACTTTCGGCTTCCTCTTGATATTGGCAGAGTGCAAGGATTTTTTTTTGGGGGGTTGGGTGTTTTTTTTCACATTACTTCCTTTGTATCAGGTGCTATAATGTAATAAGCCTTTTGGGTACTCCCGGAGTGTTTTCTCTGTTCAGTTTATGGGCAGCCTTGATGAGAAGGCTCTGGCAGTTTGCAGCTGTTTTAAATAGGATTGAGATCAGAATTTTGGAGGGCTTCAGAAGGGTCTGTCCTGCTGGGACACAAACCAGTATGAGATGACTGGAGAACTTCCAAGCTAATATGGAGTGGAGATGTGTCCGTAAGAATGTTATAAACAAAGACCTAATGAGCATTGAACTTTATATGCTTTCAATATTGATAATAGAATGCACATTGTCACAAAGAGTTGTGCTGCGCAGATGTAGCTTACTTCAGTGCAGATGAATTAAGCTTAGCAGGAACTGAAGTCTGCTCCACAAACGCAGGGCGGTCAAGTCATATATTACAGATGTAGGAAGAAGACTTCACCTGTTGAAAAACAACCCCTGCTGCAACAAACACAGCTAGGCTACAGCTATATTAGCTAATGATCTGGCCCAGTGAAGGTTTAAGGTAGTATCTTTCTTTTCCGTTGAGCGGTAAAGAAAATGTTTTTAGTTTTGTCTGAATTGACTTCAGTGAGTGTTGAACTAATTCTGTAACATTGTCTGCTCGTTGTGTTAAGGAATACAACTGAAGCTTATTGCACCATGACAAGATACTGCAATGCAAAAGAAATCCTGGGCACTTTTTACATGCCTTTTGTTTGCATATGTAACACTGGTCATAAGAGCAAATCCTACTTTATGTAAAAGGCGATAATGAAATATACTTACGTTAATATCTTAAGCTGACACCATTGTCTGGGACAGAATGGAAGAACCTTTTTTGCAGAGTGTCTATTACAATATGAACACTCCTACTGAGAACAAAGCAGAAATCGTCTTCACCACAAAGGCTGTTTATTCCTAGTTATCGTAATTGTACTTTGAAACATCATGCCACTTGTTCAGTCAGCATCTAAGGGCTCATTGATAGACAGGAGTTGGGATATGGGCACTAGAGCAAGTCACTATGACTCTAGGGCATGGCAAGTATCCTACGGCAACAGCTTATTTGCTGGCCTTGTCCTGCTGATATGTGAGGTAGACTACCTCATTTTAGTTACGGGATAAGCTATGTCATATTTATTATAGGGTGAGAGGGCACATTGACAGCTACCCTGGAGTACCTTATGGGCACATCTTACATCCTAGTGCCTTATTTGGGATTCCGTCTCTACACTACCAGTCTGAGGCAGGATATGAATTTTCAGTTCCGTAGTTATATCAATGTAATTAAAGGTATGTATAGTCTTTCTACAAGGACTTTTTTCTTTTTATTCCCGTAACTTCTTTTCCTATTTTTTTCTAATTCATGTTGAATCTTTTAAAAAACATTTTAAATAATATAAAACTACTCTTACTGGAGCACATTGTATTGTCCTTGTCAAGCCCAATCATCTTGCATTTTTCCCTGCTGTGGATTTCTCCGTTTCCAGGAAATCATTATATATCTCTCTAGCTCAGGCTTTCAGGCCATTTGTTAAAAATAATTTATGTAAGATGAGAAATTAGGTATCACGCAACTAGGCTGTTAGAAAGAAGTATTAAGAAGTACTGTGGATAATATTCGGTCTAACCCATCTTTTAATGCCCTTTTTTAGTAACTTGTAATATGACATCGTTTACTGAAGTATCAGACATTCAGTATATATCTGTCATAAATGTGACCCATTCACAATTCAATTCCTAGTAGTGGGTTTGCGTGGCAAGGTTTTGGTAGCAGGCGGGCTATAGGGGTGGCGTCTGTGAGAAGGTGCGAGAAGATCCCCTCAGATCTGGTAAAGCCAGTGCCAGCTGACTCTAAGATGGACTCGTTGCTGGCCAAGGCCAAGGCAATCAGCAATGCTGGTAGCACATGTTAGAAAGCAGCGTGGCAGTGCATATCGGGAAGTTTTTCGTGTGGACTAACATCAGGTTTGTTTTACTACTGCTCTAAAGTTTGAGGACCAAACTCAGGCTTGATATGAGTCAATGAAGTTATAAAAAAAGGAAAATTTCAGCCTACTTTTTGAGGTTTTTATTCTAATAAAACAATAAATAAGCATTAATTTAAAGGACGAAATTGTCTTAAATGTTTTCAAACTTTTAGATATCGCTGTACAGCATTTTTCAAGTTGGAGTAATTTTGAAAGAGATTAATAATCTCTTATATCTTCCAGCAATCCAACATTGCACTCACTTCTTTTGCCACTAGGCTAGGACACAGCCACCAGGGGATGTTTGTCTGGCATCTCTCTGGGTAGGCTGCAGCTTTACAAATAACTGTTCAAAACTCCTAGTCTCTCAGCTGCATTGTAAATATTTTAAGATTCCCAGCTGTACAGTGCTTGTACAAACATCTTAAAATTATGAGCTCACTGGCATGCAGCTGGGTTTATACCCAAGGAAAATATGTGAATAACATCAGAACTTTTCATTTGTTGAAGTAATCTAACGTTAGGGAAGTGGGGCCCGCAAGGTCCTGCAGATCTTTTTTTTTTGTTTCCCCCACCATTGCTAGCATATTTCTCCTTTCATAGCTGGTGATCTGAGTTCTGTGAAACCATCTTGTATCATCCCCTACTCTGCTTTGTACAGAGCGAGCATATAAAATGCGTACTCTTGCTGTTGGTTTATAGCAAGGGATGATGAAGGCACAAGGAAATGCTTGGTTGTAGGCTAGACTATAGCACAGGGTACTTTCCAGGTTTTGTTCACTGAAATTTTTAGGATAGCTGCTTGTTATGGAGAATGTCATAATAAATGATATATCTGTTCTTACTGGATTGTCTAGTGGCCTTTTTGGTGGTGACACCCTAGCTGGGGAATACAGAATCTTGTTTCCAGAGGGTCTGTGCACACTAAAATCATGACTTCTTGCACAATACATGTGGAAAAGCAAAACTACATTAAGGATGGATACCTTGAAAGTAGCTGTGAGTTGTCCTTGTATAGCTGAAATCTATAGCAATGGCATGTTGTTGCTCCCTTGGAGCTACCTGCTGGCATGCTTCTACATCAGAGAATATTTAGCATCTTCATCTTTCACAGATTTCTTCATCTTTTTGAGATTTAAGGTGCCTTATAATTTAGTGCTTAGTTTGAATATCAAATTGCACTTTTTTAGTGCATCTATATCATAAAATATGGCGTGTTATTTTTGAACTGCATTGTCTACATGTCTTGCTTTTCGTTAATGTTAATGATCAACTCCTTGGGGTAGAAGTGTTGTTCTAAAGTTTCACAGTATTGAGCGCAATGATAGAGATTAAGTATGTGGAACTGTGATGAACTGCATCCTCTCTGGCATGAAGTCAAGAGCATTCAGTTTCTGGTTTAGCAGTTCATGAACCGGGTTTTGTTTTGACTGATGATGTATTCTTTCTTTTCAGACATCTGGGAGACTCAAGATATCTGCTAGCAAACTACACTTCCCCGTCTCCCTCAAATGACGTTCTTGCACATAATGTTGATATCTGGTTTTAACACTACTTCATAACTCTTGATATTGATAATATGCTGATCCACAGAATTAGAAATGAATTGTAGGCAATATAGATATGAAAAATCTTCTTCTATCAGCCATTCAGTCTTCTGACTCGGGCAGAATTTGATTTAGTTTGTACTGTATATCGTTTTCATTTTCCTGTGGAAACCTAAGGCTAGGCTAATATCTCTTTTAACTAATAGATATCCAGCCTTTTTGCAAACAGTCGTTGTTCTCTTCTGGCTTCATCACCAGGCATCTCTCTCTTCTTATTCATATGGCACTTATGGATAAAAAACATGCAAATAAGCAGTTCTCATCATTTGGTTTTATTTTCATTTGGAAACAAAATTAAAGAAAATCAAAATTAAAAATTAATTCATAATTAGCTTTTATTTTTAGTCTTACATTAAAAAATATTTAGTGTTTATGTATAAAAACAGTTAGTTTGAGTTAATTTGTGTATGTATCCATATGTTTATAAATAAATGTAACAATTTATTGATGCATTCATTCATTTCATTAATTTATAGGTCCATTAATAGATATAACGTTTAGTCAGTAAGTTTAGCTGATTCTATCTGTTATATTTACAACGTGATCTATTTATTAGATTTAAATAAACAGGAAAGAATAATGGTTCATGCTTGCAGCATAATAATACTTAAAACTAGTACGATCACATTGGGCTTGCCATAGGTCTTGTACATATGACAAGCATTTATGCAGTAAATAATCAAAATTTTTACTACTCTTGGCACAGGTACTTGGAAAATACATTCAGTATTCTGAATTTTTCTCACTTTCCATGGTGTTTTCTCTATAAACATTCTGCCAAATGTAGAGAAAATTCCACTCACCACTTGTTTGATTCTCCCCCTGTGTTCGAATCTGTTCCACACCTGTAAATTTTTTGTTCTTGCTGTGCCCTCGTGGTTTCAGGGCAATTTATTAACTGTGATTGTTCAGAGACATTTCATATAAACAGCTTTTTCTTGGTATCGGACCTTGGTCTTCCATAGCTGTCTGAGGATTCATGGCAAAAAATATCTGTCCAGTGACCAGCAGAGCTGCTGAGCGAAGGTTTCTATAAGCGTGTACAGTAGCCACTAGTCTGTTTCTGAGAGTGTTGAAATTATATTCTTATAACTGAGACTTAAATACAGATGAAGAGTGTTTGTTTTTTCTGCTGTTGCAGGGTTTCTTTGAGATCATGCACCAGTTAATGTTTGTGGGTTTGTTAGTTTTTTAACCTATAAAACATTGATAATATGTTCTTTGTTCCCTAGAGACCTGTGAATCCAAATTAATTTTTTTTTTGCAAAATGCCTTGGAATCCTTAAATGTTACAAAAATACTATTAATTAATGCAACAATCCTTTTGGCTGAAATATTGGGAAAACTATTTTTTGGTATATCTTGTCAGGTTCAGTTTACATTCATAGTAAAGTACAAAAATGCACTAAAAACATTCTAACATTTGTGTTTGTGGTTTTGAATTTATCAGTTAAAATCTGTTTAGCATAAAAATTTCGTATCTTCAGTATTACTAATCTGATTTATCTTATGTGTCAGTTAAACCAAAGGCATAATTGTTTCTTCTACAACAGAAGAATACACAGGTGACTAAAAATTCAATAATTCAACTTTTCCAGGGGAAAGAATAGCAAGTTTATATTAGGAATGGGACTGTAGGTTAGAACTTCAGGGAAGAAACAGCTCAATATGGGAAAAAATTGGGTGTATGTCTGAACTAATGAATGTACTTTTTGGTAAAGAAGAATGAAGTAAAAATTGTGGTTCAAGATGCTTAACCTTTTAACTTTTTTAGTGCAATATATAATCAAACATGATGATTAAATATGATATTCAGACTTGGTTTGAATCTAGGTCTGTGTTTTATCACTGTAAGATTCATAACCAGCTACATTGGTAAATAGGTCATTTTGGGGGAGAATAAGATATCTAATCAATTACCAGTAAGATTGCTGAATACTTTGTCATATAGCTTATACTTTAAGTGAACAGACTAGATGAATTTTTAATGCAGATTTATATTCCAGGAGGTAGAGAACAGAACTCTTGTCATTTCAGCTCTTTTCCATTGAGAATTATCTGAGATAACATACACTCCTGCAGCCTCTGTTTTTGAAAGAAAACAAATAATGCAGAAATCCAGCAGACAGAAAAGGTTTGTCATCACTCAGCAATAAAGATATTTATGTTCAATTCCTATTCCAGAAGGTACTTCAATGTTGTTGAATTCTTCAGTGGGAATTTTTTGAGCCTCCAAAATCATAGGGTATGCGAAGTACCTTCTTAAAAACCAGCCATTTCCATTGTTGTAGCATTATCCGTGCAATATAGCACAAACAGATATTTGTATTTGAAAAAAAACAACAAAGGAGCAAAAGAATTTGACAATCCTTTACATTTTGAAGAAGAAAGGGAAAAAAAAAATTTCTGCAAAATCTTCATTTGTAACTTCAGAAGTTCGGCATATCAGACTGGAGACATTTAGATAACAGGAAAAAATAAATCAGCTATAATATTACAGAAGAAAAATAGGTAATTGCAATACCTTTAATATTTGAAAATTGTCCTCTGAATGCCTGAGATGTAGAAAAGTATATAAAATACTAGCCTAATCTCTTTGTTTTTGTAATCTTTATGTCATTAGAGTCAGGATTGTGTTCCTGTTATCCTCTTCTGTGTCAGAAGGAAGGATGAAAGGGTCACACAGAAATGGGAGTCCCTGTGAGCCAAAATTCTTCCTGATAGTTCCTGTATGCAAGCATTAAAGTGGTTGCAGAGTTTGTGTTATGCTTCCTTTTACTTGCCAAGTCATTTCATCAGCTTTTGGGGTGGATGCGAGCCTGGCCCATCTTTCATCCCACTCCTTCTTGCTCTTTCTCTAAAAGCTGCTGTTCGTGAGGTCACTGGCTTTATGTTCTTGCCAGTTCTACTAGGTACAAGAATTTTTTTTTCAAGGCTTCTATATACATTATTTTTCTGAAGTTTTCCTGATACGATGGGGAATATCCTGCAACTGCATCTCAGAGGGTTTTAGAGACTGGTAAAGCTGGAGAGCAATAACCTGTTTATAATTATAAAACAGACAGTGAGAAGTTTCACTACTCTGCTGTAATGCTGGTGGAGGTTGGGAGACATGGCTAAAATGGAAAGACACGGAAGAGCAGAGCCTTCAGAACCACTTGGCACTTTGCCTGGAATCTGTAAGGGCACAGAAGGGCTGATGATCTCACCCATGAGAGCCATTGATAAAATAAGTCTAGGAAGGGAGCTGCCATGCCCGTTTGGACACCTGTTGTTATGCAAGTTCCCTGAAATAAAACCTGCCATGCTATTTAAGCAAGGACTAGTTGAACTACTGTCTCCAAAAAGAAGGTTACGTAAAGATAGCTAGCTTTCTGGAACGCCATTCTAACTCCAAATGAATAACCTTTGGAGCAGGGCACGTGCTGGGTAGGGAGGACAGCTGGCCTGCTGTGAGGCATCTCTGACAGCCAGTTTTCTGCAGGGTGGAATAGCACGTGCAGCGATGGGGGTACTGTCCAATGAACTTTCGGACCTACTGCCACTCCTTGTCCTGGTGTTCCATAGCTCGATGAAGAATATTTCTTCTGCTGCATCCTGTGAAGTCTACCTTATCCAAAATTAGGCTAAGGAGGATACTCATTGATCTCCAGTTTTATTATGTTTATAGAGCAACCTGATCTTCTGAAATATGTCCTTGCCCACGACAGGGTGCTTGGACTAGAGGACCTTTAAAGGTTCCTTCCAACCCAAACCATTCTATGAATCTATTAAGATACAGCAAAATCTCAATCACAAGCCAATGTAGCCATTAATACGTTAGTTGATGCCATGGAATAATACTGAGAAATTTAAATACATCATAAACATGCATGGCATAATTGCATGTTTTTAGAAAAAACAAATGCTGCTTATTATTAAACCTTGTTTTATAAGATACTTTTGAAGACAGAAGATGATATATTTAAAGAGCTCTTCTGAAAATGACCCTGTGCAGTGCAGCATACATATGTAATTTAATGAGTCAAAAAGCAAATTATTAGTAATAGAATGAAGCACAGATATTTGAATCTGATAATCTTCTGCTATAATTTCCCCTACAGCAGGTGAAAAAACGTGAACAATAACATAAACTGAAGTGAATAAACAATTTGATTACACCATACATTTTGCACATATGCTCACATGAGTGGGGCTATATCAGATTCTGCTGCCTCTCTTTATGCCTAATGGTATTTTAAATCCCCTTCATACATATTGAAAAGTAAAATGTGTTACCCTTTCTGATCCAGTATGGCAGAACTGAGAGGGTTTATCGCGTTTGGCTGAAACAGCACTGTGAATAAATTGATTAATAACATTTCCACAGGATTTTCCTTTCTTGAGCGGGGTGTTTGGGTTTCCTGTTAACTTAAGCAGTAAGGGTTAAATGAAATGCTCACTGAGATCAGCAAGCTCTGAATGAAAGTAGCCTCTATGCCCCTGTGTCCTAGTGAAAAGGAACAGAAGGAACCGGGAGCTCATCGTTATTATAGCAGGGACACTGTGGGCTGCTGAAAACAAAATGAAACAGCTGAGATGAGATGAAACCCTTAATACAAGGGGGAAATGCCCAGTGTCTATGTAAATGTTCTTTCTTACTAGTTCCTTTGAAGAATAAATACAATCAATTGACAAAATACATGCCAATAACTGGAGCTCAAAGGAGCAAAGAGATTGCTAAAATACTGATTTAGTTCTGAGTGACACTAGACCCTGTATTGGGAAAAAACAATTTTAACAGGTTATTTTTGAGAATTGCCTCTTCCATGTTTGTAGAACAATTAATAATACATGAA
>Ga0065711_1003262_pt1 | contig 28890 bp, 16 predicted proteins | sample Hoacrofraction12_FD_59098 | JGI IMG/M metagenome (GOLD analysis project Ga0065711, IMG submission 59098) | Hoatzin crop microbial communities from Cojedes, Venezuela - Epithelial fraction 12 v2 (version 2) | ecosystem: Host-associated > Birds > Digestive system > Esophagus > Crop | place... | reverse complement strand
ACCCACCAGTTTCTGCCTCTTTCTTTCCATTCTCCTCCGTACGCCGGCGGGGGGAGGGGCGGCCGCGTGGAGCTTTTGTTGCCGGCGGCAGCCGAAACCGAAACAGGTTTAGAGGAAATAAAGATACATTACAGTAATGAGAAATAAGTACAAAGAGAAAATGAACATCAGGCTTGCAGAAGCAGCAAATCCAGACTGTTACTGCATTAAAAAAGAGAAAATATGTTTACTTGAACAGAACACAGCTCAGAGAAAAGACTGGGTAAGGCAAAATTGGAAATCTCATTACACTGTTAAAGACAGGAGGAAATAGAAGACACTGTATCTTTCAATGAGCGCTATTTATACAGAAACCTTGTTCTCAGCTGGAGTAAATTCATCGACTTCAGAGAAGTTACAGCAGACTGAAATCTTGCATACGTCTATTTCAACAGAATGATTTTCATAGAATGTTATAGGAGATGACATTTACCATTCTAATAATAGTTTGTAACCTATTATACTGTTGCCTTCAATAGTAATGGATTCAACATGATGAGGAAATAGATTCTTAATTTCCTTAACTACATGGGAATCATTATTGTCTTATGTATTTGGAGATGTCAAGATGGAACCCTATTTGCATCCGTAATTTTTTATGAGGTATGACACTACTTCTAGCCAAAATCTTGCATTTTTAAAATTTCTTTTTTTTGAGTTTGCCTTTAAATACAACTTGGAATAAATCAATTCCATTCTTCTACATCTTCTGTCCTCCTCTCAGAAAAAAATAACTTCAGGGAAAGTAAATTCTCAAGACCTTGAAAGTAACCAGAAATATCTATATACCTGGGTAGTGTCTTTTAACGTATTAATGAAGACTGCTGATTTCACCAAAATGGAGCTCCTAGTCTGCCAACTTCCAGACACTGAAGAAGTATCTGAGGGTCAGGAATTCTTCAGTTTGCAGGAATAAGTGCATGGATTTGGTGGGAAATTTTAAAACCAAGATGTCTCAAATGAATCACTTCAGTCTCCAGTAAAATAGCAATTCTTAATGAGAAACATCAGACAAGAAAAATCAATGGTATATTATCTTAATTTACCAAAATGAATAATCTAGACTCTACATTCCAGGAACTGGAAAGTAGGTCTGGAAAGTACAAGACTCTGGAGAATAAAAGTCAGTTCTTAGATGAATCTGAAGTTAATGTTCTACTCTGCCACTTCCAAAGACTTAGGAGAATCCTTTAAAATGTTCTTGTGTAAGCAAAAATCATTAGTCTAGCGAAGGAGATTAAGGATTCTGGAGTCTTTGTATCTGTGGGAATGCATGTATAAACAGTGTCTCATGAAAAAAAAAAAATTATATCAAAATGAGCTATTGCTTTAGCTTGAGGCAAAGCATTGAGCTGGAGGTTTCTCTGCTCTTTCCTTTTAAATCCTTAACAGTTTTAAAAAACAAGCATCATATAATGTAAATGAGCACAAAATATAGTCCAAACTTCAGAGGACTGTACTTGACAGTCTCATTCAGTTATCCTGTCTTTCTCTGCAATCTGGGTGTACAGTCTGACTCTGGAGGTCAGAATATTTTTCTTATTAGAACAGCTAGATGGTGTCAAGTAATTTTCTGAAACCATATAGTTGAAGATATCGTGCAGATTTTCATTTTGAATGCTGGACTATTATTATCTTCAGTGGAGCAATTTTCTTCTGGAAAATAAATACTTGTTTGTGATGCTACAGCTGTGCATCACAACACTCAGGCAACAAGGTATAACAGCTTCATCACTTCAGCATACCTTTTCTATTTCAGTCGTAAAAAGATGGTTTGGATCAAGAAAGTTCAAGAAACATTCATCAAGGGATCAACACTCCCCCATGACTCTTAGATAGTTCCTTGCAGTCACTGTTGTTGGTATAATTCAAATTCTTTTACTACTTATTTACTCTTTTGTGTTTATTGAGACAAAAATATGTCGCTGTACATGTGTGTGCATTGAGAGAAACCTAATTGCAAAGTTTCAAAATCATTGCCAAACCACTCTCCATCATATTTGAGAGGTCATGGTGGTCTGGGGAGGTCCCCACTGACTGCAGAAGGGGCAGCATCACCCCCATTTTTAAAAAGGGAAAAAAGGATGACCCAGGGAACTACAGGTCAGTCAGTCTCACCTCTGTGCCTGGCAAGATAATGGAGCAGATCCTCCTTAAAACCATGCTAAGGCACATGGATAACAAGGAGGTGACTGGGGACAGCCAACATGGCTTCACGAAGGGCAAATTGTGCCTGACCAACTTGGTATCCTTCTATGATGGGGTTACAGTGCTGGTGGACAAAGGATGGGCAACTGACATCGTCTACCTGGACTTGTGCAAGGCATTCGACACTGTCCCGCTTGACTTCCTTGTCTCTAAATTGGAAGGACATGGATTTGACAGATGGACCACTCGTTGGCTAAAGAACTGGCTCAATGGATGCACACAAAGAGTTACAGTCAATGGCTCGATGTCCATATGAAGACCAGTGAGGAGTGGTGTGCCTCAGGGATTGGTACTGAGGCTGGTTCTGTTCAAGATCTTTGTCGGTGACATGGACAGTGGGACTCTTCTTCAGGTATTCTTTTATTGCAGCACTGGACACACAGGGGTCCTCTCCTCCAACTGTATGTGCCAAACACCCTTTCATTTCAGATTATATGCAATCACAGTATATATATTCATTATATTTCTGAGAATTGCTTAGCATATTCAATTTCTGAGAATTAGCTTATGCTAATATCTTTCACGCATGTCTTTTGACGCCTCCTAGTGGTCATCGGGGGTCTTCAGACGAAGGCTTGTACTCTTCATCACAGTGTCTGTTGGTTGACCTTTGTTTCTGCGCAAACTCAGTTCTAAGATCACTTGTACCGTGTCCTTCCAGGTTGTTTTTCTCTGGTCTTGTTGCCCTCTTGGTGCCTCTGTAGCTTGGCTCATCTGCCCTCCCAAGGCTGAACTGTCTGCCATGGAATTATTTAGGAGTCTGTTATCCTACAGTTATGCCAATTATCCACTGAGGACAAAGACTTGCTTTGGTTTTAATTATTCTGTCTAATGACTTAAAGAGATAACTTATCTACATACATCCGCTACATTCCTGAGTAGAAACAGGGGTAGTACAATAGTTACAGCATTAGATCACTGGGTATGCAAGAGTACAAACTGTAATAATAAAAACTGCTAACAACTAGAAAATATCATTAAAGCTACTTTGTTATAGTTTCATGTTTCTTATGATCCCTTCTATCATGAACAGACAGTTTCTCCAGGAGAATGGTGTGGGCAATGGTGTCAAAGGCTTCATTAAAGTCTAGATCAACAGCACCCCCAGCCTTTCCTTCATCCACTATGCAGGTTACTTTATCATAGAAGACCAGGTTAATCAAGCAGGACCTGACTTTCATAAACTCATGCTGACTGGGCCTGATCACCTGCTTGTCCTGTACATGCCACGTGATCAGGATGATCTGCTCCACAGCCGTCCCTGGCACCAAGGTCAGATTGACAGGTCTGTAGTTTCCTGGATCCTCATTCTGGCACTTCTTGTAGATGGGCCTCACATTTGCAAACTTCCAGTCAGTTGGGACCTCCCCAGTTTTCCAGGACTATTGACAAATGATTGAAATTTTGTCAGTGAGCACTTCCGCCAGCTCCCTCAGTCCTCTAGGGTGGATCCCATCCAGCTCCATAGACTTGTGTGTGTCTAAGTGGTGTAGCAGGTCACTAACCATTTCCCTTGGATTATGGGCACTTCTTTCTGCTCCCTATCCCTGTCTTTCAGCTCAAGAGGCTGGGTACCCAGAGAACAACAATTCTTAAAGACTGGGACAAAGATGGCACTAAAAGCCTCAGCCTTTCCCTCATCTTTTGTCACTATGTTTCCCCCCCATCCAATAAAGGATGGAGATTCTCCTCAACTCTTTTGTCACCATTATCAAACTCTAGACAGCCAAAACACTCCCTGACATACAGGGCTATCCCACTGCCTCTGCTTCCTTGTCTATACCTTCTGAAGAGTTTACACCCATCTGTTGCAGCACTCCAGTCGTGTGAAATTATATTTCCATGACTGCAACCATATCATACTTTTCCAGCTGCACAGTGGCTTCCAACTCCTCCTCTTTGTTGCCTATGCTGCATGCATCTAGTCAAAACAATTCTTCTTGGGGTTTACTACAGCTGTTATTTTTTTTTAAAATAGCAAAACTGTTACTAAGTCTGCAAACAACACCTAATGAGACAGATTCTCAGAGATACTCTCAAGTTTTTCAAGGTCTGTCTTGGTAGTACAAGTAATTGTGTGGCAGCTCTTGGTGGGTGAGTGAAAGGTTCTTACTGAAATCTTCCGGAATTGCTGCTCATGTTCATTAATTCCCACTGGTTTCCAACTTCAGATGACTTCACTTCTCTAATGTGGTAACCATTGTTTCAGTTTCCCTTCTGAAAAATATTTCATCTTTTGATGGGCTTTTTAGTCAGAACATACATTCAGCTCCCCTCTAGGATTAAATGAGGAAGAAAAGGTTCCAATACAACTCAAATATACATACTTTACCCCTCACCCAAATCACTGAAGCCTGCTACTATCCATTTGAAGCACCATGTTTGCCTCTCCCAAGGTAAACAGTTGCTCCCTCAGGTCACACCAGTCCTTGTTGCTGTTACAGCTGTCAACATCTTCCAACATTCTTGGCATAAACCCATCTTTAAGTATCTTCATTTAGCAGCTTTAGGACACATTCATTCAGAAGTTACTTTGAAATAATCCAAAAGTACTTGCCTTTCCTAAAAGTAATTTTTCTTGTTGATTGGGATAAAAATACCAACAAAGATGCTCTGCCACCCCATGTGGAAAGAGCAAACAGACCATTTAACAGAAGAAAAACATCACCTTCACACTGAAAAGTGCATAGCTGCTGTATTTACTCAGACCATTCTGGATGTGCACCCTGTTCCTGACCAGGTCTCTTCTAAGCTTCTTACATTCCCTAACAAAAATCCGTACAACTCAAAACAATCCAGCCCCCTTCTCCCCTCAACTCAACTCAACTCAACTCAATTCAACTCAACTCAACTCAACTCAACTCAACTCAACTCAACTCAACTCAACTCAACTCAACTCAAAGCTTAGGACTGTACACTGATGCAAGTCATTTGTAGCCTTATGGTCACAATACTTCCAATGTCCATCATTCTTATACTACACTTCCCAATCATTCTTATACTACATTTCCCAACAGGCCTTTAGCCTGTAGTCTGGCATTAAAAAGTAAATATTCATGCACTAAAAAAAAAAAAAAAGAAGAGAGCACCACTTCTGTCTTCAGTTTTGCAGGACCTTCCTCATACCATCACCACTTTGGAGACGTGTTATGGAGTGCATCTCTGAATCATCAGTTTATTTCAAAAAGAAAAGCGATTTGGGATTTTTGATACTTTTCTCCACCTATTCTTCTAGGTTGTTTATGGCAACGAATGCTACTTCTACCAGGTGAATAAAGCAAACTGAGTTTCTCCTCTTTCATATGAAGTTCCCTTTTTTAACCTAATATGCAGTTCACTGTTGTCTGTCAGTCACTCAACTATTCTTTCTGCTTTCTCACATATGCTTTTTCCAACAGTTGCAACAGGTCTTTAGCCTCAAATATCTGCATATTCTTTCAATCTATCAGTTAATTCTGCTCCTGAAACTCTATATTATTCAAATCTTTCAGCTTTCATATTAATTTTCTTTCTGCAGACCCACCTAAGGAATACAACTCATCCTGTTCCTTAATATAATTCTTTTAAAAATGTAAAGTTTGAAACAAACAGAATTTGATGCTTGTTTTTTGTGCTGCTGTATTGTAAAAAGATGTTTTCATCTTGTTTCAAAATCATCACTTAATAAGAAAATAAATTGGGACTTCCTAGAAACTGAGGTGAGTAAAATTACACCTGAAGTTACTGGAATATGCCTTGATTAATAAAAAGGAAGGTTTTTTGCTGTAGTTAGTGGAGATGGATTAAGAGTAATGCACATCATGACTTCTATCACATATTTACAGGAATATACTGAGCAGCTGTGAGATTGCATAATCGATCCTAAAATCTCTCTTGGCCAGAGCAGTAAACCAGATGCCACTAAAACTAGTCAAAAATATTCTCCATGGCTTCTTGTTATTGGGAAGGAACAGTTTACTGAAACCAGAATATTTTATGAAAATTCACCTCTGAGTTCAAAAAGAAAGATTAGTCAGATTTATTTTCTTAAAATGGCAGAGGAAGTTCTTTGTGAGCTCTAGAACAGTCATTGTTGTGAACAAAATCAACCTGGGAAATAGGAGATCATGTTTAATAGCCTGTTCTCCCTTTGAAAACAGGTAGTTTACATTCCCAGGGAGCAATCTCATTACGGGTCTGCAGAATCAGACTCTTACCCTTTACCTTTACAGTTTTCTGTCACTTCTGTTCAGTACCTCTCAAGACAGAAGAAAGAGACAGATATTGTGGCTTGGTGGACAGGTAGCAGACAGATATTGTGGTCTTAATGAGGATGTGAGTGTTCAAGATTCCCTGCATCAGTGAGTACTCATTTATTTGAAAAGAAACCCCAACTCTGACAGGAGACACTCAGAGAAAAATTGCATCAGTTGTCAAATGAGAAGAACTTATCTATGATGCAGGGTTGGTATAGTCAAGATTTTTGCCTGGATCAGGTAAAGGAAAAACTTAAATGTTGGATCCTCAAATAACAGGCCCTTTGGGTTATGAGATGAAAGTTTTTGAGGGAAAGAAACTATTTCTTCACTTTAATTGCTACCTACAAGCTAAAGCCAAATCCTGAACACAGTGTGAATGTAAGGTACTGATTCAGGTTGTCACTCTTCTTTGTGTGTCTATTCCCTTCCCCTTCTTATTTCATCTTTTTTTTTCCTTTTGTTTCCTGTCGTGCTTAGTAAGGCTTAGCCAGGTAAGATTTCAACTCTTACAACACTGCTGTGAATCTGTGACCATAATGACAGCTAAAAGCAATTTTCAAAAAAACCATACAGCAACAAAATACCACCCTAAACGTTATGCTTTGCAAATCTGTGACAAGCTAAAAAAGCTATACAGTTGTGGGATTTCTTTTCTTTTATTTTTTTTCTTAACAGAGAAGCTGCAAGTGAAATAAGCACTATAAAAATCATAGTTCTTCTCCTTTTGGGTGATTTCTGTCTTGTTCAGTTTTCAGAGAACTAGGACTGAAAAAGCAATGACTGTTTCAGAAATCTCCAACTAAATTCTGTTCTTTTCTTTTAGAAGGATAGCTATTATCATATTTTAACAGTGAGAGAAATATTATCAAATTGATGCTTTTTTCTATAAGTCTTTTTAGAGATAGAGTAAAAAGAAATGTTAACTATGTACCTTAATATTTTACACTGCAAATGATATTCCTTTTGTATTGAAAAAACAGAGGAGATTCTATACAAAGTAATTTCTACACATTTAAATCAATGGTTGCAAACTGATGTCTGTATTGAGGAACCTAAATGAAAAAAAATTGTAAATTAATTCTTTTGCAAAATAAATTTAACAAATGAACAAAAAAATGTAACACAAAATAGAAAAAAAACCCCAAAATTCTAGTTTTTTAACCGTTACTCATCCCTGGCTAGAACTTCTTCAGTTCACCGGTTTGCCAACCATGGTTTTGTGGTGTTAATATAAAAGCAAATATTTTTAAAAAATATTCTGTGTACTCAAACCATCTGTAATAGTTTGTTAGTCATGTGTGGTGATCTTAGCAGAAGTCTTGGCATGAGTAGGTCTTGACCCAAAGATTTCCATGTTTGCATACCTCAGGCGATTATAATTTTCTACACAGAAATCAGTGTGTGTTTTTTCAAATGAATGGTTCCCCCTTGTTAAGACCTTTAAAAACAACAATTGAAAGCTGTGGATGAAGCAACTTTGCTAAGCTGTTGCAACGGTGGAGCAGAGTTAGATGAAATATTATACAAAACTTGATTTTCCCTTTAAGAGGAAAAGGAGAGAAATGGGATATTGCCCTGGGCTCTTCCCCTCCTCCTAAGTAACTTTTTACTCATCTGGTTGGCAAATGGGAGGCAACATCCTCAATTCTCCTTGTAGGTGTGAAGAGCCATGAAGAGCACTGTGCAACTTATCACAGAATGACTTGTGTTGCAGGGGCCTTAAAGATCATCTAGTTCCAACCTCTCTGCCATGGGCTAGGACACCTTCCACTAGACCAGGTTGCTCAAAGCCCGATCCAGCCTGACCTTGAACACTGCTAGAGATGGGGCAGTTTCGTTATTATGTCTGAAATCAGGATAGTGTGTGGCATAGCCATTAATCAGTTATACTCCAAGGCTCAAGATGGCTAGACACAGCATAAGAATAGTCCTGAAACAACTTCTTTTCTCATATTAAACTGCTGAGAAAACGACCCGAATATATTCGACCTACCATATATCTGCACATTGCCCTGATGAAGTCAGGTAATAGTACTCCTAGAAGTATGTATAGGACCATTGATTCTGAATCACATCGCAATAGCTCTGCAAAATAGAATTCTTACAGAGCGGGTATTCAGGCATGGCTTCAGGGCAGTCATCGAGGCTCCATCTCATAGCAGGAGACATATGCTAGATTTAAACTAACTAGGTTGGGTATTTCTATCAATGTAGCCATAGCAACACAGAGCTTAGCCTGTGTTTATCTCACATTTGTGGCAGAGAAGTGCTAGCAGCCAGAGTGCTTGCTAGTTAGACTAAAGATAACTTAGGTATGCCTGTTTGATCTGAAGTGCCTGCACTAAACACCTACTCTGAGACTGCTAGCAGACAGCAAATTCCACTTTCAAAATCTTTATGCATACTGGCTCTCTGCTGGAAGACTGGACATTCAGATAGTGCAGCATTAGAAAGAGAAATGCTTTAAAATCAAGTTGTTTCAGTTATGTGAATGGTACAATGAGTGCTTTTCTAGAACTGGACTGCTTGAAAATTACATTACTATTACTATTATTAGTTGCCATTGCTTCTGATGCTGTTGAATACAGAAGAGCTCTAACTTACATTTACTATCTTCCAGATACACTTGCACACATATGTGCAGTAACATCAACAAATAAAAATTTGCCCAAAGGAACGTATAATTTGGAAGACAAATCACAAAACTTCAGCATTTCATGGGATTTTCCTGATGGTAATGTGTTCAAGGTTTTGAAGCTCTTAAACATTGTAGTAAGAAAAGACCTCATAATTATCCAAAGAGAAATATGTAACGGATGTGGGAAAGGTCTATATGTAAGGAAACTGACAAAGGAACACATTTTATTATATGGAGGTTTTATCTGCAAATTTCATGTCTATTCTATTTCCTGGATAATTAATGAAATACAAATAAAACATGATTTTGATGGAAGAAATTGCTTGCTTTGCTTTTGTTTGAGGTTCTTCACTCTGTACAATCCATTGGGAATGGAGTTCTTAATTTAATACAACTTAAATAATTTTTAAAGTAAGATTTTCGAGTGTGATGCAAAATATTGCTCACTTTTCATTTACTTACATTACAAATCTGTCTCTTTGGATGTGATCAGACCTTTTCCAGTGGATCTTTTATTGACAAAGAGCATTTAGCTCAAAGAGAGATATTTGTGAAAATGTGCTTGTCTATGCAAACTGCATTTAAAAATATAGAAAGTATTTTGTGACTGATGAAATATTTTGTTTGACATTTTTGGAACAGATCTTTCCATTTTTTTATTTTATTTGTAAAATATTAATATTAAGAGTCTGCTTACCTGAAATAATATGTTCTGATTTCATCAACGTGAAGCAACATGATGCAACTAGATTATTTCTTATTTTCATTTCTTTAGAAACAAATTTTTCCCCATTTTTTCTTTGGAATAGAAGATGCAGTATCTGGAAAAAAATATGGAAAATAAAATAACGTATGAATCTTTCTTCCACACTTAAATATCTTCATTTTTGTACAAAGAAGAAATTGGGCTTGTCCATTAACATATCATTTTCACAGTCTTTTGCTAATATCTATAGTAGCAACCTTATTCTCAAGTCTATTAGCAAGATGAATTGTGAGAAGACAATACAGTCATGAAGTAGGAATATTCCTCTCATCTTTCCTTAGTGCTTGTTAATTCTTACACATGCAAAACCTTCTCCAAAAGGGATGGAAACTTACTTAACTGACAAGTACTTTTCAGTTAGAGAATTTTTTAATGTAAGGATTTTGAGGGTAGACCTGGGTCAAGTTTTCAAGTTTTTCTGTACAAACCTTTATGATATAGGTTTCCAAATTAGATGTAATGCCTGCAGGTGGTAATCCTGGTACGTGTGGGTAATAGTGAACCTGACAGAAATTCAGTAGTTTCTATATATACTCAGACTTACGAGTTCACTGGAAGCAAAGCTAGAACTTCAAAACAGGGTCTTGCACTGCACTTCACCATTCAAGAAGGCCTTCCCTGATTCTTTGTATCTTCCTGATTGATTAACTCATATTCATCACTACATTTTTCAGCAAATCACTATATTTTTCAGTTAGAAAACAACAGTAACTGTTCAGTGAATGGGACAATAAGCTCAGAAGCATTGCTTCCTGCTGTGAAAATGCTAAGACAGACCATACCTACAGAAAAGGGGCTAGCTATGGTCCTTCACAAAGTCTTAAAAATAACCTTATCTCTCTCCCAACAGCTTTCATCTCATAGCAGTGTAAAACTGTAGCTTTTCAAATACTGATGTGGAGATCCCTGCTTCTGCGCACCAACAACTATACTGTGAAGAAAATGGTAGTTCTCAAGAGACCATCTCAAATCATAGAATCATAGCATGATAGAATAGTTTGTGTTAGAAGGGACCTTTAAAGGTCATCTAGTCCAACCCACCTCCAATGAACAGGAACATCTTCAACCAGATCAGGCTGCTTAGAGCCCCATCCAACCTGACTTTGAATGTTTCCAGGGATGGGGCATCTACCATCTCTCTTCAAAATCTGTCCTATTGCAACTGGCCCTACTAAAAAGTTTGTCCCCATCTTCTTACAAGCCCCCTTTAAATATTGAAAGGCTGTGATAAATAAACCATGATGTCTAAATATTCACCCATTAGACCTACTCCTGACTGCATCCTTGCCAAGAAGCTACTTCAAAGTCACTTGTGGGATGTTGTCCTCTACTGAAGCTGGATTTTCAGACAGCAGAAGGCAACTGTTAGGATGTCCTTTCTCAGACATGTGAAAATTTATTTCACTTAGTGACAAATTTTTTAAACTAAATGATATTAAGTAGAAAGTTTATACACCCCAGAGTTTTCTGATGGTCAAAATCTTTTCAAATTCATCTGGAAGATGTAAGTATGGGTAGCATTCTCTCTTTCAGTAGCACAGTAGTCTTTCCATCATAATGGAGTGACAGTTCCAATCTGTACTTTTGGCACATGCTCATGATCAGGACTATGCAATCATGGAGAAAAGCAGTTGTAAGGAGAGTAAGCTGAGCTGTCGGTCATCTTACACAGGTACTGTAGCTTGTGGCTGAGGGGGTAGGAGGCACAAATCATGTGCAGGTAGGTGAACGGAAGATACCTGTGGATTCATGAAGTCTGGGGTATCCTTCCCATCCAAAACAGAGATATTACTGTTAAGCGTCTCTGAACTTGTGTCTGCACTTCTTTATGTACTGTGAGATAAGATTTTAGTTGCTCAGAATCACAACTCATCAAACCTGAGGACAGGGAAAGGAAGGCCAAAGCAAACAGCAGACGCAGTTGTATACAGGAGCTGCACAAACAGGAGACATCAACAGGCATGAAGGTGACTCCAGCCAGTAAGACCTGCAAGTACTGGACAGTGTTTTCCCACACTGACAATCTCTTAATTACAATTCTAATCAGTATTCTATATCTCTTTTTTATTATATCTCTGTAACTTACCCTACTAATGATAATCTATTTTAAAGTTTATATTCCTCTAAGAAATAGAGATAATTATTTTGAATATTGAACCCTTCATTTTGCCACATGACTTAAGCAATCATGAGATAGCTTGTACGTAATCATTTTCTCTTCTGAGACAATCTTTTCCTTGTGCATAGACTGATATATAAAAAGGTTGATACACCCTTTCTGTCACTGTCAGAACATGTTAATATAACTGTGTATAGGAGTTCCTGTTCCTGTCACTGGAAATATACTGGTGAGCTTAGATTTAGGTCTTGGATTTTTTTGGCAAAACATGGAGCATATTCTTACGTGTAGAGAATTTTCTTGAATCTTCTCTCAGGTTTTGACATTTTGAGTCTGCATGGACAAGAGTTAACAGAATTCCTACCAAGGCCATGCTGTTTTAGGTAAAAGCTGGGATGTAAAATCAAAGTCAGCCCTAACATTAGTGTAGGGAGTGGTTGGGTTGAAAAAAAAAAAAAAAAGAAGAGAGAGGAAGTGAGAAAGCGTCAAAGCTCAGGAATGATTGACCTTCTTCTTTCCAAGTAATAAAAGCAGAGAAACATTTTGAAGCATTATTGCTCTGAACTTTTGTATTATCAATATTTTAATGAAGCATGTTTTAGAGAAAACTTGAAGAATCAGACAGAAATATTTGAATACTGTTTGGATTGCCTTAGCTAGTAAAATGGTCCACCAAACTCCTAGAATTAATCAGGAAAATATAGTTCCAAAGGTACTTGATAGAGGAACACCCAGAGAGAAGTACAGGGTTATGAGTCTTTCCCCAAAATATTTGTTGGTCTTTGTCCCAAAGCAGACCTACATAGCAAGAATGACACTGCCACTTGCTGATGTCAGATGTCTTGCAGAACTTGAGGGATGAATTGCATATGTTACTCAGAGCAGTGGGGTTTTTTTGGTTTACATAATTTATTCTTGCACTCTAAGCAAATCATAGAACAATAGCATTATAGAATAGTCTGGGTTGGAAAGGACCTTTAAAGCTCATCTAGTCCAACCCCCATGCAATGAGCAGGAACATGTTCAACTAGATCAGGTTGTTCAGAGCCCTGTCCAACCTGACCTGGAATGCTTCCAGGGATGGGACATCTACTACCTCTCTGGGCAACCCGTGCCAGTGTTTCACCACCCTCATGGTGAAAAATTTCTTGCTTATATTCAGTCTAAATCTACACTCGTTTAGTTTAAAACCATTATCCCTTGTCCTGTTGCAACAGGCCCTACTAAAAAGTTTGTCCCCGTCTTTCTTCTAATCCCTCTTTAAGTACTGAAAGGCTACAATAAGGTCTCCCTGCAGCCTTCTCTTCTCCAGGCTGGACAACCCCAACTCTCTCAGCCTTTCCTCATAGGAGAGGTGCTCCAGCCCTCTGATCATTTCTGTGGCCCTCCTCTGGACCTGCTCCAACCGGTCCATGTCTTTCCTGTGCTGAGGGCTCCAGAGCTGGATCACAGAATCACAGAATCACAGAATGTTCAGGGTTGGAAGGGACCTCTGGGGATCATCTAGTCCAACCCCCCTGCCAAAGCAGGGTCACCTAGAGCAGGTTGCACAGGACCTCATCCAGATGGGTTTTGAATATCCTTTGAAGGAGATTCCACAACCCCTTTGGGCAATCTGTTCCAGTGTTCCATCATCCTAAGAGTAAAGAAGTTACTCCTCGTGTTCAGATGGAACTTCCTATGTATCAGTTTGTGCCCGTTACCGCTTGTCCTGTCACTGGGCTCGGGGATTCAAGACTCCGGCTGGGGTCTCACCAGAGAGAAGTAGAGGGCCGGAATCACTTTGCTTGCTCTACTGGCCACACTTCTTTTAGTGCAGCTCAGGATATGGTTAGCTTTCTGGGTTGCGAGCGCACATTGCTGGCTCGCGTCTAGCTTTTCACCCATTCGTACCCCCAAGTCCTTCTTGGCAGGGCTGATTTCAATCTCTTCATCCCCCGGCCTTTATTGATACCAGGATTGCCCCAACCCACGTGCAGGATCCTGTACTTGGCCTGGTTGAACCTCATGATGTTCATGGGGGCCCAGTTCTCCAGCTTCTCCAGGTCCCTCTGGATGGCATCCCACTCCTCAGTCATGTTGACCACACCACTCAGCCTGGTGTTGTCTTCAAACTTGCTGAGGGTGCACTTGATCCTACTGTCTAGGTCAATGATACAGATATTAAACCGTACTGGTCCCAATATGGACCCTTGAGGGACATCACTTTTCACCAAACTCAAATATAGCTACAGCAACAATACGCTATCTCCTTGTGCGTCAAAACTTTTCAGAATCTAACCTTTATTAAAAAAAAGAGAGTTTTAAATTCTTAATGTGCTTTATATAAGCACTTTTTTGCTTATTCTTGCATCATTTTCTTAAACATTTAATGTCAGTTTATGATGCTTTACTTTGCAGGAACTATTGATTGTTTCTCCTTCTGAACATTCGTTGGTCATCTTCAAATTTGCTTACTATCACTCATGAGATTTTAGGTCAACATCAAACACATTAATTGCAAAAAAAAATCAAAACATTAAACAGAGAAAAATTTAAAATATCGCTAAAGTAACAGTCTTAGCTGACTCGCACAGTCCCTCTAGTTACATTAGATAAAAATAATTTAAAACTGCATTAACAATTTAAAGGTAACTTGTATGTAAGATTTCTTTTTTTATCTGCAGATATGAGGTTGTATTCTTATCAGGTGATGCGACTTTTCAGTTTATAGTCAGGGTCAGCAGGTCTGTATAATTATTATATATTTAATAAATTTCCTGAGCAATTTCCTCTGAGCGAGTGGAATTGTATTTTAAATATAGAAATAGACAACACAGTAAGGTATAATTAAAAGAACCCATACAATTTATCCTGAGAAGCTGCACTCAGCTGTGCCCAAAATTTCGTGCAATCTGTATGATGCTTGCAAGATGGATGAGACTATCTAGCTATTTCTATAACTTTCAGGTTTATACATCTCTTAAATGGCATCTTAAGACAACATTTCTTTTTTGTGCTTTCATTTTGTAAGTAATTTCATCTTAATTCCTGTTCTGGAAGCTTTTTCTTTTACAAAAACTTTAGAAAATACCATAAAAATAAATAGAAATTTTGTACTAAACAGGATTAGAATGCATGACTTTCCTGGTTGTGAAGCCATGTACATTTAAAGTTATGTATCTGCCAGGTCCAAAATGGACTTCTTATTTTTTTTCTGTGTTGTCCCCTACACTTACGCTTCCATTATTCTTTTTATGATCTTTGGATTTGACTGGTACTTAATTGCACGTGGATACAACAAATCACTCATCCGATAATAAGAAGAACAGTATACTAAGTGGAAGGCAATATTTTATTCCAAAGCTGGTATCTTTACGACCAGGCACATATGAATATGAACTCACATATGAATATCTTGCTAATTTTTGATACTCATAAAGATGTTTTTAGTTAATGAGGAAGAAAAAGCAAAATAAGGAGAAATGAAATTTTCACATTTAAGGGAAGAATACCACTTGTCGCATTAAATAATAGAATCAGTGTTTCTGCTGCTGTTTGGAAACTATTCTCACCTGGACTCCTGCAAAAACTACTGATGAGCTGGGCCAAAGAAATGAGGAGTAAATATACAGAAGACAGGCAGAGATGTTATCTCTAAGCCTATGACATATAAAGATTTCTTTCTCTCTTCTGCCTCTGAAATTGTCAATGAGGCTTTTCTCACCATGAGTTCAGAAACCTGGATTCACTGAGAGATGGAGGCAAATATGTACTGTGGATTATTAACGAAGAAGAGGAAGTGGACAAAACATTTGAACACTGCCCCAAAGTACAAATTTTATTTTGGTCATTTTATCAGGTATTTACGCTCAAGTCAAATCATATGTCCCATAGTAAATGCAACTACCAACACTTGTTCTGTCTTTCCTTCGCTATCAAGTTTAGGTTTCCTGACCACAACCCGATTCAAAGTCAAAATAAAAATATCGCAAAGTTTAAAAAGTAGTCGCCCTTCCACCCTTGCTGCTGCCATGTAAGTCTTCTGCACCTTGAGAAAGAGAGAGCTTCACTCTTCTCTGATTCCTTTCATGCTTTGCACATTTTATTTCCAAGAGGAAGAATTTCAGTAATTCTGTTGCCAGTAAACAGGCAGTGCTGGGCAGTCAGTTCTAATCCTTAGAAAATGGGTCTGAATCCTGTAGCTATAATCATATTGAGTAAGTCGTCTACACAGTATCTTTTTTTGTTTCTAAGAGACTGCATTTCATCTTCAAATTAATGAGAATTATGTACAGAAGCTCTTCTTGTCCAAACCAATTTCCTCTTGCAGTTTTTCTTTCTGTTCAAATCCCTAGCCAGCAGTCATGCAGAGATAAAAACTCCTGAAGCTGCTCTGCTTTTTAAATCCAGTGGCACAGGCAACACTTCACAGACAGCTTGTACAGCACACATGCACAAAAGTGACTTGCTGATTGGATTAACACGTTCTGTTCTGTAAATCAGCACAGAGAAATAGTGATCACACAGGAAATCTTCCCTCTAGGAAAAAATGACTTTTATTCAGGCTTATGTAAATATTCAGAAATAAAACATATTGGAAAAATCTGCTTTTTCATTCTTCTCATGTTCTTCTCTTTCCTCCAAAGAAGTAAGAATGTAAACTTGTGGCAGTTTTTATACCCTTTTTTTTGCTTGGACAAATTCCACCAAATTCACTGTAGTACCTGTGTGTAGCTCTGAATGAACTCTTACAGTCGAATTCCAAAAACATGTATTACTTGTTTCTGCTACAAGTAAAGGGGATATGGCAAGGTGTCATTTGACTGGTAGGCTTATTGTTTCCAGTTTGACATGCATCTATGTCTGAGCATCTGGTATAAAATGGCATGCTGATTTTGGTAAGATTTCCATGGACATCAAATATTATTACAGAGCAGAGCAGATTTCACACAGGTTATTGATTCACACACGTCTTTTTAAATAAATTGTTCGTTGTTCAAATTCCGGAACACTTACAAAGAAGTTATTGATAGACAGTATTATACAGTAACGTATTCTTTTGCTTAGGTTTGTTCCTTTGCATTTTTAACACTTTACTGTATGTAAGATCCCATACTCTCTTCTTTTTTATAAACCCAGACTGTTAATATCACTTGCCACTAGCACCCAGTTTAGAATTTGATTATTGTTGTGCAAGTTTGATTCTGACAACATTTATTTATTATCCCATCTCTTTATGCAGTTGAAGTTCTGCTGACAGCAAAGTGAGAATTGCTTATATTAGGACTGCTGGAGCTGACTGTCAGTACTGTTTCTTGTTTGAAAGAACACAGGCATTCCTTACCAAAAATACTTCAGCTCACGCAATATTTATCAGCATCTCCATGCCATTTTGAAAAAATACTGTTTTGCACAAGGTAACATGCTCAGGTGAGTAGACTTGGGATGAAAAACCAGAAGACCTTCTGTGTCACTAGGAGTAGTGATGGTCCAAATCCAGCGCTCCATAGAATTGGTAAGGTCAGAAAACCTAACTGTTTTTAAAAAAGTTGAAAAATTATTATGTGGTAGGATTGTGTGAGAAAAATAGGAACTGCGTCAACAGAGAAGAATCAGTAAATCCCCAAAACAGCTTCTCCTTGCTCTTAACTGTAATGAAAGCCATTTTGAAAGATGCACGTGAAGTACAGTTGCGACCACAGGTGCTACCAGGGCATAATATAGTTATTGCCCTGAGGTATTTCAGACAAAGAAATTTTTATCATTCCTGCCATTTCGTTTAGTTACTTTATATCATCAGACATGGTAGTTTTGCCCTGAATGGACTTCAGCTAATGGTTTGGTAACCAGCTACTAAAGACAGATAAATTGATATGCAGACAGATGAGAATTTATGAGCAATATTCTCCTGCCTGAGTCCCTAGTAAACCTCAGTGACCTGAGTAGACTCCACATTATTTTCTGTGAGGTATGCTGATAGCTACAGCTCTTGCCAGAAAATGGGAGCATTTCAGATTATTAAAGCTGTTCACAGTTCAGTGCAATTTAGATGGGACATTATTTAACAGATTCTGTAATGGCATCTTCCATCTCCAGGGCTTAGACTTTCAAAAATCCCTCTTACTTGTCTCTATGTATCTGTTTTCTGGTACTCATGTGAGCGTGCTTACATTTTACTTCTATAAAATGCTATCAGAAAACTATAGGAGGTACCTGAAAGGAAGTGAATACTTCAGTGCCAGGACATTAATATCAGTTATCAGTGAACTTATTGTACCTGTTTTTAGATCTCTCATTTCGTATTTTTTTGATGAGGTGAGGTTCTCTGGAAGTAAATTTCCTAACTGACTTGTATCGTGTAGTTCTAAGCTCCATGGACTGGCAAAGCTGCATGGTTCATCGAGGCAGCAGTTAGGGAGCAGGAGTAGAGGAACCTACCTCCTGAAGATAAAAATGCATGGAAGGAAGTGGGAAGGAAACAATCTTTTTGGACAATGTGAATGAGAAGGAAAATATAAATACAAATCTTTTTAGGATGGGCTGGTAAGGTTTGCCTGAAGTAACAGATAGGTAGATTGCTATAAATTGGCACCTTTCCTACAGCGGCAAACAAAGGAAGAGATTAGTAAAGGAACAAAGAGGCTTTCAGGTAAGACTGCTCTTCAGACATTTGACACTAGCTGATTGATAAAAATAATGAATGCAGTCTGATCCCATTAGCCACTTCCCCTCCACATGCTAAACACGGCTGAGAAGTTCAGACTTCTATCACAGAATCCGATCAAAGTTGCTGAGCAGCAGGAAAGAAAAGCTGCTGAAATCCCAAAGATGACAATGGCAATGACGATGGGCGCTTGGTAGACTTCACATGTGCAGTGATTTGAACAGGTACTCAAGATCTGTATGTAGGGAGGATGCTGAGAAGATAATCCTGAGGTTGTGTTGGTTAAGATGGCAAAACAGAACCTTTCAGGATGATCGTTGCATGATCTGCTGTGGATGCTGGAAATCTGGGCCAGTGGCTCAGCACTGCTGTGAGCAAGAGATCTCTGTGAAGCACCAGGCATTGTAGTTAGCTAAGGCCTCTGCAGGGAACCAGGAAAGTCATTAAAACAATTCAAGGATGCTGTGTGAGCACAAAAAAGCACAAAAGGAGAGAGTGAAAGACATCCTACTCTATCTCTCTTCTGTGCAGACTATCTGTGCAGAAGAGAAGAAACTGGTTGTTCTCAGCTGGAACTAGATAGAGGAATAAAAGCTAAAGCTGAATCATTTACCTTAGAGGGTTGTCCTAGTTTTGGCTAGGATAGGGTTAATTTTCTTCCCAGTAGCTGTTGTGTTATGGATTTAATTTAAGAAGAATGTTGATAATGCACTGATATTTCTAGTTGTTGTTAAGAAATCAAGGACTTTTTTTTTGGTTTCCTATGTTTGGCTAATGAGCATGTGACAAGAACTGGGAGGGAGAATAGCCAGGCAGCTAACCCAAGCTAGCCAATGGAAATATTCCATACCGTAGAGATCACACTCAATATATAAGTGGAGGTTGGCTGAGGGGGAGGAACTTATCTGTAAGTTAGTTCCGTGAATTTGGAGAGCTCTGCGAAATCTGAGTTCCACAAAATCTGCAAGTTCCGTGATAGCCACTTGGGGACTGGCTGCGCAATCCATCATTGGGCACAGAGGTAACATGTGTTGTGTACCACTTGTCTGGCATATCCTTTATTATTATTACTCTTCCTTCCTTTGTTTTCTTCTTAAACTGTCTTTATCTCAACCCACAAGTTTTACTTTTTGTCCATTCTCCTCCTCATCCCACGGTGGGGGCTGGGAGGAGTGAGCAAACGGCTGTCTGGTCCTCGACGCCAGCTGACAGGTTAAATCATGACAAGGGTATATAAGGTAAAGGATACATCACCAGCATGGACAAGGTAGATGTAGGGAAATTTTAGGGTGTAGAGCCTTGTAAGGCCACCCATATGTAGATAATCATCTTCTCTGTATCACACAAGGCCACTATTGCTTGAGGAACAACATCAGAAACTCCAAATTTGAGTACAGGTGTAACAGAATTAGAACTAATGAGGAAAAAAACATTTAGGGGACTGTTGTCTGCTTGGGAGGATCTTGGACATAGACATGGAGGTGTGAAGGAGGCAAAAAGGTGAGTCCAGAATTGAAGAAATATGAAACAAGATTAAAAATTACATAAACAAAGAAGGAGGTTGAATCTTTAGCCAGTATGATTGTGGACAGCTATGGCTGGGACAGGAGTTGTGGACTCAAGACCACTGGGTCACCAAAGGGAAAAACCTTTGGACCACCCACTCCATTAGGCTTATGCCCAAGCAATTTGGAGTGGAAGGGGGGGGTAAAGATGAAGAAACTTGAACCCAAAACTAAGAGGTGTGGGAGGGAAGATTGCTGAGTTTGTAATTCAGTAGTAGTTCTGATTCATAACTTTTAGTAGTAATTCTTAGAGCTAAAATTGTGTGTTACAGTATGCTAAATTGCTGTCTGTAATTTAGCAATAGTAATGTGTTTATTAGTTAATTAGGTAATTGGTGTTAGGGTTGGTTTATTTGCTTCTCAATAGCATGTTTCTTAATCAATAAACACTTCTGTCTCTTACATAGTTACATCTCAAGCTCCCAGTCTGGAGGGATTGAATCAGATTCTGAAGTAAGAGCAGCTCTTTCACTGGGAAACCCAGCTACCTGTCAGTTTTGAATCACCTCTCAGCCTTTCAGTCATGAAGACAAATCATTTGGAATGGCTGAAGATAAAAGATGAATCCCACAGAAAGTAAAAGATGAACTATACACCACCAAATCAGTCATGAGGCAGATGCATACATCTCTTGACAGCATTGGGGGTAGAGCGAAGGGTGAAAGATCTGTCCCAGGAATAAGCAGGACATCAAGGTTATGAAATGACCTGAGATAACAAATGTCAGCTTTTAGAGCAACTCCAAACAAGGCTACGCAAAGAAAAAAGCAGTAAGATGTATTCCCTTCTCCTTTGTCACAGCAGGGTCTTTTTCAAGTTTTTGAAGGGCTTCTCACTTGTCATGGAAAAAAGTCTAGAGACGATGCTTTGGATGATATATAATTAGGATGGAGCAGGAAGTAATCTTCAGACAGTGGGGTGACAGACACACTTAATTGTCATCTGGCCTAGCAAACCTAATGATAGCCATGTGAAGTCCTAGAAGCCAGCTGAAATTCTGAAGGGTTGAAAGGAGAAATGAAAGACCTTTGCAACAACAAAAGTATGCTAGTTTGTTTCCAGTAGATCTGAAAAAAGAAAGAGTGTAGGCTACTGAAGCATGAAACATGCTTCAAGATAGGCTGTGAGAAAAAGAGGAAACAAAGGAGCCTTTAGATGCTAGTGATACTTAAAAGCATGTGCAGGGCAAGGATGTTAAGGGATTTTAGTATTGGATAGAGTATTAGTTGTGTGTAGAGACTGAAATTCGCTGAATTTGCCCTGTGAATTACAAAGTCCTGGTACTCACACAGACACAGGTGAGTAAATATCATAGAATCATTAAGGTTGGAAAAGACCTCTAAGATCATTAAGTCTGACCATCATCACATGATTGAGGAGAAAGACGGTAAAGAAGGCTTCTCAAAATATAGCATCCCAATGAAGAAGAATTAACTATGCTAGTCATGACCATCCTTTTAGGGATCTTGTGGAAAGGATCCCATCTGCAATGGACTGAATATCTAATCGACTAGTAATAACTTCCCAGAGTGCAGACTGAAAGACAGGAGCTGAAAGTCAACACAGAACCTGGGTCCATAGAAGAAACTGGTAAGCCATACTTTATCTGTGGAGAAAACAATGGATGGAGGGAAGGCATCCTGAAAAGATTAAAGCCTACTGGCTGCAGCAGACAATATAATGTGGGAACATACTCCTGTAGACCCTGTGTGGGGAAAATTAACTGGTTTAGGAGCTCTTATAATCTTGCCAGAAAACTACATGGTTTATGCACAGGAGTTCTCTCTACTTCTACCTTCATGCACTGGTGTTGATATTCAAAAATCCTGTAAAAATGTCAGAATTTCAAGAGACTAGAGAGCAGTCAACAAAATTCTAAAATAAGATTGGCAAAAAGGGTAACCCAAAGCTCTGAATATTGACATCAGTAATGGAAAAATAATGAAAATTTTGCAAAATAGTGGAAGTCTAAATTAAGGAATTTAACATAAAAGCATTAGAAGTTAGAAATGTAAATTTAATGCCAGCCAACATGGTTTCAAGAAATGTGTGGTTTGCAGACAAACCTCTTTCCTGTTGACAAGATTGTAAGTCTGGTTGCTATAGACAGTCATGTTGATAAAGGCATTTGACTTAATATTACATCCCATTTTGATTTTAAAGTTTTCATTTTATGAAAAAATACCGTCTATACTCTGTCTGTGTTCAGTAGTTCACAAATAAACTCCTTGATATGTACCAAAATGAAAGCTGTGAGTGGGGACATACCAGTGTGTCATAGCCCTATAACAGGGCGTAACTGTTGTGCGATCAGGTAGTTGTGAGAAGTCTCTGCAAAGTGAGCTGGGAGAAGCCTTTCTGGTCCGCTTCATTCCCCCTTTGCTTGGGACCTGCATTGATGTGTAGATCCTTCCCTTGGTCCTTGCCAGAGCCGTGCTGTAGTTATGCTTGCCAAGTACCTTATTGATCCTTACCTTCTGACAGCTTTCTGGCTTGACCTCAGACTTTCCTCATCCCTATAGACTTACCCAGCAATCACAGAGCTGTGGCTGACCCTGATACCATCACTGGACCTGCTTTGCTCTTTTTGCTGGGGTATACTATAGGGCTGCTTCCTGCGTGGGTAAGGGCACTGCCATGCCAGCCGTGTTGTCACCCCCGGCTCCAGCTCCCTGAATCCCCAGGCACAGACAGTCCTGCTGCTCCCTCACATGATGTACAAACTGTTGTTGACCAGTTTCTCTAGAGATTTGAGCCTGACATGCTGCAGCTCTTGGTACTAAAGTTGTTGTCTCCTTTGTCTAATATTATACAGGTTCTATTGTCTCCTTAGCCTGTAAAAATTAATAGGTGGCATTTTTTGTAAACATTTATTTCATTTCCACACTCTACCCAGCAGGAGAAAGAACGGAACTTGTTTTGGTTTTTTTTCTGTTTAGTTTCTCATCTGCGATCAAAATCTATAAATGACGAAGAAATTGCAGATATGCTTGATAGTGCTGTCTTTAATTGCAGTTGTAATTATAAGGGTTTCTTGTGGGTTGAGATAAGGACAAAACGGGAGGGACTAAGGGAAAACATAAATTATATCTATACAAGAACAACATAAATGAAAATATACATGATAAAAAAAATTAAGTAAAACTAGCTGTAGGCAGTAAGCCGTTTTAATGTAATGGATACAATCTATGGGCTGTCGTCATGGGGAACACCTATGTAGGCATAGACAAAAAGCAATGAACTTTTCTTTGAATAAGGAATCTACTGATGTCCCTCGCTCTCCTAAATACAGCTATTGAGGTGGTCCCTCGCAGTATAATAATGGCTAAAGCTCTTGCTGGAGACAAACTGTACTGATAATATTGTTATTCTCTGTCTCCTGTCTTTGGAGATACCAATCAATGAGGATTACTTTGATATCGTAAGCTCAGTATTATTGTACATTAGTACATTAATGTTACTGTATCCTCTTTTCACGTCCTCAGGCAGCATTGGGGAGCAAGAGCTATACGGAAACAAATTACAAGTGAAATTTAGATGCAAAACTAAGCAGAAGGCAAAAAAAGTCCAAACAGAAGACAGAAGAAACTAGCTACAAACAACAGACTCATCAGAGGAAAAGTAAACCACCTACCTAACATTTAAAAGAATCTCAAGTGAGACATAGAGTTAAGACTGCCAGTACTGTTACTTGATGTACTTCAAGGGGATGCTAAAGGACCAAGGCGACAGGCTCAGTGGGAGACCTTGAACAGAACACCATTTTACATTATTATTGCTTTTTTTTTGCCTCCAAACAGCACATCAGTTTTAAAATACCAGAAAAATAAACTGAAAAAAAAAAAAGTTCTAATTATTTGGGTTACTGAGACATTCATCCAGAGTCTGGGTACAAACTTTTTCATGAGTAACTTTACTGGTACTGCAGTGTCTTTGCCAGGCTTTTATTAGTTGCTAGGATAATTATTCCACTAGTGGAGAACTGGAACTGCTAATTGCCCAATGTCTCCTGCACTCTTTGATGACTCTAACCCCAATAACAGTGTGGATGCTTCTGAGCCATAGGAATGACCACTATATTTGACTTTGGATAGGCCCTACCTCTGATTGTACTTGGGGGGCTCCAAAACATGGGATCTAACCAAAACAAAACATGGTTAGTGTCTTACAAACTTAGGAAATCCTGACAGTCAGTCCAGTCTCAAAATGATGTTAGAACTGTACAAAGCAGAGTGCATAGTAACATGCATTTTCAAAAATACACACAGGATAATGTCATGCAGTTGCATTGCAGTGGATCCGCAGGGCCGCTTCATTCATGAAAGACATGATGAGACCAGTATCTTTCAAAAACCCAAGAGTGATATAGTGGCTGACATTTATTCTCAAGTATATCTTCATTATTTATTCCTAAAAGAGCCACCAAATGATGGAGTCCTGATGCCTACACCTTGCTGGCTCATTCTTAAAAAAAGTCTGTCTTCCAGCAGTGTATATATAGTGAATTTCTGCATCTGAATCAGACAGTGTAATAACCCATTTCTCCTCCTTCCATATGGCACATAACAATAAGGGGACCTCAAATGCTGAGACTGGTTTGGAACTGTACATGAGCTGAGTAGCTGACCTGCACACGCGTATTGATTAGCCAAACTGCTGCTGCAGAACCATTGAGTTATACTGCCTGCCATTTCTTCTCTACCCTACCTTGGGTTTCAAAAAGCCTGCAGAAACCTATTGTCTTTCAGACTTTTATGACACTTTGAAATGCAGTTGAAATTGGTCAACAGGTCAAAGAACCATTGGAGGCAGAAAGAAGTGGAAGACATACAAGTACACAGATAGTGTATGGATGTATTTAGTAATCCATCTTTCAAAAACATGGCACAGGCTCTCAAAATGTAGATGATGGAGAGGCGTAACAAAGCAGTGTTCAGTTTCCAAATAAGCATCAGCAAACCTGACTTCCATACTTTTCTCTGCAGTACATTACCTGTGTGGGCAAGCTTCTCTGAGTCAGTCATACAAGAAGTGCATTTCTCTGTTTCACAAAGTATTGTGAGAAAAAACACATGCTGGCAACTGGGAAGCACTAATGTTGATCATGTATGTGCTGCATGGTATGCTTTTATAACTGTGACTGTAAAGTTTTTCTATTCAAATACAGACATAACTGAGATAGATAATCTAAATTAACTGGTTTAGGTAGAAGTAGAAGTATATGCATAAAATCATACAGCTACATGTGTGTGGCCAGAGCCATCTAAATCCCAAATAGCTATTCACTGAAAAAACTTTCTGCTAACAAAATGGCATGTTGCTGCTTGTAGCTGAGCTACTGACCTACACTGCTGGATAAACACATCATCAAACATGGACTGCATGCTGTTGTAGTAAAGTGCTTCCCTCTATTGCAATTGTTTTCCAGCTTTCAAAATTAGCAGTAGTTATGCTCCCAAAAGTATCTTTTGAATACACAAAATGCACAGTAATCGTTCCCACGTGGCTGCATATGACCCACGGCAAAGTGGACCCTAAATGCCTCCTAGGCAGTTGAACAGTTCTGATCCATATGTGCATAGCTAGAGTGGTTGGTCCTGGCATCACTAGTGACAGCAGATCACAGACAAAAGGAAATATGGAAAGTATTATCCAGCACTTTTGAACAAAATTTGTTCTGAATGAAAAAAAAAATCATACTAAAGTAAACATTTTCTGAGGGAGAGGAAGGAAAACATACACAGTGCTTTAAAATTCCCTGTTTTTAAGCCCCAAGAGAGAATGAACACTCCCTTATCTGTGCTAGTGCTCGTTGTAACCTGCTGTGTTTTTGATGCATTAGTAATTCATTTTGAAACAGAGACTCTGCAACTGACATTACAGTTTGTTATAATCCCCTAATAAGTAAAGTTTAAAAAAATTCAGTACCTACATTTAAAACATTATTCTAGTTTCTCAGGTATCATTTTGCTTTTCATCAATTAACATTTTAGTGCTGCTGTGCTTTAACTTTTAAGAAATATGAAGGGATTCTGAGACATTTGCCCATCAAGCTCACCAAGCTGAAGCTGTGAACCATCTCCACATGCGCACTGTCTGTGGTAGAGGGATTATCAAGGGATACACAGAAACTATCAGATTTGTGGAGAGATTCCAACAGCCAGGAGCAGGTCAGGGAAGAAAACTTTGGGGGAAAAAGTCCAACAAATCCATCATAAAGAAGTATGGGGTTTTTTCTGCTAAACATTGTTCTGATCAGTTGAGTTTCTGCAATGTTAATGTAGCAAGCAACGGGAAGGTTAGTTATAAATTGGTGCTGAAGTTGTGCTTAGAAGCCAGTGTGTTAAACCCACAATAGTCGCTTCAAACACTGTCTCTGTACTTAGCTAGTATTCTAGTTGCGAAGCTGATGTTTCAACAGCATTAACTGGGTCTTTGCCTTAAAATAGATTTAATGCAAATGCTATTTAAGGCAAGTCAGTTGAGTGTTTACACTCTTTTTGCCCTTGAAATAAAGTATTCTTAACTGCTAATGAAAGACAGAATTAGTAGCATTGTTTTAAGTTAAAGCTAAACACAAAAGACAGATTTTTAATCTTTCTCAAGAAATATGTCACAGGTTACACTGTAATAGGATTGAGAAGCCTTGATATGGAAGTACAGTAACTTGATATAACAGACTGAGAGGTAGAGGTCAGGTAGTGTGCTGAATGCAAGTAAACTTCGCTAACACTTGTCATCACAGGTGTGAGAAAATCGATGTGTTCATTTGTACCACATTAACATCTGCTGCCACAGTCCATAGAAAAAAACAAAATTGGTGTATGAATCTGGGTGATTGTATGTGACAACTTAGAAAATATTTGTCAGCTTTAGTCATTGTCCTATACAGACCATGAAATTTACAGAGCAGAAGTTGAAGTATTCAGTGCTGCTGATTCTGGTGATGGTATTTACTGCAAGAAGCAGAAAAACAAAGAGTTGGAGCAACAGCAAACAAAGAAACAAAAAGGAAGGTATAGAAGGTATTTAAACCACATGGAATGTGGGAGGCTGGAATTTTAATGGCACCATTCACTTTTTAATATATATGCTGGTGATCTTCAGGGTCACAGAGTTATCTCTCTTGTCTTTCTACTTATACCATTAAGCTGTGGGGTTTACAACTTACATTTTAGGACCTGTGCTTCCCTGTACATGACTCACTTTTTTCTATTCTTAGAACAACTCCAGATAAAATACCCATTAGATGACAAGTTATAGATAACATGGACTTTCAGCACCAGTGGAATTGAAAGCCATTTAGAGGTGGAATAGATACTTATTTCACTCCAGCAACAGACATGGTGGGGCCCTCAGTTTTGGTTTCTGAATCCTTACCAGGGTAGTCAGACCTTATCAGTGAGAGATGATAAAATAATGGAATGGAAAAAAAAGAAAGGTGGGGGGAGGAGATGAAGAGAAACTGACCTTGGCTACACTGAACATGTTGGCTTGACAGGTTTCTGAACACTGTTGAAAACACTATGTTTTATCCCAGCATGGCTGCCCTCTCATTGCCCTTTGTGCAAAATTGGTGGTCATTCATTCAGAAACATTTCCAGACATTGACTCAGAAGTGTTGGCATTGAGTATGTCTAAACAAATCGGATGGCTGTGTGAAAGGCAAGAGGATCATGGTTTTCTTCTGCTGTAGGATAATTCATGATGTGATAATGAGGTACTCTTTTTGAAATAGGCTGTAGTACCATGTAGGTATGAGGATTTCACACACCACCAAATTTCAAAGAACTGTTTTCAGTATTCCGGGAAATAAAGTGGTGGAACAAGGCTTTTTACTCAGTGTGCATTCCACGCTCCCACACTGTACACATCTAATGCAATTTACCACTGAATTAAGCATCAGATGTGATTTATCCCACCAACCTAATATTTCATGTTAGTCAGTGGGGTGACTACTTTTATGGCTTAGCTTTATAATACAATTATATTTGAGCACACTTCTGCCTTAACAGTATTCTTAAGGGGGGCTGTCTTTGATATTAACTTCCAGGACAAAATTCTTCCTCTGTGCAAGCTCCCTGTTGTCAACAGAACTAAAGCAGGATTCTTTGGCCCTTGTGACTGAGCTTTCGCTCTCACCTTTTACAGAAACATAACGTGCCAAGGAGACATAAATTTGCATCGCTCTGGGTCACAGCAGATATTAGCAGAAAAAGGGGGTGACAGCCCCTTTCTGTTTCAGGATGCCGTGTTTTCAAGCACCGTTTTTGCCTTTTACATTAGTGTGTGCAAGATACATTAAACTGCATTGTATGATATGACCAATTCTTGAACTGGCTTTTGATCTCCACATAAATTGGATTTCATGCAGAAAAAAAAGAAATAAATTAACACAAAAAAGAAAGAGCATTCAGTACCTATGACTTACTCTAACTGCAGTTGTGTACCACTACCTGTATTGTAGATGATTTTTTCCTGCAGATGACCACATGTTCTTTTCAACTACATCAGCAGCAAAAGGAAGGCTAGGGACAACGTGGGGCCGCTGCTGAATGAGGCGGGTGTCCTGGTGACGGAGGATGCGGAGAAGGCAGAGCTACTGAAAGCCTTCTTTGCTTCAGTCTTCAGTGCTAAGACTGGCCCTCAGGAATCCCAGGCCCCGGAGGTA
>Ga0065711_1031728_pt1 | contig 28893 bp, 15 predicted proteins | sample Hoacrofraction12_FD_59098 | JGI IMG/M metagenome (GOLD analysis project Ga0065711, IMG submission 59098) | Hoatzin crop microbial communities from Cojedes, Venezuela - Epithelial fraction 12 v2 (version 2) | ecosystem: Host-associated > Birds > Digestive system > Esophagus > Crop | place... | reverse complement strand
CCCATGGGATGCTGCAACAACACAAAGCTAAAGTAGTGCCAAAGAGAGGGAAATGAAAATTGTCATGAGCAGCACGTGGAAGAAAAAAAAAGTAAGGGGACTGTCAGAGCAGGGAGGGAAGGCATAAAGAAGGTAAGGCAGCAGAAGCAGCAGCCTAACCAGAACTTGAGCCACGGGGTCAGACGTGCAGGGCAGCAGCATCACACAGGTACTTGGAGGGGAAGCTGGAAGAAACACTCCCTGTGATGCCACTGACGCAAGCTCAGAGCTGCCGTTCACACCTCAGCAGAGCTTGAAAAATGCTCCTGTTCTGGGTCCTTCATTCAAGCCTCTTCAGTCACGTTTTGTGCAGTGCAGCTTGAGAGGAAGACTGGACTGGTTTTACAAGTGTAGGAGTGTGGTAGCAAGTAGGAGGCTGGGGGAGAAACCAGTTGCTGCACAGACACCTCGAAGTTTGCCTTGCAACTGACTGGCATAAGAAAACAAGTTTTAAATGCATGCATGCATGACATTTTTCACGCCCTATATCTGCAGCATATATTGCTCTGCTTCTTATTTTACAGTGTGGTATCTTTATTTTCTCTTTACTTCAGGCACATTTATCTATGTGATAAATGTGCCTGGCACCTTCTAATGGACTAAGGTGTGCAGACGCGTGTTTAACAGGGAGTGGAAAATTGGGAGGTGCGTAGGTGGATGGAGCAATTGCACCCAGTGGTGGCACTGCCACCATTTTCAGTGTGCAGGAAACAGCCAAGGCAGCAGAGCTGCACGAAGCACAGGGCATCTGTTCGCTTCGTAGCTGACCGGAGTATCCTAAATGTAAATGGCTTCATCAGGAGTCGCAACAGTGATTGCCCTGTAAATCGGGCAGGCAGCAGGTGACATTTTGGAGAGGGATGCCTGTGAGCTTTGCTCTTGTACAAAGTGTGCATTGCCAGGGCTGTGGGGTGGGGAAGTTTCTTTCTTTCTGGTGTTGGTAGGGAACTATTACATGTGGTGCTAGAAACCCGCTTGTCGTCGTGGAGGAGCACTGCAAGGCAAAGCAAGAGCAGGGGCCCAGAGTGAGAAAGGCTTGTTCACTCTGCCATCCCCAAGCAGAGAGGGGCTGGAGCCTTCCCAAGGGAAAGGGCAGTCTTGGAGCAGCGCAAGGCCCTTGGGGCGGCTATTGATGGGATGTGCCCCACGTGGTGCCCGCTCCTCCAGCTGTGGGCTGTTCATGCCATTCTGTTCCTGCATGTCCTACACTGCTAGGGTCAGCTTTGGGGCAAGAAAGTTGGGAGGGATGTGAGAACAAAGCATTGCAGGATGACCTGAGCTAAGGCTGGAAGCTCGCTGTTCTGCCTGACTAGTTAATACCGTCTCTTGTAACCTCTCTCACAAGCAGCTTAGAGCCAATGAATGTTTTGAAAACCAATACTAGGCTGGAGCATGACCTGAGAACCAGGCATACTTCTGCATGTACTGTTTTGTCCTGTGCCCACTCTTCTTGAACAGCATATTTCATAAACGGTGTATTTCCTATCCGGTTGAGAAGTGCCTTTTCTTCCACCTAGCCAGAGGAACGGTAGTTGTATACAATAGCTCTTTGGATTTGTTTATAGGGAAGTAGCAGAGGTGGAAGGTGTCCAAAACCAACACTAGTTTTCAACAGTGCTTGCTGGGTCAGCTGCTTGCCATGTTAAGAGGAGGCGAGAGAAGGAGATCCAGAATTTAGCCAGACTTGTTGATGAAAGAGAATAGCATCATAGCCTGAGTTACGCATTTTTTTCTCCCTCCCCCATACTTTTCTGCTAACTAGTGCTTATTTCTGAGTGCCGAACGCAGCAGAAAACATGTAGCTTTTTTCTTGTTTGTGTATTTGTTAGAACTTGTTACTGTCTTGGTCTGGGGGAGGGAGAAAAAAAGCACAGTCTCTAGTTAATTCTTGGGTTTGGTCTTCAGAGATTTGGGACAGTCTTCAGCAATTTGCAGAAGAGCTTTTGTGTTTGTGAGGTAGTAATTAACTCAAGGCAGTAAAATGCTTCCTCTGTGTGTGTCTGGTGGGAAATGGGTAGCTCATGGGCTCTGGCTGGAACGGGTGCTAAAATGCCCAGGAGCAAGGCTGACAGCTAAAAGCGAGGAGACACAGTGCGACAAGAGATGGGGCTGCCGGCAGAAAACCATGGGCACCACGAGTCGGGATTTTCAGCTTCAGATGACGCAGAAGAGTACAGGAGACAGTAATATGGCACATACAGCTATGTGTCAAACAGCAACTCCATTTTAACCTTTGGAGGGCGAGTTTTCTGCTGCCTTTTTTGCCTCACTTGTGAGCTGAAGGCTCCAAGAGCATCATCACGGAGCTGGTCGTAGTGGGTTGCTAAAATCTGATGACTCTGCTGAAGGGTGCAACCCAGAGGAAGAGGGGCTCGCAGGGCAGGTGGGGGCACAGGGGTGTCCCAGGTTCCCTTAGCTCAACCCAGCCAACCATTGTAAGCTGATTTGTAGCAGAGAGAAGCTTAAAAAGTGTTCAGGATCTAGTGGAAAAGCAATGCTATGCTGGGTTTTTTCCTTCACATACATGATTTTTCAGGACCTCAGACCTTTAAAAGACTGAGAGCCAAATGCTCAGTGAGACGTGGGATTGCCCTAAGTTTGAGATGTGAGATAACTCTCACTGAATCTGCCGAGTGTTCTGCAATGGCAAGAAAGCAAAGTCAAGGGGAGAAAAAAAGCATGCAGAGTTTTATTATTTTTGTCTAGATTAATGTGTTTCTATTTTTTCTTACGTGGAACGAGAAACCTATACACCACGTCAGTGTGCTTCTCACTAGTTCGTGTTGCCTTCACTCAGAGACATAGTAAAGGACCAAGGGCAGCAGCACACCACAAAAACTTACACAGCGACTCACACCACCGCTCACAGTGTCCCGGGAGACCGCCAAACCCTTGTACCTTGCTTTGCCAGGTGAAGTCACCAGTATCCTCTCAGAGGGAGGTCAGCTGTTAGCCAGTATGAATGGGGGTAGCAGGCAACTTACAGCACCTCTTCTTTGCAAGAATTCTGTGCAGATTCCCCAGCAAACCGTGGAGGCCATGGTGAGGCAGGCTGTCGCTGTGCAGTCCATGGAGGCCCACAGTGGAGCAGATATCTGCCTGCAGCCCGAGGAGGACCCCACGCCAGAGCGGGTGGATGTACTTAAAGGAGGCTGTGACCCTGTGGGGAGCCTGTGCTGGAGCAGGCTCCTGGTAGGACCTGTGGACCTGTGGCGAGAGGAGCCCACCCTGGAGCAGGCTCCTGGCAGGACCTGTGGACCTGTGGAGAGAGGAGCCTGTGCTGGAGCAGGCTCCTGGCAGGACCTGTGGACCTGTGGAGAGAGGAGCCCACCCTGGACCAGGCTCCTGGTAGGACCTGTGGCCCTGAAGTCTGTTCCTGAAGGACTGCACCCCATGGAAGGGACTCACACTGCAGCAATTAGGGAAGAACTGCAGCCTATGGGAAGGACCCGTGCTGGAGAAGTTCATGGAGGACTGTGTCCCGTAGGACGGACGCCACGCTGGAGCAGAGGAAGAGTGTGAGGAGGAAGGAGCGGCAGAGACAGCGTGTGATGAACTGACCACAACCCCCGTTCCCCATCCTCCTGTGCCACTTGCAGGGAGGAGTTAGAGAAATCAGGAGTGAAGCTGAGCTGGGAAGAACGGAGCGGAAGGTGTTTTTACATTGTTCTTTTTTCTCATTATCCTACTGTGCTTAATGGGCAATAAATTAATTTCCCCAAGTCGAGTCTATTTGGGCCATCACAGTAATTGCTGAGTCATCTCCCGGTCCTTATTTCAGCCCATGAGCTTTTCATAATATTTCCTTCCCCCTGTTCTGTCAGGAGCAGGGGGGATAGGGCAGCTTGGTGGGCACCTGCCAGCCAGCCAAGGTTAACCTGCCGTGACCGGCAAACTGACACAAGCGTCGATTGCAGCGGGGATAGAGCATGGAGAGGGACTAGAAAGCTGATTTTCAGCGTAATGAATCCTCAGACTATGTGGTAAGAGGAGAGGCAAAGCTGATGTGGAAATCTGAGTTGCGCAAAGGCTCCTGCAATGGACTAAATCTTTCAGTTCATCAGCAGGCATTGCTGTGTCATTCAGCTTAGTCACTTTTGCACCAAAACACAGTGCTTTGCCCCTTCTGCAGGAGGCTGCTGCAGAGTTCAAAGCCAGGTACCGGTTTTCCATGAGCTACAACAAGCTCACATCACTCAGCCTGCCATCTCCCTCGAGTCCTGGTGCTGATAGTCATCTGCCAGCTGAAACTTTGCACACTGCCTTGTTTCCATCAGCCCAGAAGGGTTAGGTGTCTGCCTCAAAAGTGTTCCTTCCTTCAGGGACCAGCCATGGGACTGCTCCAAAGACTTTTCCCATATTCCTCTATCCAGACAAGTTTACCTGACCAGAGAAAGCTAGCGGAGCCTGGAAGTGCAAAAGCTGATGAATTTTCCATTTCTCGCTCCCAAGAACTGCTGCCAAAGCCTGCTTATATTTTGGGGCTTTTATACTGAGCCCTGCGCTCGGCCTCAGAGCAGGTAGGCAGCCACACTGTGGGTCTGGCTTTTAAAAGAACCACTGATCCTGCAGCACACTTCTTTTTGTGCACTTTCACCTCCAGGCAGGCTGGGATTTTTCTGTTGCTTCCTATAACCCATGAATGGAAGTATCAAACCCACTTGCTGATTAAAGAACCACAAACAATCAAAATCAGTATTCACTTTGCATTTAGCCACAAGAGCAAAATGGCAAGACCTGAAGCATTTAGCTCGAATGGGGACGTGGTGCCATGTTCACCACTCCTGCATTATTCACCTTGTCTGTAGGGAAGATAGATGGTAGGTTTTTGACACCTCTGTTCTCAGAGATAAGGGCTCAAGAAGGTATTACATCAGAGTGACAATGTTGTGTCATCGGGGCTGACTAAGGGGGCATCTTAGTGTTGTAAACAACCTCTCTGACAGTCACATGCAGTCATACTCACAGATAAAGAGAGATTTATTGAAACCATGCAAGGCTGCACGGTCAGAGACCTCTGCCTCTTGCAAAGAGCTGGCATACCCGGTCAGTGGGTGTGAGCAAATGCCGGATGAGCAGAGTTGTGGACAGAGCTCTCAGTCATAGCAGGCATGACTGCGACAGCTCCCCTTCCGCTCTCCTCCCCACTTTCCTTGGAGGTGTTGCTTATAGGAACCAGAGGAAAAAGAATTATCCCATGTATCTGCGCAAGTTCCTTAGCCTTTCCTCAAGTGGTTTGGTGTTTCTTCCACCATGCCAAGATGTCCATAACAGGTCTCTCTGCAGCAGCCTGGCAACGGACAGATCTTGTTCCTATCTCCCATCAAACGAACATTTGCAGTGGAAGTGACTGAAAGCTGTATCTGAAGCTGTATTGGAAGCGAAAGGTTCTCTCTCTGTTCACCCAGGCAACCCTAAGTGCTCTTACTGACATAAATTACTAAAGTAAGTTGCGGTGACCTCTGATGAGACAAATTGTCCTATCCTGGCTTAGTTCCTTCAGTCCTTGTTCAAATAAATTATTTCATTGAAACAAATGAAGCTTTTTGACAGGAGTGCTATGACCCATTTTACTTTTCTCAGAAGATTTTTTTTTTTTTTTACCTTGTGGTAATTGCTTGAAGCAGTAGAGAACTCTCTTGTTACCCTGTTACCTCGGAAGCAGTCTTACCTTTCTGGGTACAGCACACAGGCAAAGGACAGGGCAATTAGTTTATGAAAAAAAATTATTAGCTGATTGATATAATTATTAATAAAAAATAAATTAGTTTTTCAAAGTGTGCGTTATACCCTGTGTGTTGTGCACCTCACTAGAAAGCCTCGAAGTGACGTTTCAGTAAGTGTTACTGACTGCAGTGAGGATGAGGCCTGGGATGCCAGTCATTTGGTGCAATGCTACAAAAGCAAAATGTGGCACTGCTGTTACCCTTCAGAGGATGTTAGCCCCCAGCCAAATATCAAAACATTGCTAATGCTACTTCAGGAGCACTCTCAAGATGTTTGGGGGCAATTATCCTATGTTTGTTATTTCAGGCCTCACTTAAATTCAGTAGTTCCTGCTGCATGTTCCTGATAATCCATGTAAATGTGGCTGTCATGCCATTTGTGATGGGAGGATTAAGACTGACCTCAGGTGGGAAACAAGCAACATCGGTAACACATAAAATCTTGAGGAGTTCTCAAAAGACCAAAGCCTTAAACGGTACACAGTGAAGGAATAAAAATGCAGATGATGTGGTGTACCGGAAATTTGGGCAAAAGGTTGTGCAGGCGAAAAGGCAAGGCAGTGAAATCCTGAACCATGCAAATGTATTCTTAGTTTTGTGAAATCGTTTCAACTCTTTGCAGCCCTCTGATTCTGGATCCAATTGGCCTGAATAGAAAAGGCCATTCTCATTCACAGGTTCATTTATGGTCAGAGGACTGGACTGTAGGGTTCTCAACTGGGAAACAGTCCAGGGTGCTGTGAAACTGGCTTTACCTTGGGATAATGAGCTATCTAAAGCAACTGCCCATCCAGGGAGGCCAGTGCCCACTTTCCAATTATCCAAATATTTATTGCAACTTTTTAAACATCTCGTAACGTGAAGGTCAAGATTGCTAATATTGGGGGCGGGGATAAGGGTAGTTTATAGGCCCTGTGGCATGGTTTGTTGGACAGGACTGTGGAAATTTCTTACTTACAGGGAAGCTTAAGTTTAGAAGACATTTCAGTCCCACAGAGGGTTTTTTAGCATGGGTGTGGATAGCTTTCCTAAGTGAGCAAATGAGCAGCTGCACGTATTTGATCACCGTTTTCCACGCAGTGACAGCACTGATTATTGTATTGATACTAACCAGCTCCAGGCGCCCTTCCATTAGCCGGCGGGGCTGGCATAGCCCTGCTAAATGGGGGCAGGGAGGAGGAGGACCTGACCTTTCCGTGCTTCCAGAGTTAGCTAAGTGCCCTTACTTAGGAAATCTGATTGGAGAAGGGCTTTCTTAACTCGGTGCCATACTACGCGAATGTGCAGTTGGGAAGGTACCAGTGCCGCCCGGCAACGCGACGCTGAGGACTCGCCCAGTCTGGGGTGCGGCGGGGGTGGCTGCACGTGTTTGAGCGAGCCTCACCATGGCAGACCCCGCCGGCCCACGCCGAAGCCGGGCTGGGGCTGCGGTTGCGGCAGGCTTTACCTGCTGGTGGCTGCACCGCCCGCAAGCCCTCACCAAAATAGTGGGAAGTCCCCCTGCCACATGGCGTTGGCACTCCGGGCTGGGACAGAACGTCTGTCCTGCGGGCGCTGCGCTGGCTGCCGCATTGCTGCCGGGTGGGTACTCGACTAGCTGCTGTGCAGGAGGCGGGTGGACGTCGCTCTGGGTGCCTCGTGCCCCAGGAAACGTCAGACACCCAGAGAAGAAATCACTATGTCTCATTATAGCGTGTACCTTGGGGGGACAGTATGGCCACTGCATTTGCGTTGGTTAGAACAGTTTAGTTTTGCTGTAAGGGTTTGGGTATGCAAGTGTGTTTTAAGAGGCTGAAAAATCCTATTTAAAATTGTTTTAGTAAGCAGTCATCTTGATGTAACCACGCAGTTCTAGGATTTACAAAGCTGTTGCATTAGCCACAGTGTTTCCTTCTGTCATATGTTTCTAGTGCTCTGGTTGTGATGCAGAGAATGAGTGAGGAAGCTCTTCACCAAAGCACGGCGTGGCAATTTAATTCGCGTGCAAGGACGGGGCTGGGCTGGGCGTCTCTTTTGGCAGTCTCTGAGGAAAGCAGCATCTGTGCAATTGCGGATAGACATAAACAGATTTCAAGATGCACCTTTGTAGACAGTACTAAGCTTCCACAACCTCAAAAATTAAACTAAGAACTTTCTAGCTGATTGATACCTCATGGCTTTATCTCGATCTTTCCCTTCAGAACTCTTTTCTCCTCAACTGGCAATTTCAAGAACGTGCCATGAGCTAAAGAATTCATTATCAGTCTTTAAAACTATTTAGCATGAAGTCTAAAGTAGTAAATTAGTGCTTAAGGAATTAACTGTGAGAGTGTCAAACACACAAATTAATTGAGCCAAACACAGAGTAGACAATATTGTGCCTTACAGGTATATTTAATGCAAATATGCCTATTACGATGATCAGTTGTACAATTTCAGTCTTCTACTGATCACCACGGTAATCTGCATCACAATCAGGAAATCCCCCTGCAGAAGCCCCTGGTACACATGCTAAACCAATGCAACAAAACTACCAATAAAATTATGGTCTAATCCACTTGGCAACAAAAGGGTCAAGTGGCAAATTACTTATTGTCACTAATAGGTTACTTTTTAGAGAATTTTCACGGCAAATTTGTCTGTAGGCTGCAAGTGTTTTTCTAATGCAAATGTAACTTATGACAAAGGACAGGCCACCAACTGAAAGAAAACATTTATTGAATCAAAGTCAATACTTTCCTTTTAATATCTACAAGCCAACACTGAACTGACTTTATTCAAGAATGAACACAATGTACAAAAAAAGTATGTCTGTTATAAAAATATGTAAATTTTTTTTTTCTGGCTATTGAGCTGAAAACATTTTGACAAGTGCAAGATAGGTTTGGCAAGCAAATTTAAGCTGCTCTTACCAATGACAAAGTTCAAATAATTTTGTAATCATTGTATATTTAAGACTCATTGATAAAGCGGCATTGGAAATGTTGACCCCTAAAAAAGAATGTATCACTGCACTGCCATGTGTTTATGCACCCAGACAACTGAAATCTTGATCTTCTGTGGTCACGAATCAGTACCTTTATTAGTGAAGACTATCCAACCTAATTCGAACTATTCAACCAGATAACTGACATCTACCACTGGATTACAACTTAGGGAAGGCAAACTGCCTTCATGGCCCTGTATTTTGTGTGTTGTTCGCAAACAGAGAGAAGAGTAGGTAGGTTCATACATCTTTAAATCAACCTCACAGCTACTTCCATGTGAAATCAGGAAAAGGAGGGAAAAATACTAAAGAATCATTTGTGACAGTAATTACATTTATGAACACATGCCTGTTTACATATAAAAATGGATCTGACTAGGCTCAGTCATGCCTTATTTGTTTGGATGGTTTTTTTCCACATAAAAATTTAACTCAACCAGGACTCAAATCATTGACTTGTCTCAAACCACCAGCAAGGAGGAAAAATAGGGACCATTTACAGAAACAGTCTGAAAACAGTGCAATATTAAAATACAATTTCACAACGTGTGAAAGAAACATGCTTTGGAACCTGAGCAAAAGGCGTTTTACTGACTTAGTAAAAAGTCACCCTGTATGTTGTTTTCATTGGCATCTGTTCTGCCAGATTAGTATGTTGCTCTTAGCAACTTCCATGGCCCCTAAATATTTAGTACACAGAAACTGCCAACTACTTAGAGAGGTCTACTAAATTTTTCAGCTACTATTGCAGACAGTCTGACATGCTGCTACTGGAAATGACCATACAGCCTAAAATTAAGAAAAATTGTAGAAAGAAAAAGCAGCAGCCAAACATGATGCTTTTGTTTTTTAAATAGACTAAAGCGCTTCCACAACACTTAGAACAGCACTACACCGGTTTACAGCCTCAAGGTCAGCTCTTTCAAAATAAATATACTGAACATTTACAACAAATGCCTCATGAATGCAAGCTCTCTCTTTATTATTTCAAGACCAGCTGGATAAAAACTAAAATAAAGACATAATTCTGAAGCAGCTAAGTTACAAGTCCTTTTTCAGAAACAGGCATGACTTGGTGCCACAGCAAAATTTTTCACCAGTCTGCACTAAGCAATTTCTTTTTTTTTTTCTTCTAGCACCAAGCGGGCCACCATACAAAGCAACCTCACAAAGCATGCAGTCATCTACTCTGCTGATTTTGTATGAAATGATCATTTGTGCTTGCAGGTCCCAGACCTTTCAAAAATGGGTATGAACAATAGATGATTGAAGACATTAATGGAAACTCACCCATTTCTAAATTGCTTGAGTGAAGAAAAGATTTAAAGACTGAAAAGCAACAGAATGCTGAGAATTAGTATTTGTGAGGGATGAGGGATGCTCAGGTTGGTGCTTTAATTTGCCTTAAAACAAATAAAAGCTGAAAACGATCTTAAACAGCTCTATGTCCACGATACTGTTAGAGGCCAATGTGTGCATGCCACCGAAAGGCACGGTCGGACCAATCTGATAAATGGCATCATCAGAGCAGAACAGCAACTTTTCACTGGAGTAATCACAAAGGGTGAACAATCAGCCATCACTTCTCTCATCACGAGCACAGAAAGCAGTCACCAAGGCAAAAGAGGGGACACAGGAAAAGAAGATACAGGAACTCACATAAACCTGGAAGACAGAAAACACATTAAACTGAGTTTTGAACATTCTGAGTGACCATTTTCCTACCATAACATTGCTACTCATTGATTTAATACCACACATATTATGCTTAAATGGATGGAACTGTTGCAGAAATGGTACCCTAATTGTATCACAACTTTATCCTGAAATTGGTTATACAACTAACTTCACTTGCAAACATTTCTCTACAATATCATCTTAGGTACAAAACAGGCTTACGGACAGACTGATACAGTCAGGACAATCTCTTGTTCATTGTGTAAAAAAATTAACATGCTGACATGATACTGAATTTTTTACTCAGAAATGCATTTTAAAATTGGGCACCATAGAGACATAGCTATTTATAGGGAGCAAATTATGAAGCAGTATCACTGTCCTTCCTACTACTATAACAGTGCCTAAAAAGCAGGGTGCAGTACTTACTGGAAAGCTTTCCCCAGGCTTATCCTGCCTTTGTATCTACGAGCTGCATCTGAACATTTGCAGACATGCCACCCCCATAGCCTCCCTTGGACTGCATTTGGTTCTGAATTGAGCTGACCTGGAGACAGAAGGGAAGGAGGGGCAGAGAAAACAAGAATGGCAGTTAGTGAGCTGTGGCATCTTCTTGCTTCCAATTTTACTTCTGGTTTTGGTTTGCTTTTCAAAGTGCTCCTTTACCATTAAAGCTACATTACTTTTGCATGAGGACATGCGCAGCGTAGGCTTGCTGGAATTTTCACTTCTGCAGGCAGCTCTGCAGGAGAGATGGAAGAACTGGTGCTGAGGCAGAAATTTTCCCTCTCTCCCAAAGAAAACTGGCTGATTCAGGCTTTCACTGACTTGCTTGATTACTCAAAAAAACCTAATCAAATCTCTTATTGCTATCCAGCTCCACTCCATCTGACAAGCTATAATTTATCTTGTTTTACGGAAAATGTTCTTTGGCAAGTATGATAAACCAGAGAAACTGACACCATTATGTTAAAAATATGGTAGACAACTTACAAAATATATGGATATTATGTGCACTGTATGGCTAACTTGAGATAGTTAAAAAAGGACTTTCTAAAACAAAAAGGAGCTTTTGGTTTGTGGAAGGTTTTTTATTTCTCTATTTACAGAACAGCGTACACTGTTTTCCTTCATTGCTATTGCTCCTTTAAATGGCAGGACATTTATTGTTTAAATCATACTCAATCTATCAGCTTCCCTGGAAACAGATTATTTGAAGGTATTTTTAGCCTGATGCAAGTAAATACCTAAAGAACACTTCCATCCCCCCCAGCCCCACCCCACTCCCCGACATGCACATTTCTCTAGAACTTTCATTGCCTTTAACAACAAAAAGGAAGGGAATCCATAGTTCTTTCCTGCTTGTGTTGAAAAAGTTAAACTAATCATCTCCAAGTGCCTGTGGGAAGACAGCTCCAACCTTAAAGGTTTGGCATTTTTCTCTCTGCACCCTAGAGCACGCAGAACAAGTACACCATGGGCACAAAATAACATATTCATTCCAGGCTGCAGCTTCTGAAATTGAACTTGCCATAAAGCGTGTGCCTGCAGGGCACCACTTGCAATTATTATATGTATGCTCCTTCACAGAGACCTCAAAACATCACTAGAAAGCTGTACGAAAACAGCACTGGAGAAATATTTCCAATTAGCTTATGCGGTGTTTTCCCTGTCTGCAAAGACAAAAGAAGTATATTCTTTTCCATAGCAAAGCAAAACACGTGCACACACACAAAATGGATCAGCACAACTCTTTTCTACATACTGTTTCTCAAACCAATGTGAAAAAAAGACCCTGCTTTAGCATTTTTTGTCTTCAACAGTGTGGCATATTGCAGCATGCTGTGCAAAAGATCTGATTTTTATGTATTTAAGCAGTACAAAGTAAACCCATTTTCTGCATTGGCACTTTGCTCAAATAAGTGATACAGCTGCAGCAAAGCAATGCTACATTCACATTTTTCTTCAGGGAAAAGCATTCAAAGCCACTACTCGAGCAGGTCTGACATCAGAGACTACAAACTCAGTAAGTGTGGAGAAGTGCAATGACATTCATGGGGTGGTGTTTAAGAACTTTCACATTTCACCAAGCTGGTTGTCTTCTTCACCAAGCATCTTCTATTACTCATTGGAACAAAAGGAGTTTAAATTTAATCTTTTTTCCTCAGAAAATAATTAATCTACATGTAAACGTATTCACAAGAATGACTTGAGGATGGCATTAATTTCATCTGAATGAACTCTGCCTCTAGTGAAAAGACAGTTAGAAAAACATCTTGAGGCCATGTCACCTTCCAGCCTGACAACTTGCCTACATGACTCGAAAGTTTTGGAGAACAGCAAATCAACACAAATTGCAAGGCTAAAGTGTAAATTTTTATGAGGTTAGAATAATTTCTCTGGTACTTGAGTCATGCATATAGATGTTTGTGTTCGTAAGGAGTATCAGTCTGAAATCCAAAGGCTGTTACAGCTAAACATGACAGCATTAACAGTTCAATGGCGACTTGGTATATGAAAACTTACGTAGGAGACATACAATGTTAAAAACACTGAGCAAAAAGCAGGTCTAACAATCTATCAATTGCAGGCTTATAAGGTGGTATTCTTTCTGAAGCATCCTCCTTTTGAGGCAGTCTGAGCTACAAGAACAAGCACCATGAAATGCAATGATTTTTTTTCAATGATTTTTTTGCTTTTCCAAAGATGCCATTGCCTTCAATGATTTTTTTGCTTTTCCAAAGATGCCATTGCCTTCTTTTGATGATATGTAACAGCAAGGTAGCTCTCTCTTATGTCTAACTTAAACAGGATAAGGATTTAAAGATTCTGGACAGGGAAGAGGATTGCACCAATTAAAGATCATACAAGTCTGTTGTGCTGCTTATCTATCTCATTAATTTCCTTCTTTCCTTTTCTTTCCCTCTCTTTTAGAATTAGGAAACAGCACAGATGGTCTTTGAGAAAGGAAGCAGGGGAAAACTAAGAAAAGGATGGCATACATGAAATCAAAGGCTAAATTGAGGAATATGAAGCAGATGAAGAAAGCGAGAGATTTCACCATGAAATATGAAGGTAAAATAAGAAAGTGATGGGAATGAGGAAGAAACAGTGCACAGAGGGCTCCTACTGTTTAAGCACACCTTTGACAAAGGAGCGAGGCATTCTACAGAGAAGGCAAACAAAAAAGCAAAATATTTCAGTAATGAGAAAACTATTGTACTCAGAATCATAAGGCTATGTAATAAAGAACAATGCTGATGAAAAAAGGCACAGAGCAGACAGTGGATTAAGAACCAAATTTATATGGGAAAAGCTAATGAAATTGCAGGAAGTTCTCCTAAGGTATTCAGAAAAGAGAAGGCACAAGAAGGTTCATGAAGGAGTATAATGTCCATACTATAAAGCAAATTAAGCAGCAGAAAAAAATCTGTATGTTAACACTGTAATCTTGAAATTTACACTGCGAAGAACGCATAAGGAGACTGGATGCAATATTACCACAGTAAGTCACTACAGGACAGGCAGGAAAATAAGCAGTGTGAAGAAGTAGAGATTTGTGCTTCTGAAGAGAGAGAGAAAAAAAAGGATTATTTTTTGCATACACATCATTTCTATCTGGGACCAGAAAAAATCACTCTGGCCACTGACGGAGCACATCATCCAAATAAAAAAAGTGAGAGAAAGAAATAGCCAGTTATGAGCATTCAAAATCAAAAAGTCTACGTAGAGAGACAATAATCATTACCTGCTATCTGGAGATGAACTGGATATTACGCAAGGCAAAGGTGAGGGCAAGCAGGAGGAAAGTCTGAGGTGAAAGAGCAAAGCTTCAGGCATTCACCACAAACCTGACATGAGGCAGCTCAGCTGTGAGAACGAGGAAGGTTCTCACAGGAGGGGCAACAAACATTTAAAAAGCAAAAAACCATGCTTAAAAAAAACAAACACTCCCTTCATTATTTCAATTAATAATGACTTATATTGTTAATGTAATATATTGCATTAAATAAGTAATTAGCTTTAACTGAAATTTATCAAGCTGAAGCTCTGTTTGTCCATTTAACTTTCTTACAGATGTGTTAGTAGAAATCAATCCCGATCCCTTACGTTGTTTCTGGGAAAATGCAGCATATTGTTTGTCATGTCAGATTTTCCATCTTTGCTCTTCCCCAGTATTCACTGAGTTACAAAAGCTTTTGCCTGATCTCAATAAGCTCTAAACTAGCTGAAACTACAAATGACCTCACTTGCCTACCTTAAAACCATCTCTTTCCTTTGCAGCTCTGCTCTCTACTCCAATACCTCTGACAGAACTCTCTTTTCTCCTTTGTCAGGAAGTATTTTTCATAATTTTCATCTCAAAACATTTTTTTCCATTAAAGAGGATTGTTAAGGTCAGGAAGTACTTTTTTGTCATTATCTACATACAAACCTTTTCTAGATTGCACATTATTGACCTTAAAAACAGATTCACATCTCACATAAATACAAAGCTGTAAAAAAGAAATCTATCCTCATAAGCTGATTTGCAGTATGTATCTTAGCCTCTGTTTTTCACTTTCAGAGAGATAAAAGTATTTATTGCTCCTATAATCTACAGGAAGTCACAAAACCTTGTCTGCGACATCGTTGCTTGCTCTGGAAATAGTTCACACTACAAATAGAGCTATAGAGTATAGAAAAACCTCAACAAGGACACCCCAAAATATTCGTGGACACCATAAACCAAGGTAAGTTAGAATTTTACAACAACTATATTTAAAACAGCTTAAAGCGTTCATGGTAAGAAATCTAGTAAACTATAAGGCAATTTTAAAAGTTTTCTCTAAAATACTCAATTTTGAAATATACCTCCATTTTAGTTCATACATGCCATCAGAATGAATTTTTAAGAAGTATTCTACACAAAGCCTGTAAAATTTATACAGCACCTATTACGTACTGTCAATAAATTCAGGAATTTTAAAAAATGATATTCCATAATCTTGAATGCAAGTGTTTAGAACTCGGAATTAAGATGCTTGTAGATTGTTTTTCAGTGTTACAGACATTCTTTCTTATAGTTGAAAGACTCATTGCTTCACCACAATATACATATACAGTGTTCCTGTATTCTGTCTAAGATGAAATATTCTTCATATTCGCCCATGCTTACCGAATTCATTCCACTAAATAGGTCTCCTGATCCTACATGAGCTGTGTGAACAAAGTTTGTTGGCTCCCCAATCATGCTTCGGTCAATCCGCCGTCGTCTTTTCTGAAAGGAAGGTAAAGAAACCATCTGAGAGTCACTGAAAGGCAGAAGCAATGCGTGTCAGAAATGTAAAAGTTAACTGTCCATAGGATATTGCGTACACTGTAAGATATTTTCTTAGAGTCAAAAAGCAGAGTCCAAATTCCTAGGTTAACCAAGACATTGGTAATACTGTCCTTTGCTTCTACTTGGGAGGATCTTGGAGGATCTACAGGAGATCATCAGACCAGCATGGATACCACACATAACATTTAGGCCAACAAAATGTTTGTAAATAACTGTACCACATTCCATGATTTATTATGCAATATTTGCAACTTCTGCCTTTATTTGTATTTAAATCATGATGTGACAGATCAAATTTGAGGTTTAGTCATTCAGAACAAGAACTAAGGATCAAACAGCATTAGTAGTCTATAAAACCATTAACAGCGAATTTCTGATTTGCATGGCATGATAACTTATGTGACTATTTGTAATACACTTCATGGTGATGTTCAGAACAATGCCTTGAGTTTGATCAGCGTTAGTCACAGACACATCGTTACTGAACCCCCTATACTCGGACATCCGTGTGGTTGTAGAGTGTGAGCTGAAGGGGTGCGGTGTGATAATAAGGCAGGACAGATTAGAGACTCCACTTCCTGTGCCATGAGACAGAAGACAACAGTTGCTTAACCTCTGCCTCCCCCTTCTCCAAGTCACAGCTTCACTTTTTATTGTAATAACATGCACATGAAAAATTGGAGGCAATAAGGACCTCCTCTAACTAAAGCTGCTTTGGTTGTCTGCCTCCAGCACTGCATCTAATGGAATAAAACAAGAAAACCCTATGCTCATTTCCTAGGCCAGAGCCAGGAAGCTTAGACAGAGCAAACCATGGAGTGTGCAGTCACCGTGTGCCTGTATTCTGTATTTGAAAAAAAAATTAAATAGCCATGAAGCCCAGTGTGAATTTAAGATGTCATACAAAATAGAGTGTAATAGCTAAGAAACTACTTGAGCTCAGTTAAAAGCTTCCCATCATCTTAAAGTCCACTCAGTCTCATTTTTAAAGGGATCTCTATTTCTAATCTGCAATGAAATCATAAAACCACCCAGATTTAAGACAGAAAGATGCATACCTCACGAGTGGGCTAGCTGCTATTGAAACACAGATACAAATTAAATCTTTATGAATCAGAACGCACAACTACGAGAATACACCATGGGGTTTAGCCAGCAAGTACAAAACATTTAATCCTTTCCTGTACCTCTTCCTTATTACTAAAACCAGATTTCAGTAGCTTTCAGTATCTTACTGCATCATATTAATAACTTTGGTAAAGAGAAACACATAAAACACTCCCACAGAAACAGCAAAACAAAATGACCCGAGCTATGCCAAAACTATTAGTGAATTCTCTACTCCCAACAAGTTTGACAAGATCAACCAAATAAAATAATCATAGCTATAAAAACATGTTCATGTAGTTTGAGGGCTTTCACAGAGAAAATGGTTATGGAAATTAACCAAGATGTCTCAATTACAGAAAACATTAGTGGAGTTCACAGAGCCATACATAGCCACAACAGAATCTATTACCACATCCCACCAATGCATTAATATTTCAATCTGGAAGTCTAGCTCACACATGCAGCAAATGATTTCTTAAGTTATGAATGGTATCAGCTAGTAAAGCACACATGATTTATGTGGGGGTAGAGACCCCACACAAGGTTTATGCTTCAACTGGGTAAGAACTGCTCATCTGATGTGTTCAGGATGAGGAGCACCTCCACCAGGTGTGATGATTATTTTAAATGCGTGTTGCTGTATTTACACAACATAGTATTGCAATATGCTGCGACTCTGACACAGAAAGAAGCTCTAGAGAGCTGTGTGAAACACAATGCTCCAACTGAAACACTTAAAATTGTTTCAGGTCTGCAGTAGTTGCCCCTCTCCCCCTTTTAAAAGAAGAACATCCAGAGTCAGATTCATTTATATGTCTAAATAATACATCCATGGTTTCTTGGGTTTAGTAAGGTTTTGAAACGCAGCATTTTGATGCAGAGAAAATGTAGACAATCTCAAAGCTTTTAGAAGTTTTTGTTTATTTGTTTTGCAAGCAACCAAACTCTTTCTTTGGGCAACTCAACTGATTTTTTTCCCCCTTTACTTGTTGCTAACATCACTGGCATGCCAGTAACAGGATTAGAGTGCTGGATCTTGTGACTGTAAATGATTCTCTGCTAATCATCAGCTAGTCATCCAATAACCACTAGTTAATTGCCATCAAACTCTGTTTCTTATCTTATCACAGGCCATCAGCCAGTTACACCCTGGCATGTGCCCACTGATGTGATCTCCTTGAAGCAACGGAACTGTATTTAAATGCTCTGCTATGTTAAGACCACAAAGTACTTCACTGTGAAAGCAAATCAAACATTGGGGTTTTTTTCTGCAGGGGCACTCAGTCTGCATTTACATTAGTGTTTTAGCTTGGATCATAGGCATGCTTTTAAAGAAACTTTGCCAGTCCCCATTTATCATGCTTAAATTTTAATTTCAGAGTAATCTTGGAGTGTACAAACTAGACTTCTTTTGGGTGAAGCGGAACTGGAAGACTTGCTGATGCACTCCCACAGCTAACAGACATCGAGGCCAATGGTGAGCCAGTCTCAAGTAGACCAGAAATGACATCTAATGCACCTCATGTTTCCCCCAAACCAGCTGTTCTGCTCTACTACATAGCTGCTCTTACTGTGTGCCATTTCTGTAGACACAGCCTCAGCCAGAACCAAAATGACCAATTAGCCTGGTTGAAGTGACATGGGGAGTGCTGTAAAAAGTCACTTCTTTTCAAGGAATGTAACACAGGACACAGGAGCAGGGGAGCATGCATGAAAATGTTACAGTGCTTTTACAGAGGACACCATAAACATTAGGTTTGGCAGGATTTTGTTGTCCAGCTGTATTTTCTGAGGCCCTGTACATGTAAGAACACATGCAATACCATTGTTCCATGATGTTGTATAATGTTCACCTGGTCTAGTGGAAGGAATCCCCGCCCACAGCAGGGGGGTTGGGAAATAGATGATCTTTTAGGTCTCTTCCAACCCAAACCCTTCTATGATTCTATAAACAATAAGAATTAACACGAAGATTGATTCTTCAGTGCATTTAGTGTATTTCATTTGAAAGAGGCTCAGGAGCAGCACATTCATCTCTCACTTACGAAGAAATGAATTGTACAATTACGCTCATTTGCGTCAGTATATCACTTGTGCCGTTACAGGCTTGTTCCTAGTGCAAGTCATGTGCCTGAGCTGGCAGGGCCCAGCGAAAATTAATTCCCGCTAGTCTTCACCCCAAACTCTGCTTCATAACATACCATAAATAGTTAGCCTTAGAATATATATACACACCACTAATCACCGTAATAATGAGCTCTGACTAGAAAGGTGATCTACAGAACAACTGCATGTTTATGTTGCTAGTGCAAAGGACTTCAACATACACACACCTGAATATCTGTATCATCTGAAGGTTTGTTTTCAAGATGTTTCTGACGGAACGCATACATGTCCTACCTCTGTCAGCCTAACTGCAGTGAGACCCTATGTCCTGTATCTGCGTTTCTTGTGGATGTTTTCTTAGCAGCAGGGAAGCAGAAGAAAGCTCACACTATGACTAGCTAATTTGTTTGTTATCTTTCTTGTTAGTTTGGGTCAAGTTACTGAAACATTTCATGTTAATGGGCAAAAAAAGTTTAAAATCTGAATTGTAGTATTTGACCTTCCCCTCCCCCCCGCCCCCGCTGTGTCCCGAGGCACTTCCCCCTTTATTAAATGGGGGGAAGGGATGGCAAGAAGCACAACAGAGGTGAGATGAGAGGAAATGACTTGGAAAGGGATCCCGGAAGTGGAATATGAAATGTCATCATTTAATGGCTTTAGGCAGTTTGTTCCCTTGAAAAATATCCGCAGAATTTGGATTGCAAAGTACACACCAGGTAATCTTTATGCCACGAAAGGAATAAATAATCTTTAAACAGAAGAGATGCAGGTTTGTGTGTTAAATGTTTGAGAGGAACGGAAGTAGTCTGAGGACCCATCTCGGAAGCTTTGCTTTGAACTTACACTACATGCAATGAAACTGGATCACATTTCAGTTACCATAGTAATGAAGTAAAGAACTGATGTCTCTTCTATTCTTAATCTGTGAGTAATGCTTTACACCCACACAGGGTAGCATTTCTTTCAAAGTACAAGATCAGAATTCAGAAAGCCACCAACAGTTGCATCACAAGGAAATTATTTTAACCCTGCAAGTTTCTCAAAACTTTTGATAAAGGATTTTAAACTTCTGTTTAAAAAAACTGAACTAACTATACCATGTATTCAACCTGTCCTTCAGCAAAGCCACAAGCATTTTTCTGAAACACCGTTTTCATAGTTCAAAAAACTACTTATTGCGAGAAATTAAAAACTGTAATTTGCTTCTTTAAACAAATTAATTGCCACTGATGGGTCCAGAGGCATGTAAAATTTCCTTTTTATTCTCCTCTATTTTTGGCTTGCAGGGAAGAAGTGATCCTGTTTGACTACCTTCAAAACCCACGTGCTACTAAATCTACACCAGATTTTTGATCTGGCTGCTAGATGCATATCCTAAATCCAAGTCTGAGTTGAAATGTAAGTGACACACAGCACTTCAAAGGACGCTGGCAACACAAAAGCCTGCATGGATTTGACCTGCAGAAGGCTCCATCTCAGCCCTGATCAGCCCTCAAATGGAAGTGGTATTGTGGGTGCAGATGAGGAACGTGCTTTCTAGGCATAAAGTGATACAGGGTGGAAACTGAAAAAATTCAGAGAGGATGATAAGTTATTGCCATACTGTGAACATGCAGAGTTTCTGAAAACAAAACTTCCTTATTGAAATTCCCACATATAGCACTATTTTCCTACCACCTACCATTTAATTTATCTCCACTTTACACACAAGAAAAACCGCCAACTCTTTTTCCCACACAGCAATGCTCTGTACCCAGCTCTATGTCATCCTGGATTTTTATATCTTCAGATCTCAGTCAAGTAAACTGTAAGAAACCAGGCAACAGAATACCTGGTGCCCTCAATGGGAGCCTACTATAGGGAGCAAACGCAGTACGTCTATACTAGCAACAAATTAGTGGCAGGAGCAGACTGGAACTTTGCACCTCAGATTAAGAGTAACAAATTTTGGTATTTAAGTCACAAGTAGTAAATCTTTGTTTTGATCATTCTTCTCTAAAACTAACACAGATATAGTTGCTTTTCTAGTGAGAAGAACATTTTATTATTATTTATTAATATCATCAACATACCACAAGGCAAAGATAACACTTTCCTACTGCTAACTTTACAACATTTACCAAAACATTACAAGTGTCATTTGTGATAACTGTGCTTCCATATAAATATAGTTTTGTCTTATTTTATATGCAGTAAAAATATGTTGCACATAATACATTTATGTATTACATAACAATATATATCAATATTTCTTGTATTGCATTTCAAGGCATTTTTCTGTCACTTCATATTTATCAGTGTTCTGAAAACTGCAGGCCACAGTAAACAAAAGAAGAAAGGAAATAGCATACTGATCTTATCTATCTAGTCTAATCTTGTGCAACATTTCCAACCAGATCCAAATCAATACTAATTGATTCATATATAAAATGGCAAGCAATGCATCTTCCATTTTTTGATGCAGTTCTTCCTGTCTTTCATTCAAACTATCTGTAGAAGACGAACTTTGGTTCAAATTTGTCACAATTTCTCCTTATTATGCAAGACTATATTATTTTTCATGACATCTTATTTTGGCTTGTTATTTCAATATAAAATTTGTAAGCTTGCCACAAAGACTCACATGCATAAAATCTAAGAAGTGACATTTATTGAGGCATAATCCCTGTGCTTTATAGTCTCCTTTTCTGAATAAAATTATGAGAAACATCTTTTGTATTTTAACTTCAAAACAGCCTTGATACATAGTCAGGGAAAAACAAAACTAAACATCATGCTTTGGCACCTCATGTGATGCAGAGTAAAGCATCAACTTCCTGAGATTAATTTTCCAGTCTTGTATCAGACTGTTCTCGAATTTCAGACTATTCTTTTAAAAAATGAATTTTTTAAAGGAAGTGCAGACTGTGTAAATCAAGGTATTCACAATATTCCACATTAGAGTGGGCTATCACAGCAGCATTTGAGGCTTCAGTGGGCCACATTCACCTGCCAGGATTGCCTTCATCACATCAGCAATGCTTACTGCTGGCTTGCAAGCTCAGTAGCCTAGCTGAGAAAAAAAAAGTAATTTTTCCCTTTTCTTAAATGATTAGCATCATAAAACAGGTTTATCTCTCTTGGCAAGAAGATAACTAAAGAACATTTAATTCCTCTCTGAAGCCTCGTTCAAGACTTAATAAATCTACTTCCTGACTCCCTACTGGGAAACTCTCCCTGGTGAACAGAGAAATGAACGATCCATCTGGATGCCATAAAAAGATGTTTTCTAGAATGAGTTTCTGTGGTCAGAGAATGACCACTTATACTTATTACCTCCAAAAAATTTCACACTTTTCAAAGCAGAAAGATGACTCTGAACTCATAAACACTAGAATGTTACACAGCTTTTAAAGTTGTCTCCACAACATGAGAGTTAGTTTTTCAGACTGCTCAGTCACTGCTATCTTAGTCATTAAAATGGCATCAAATACAGTGAGAAGCAATTCACTGTCTATGATAGCTCTTTGCAAGTTTGACTTTTAAATAACAGCAGGGTAATTTGAACATAATGAAGTATAACTTTTAACCACATCGTCTAATCCTTTGCCACAGTAAGAGATCTAGAGTTACTGTATTTTTCCATACTAAAAAAACCCACATCCCAAACTCTCCTAAAATAAAATAAATCCCAGCAGAGCCACTACAACTGCTATTTATATGATAGACAGGACAAATGCAAACAAGGAATATGCTTTGGGTTTGCCTCCTGTACCTGGCTAGTGCATTTGTTTTCATGATTAGGAGCTAGTCTGCTCATACATCCAATACTGGATGCACTATGAAGACGATGGCAGGCAAGTTGCTAATTTTTTTTTTAATAGATACTATCAGATTTATATGGAGGCTCACAGCTATTGTGTTTGACCTTCTTTCACAAATAACCCTCCAACAGCTACCCTTGTTTGGGAAACTTCTGTTACCATTCATTCTACTGTGAATTTCAGGCTAACCCAATGCAAAAATCATGCTCTTTTAATCTGCTAATTTACTCTCTGGGATCTTCACCACCAATCAAGAGAGGTGTTTTGTTACTTTTCCCTGAGGACAAAGCGATCTATTAAACTTTTCAATGATATAACTCTCTGTTGAAACGGAGCTGTTTGCTAGCTTTGCATTCAAGAACTCAGCTGAAACTTCAAAAGCAGTGCAGACCAAAGATAAAAATAAGATAGAAATCTGAGGAAAGAATTTAATCAAAGACAAGATAGTCAACCATTGCAAGACAGGCCATTTGGATGGTTACTGGAGAAACTGAAAGAAAGAAAACACCTTTCATTTTATTTTCCTTCTTTGATCTCTCCTCCTTATTATACCTGCTCTGAAATGAGCACCAGTAGCAAAGGAGACCCTATGCTGTGCCGCCTTGCTGATCCTTCACACGCTTGTAACACCCAGGAAGAGCTAGGTACTTGCTCAGAGTAGGAAGCATCAGATCACCCTGTACAGGTGGCTTTCTGTCCTCCCACACTTACACGCTGTTTTGCTCCCAAAATAATCTGATGTGCACAGGATAGCTCTCTGTTTCTCAAGACAAGGCTATGGTCTGAGTGACGTGTCTGGGTTCCACATATTGACCCATGAAAATTACCTAAAAAGGTCTTTAAGAGTGTCTTTCATCAAACTCTATGTAAAGGGGCTGCAGGGGCAAGGGTGTCCCTTGTATTTGTTTTTGTGCATTGTTTAAGATGCATTTCTCCACACTTTCCTCCCTAATTGGCAACCTAGAGATTCATGCTAATAACAACAAAAAGCACGTGCATTTAATAAAGCTGGAATGCTAATACATTCCCATCTCCAGCAACCGGATCATTATGTAGCAAACTACTATTGTGAAACCAATGGCTGGATGTACAGGATCATCATATAGCCAGTATGACATTTGTGAAGAAGAAAACATTGCGCACCTCCTAAACATTTCTCTGAATATCACAGTACTCATTTTTTTTCAGCTTTTTAAAACCATGAGCTTACACTTCCAGTTTATACAATCTACAAGTACGATACCTAGGGTGAAGAAACTGAAGAGACATCATCCACAGTAATGTTACAATTCCAGTCAGGCACTATCATATGTTTAAAATTTTAATATTTAATTTAATTTTTGAACCATAGTGACACTCACTATACTGAACTTCAGGAAACTGGGTGCTCTTTGAAGAAGCAAGGATGAAGAACTAGACCTTTAAGTTTCAAATGCCTTATGTCAAGAGGTCTACCATACCGAAGAAACACAGAGAAGCACAACTAAGATAATACACAACAAATTAAAATGCTAGCCACTTCCTCTGAACCACCATATTTCTGTGACAGACCTATTCTAAAGCAGTAACATGTGGTACCTAAGCCCAGTGTAATGATATTCTGACCAGTGCGGTGATCATCTTTATCTGCGAAACACCAAAGCTGCGACCATTACTAGTACATTTTTCCCTTATATGGGCAGTTTCTAGCAGATTGCTTAAAGTCTTGATTGCTTATGGATCTTACAAACCCCGGCTTCTTCGGAACAGAAGCAGGAGGAAACCAGCACAGGTTTTCATGCCAGCTCTTAATCAGCACAGGTAAGCAGCATGCCTCCAGCACACTCAGCTTTCATCAGGTTTTCCAGGAAGTTACCTGACTTCTCTAGCTAAAGTAGAGTTAGGAGATTGAGACAAAGGACTGAAAAGAGATAAGTTTTTAAATAATGGAGGCTGTTATAATTAGCATCGAATAAATTGATTATCAAACGTACACTGGATTTAGCCTTCAGGCAAAATCACCTGGCATTTACTGACTCAAGCTGCAAAAAAAGAATGAGCAAATCTGTTTGTTTTCTGAACTTCCACGCAAAGGACCTAGCAGTTCCATTCATACTGAGAAAAAAGACAAAAGTAAAGGGAAAACAGAAGAATCCAAAATGGCAGAGAAGCTGACTTTTGTCTTCTAGCCTGATTTTAAGTACATCTTCACATCAAATAAATCTATTTTGTAAATGAATACCTCAAACTGGATTGCATATTGTTATCTCAAACAGTTCCTTTGCTTTTAGCAAATTTAGCACCTTCTTGAATCTTTTGAAGTGCATGCTTTTTGATCTGTTTACACAATATTCCATTATATTATGATGGTGTTAGTCATCACATGAAAAAACTGGCAATTGTAGCCTATGTTTTCTAAATAAACAGGAAAATTTGCCAGATGAGGTCAAATGACTCTGAAAGACAATAGGTCTTTTCAGAAGTGTGTTTAGCTCACACATTACAGGGAACTTCTTCCATTCCAGATGCTTAAACCAACTTTAAGTCACACAGTAAATCAGAATCCATTCCTTGGTATAGCTAGTAAGTACTGTCCTTTTCAAAATACAGATTAGCACACTGGTAAGACGACGCTTACAACTTATTACTTGGCTGTCATATTATACCATGAACTAACTTATCTTTCCAGTAAGTTTATTTTCATTACTTTTGGTGATTAATGCTTCTTTAACATGATTTAAAACAGTCATCTAAGAGAATAATTTTGGTTTTCTACTATAGCAACCATAGTTCTTTAATGTCTTCAGTGAGACTATGCAGTCTGATTGTACAGTAACAGGAAATTCATCAGTTATAAGGACAGCAGGTCATGATGAAAGGAACAAGTCTGTGTTACTGCTTTGTAGTATCTCAGCAAAAATCAGAATTTAGCATTTAACACATAGACTTTTCTTACAGTTGCCAAGCCACATAACTTCCAACATGTTTGCTGTTGCTTGGAACAAGTGCTTATTACCAGCCCGAACAGCTGGAAACAAAGGTGATCACTCCACCTTTTGGAGTGAATCCAGGGCTGTGACACAGGTAAGGGACAAAAACTCTGCTGAACGTGGTACAGAAGGAGAGACTGAAAGAGTGGGTTTGTTCACCCTTAAGAAAAGAATAAACATCTGCTTGTGGTCTTAATGATCTTCCACTACCTAACAGGAGGTACAGAAGACAGACAGACTTGATGGTGTACAGTGATAGAATGAGAAGCCACAACCTGAAGTTGCAAAATAGCAAATATTGATTAAATTAAAAAAAAGTTATATAAGTGGTCAAACACTGGACGAAGAACCCAGTGAATCTGAATGTCCATCCTTGGATAGATCCCCAGAATACAACTGGACATGGCCCTGCAAAAGCCAGTTTAGATGGTTCTGCTTTGAGTAGGTGCATTGCGCTAGATAGCATCCAGAGGTCTCTTGTCATCTAGATTATTGTCCAAGTCTCTAACTAGAGCTGGTCAAAAGTGATGAGCAGGCTGAAATTGACTTTGCTGTAATACAGATGCAGTATATATTCTTCCCAGTGATCAAAATCATAATGTTAAAAGATACAGATTGAACAAATGATGTAAAGATACACCACAATACAAACTGGAAATTTCTAATAGCTTCTTAAAAAAGTCCTGATAACACAGTGTGAACTGCATCATGTGGAGCGCCGCTGCCCTTTTCCAACAAGAACACAGGAAATACTTGAAAGGTCATCTGGCATAACAAGAGCTGTAGCTCTCTAGAGGATGTGTGTCAGGATTACAACATGTAGCGCCTCCTGCTCAGTCAAATGAATGTCACTGTTCCCCCAGCTACAACACAAACAAAAGCTTCAGGTGTCCTTAAGTACACTGCATATTGACATTCTTTTGTAAAGAAATTACATTTCATACTCACAAATCCTGTAGTAGGACTTCCTAGAGTTAGCTGGCTAATACAAACAGGTTTGTAATGTCCTGCGAATGCAGGTGGCTGCACACATTTGCATCTATATGGAAGCACACATGTTGCATAAGCTCCATTATATACAAGCCTTCTGTACTGCTATGTACACTCTGTATAATCTTCTAAACCAGAATGATATGCACATACCAAATTACTTTACAGAAAAGCACAAGAACAAAAAATAAACTGAAATACTGACTCCAAACAGGTAATAGACACTGCCACATACAGGATCCTCAAGCACCTTCACCATACAAAACCAATCACCAAGTCCAACACTTTCTCTGGACCAGCTAAATACCTACTGCTCTGAAGATAATAGTTCTAACTGCATTGTCATATGTGCTCACAAGCAGCAGTTTGGTACTGCACATTGTGACTCACCTTCAACTATGACAACAAATCAGGGCACACGTGGTATTTCAAGAAAACCTCTGCACACAACTCATAGTAATTCCCTTACTGGGAGAAGATGGATCTTGAGGAGTTAGGACACTGATATTTTTTAGCAGTAGGATTCATGAGTGGAAGCTCTAGCAGTTGTGCCGCAGGCAAAAACAAAGCCGCAATATTTAATAATAATATCCTCAAGAGCCAACAAACTCAGACACGGTGAATTCATCAGCTTTTAAATACCTCTGTGACTGCCATCTTAGAAGCTTTACATTAGTTAGCCAAAATAGCAGGAGCTTCTTCTTTATTTATATACATATGCAATGAAATACCTAAATATTTACTTGGTTGTCTAGTGGTGTACTGTACTACGTACTTCTCAGTGAAGTTTTACCAAAATGAACTGAATGAAGATACTTTTTTTTTTTGTACAAATCCTTTTTAAAGAGAGGTAATACCATTACAGTTTTGTGTGTGTCACATCCATGAGACACACTCCTGACTGCTGACCTTTCTAGCAATCTTCCCCCTGGCATTTCCTTGCTAAGTTATGTCAGCTGTGTGAACTCAGCATTATCTCTGGGTTCTCCTTGCTGCTCCAAAAGCATCCTGATCAGTTACCTCAGCATATGAGTGCTGTCATGCAGCCTCGGGCACCTGATTTTGCAGCGGGGAGAAGCATTCATAAACATGGAATCACAAATTTTCTTCAGAGGCCATCCCACTTCTTGCTCCGGTGAGGACTTTTGCAAAGCTCCCAAATTTGACTGTCAGTGTTGGAAATCTGTTAATCCAGTTCATTTTAAGTCACTGGAACAAGCATACCCCAAAACATGTTATGATTGTAGTCTGTCTTTGCTTGCTCTCAAAACAAAGAAAAAATGCATTACAACCTACACAAGGGAAAAGCAGGAATAGCCTCCCGTATTCTTACCATGCTATGAAAAATAGTCGCGCATTTGAAAGATGATTTCACTGGTGGATGTGGAAATGATGGTATTATACACAAAATAAAAATGATGACAATACAACAAGCATCCAAGGCAATTTAGCAACAGATGGCCCACTAGATATTTTAAGGATGCTTAAGATGCCAAGCCCACACATAGCATGGCTAGAAGCATCTCTGGAAGAGTACCAGCAACTCTTAAGAAATGTTCAAATCAACAGCTGCGCTCAGACTTAAAATAGTTTTCTCCTCAGCTTTCGACATCTTCAGAATAGTATCTGACACAGAGCAGCAACACAAAAGCCTGTGCCCAAAGTGTGACAAATAGCCCAAAAAGATGGAAAAGAAGTTGTTCAGGAGGTAATTAACAAGTCTCAACAGAAGCATGGGAGCAAAGGAAGAGCAACATGGCATGTCACTGCAAAGGCAGTGCAAGGCTCGAAAGACAGACAATGAAGAAAAAAGGCCATCATGAGGGAAAATTTCTAGTCAAGCACTGTATTCCTACCTGTGTGTGTTCAACAAGGAATATAAAAAGGAAGTCCTCTCAATGACTGCTCTGCTTTCCCTGGCAAAACAAAGGAATCCTGGCGGCTTTGTCCAACCTCCTATCAAAAGGAAAATACCAGTTCCAAGCGTGTACAGGCACTTTTGCATAGTCTAGCTGAGGCATGCCACAATTCCACAGAATCACAGAATCACAGAATAGTAGGGGCTGGAAGGGACCACTGTGGGTCATCTAGTCCAACCCTCCTGCCGAAGCAGGGTCACCTACAGCAGGCTGCACAGGACCTTGTCCAGGCAGGTCTTGAATATCTCCAGAGAAGGAGACTCCAC
>Ga0065711_1003261_pt1 | contig 28900 bp, 20 predicted proteins | sample Hoacrofraction12_FD_59098 | JGI IMG/M metagenome (GOLD analysis project Ga0065711, IMG submission 59098) | Hoatzin crop microbial communities from Cojedes, Venezuela - Epithelial fraction 12 v2 (version 2) | ecosystem: Host-associated > Birds > Digestive system > Esophagus > Crop | place... | reverse complement strand
CCCCCCATATATTTAAAATTCTGTAAGACTGGAAAGAATATTTACTTTTTTCCTCACGCTTAATAATATTGCAGATAAGAATGAAGGAAAAATGCTACCCTTCTTAGACAGTAGTCAAATTAAAAAAAAAAAAATCCACTTGTCATAATTTACAAGCCTACTAACATACATCAAATTGTCATTTATGACACATTTGCTTCCTTCTTGTTAAGCAAAACAAAACAATATTAGCAAGACATACAGCTATCTCATTTTTTATGGTTCAATTTAAAAAAAATGTTCTATCTCAGTTTAATATTTTGGGTTTCCTGATATATTTGTATTGTGAATTCACAAGCAAGATGCTAAACCTTTTAAGATGTCAAACACATGGTGTGGAAAGAAAGGAATATGTGCATACAGTATTTCAATTAATATTATTTTTTAAAAGGCAGATTATAAATAAGTAGTTTTGGATCCACTGAAGCGTGTATTTCAATGAGACTAAAGAAGAAATGCCAAAAAAAAAAAGGAGAAATCATTTGTCTATCCATTCATCTGTAGATTATTTTCACTTTTTTCATTCTTAGCAAGCTCATTCAGTCACTCTTCAGACAAATAAAAAGCAAAAATGCATATCGAAATGAGGAAAGCAACTCTGGAATGGAGTAAAGTGAAAAAATTAAAAATTTCATTTTGCTGAAGTTGAAAGTCTTTTCCTATCTTTCAACAGCCCACATAATGGTTAAAGACGGTCAGAACTAGAGCTCCCAGTCAGTTGCCGTGCCCTATTTTAAACCAGTGGAGGCCAGGAGAGCTCCATACGGGTGACGAAATGCTAATAAAAGAGATGATATATAACCTCTGGGTTTGTTTCCTTTTGATCAGCACGATAACTGTGTTGCGACTGGTTTAGCGATGCAGTGATGCCCTGTCAAGGTGGCTTCTCTTCGCTGGCGTTTCCAGCTGAATTCCCTGTTTGGGAGAGACTAAGCTTGCAGCGAGGAGGCTGAGTGCAAGTGAAAGAACGTAGTGGCAAACCAGCGCTCTTTAACGTTAAAAGACAACAGTCCTCTATGTGAATGTGAACTTAGTGGCCTCAATAAGCTGAAGGAGACCTTTCATTGCTAGGTTATGATGCGTTTTTCAGTGTGTGTCAACGTGGTGAGTACACCCCTCAAGCAACAGCATGCTGAAAGGCAGCTGTGAAGCTCCTGTTCTCAACGGCCAAGAAGCAGCACCTTGGTCTATAAGGCTTCTGACAAATAGTTTGAAACAAGTAGGGTAAAGGTCCATAAATTTTTTAGCCACTCTTGATAATTTGAGATGCATAGAGGAAATGCCTGATGTGTGTTGAGTGAGAATGTAACAGTACTTTTCATTTTACTGTCAAAATTATACATTTCTATATTATGAAATGCATTCATGCCTCATTTCTCTATTACAGTATCCCAACTAATAGTATAATCTGTAACCAGTCTTTAAAGAAATACATAATACACATTTGCACTGTATGTCTTGTTATCTGAAATGTGCAGGAACCAGTGCGCCTCGCTCTTCAACCTGACATATTTACAATAGCAAAAAAAAAAAATTACAGAATTTATTTTGTTAAGGGAGTGTGCTGCCGAGGTCTGTGGAAAAACAGTGTCAGTCATAACTCAGCAACTGGTGCTGGCAGCAACCTTTACTACACACTTCATTTCTACAGCTCCCTATTTTATGTGGAAGTAACTTCTGATATAAAACATTAATAATGCTCTGCCAGGTGGGGTTGAGCTAAACGTGCTCCAAACAATGCACATGAGAAACAAGTCAGAAATAAAGAATGTAGGGCATTTCCATCTGTGACAAGGCTTCCCAGGAAGTTACCACTGCAAAGTGAAGTGTCCTACATAGACTAGAACAGAAAATGGTCTGGGAAGGAATGTAATTAAAACTAAAGGAGACGAACAATGGAAGAGAGACTTCCAGCAGGTGAAGAGCAAAAGGTCAAGAATCTGGGAAGCTGATAATCATTATCTCTGAGAAATTCTCACTGCAGAAGGGGAAAACTATCTGGCAGCGGCAGCTCATCCTAAAGAAGAAAAAGAATTTGATCTAAGGGGAACTTCAGCTAGCGGTGGTGGCAGCTGCCCCTGCTGCTGTCTTCTGTAGTTATTGACCAAATGCGAAGATTGTTACGTTAATGCAAATGGAAATGAGCTGCTGGGATTCATGCGCATGAGGTCACGCCCGGTGAGCAAATTTCGGTTTTAGATTCCTGAAAAGTTTGTGTGCGACTTGCTCTTGAGGAGCTGTGGAGGGTTGGTTGACTGGCTTTGGTGCAGAGCCTGACGTAGAAGAAAGATCAGAGGGCTCCACAGGAACACGTGTGCCTGAGCCTGGGTTTGGACGGAAAGATCAAAGAGGCTGGGAAATGCCAAATGCAGGCACTCGCCCTTACGACTTTAGGTCTCACTCCTTTTAGGGCAGTTTCAATATTAGAATACCAGGCAGATAAAAGAAATCTCTCAGTCTCAAACTGACAATCTTGGATGAATAAATTCACCTTGGCAGCAGAACGCAAGGATATTTGGATGTAATAAGAGAAATGGCAGAGGAATGCCCAAAGGTATGAGTGATGTTGCTATGCTGAGCATTGATAAGGCTTTCATTGTGGGCAAAAAGATAGCAAGTATAAAGTAAGTTTAGTATTCAATGTGCTGTGAACAAAATGAAGGACACACATTACAATCCATCATAAAATGGAATATGCAGTAAATTGTGGAAAGACCTGTTTCCCTTCTTTCTTTTTGTTCCTGGCTATAAAAGTATGAGAAATCCTATTCTTACCTTTCACGTCTCAGTCACATTTTCTTCTTGCACTAGGTCGCCTGAACCAACCAATCGCAGCTTTTAAGATTCTTTCAGCTTTAAAGTCATGTTTTTAAGAACATGAATGTGTAGCACGATTTTTTGCTGATCTTTGAACTCTCCCCCACTGTAATAATATTAGCTGCTTATCTCAGGCTCATGGTGTGCTTTCATGTATTTGCAAAAGAAGAGACCAGTTCAGGAACTACAGGTGCGGAGTCAAAAAATAATAATGTGGAAGCAAGAATGCATGAAACAAGAATAGCGATGCTCAGCGCTGCATACTGCAGTGAAGCCACACACTGAATACTACTGATGCGTAGCGTTTTCGACTCAAGTGGTACACTCAGAAAGACAGTAATTAATTTCTCACAAATACTGTGATTCAAAGGGTGAAAAGTTCTTACAGGGAAATCTTACCTTCTGCCGCTTTAGTAAGCATTGTTTGAAATAAAGACCAGTACTTGGCTACTGGAATCAAAGGACGCAAGTAATTCCCAACAAAATAATTTGATACCATTTTCAAACATAAAGCAGAAAATAGACAAGGACACTAATTGGTCAATATGCGTTCCCCTGGGAGCTGCACAGGGAAGCTGTGCATGGAAATAAAGGAAGTGTCTGGAACTGAGGAATGAGACTGGAGGTCGTGAATAGGCCAGCAGTCACACTTACGCACAAGGAGCGTTGGTATGTTTGTTTCGGTCTCCCACATAAATGCAGTATCTCGGCTTGCCAAGTCCACTATGTGACAAAGAGCCAGAATTAGGGCTAGAAACACACTGCAAGAAAGCCCATTATCTTGACATGTACTGAACTTCAAAAAAGAAGTTTCCCCACTTGATTTCCCTGGCTTGCAGTATGGTTTCTGATTTTCAGACGTTCTTTTCTTTTTCCTGTTGCTAAGTGAATGTCTTATATAAACAAAGGAAATCAACTGTGTTAAAAGGATGGAAATGACTGTATGCAAAAAGCTGTCAAATCTACAGAGTAAGCAAACTGGAAAAAAACATTTCTTAACCTAATCCTTTCAGTTACAGCAATGCTGTGCAGTACTCATGCTGTTCAGAGAAAGTTATTGTGTTGTGGGTTAAAACTGTTTGGAATTAATTCTCTCAATTTGAGAAAAACAGTTTCTGTAGCCTCCCTCAGTGATATGCTTGGGGCTTTTTTTGGTTGGGTTTTTTTTATTGTTTTGCATTTCTTTCCCAGGAGGAGCAATTTCGATGATAATCGTAAGCATGAAAGACCTCGCGCACTGTGAGGACCTGCAGGGTCACGTTCTAGTTACTTTAAGAGATAGTGAACCTTCCTTCAGCTTCCCACTACAGGTCATGGGAGAGGGATGGAAAACTCCTGAGAGCAAACAGGTCATATGTGGGCCTGGAAATCACCCTTTGGGTACTCGTTTCTCTCCATTACAGGCGCAGGCAGGCGATAGTTCTAAACGAGGAGCCTCAGCTGAACATCCAGTCTGACGAATACAGGCTGTAGTGCTGAAGAGCTAACCTTAAAGGCAGTTTTATGACCTGAAACTCACGTAACTCTGTGTCCATGCTGTGACCACAATGCTTGTTTGGATGTGGGCATGGTCTCGGGTCTTGTACCAATGGAGTACACGTAACACAGCATAGGAAAAGACATGGTTTAGACATCATAGGTCTACTTCAGTTACAGAAATTGTATCTACCTATTCATATTAAATGGATGTATGGCCCTTGGTTTAAAGAAATGTCAGCAGAGCCAGAAAGAAAAGGCATCTCCTGCATGGCTTATGCCACAGTTCTCAAATCCTGATCCACAGGCAGTTAACAAGTTATATATGCTAGCTGTTCTGATTTCCAGCTACAAGCAGCTTAAGTAGATTAAATACTACCAGAGATTCTTTCTGTTAATAATACAAGGGATGTTAAGCACTCAGGAACAGGAGGGCAGGTGGTCTGCATAATCACGGAATAGGAAGGGCCCAAGAGACACTCTTATTAAGAGACCCTTTTTATGAAAAATTTTGAGGATTCCTACAATAACAGCAAAATCTAGTCCAATAATAGGGAGCGAATGCAGAATGCTATGGAATTTAGCACCACTAAATATGCTCCCTTTGAAACGGTGAATTAGATGTGCAGCAGGACCTGGTCACACTTCAAAGAATAATATGCAGAGCTGAAGATCTATCTGTTGGCTCTTGCTATCACCATTGAGGCTCCTGTATGTTAAGCAGTCTTTTGACTACTTCAAAGCACGTTTGAAGTCTTTGCTGTGCCTACCCCATACACAAAAAAGCAAACGTGCCTTAACAATATGAGTAGGTGGTATTTTTGTTCATTTTACTTGTAAATGAAAACAGTTTGTTCCTGCTTTGTATAATTTCTGGACTATTGTTTTTTTCCTTTTTTTTTTTTTAGCTACGATAGCGAGGGCCGTCTAACAAATGTTACGTTCCCAACTGGAGTTGTCACTAACCTTCATGGGGAAATGGAAAGGGCCATTACAGTGGATATTGAGTCATCCAGCAGAGAGGAAGACGTCAGCATCACTTCCAACTTATCATCAATTGATTCTTTCTATACCATGGTTCAAGGTACTGTAGAGAAAAGATTTCTCAGCAGATACTGACCTGAAAACTGTTTTCTTATGGTACAAGCAGCTCCAGTCGGATGTGTTAGAAAGAACCTTCAGAGGCATAGTGTTTGGAGGAAGGGGTGATACAGACATGGTTTTATACATATCTAGAAAGACCTGTTCAGGGAAAGAAGGAGTTGCAATGAAAGTAGAATTAAATATGTTTCCTAACCAAACAGCTTTTGTCAACAGCTATAGGAAGTAGTCAGAATCCCTACTTTGCATTGAAAGGGAACCCTGGAAAGGAGGGAGAGATGGATTGAAAGAGAAATAGGTGCAGAAATAGCACGAAGTGAGATTTTAGCTGTAAAATAGCATGTGACCTCCCAGCAGCCATATCCTTGCAAAAGTCAGTAGTCACAGTATGCTTAGGATTAGGCCAAAAATGCCTAATAAAACAGCAGAAAATGTGCTTTGTGCCAGTCCAAAGAATACACTCCGAGGGTGGGATTTTCTTCAGTGTTTAAGTGACTTTGAAGATAGGTCCCAAAGGCATTTGTGCTCTCATGTGATACAGATAGTCTTACCAATCTCACCCTGGGTGTTTATTGCCATGGGACCAGTAATGTGAAGTCAAGATGTTACACACACATACTGCATAAAGTGTGCAGGACAAAGGCTGAGTCTTAACCAATGCAGATAACCTGTGCCTCTCTTTTTGCCTTTTCAGATCAGTTGAGAAATAGCTATCAGATTGGTTATGATGGCTCCCTGAGAATCCTGTACGCCAGCGGCCTGGACTCGCACTATCAGACAGAGCCACACGTGTTGGCTGGCACTGCCAACCCAACCGTGGCAAAGAGGAACATGACCCTCCCAGGGGAGAATGGGCAGAACCTGGTGGAGTGGCGATTCCGCAAGGAGCAAGCCCAGGGAAAAGTCAATGTGTTCGGCCGAAAGCTTCGGGTAAGCATGGGAGCATGCGTGCTATCTACTGCATTCTCATTAAGTGAGAGGAAATGTGAATACATTCCTGTAGTTATTGCCATCCAACAACCACAGAATATTTACTGTAGACAAGCTTACTGTAGAGCTGGAAGTACTTGCTTTTATTACTTCATTTATTGGCTGTTTTTCCTTACTAATTGCTCTTTTCTGTGGACTTTAAACTGTCATTTTTAGCCTGGAATGCATTGGAATGAATTGGGATGAAAGCATAATTTTCTGCTTTGCTTCACTGTTTTTGTTTCTGCAACTGAATACACACACCTGACTTTGAATCCTGTTTTAAATTATTCTACCATAAGTTAGCACAGTCCTAGGATTTGCTTTCTTTTTTATTTTAAATAAAAATTGTACTAATACTTATTTCTGGTAGAAAAGGTTTAACTGTGTGTGCACGTGTACAGCATATTCCTCTAACATATGTCTTTACCATTTTGCTGGCATTTCTTCTTCCTGTATCGTGAGTGAAATATAAGTAGGAAGCAAACTATGATTTATGACAACCATTTGGTAAAGGCAACATAGATTAAGCATTTAAAATTGGGTTGCCAGGAGACCATTTCGAGACCACATTGGAGGTCTGACTTACTATTAGAACTGAACCCAGTTCTTTAAAATAAGGCCTAGNCAGTGTATCAAATGAAGGTAAGTCATTTCAGACCACTTGGCTTCTAAGAGGTAATGTTACCATTTTAAATCTTAAAATATTTTATATCTTCCTTTGGGACAAGGAAGGAGGGAATGCTGTCAGGCACCTTACATTCCTCATGACCACTTGCTCTGCAAGAAGCGTGGATTTTTTCCAAGAAGGAAGAATGATAATGCACAGTAGCTGCTGCTTAAGAACAACATACTTGTACCTAGCTATGGCAGCTGTTCTGGTTCATAGGCATGTCGTTACACAGCACAGTGGGACAATACACCTGCCAACTCATTTGTGAAAGAAGCACAAAAGCAAATAAAATAACCATACCAATGGTTTTGGCAGTAAAACATCGCCATGAGTCCAGTTCTCAAAAGTGAAGCACAATTTTGGCATTCAAGTGCAGAAGAGGTAAAAGAAATGTCTTGGGCAACTTCAACTTGGAAGAGTTAACAGGGAAAATGGAACAGCAAAGAGGGAAAGATTTAACAAGATGGAGGGGAAAGTGAGAGATTACAGATTAGGATAAAATAGTAATTGAAAGTGCTTATACAAATGGGAGCAGCAGGGCAGATGGAGAATATGGGCTAATAACAGAAAAATGCCTCAAAAAAAGTCAAGAAACTTGTCAGCAAATAAAAAAAGGAAGGTTTTTGATTGATTTACATGGGAAGATACTACAGAAATGTCGCTCGGGGGTGGGTCGGGGGATGTAGGAAAGTAGAGGAAGAAAACAGCAGAAAGAAGAACAGGAATAACTTAGGGAGCTCATCATTTCCATCTACAGATATGTCAGTAACATTTTGCTGCAAAGAAGACAAATGTAGACAAAAACCAGTGACAAAATGTATTGTCAGTGAATGTACTCATATATATGACACTTTCACTGCGTTAGATTTATGCAGTATCTAACATTACAAAGCGCACTCTCAGGTATTCTCTTGGTTTTCCATCTTGTATTAGTTCTACTCACTACTAGTAGTCTTTATAAAGAAATTAATTAGGAACTATGTCAGCATCCCTTAACTAACATCTTTTGTTCAGACTTGTTTCGTATTTGTTCGATAAGCTAGTTTCGTCCCTGGACCTGTACGTTTGGTCTGTAGGCTGGCCTTTGGCAGAGGTCCCGACAGCCCTCTGCATGAAAGAGCCTTTTTAGGGCATTTGTATTGAGACCAGACAGACCCTCACTCACAAGGGTCTCCAGTAAAGGAACTGGTTTGAGCTCTATCTCAAGGGATGCACCCAGAGTAGACAGGCAACATAGACAAGGCAGCTCATAGGAAGAGTTTGCTCTGCCTCCTCCTGAGACCTGACATGCCCCAAGCTCCACAGAGAGTCCCTATTTTCACATTACCTCTTGAATCTCTCTTTAAGGCACAGCAACATACTCCTGCTCCTAACGGGGGAATCACAGTCAGATTTCATGCTTCTTGTTGGAAAGAAAAACACGAGTTAGAGCAGAGCAGGACAGATGGACGCCTAAATTACTGATACGTAGCAGGACAGTAGTTAGGGACTGTCAAGAGACTCAATTTTGTGTCATTAAGTGTTTCTTCACAGAAAATTTCCTGAATTACTGTTTTTATCATAATGAATCCCAGAGGTTTCAAATATATTTGGAGTGTAACTGTCTTAGACACAATAAAAACATTCAAGTTTTGCTGTAAAAGCATTTTGGTAACAGAGCTATTGTTAAGAAACGCTTCAGTTGAAGGCAGTACTTTAGCTGACATATGTTATTCCAGCCCCATACTGTCCAATGAAAGAAGCTACATCACCAAAAGTTGTTGTTATTATAATTGCCATCTGTATTACGAGATTATGCAAGCACAGCCAAAATTTCACCAGTAGCTCACGTGTCTGAAAGCAAGAGCTCTGTCAGCAGAATCTGGAAGCATGAATCTGGCTGGAGAAAGAGGCATTTCCTTTCTTTCCCCTCGTATCCTGCCCTTACACAGACCAGGCAGATGGAAAGTGAGAAGGCAAGGGATGTTATTATCCCATTTAGCAGATAAGGCAGTGAGACGGCCAGATTAAGTGCTTTGCTGCAATTTACACTGGAAGGATGTGCTTAGCCAAGAAATGAACCACAATTGCTTGGACATCTGCCTTAACCATCAAACCACCCTTCCCTCTTTGCCAATTCAGAAGTCAGAACTGCCCATTCTCACTTCAGTGTCTAAGCCCGAGAGGTAGCCAAGAAAATTAATAAAAATCATAATTAAATGTAAAATAAGGAAGGGAAGATGGAGAGAAAGGGAGGGGAAAAAAAATCAGAGCAGCAAAACAGGCAGGGAGATAAAGACATGAGTGCAGGCATGTGTGGGAGAGGCTAAGAAATAAAAGCCAGAGATAAACAAGATTTAAGAGTGAATTTAGGCAAATGATTGAATATTAAATGTTGGAAAATTTAAACAAAAGCTAGCTGAAAATGAGAAAGGCCAAAAAAATGACAAAAAAGAAAGTGAATGGGAATGCTTCATACTATGTTTAACCCACCTCTAGAATCAGCCTTGTAGCCATAATTTTTTCAAAGTATATTTAAAGAACATTTGATGGCTCATTAAATACATAAAGTAGCTATTCTGCATCTGCTAGACTTTGTGTTCCTTATTTAGAACACTTACATGAAAACATGATTTTTGTTCTGAAACTGATAGTGCAGATTGTTCTCATGTCAGTGTTTTTATATCAAAAAAGAGAAAGGTAATTAGATAGATGGATAGACAGAAGCAAAACTGAGCATTTGTAGGATTTTTTTTACATATTTGCCTGGGACCCATCACAAGCACTTTAATAATTTTTATGCCAATAACAAAGGATATAATTTATATTGATCTTTTAGAAGCTTATCAGCCTCAGGGTAGAAGTACCAACATCCATCATATATGGATTTTTGAACATGCAGCCCTGAAAAATGCAAAGATCCTCCAGTCATTTCTTTGGTCAGGATATCTATTTTCTTGTTCTTTTCTGAATGTTACTTAGCCACCTTTCTTCACTTCTTTGTAACATATGCATCAAGTACTTGAAAAGGAACTTCAAAAAAAATCTTAATACACATAGTTATATGTCCATTTGTCCGCTACTTCCCACATGTTAGCAAAATACAGTGCTGAAAAATCTTAGTTATCAGTGTTTCACCCTCACCCGGAATAACTTGAAAAGGACACAGCAGATACAGAAATGGTTTACGGATGAACAAGGACATCCAGGAGGCCTGTTTGAGAACTGAAAAACAATTCAATGCAGAGGGGGAACACAGAATTGTGAAGACACCAATGTGGGAAAAGAAAACCAGACATTTTCCTCTCATAATTACAAAAACGAGAGCTGATTCAGTGAAACTGAACGTTAGGATATTTCAAACACTAAAGGCGGGGAAGGGGGAGACACTTCAATGTAAAAGTGTTACATAGAAATCACTACCCACCGCTATAGCTTACATATATAAATAATACCATTTTCAACATAAATGTATCTAGGCTAAGGCTTTCATTTCAAATTAAAGCAGTTATAAACTGCAAAGCATTTATTACCCTTTTTCAGTGGTTTAGTAGTCTTCCAGTCATTTATGGCTTTAAGTGGTCAGTTAACCAGGCAAAAGACGTAATGCTCTATGAAGGATTTCAGCCTCATCAACGTACTGCAGCTGTGGATGGTATACCGAGTTAAACTTCCATTTGATCCAGAAGGGGAAACCCTGTGTTTTAAAAACTGTTTAATCTTAATTTGAAGATTTAACATGCTTTTGAAGATCTTAATTTTGTATTTACCATTTTGAAAAATACTTGCTGTGGAGGATTTGGATTCAGTTCTTTCTTAGCATGATTGCTATGAACTGGACAAGCGGTTGCTGGGGATATGTTTTGACAATAATTTGCTAGATATACTGTGGACTGCCTAGTAAAGAAGTATTTTGTTCACTGAAATGGCCCCATTTATTACAGGAGTTTTCAGTGCACATCTTTCAGCACTTTCTTAACAGTCAACCAAGCATCAAGAAAGAACACATTGCAACAAATTCTGGGCCATCTCTTCATAAAATGAGACCTTCTAAAGTAGATGCTAATGTACTGCCTTACACTTATATCAAGAAGTTGCTAAAATAATTTAGGCACACGGCAAATCAATCACTGTAAATGGTATTTAAAGGATAGCTGGCTTTGTGGAAATAATAGGTGGCTAGAGTTTGAACAGCATGATTTATTGTGTCATTTTGTTTGCTTTAAAAAGGTTAATGGCAGAAACCTCCTTTCAGTTGACTTTGATCGAACCACAAAGACAGAAAAGATCTACGATGACCACCGTAAATTTCTGCTGAGGATTGCCTATGACATATCGGGGCACCCCACCCTGTGGCTCCCGAGCAGCAAGCTGATGGCTGTCAATGTTACCTATTCATCCACGGGTCAAATAGGCAGCATACAGCGAGGGACGACGAGTGAAAAAATAGAGTATGATGGGCAGGGAAGGATAGTGTCAAGAGTGTTCGCTGATGGGAAAACCTGGAGTTACACGTATTTGGAAAAGGTAAAGAACACGCAGGTTTTAAAACATGCTTGGAATGTGCTGAAATTCTGCAGCTTCCAACTGCTGCATACAAAGCAAGAATAGGTAACAGCAGCACATTTCAATTATTCTAAGTATCAACATGTGATTCCTCGGGGAATGTTTTCTACAATAGATATGCAATCATGCTGTAGCTAATTGCTAGGAATTGATGTCTTTTTAAATTATTTAGGCCACTGACTTAACAAGAAGCATCTGTATTTACCTTTATCTTAACACTTAAAATAAGGTACAGGGAGTAGATCTCTGCAGTGCAATTCAGTTGAAAATAATTTGTGTGTAAATTCTTCACTGTTGTTTTTTTTCACTACCAAGAAAAGCTCTTGTTTCTAAATAGTTACAGCTGTCAATTTGTACTTGCTATATGTTGTAGCATCAAAATAAATGATAGGCAAAAGAGCAAGAATCTTCATTATACACAACGATTGCTGAATGATAGCTCTCCCTCCAGAAATATCTGTGAAAATCTCCCTTGTGAGATCTCACGCCTGCTATGCAAAAAGAGAATCCATTTCTTTCCGGGGTTTAAATATATTTCTATTGAAGCTGTTGCTCAGCAAATACTGTTTACTAGTCACTGCAGATGTAATTTAATCAAGACCTACGATACATAATAGCCGCGCATCAGAAAAATGTCAGAATAATTCTGAGTAGCTCCTTTTGATATAAATAATCAACTATTGTTTTGCCTATGTCTTAAAAGCTTACAGAACAAGAACACAGTATTCAGGGATCTCAGGCTATTCAAATTCTTCAAAATCATCTCTAATTGTAGGGAAGAAATTGTATCTCCCATATGTTGTTCTCCTCGTGAGTTAATGGCTTTAAGACAGTTTTACTTCTTCCCATATTAAACATGACTTATCTGAATCCATTGACAATCTGCTGTTTAGCTGTGAGTGCTTGATAAAAGAGTGATACAGTCATAACAAGTAGCAAATTATGAATGTAGAACTACTAATTACAGAACCCCTTACAATTAAGCATCCAAGTAAATTAGGCAGGGAGACGTTAACAACATGTAAGGTCAAGGATAACTCAATTAAAGAGGAGACAATTTTCTCAAGTGGGAATGTCACATTTTTGTGAAGAAATGGTATCAGTGTATGGGGGAGGGGGTACTCCACCGTTTGGCACATGGTAAAAATCTGTTCTTAATTTTCAGTCAATGGTTCTTCTGCTTCATAGCCAACGGCAGTATATCTTCGAGTATGATTTGTTGGATCGGCTTTCTGCTGTCACCATGCCCAGTGTTGCTCGTCATACCATGCAGACTATCCGCTCCATTGGCTATTACCGGAATATATACAACCCCCCGGAAAGTAATGCTTCTGTTATAATGGACTACAATGAAGAGGGGCAGCTCCTTCAAACGGCTTTCCTGGGGACAAGCCGAAGAGTATTATTCAAGTACAGACGGCAGACCAAGCTCTCAGAAATTTTATATGATAGTACAAGAGTTAGTTTTACTTACGATGAGACAGCGGGAGTCCTGAAAACAGTGAACCTCCAAAGCGATGGTTTTATCTGCACCATTAGGTACAGGCAAATTGGCCCACTGATTGACAGACAGATTTTCCGCTTTAGCGAAGACGGAATGGTAAATGCCCGATTTGACTACAGCTATGACAATAGCTTCAGAGTGACTAGCATGCAAGGTGTCATCAATGAAACCCCATTGCCTATCGATCTCTACCAGTTTGATGATATCTCTGGCAAAGTCGAACAATTTGGGAAATTTGGAGTTATATATTATGATATTAACCAGATCATTTCAACAGCTGTAATGACCTACACAAAACACTTTGATGCACATGGCCGCATCAAGGAAATTCAGTATGAAATATTTCGGTCATTAATGTATTGGATTACAATTCAGTATGATAACATGGGACGAGTGACAAAAAGAGAAATTAAGATCGGGCCATTTGCCAACACCACGAAATACGCTTACGAGTATGATGTAGACAGTCAGCTCCAGACAGTTTATCTGAATGAGAAAATAATGTGGCGATACAACTATGACCTAAATGGCAACCTCCACTTGCTCAACCCCAGTAGCAGCGCCCGTTTGACGCCACTTCGCTATGACCTGAGAGACAGAATAACTCGACTAGGTGATGTTCAGTACCGATTAGATGAAGACGGATTTCTGCGTCAGAGGGGTACTGAAATCTTTGAATACAGTTCAAAGGGCCTTCTTACTCGAGTTTATAGCAAAGGCAGTGGGTGGACGGTGATCTACCGTTATGATGGACTTGGGCGACGAGTTTCCAGTAAAACTAGCCTTGGACAGCATCTCCAGTTTTTTTACGCAGACCTTACTTACCCAACCAGGATAACTCACGTATATAACCACTCAAGTTCTGAAATCACATCTCTTTACTATGATCTGCAAGGACACCTTTTTGCCATGGAAATTAGCAGTGGAGACGAGTTTTACATTGCATCGGACAATACGGGGACACCACTGGCTGTTTTCAGTAGCAACGGTCTCATGCTTAAACAAATTCAGTACACTGCTTATGGGGAGATCTATTTCGACTCTAACCTTGACTTCCAGCTGGTAATCGGATTCCACGGAGGCTTATACGACCCACTGACCAAGCTAGTCCACTTCGGAGAAAGAGATTATGACATACTGGCAGGCCGGTGGACAACACCCGATATTGAAATCTGGAAGAGAATTGGGAAGGATCCAGCTCCTTTTAATTTGTACATGTTTAGAAATAACAACCCAGCCAGTAAAATACACGATGTGAAGGATTATATCACAGGTAAAAGAAGGTTACGTAACTGCAAGACTGTCTCCCACTTGCTCAAAAATTTACCTTTCTGTGTTCTCATAATCTGGAATCTGATTATCTGGGTTACAGGCTGAGGATATTGTCTGGGGAAGGTTAGTAAAGAAATTCTCGGGGAAGATAATTGTTCAGAAAAGTACTTGGCAGTTAGAACCAGATCAATAAAGTGATTTTAGGTTGGGAGTCCTGGACCTATATACATCCAGTTTAGACTGGAATTCATAGTTTTGGTGAAGTACCTAAATATGTCTAATTTGAAAAGTTCTTTATGAGGAAGTATTAAGCACTTAAAAATGAGAATAATTACAGCAAACACACATATCAGGAATAGTGAAATAGCAAATGGAAGATCCTGAAATTTCTCATCTAGCTTTAGATGTTGATTTAGGTACCTGCGTAAGAGATTAAGAAACACAGGCCATTATTAGCTTTCCGATTTAGGTAACTAAACATAAGCCTTGTGCCCTACACAGTCCTTCTGGTGCTTTAATATTAGACTGTTGACCCAAAAAGAGCATCTCAGCATACAGAGGGGTTGCATTTTCCAACGTACATTTTGGAGTACCAGTGGAATATATCTCCTCCTCTCCCACTGACTGGACTGTAACACAAGGTACCTCAGCTAGAGATCTTGGTGCACTGGGAGAGGAAAGAGGAGCCCTATGTTTTCCTTCCAATACTGTTACACATTACCTAGTGCTTTTGTAAAAAAACAAACCAAAAACACCAGACTCCTTGAGCAAGTACATGAGTAAGAACTCCTCAAGACCATTTGTGAGAATCTCCCTACGTGTGGATTAGAGTAAGACTTCTTCATGGCTGTGGGGTACTGAGCAGTAAACAGTGTGTATTCGTGGACCAAAAACACTAAAGACAAGAGAGAGTGAGACCGTAAGGTATCAAGGGCAGGAGGGGTCTTTCTGTAACCAGTTTAACTCATTAACATGGCAGAAAATATTCACTGGAAGTTGGTTGATACTTGCCAGGGTAGGTTTTTGCAAGGCTACTAACGTAAATTGGCCAAGAAAGAGAAGTCCAATAAGCTACAGGGCCGGCACAAAGTAATTAGTACACAGCCAGGAGCAAGGAAGGAGTAGGGTATAAAAAAAGGACTGCGAATTTCCCTTCTGGCAGCAAAAAGCTGCTGACGTGCTACTTCTTGGATAACTCAGTTCTTATGGAACCTGTATGTTTTCTGTGGGTCTAGAGTGAGTGATGCGTTTTCCATTATTCTACACACAAAAAAATCTGATTGCACGTCACCTGAAGTTTCTGAAAAATGCATGGCTCAGATATATTTGAATTTTCGTATTTGAATACTTGTAAATAATGCTAAATATTTTACACAGTCAGTACCAGACTACAGGAGGGGCTCAGCCCCACTTAGGAATTGTGAGACTACCACTCAGAAAAGCATCCTGGGAATCAAGTGGGTTGCATTACTTGAACAAACAGCAGCTATTAACAGGGTTGCTAACAGGCTGCCTGGGAGCAAGGATAATGACAGACCTTTGAATCTGTCCTCTTTTAGCAGCATGTGCTGTAGGGGATGCAGTTGCAATCAGATTCTTTGTGGCATAGAAACTGATGCACTTAGTTCAAAAATTGCCCTCAAAATACAATTTTAGTTCTTTCCTGAACATCTTTGATGTACAGAATACATAGACATGCACTGCTCATATAAGGTTACAATTAGTAATTTGGCTGACTGGCAGTTTTAGATGCAGAGCCTCATATCATTTATATGGAAAGGTCAGAAATTATTTTAAGGTAAATATTTTTTATTCTTTTAACATTCGGAAAAATTTGGTTCCTTGTTCCACTTATTTGGGGTTTTCTTCAATGAAAACAACTAGACTTCATAAGGAGGACTCCGCTAAGTGTAATATTTGTGAAAGCTAGGGGAGAAAGACAGAAACAAGGCAGAGCACCGATTCTTGCCCAACAATTGTTAACTAATTAATTGTTCGCATCCCTAATTTTTTTATTTTGAACAGAACATAAAATGTATCATAAATAATGTTATCTAATGCTAATTTAGTATGCTGTCTGCTTACTGGTGCAACTGTAATACATTTCATTAGCTTTTAATTTCATTGGTCCAACTTCATCTTGAAGAGGGGGAGATTTCTCTTGAGTCAACACAAAATATCTGCCAAATCATTTAAAAGGTAATTGACCGTATAGGTGTTATTTCAGGCGTAGTTTGAAGACATTACAGTAACACATATGTAACAAAATGATAGGATGTGCTCTGCAGTACTTTTTCATTTTTGCTTTAAGTATTGATGGTGAAGATGCGACATAGAGCATGTTCAGCCTGACCATGAAATCCCAATTAGTTTAGGCTATGTTAGAAGGAAATCTCACTTTAATTTTGCTCCTGTAGTTGTTCTGGAAGTCACTGAGGCCTTCAGAATTGCTGAAACCTGCAATGCCTTTCAAACGAACATAGTGCATCTCTTACACAAAGCAGAAGTTTTCTTGTAAGTTTAGAACTTCAAGTTTTCCACTTGCTCTTCCAGCTGTAGCACAAATCCAAATCCATCCTTATCAAAACGAAGACTGTTGAGTAATTTTCATGTTACAGAAGGAAATCAGCTATGCCAAAAACTATTCGTGTAAAAATGGTATGATTGCAAAATATAGAACAATTCTAACATTTTGCCTTTTTTTTGTTTTAACAATTCTCTTTCAGATGTTAACAGCTGGCTGGTGACATTTGGCTTCCATCTGCACAATGCCATTCCTGGCTTCCCTGTTCCGAAATTTGATTTAACAGAACCTTCTTATGAACTTGTGAAGAGCCAGCAATGGGAGGACATACCAGTAAGAAACAAAACTAAACATACAAATGGAACAAGACAGAATGTTCCCTTCTATTCAGATCTTATTAGGCACGGATAATCCTGACAGGGTTACATGCTAAGTTAAATCAGAACAGTGCTTTTCAAACCTCTAATTTTTATCTACTTTCAAAAGAATTTAAGAAATTACAGATGGTGTTTTTACTTGCAGATTTTCTGAGTTAGACACCATTTTAAATAAGCTTTTTTTTGCTTTCAGCAATAATAAAAATGCAGAAAGACAATAATCAATGAAAAGTAGTTTAAGACCCTTTAAAGATGTCTATGTTTTGTAGCAGAAACTACAGAGATTAGATTTGTACTAACACTCTGCCTGAAGGCAGAAACTGAACACTGTAGTAAAAAATAGACTGTGAAATAAACAGAACAGGTGACATAAATTATGCATACCAGGCACCACTACAATTTTACTTCTCTTTAATATTAACCATGTTTTGTATGTAAAGATAAAATACTGAAAATGAAATTACCTGAGGTAAAACCTATTACATTACATAAAACCAAAACTCCAGGTGCTTATGAAGTTCTTTGGGAGTTATGAAATGAATTTCAGTTCTGAAAACCTGCTACAGTTCTACATGATGGAATAAATAAATGTGGAACTTAAAATCTAAATCTGCTATTTAAGAAAATTATATTTACAAATCAAACTTACTGAAAGACCTACGCCCTCGAAAATCCCACAGTTCTCAGTTGAGAAGGAAGTGTGAAGAGCCAGTAAAATGGGTAATTCCCATTGTGAGCAGCGAGCAGTCAAACCAGATCTCTTTTTACAAGAATCACACTAGAGGACTTTACGAGCTTAAAAGAGGATATGATCCTGAAGAACCTTACAACCTAATTTAGACAAAAACTTATTAGAAGGGTGGCCCAGCAGAGGGGAGCATATGGAAGCTAATTTTGCATGCATGAAGTGACCCGCTATATATCTATTTTTAATAGCCAGAGACTGAGTAACAGGGAAAGACCTTAGAGCACAGCACGACAGTGGTGTCTCCCGTGAACGGTAGCAGCAGTGAAGGAGGAGCACTGCAAGTACTCCAGGCAAGGTGGTTGTATCAGGAGATAAGAGACCTGTCATCAGGCATGGCCGTGAAGAACTATCAGAGGTTGTTTATTTAGATCTCAAAGGCTAAAGAATGCAATTATCCGCTAACACCAGCACAGGTGCACCAGGAAGAGAACCAGCCTGGTCAAAGAGATGAGAGCAGACAGCTAGCTGTCAAAAATCTTCAGGAAAGAGCTCAACAACGTGAGGAGTGCCAGGGGCATGTGACATGACAGAGAGAAAGAGAGAAGTGGGAGGAAAACAAAGATTCAAAAATTCTCAGGTAGGAAGAAGCTGTGACTATGATACTCAGCGTTGAACAAGAAAATGCAGTCAGGAGCTAGAAGTAAACACACAAACCACCACCTAGTAGTATTTCGAAACATTCTGGAGTGACCAGGCTTTACTGAGCTCTGAGGTTTTGCTTCAGAGCTCTGAGGATACATGTTGAAAATAAACATTATGAAGTTGCTATAGCACCTCGCTGCTCTCACTGATGAGCATGCTGTCTAGAATGTATTTTGTGCTCAATAGCTTTCATGTAGGATTTACAGCAGCTGAAATTCATACTTGTTAGCAAGTGCAGACAGGAATCTGCCACATCCAAGAAGAGTTGAGTCCAAGTCAATTCATAATCCCCTCAGGAACTGTCCCCTCCAGAAAGCCGCCCTCATGGCAGAGCAAATCTTGGCAAACCTTTTGCCAGGCTTTGATTAGCAGCAAGGCTGAATTAGGGTCGTAGGAGTCTGTTAATGACTCCCGCTTGATCTCCCACCCAGAAATTGGGGAAAAGGAACAGGCTTTTGCCTCATTTGTCACCAAGAAATCAAGTGGGTTGAACAGTATTTCACTTGAAGGGAAAAGGGGTCAATTAGAAGATAAACTGGATCATCTACAGAAACCAAGTACTCCTTTTCAAAAGTGCAGCCAAAGCTATTTAAATCTTTCGCCTGCTGAGACAACTGCTAGGGCAGCTGTCTGCTCCCCACCTCCGTCAATACTAGCTCATTCGCAGCTTGTAGCTGTTAAGACCCAGGGTTAGACAGATAAGATGCGCCTGTTCTGCACAGCGGTAAGGGCTCACCCCGACCAGAGCTCACCCCACAGTGTGAGCTGCCCCGCTAGCTAGCTGCACCAGCTAACCATTCCTGCTAGCTGCTCCTGCTCTTCTAGCTGTTCTGGCTGACCACAGCAGTTCTGCTGGCAGGTCCCATTCCCCAGCTATCCTCTCTCTTTACCAAGAGTGCATGCGGCATACTGGGCTACACATAGCTCTGAACAGTCAAAATAAACTTTTTTAACAGATTCTCCTATCCTGGCTTTTCCATCTTGTGCTTTTGCATCTCACAATTGCACCTCTTATTTCCTCCCCTCTGTAGCCCACTTACCTTTTGAACAAGAACACCCCAGATGTGGTAAAACATGAAATACTAAGCTAGCGTATTTTCGACTTACCTGTTGGTTCTTTTCATTCATTGCCTGTTGTCTTTGCTAGCTGTCAACAACGCACTCTGCTTTGTTCAGGACTGCACCCCTCTGAAGTTCTGGGGTGAGAAGGTGCTCATCTCCTTTAGGCAGCGTGCTGGTAGTTGCAGTGAAACGGAAGCTCACACAACTGAATTGGCCACAGCCTTTTCACACATCCCCTTTCATCAGTTTCTGCAAGTATTGGCAAGAAAGGGCATCAGTCGCCAATATTCCATCCCTCTACTCTGTACCGCTTGCTTCCCTCTCTTTTACTGTAAAGGCTGTCATTACAGTTTGATTCCCCTCCTTCTTTTAGCAGCTTGAGGGGTTATGAGAGCCTCCCTGCAGTTTGGTCTCAGACTGCAGCGACCTGAGAGACTGCATCTCCTGACTCAGCGTAAAGAAGGGCTTGTTCTGGTCTAAAGCACAGCTGTGTGACTTGCACAAATCTCCTCAGTCTGAATGGACCCATGATAGACAGGAACCATAGTCGAACAAGCTCAGAGGATGAGATGACACTGTAGTGAGATAGCTCTTACCCATATTAAGTATTAGTATTGTGAAGGTCTGTCCTGTGCAGTCCAGTAAGTAGCCTCTGAAGTTCAATCTTGTTTTTGTGCGGGTTCTTGGGGAGACAAAGAGAAAAAGCACTGAACATTATCAAACAAAATAGGCTTGTAACTCAGCAGAACAAGCAGTATGTAGATTTAATTAACTCCTTGGCACTGTCAGTTGTGGCATATCCTGTTGTTGTCCACGGGCAGCACACCAAGAAAGCCTGGCTGTTTGGCATCTAGAGGGCTACAGATGGCTGGTAAAACTTCTGTCTGTTCTTGTTTACAGCCAATTTCTGGAGTGCAACAACAAGTGGCGAGACAAGCAAAGGCTTTCCTTTCCCTGGGAAAAATGGCAGAAGTGCAGGTCAGCCGACGGAAATCCAGTGGAGAGAAGTCATGGCTGTGGTTTGCTACAGTGAAGTCTCTGATTGGGAAAGGGGTGATGCTCGCTGTCAATCAAGGCAAAGTGCAAACAAACGTGCTCAACATTGCGAATGAGGACTGCATAAAAGTTGCAGCTGTTCTGAACAACGCCTACTACCTAGAAAACTTGCATTTCACCGTTGAGGGAAAGGACACGCACTATTTTATCAAGACCACCTCCCCCGAGAGTGACCTTGGGACACTGAGGCTGACAAGTGGGCGGAAGGCCCTGGAGAATGGCATCAACGTCACCGTTTCCCAGTCCACCACTGTGGTAAACGGCAGGACTCGTAGGTTTGCTGATGTTGAAATGCAGTACGGTGCTTTAGCGCTTCACGTCCGCTACGGCATGACGCTTGACGAGGAGAAGGCCCGAATACTGGAGCAAGCCAGGCAAAGAGCGCTTTCCAGTGCCTGGGCCAGAGAACAGCAGAGAGTAAGAGATGGAGAGGAAGGCGCCAGGCTGTGGACAGAAGGAGAAAAGAGGCAGTTGCTAAGTGCTGGAAAGGTACAAGGATACGATGGGTACTATGTACTCTCTGTGGAGCAATATCCAGAATTAGCAGACAGCGCTAACAATATACAGTTCCTCAGACAAAGTGAGATAGGAAAGAGGTAACACACTGGCTTAGCTCAGGCTGCCAAAGAGACTGTGTACCAGTGTCTTCTAAAAAGGAGACCAAACTGTTTTGCTGCATTACTACTTGAGCCTAAGCTTACATCTTTGCTCAGATTTTTTCTGTAGCACAATCCGAACAGACTCTGTAATGAAAAGAGCGCCTTCCAGAAGAATGATACTGCTAATGACAAAACTTTTTTTTTTTTTCCTCAATGACCTTAAAGGTGATCTGCTTTAAAGAATATGTTTACATATGCATATCGCTGCACTCAAGTTGGACTGAAAAGTATTAAAAAAAAAAAAAAAAAGAAGAAAACAGAAAAGAAAAAGGCCTACAGATTTTGCAACAGGCTGTCTGTTCCTTTGAGGCACTGTATTTAATTAAGATACAGACCCATACAGTGTTTCCAAATATTACTGAATTGTTGACCTTTGCTTATGAGAAGTAGTCTCTCTCTTTCTCTCTCTTTTTCTCTCTCTTTCTCACTGCATAGGATGTGGTATATACCTGTTAATTTTAAAACGTGGGGTAAAAATTACTGTTTATAGACAACCCAACTGCTTTAAACTGTGCTGCTTTCTAAAAGGACATTGGCACAAGTGACTTATGCTACCATGGGAATTTAATAATGGATTTTACAATGCTAACATGGTTTGCCTTGGGGGGAAAACGGCAAGTAGAATCCTTGTTGCAGATAAGCAAAGGAAACCCTGATTTTTTTGTAAATTATGTGAGACAAGTTGTTTATGGATTTTTATATGAATTACAATTTACTGTACATCAAATATTAGTCTCAGAGGAGTTAATTTATGTAAAGTGTTTAAAAAAGTTTATACTTAAAAATAAAATGATAAAAACATGTGCTGTGTGTGATTTTTTTAAAGAAAAAGGCATTGCACCTTTTCCGTTATAGCTGTACAGTATAAAGGATTATATTGTAGAGATATAACAGTGATGACTAATGTCCAAAAGTGTTAATATTTTTGTATTAGGTTTAAAGCTGTGCATCTATCACTCTGCTGATAGGATGGGACACTCCAAAGTGGCTGGCTGAATCAGACCGCAGCTCCTTCCCCTCCTGCACCTCTCCCGTCACCCAGGCCAGTGCCACTTCATCAGTCATTGTTAGAAGGCACAGTAACCAAATCAGTCTCGTTTATTATGATGGAAGACTTTAATAGGTTGGGTTTTCCTTGTCTTTTTCCAGCCCTAACGTAATAAATGGACATTTATTCATACCAGGTGGGGTTTCTGTTGTTTTTTTAGAAGCTTTGTTTCACAATGGAGAGAATAGTGTCTCAGGTGCTTGGCAAATTGTATGTAGAAGAAGATACGATGTAGTTTTCATCCAGTTATGTCAACTTTGTCTTCTGTATAATACAGCTCTTTTAGATGTTATAACTCCAGATAGAAGAAGCGTACCTCTGACCTGATGCTACAGAATTGCTCTTTAGGCAGGCAGGCTGTTTAGTAGGTTCATCTCCTGGCCTTCAGCTGGCAGATCAAATCCCACTACTGTGAACACTGAACCTGGGGATGGAGAGGAAGGTCTGATTCTAGTGCCTAGTCTGCATCTCCACACCACTGCATAGATTTGGCATGCTCTGCTCCAAGGCCCAGTCCGTTTGCTGCAGGACAGAACTGAAGTGTGCAGCTGGTTCCTTACAGGAAGCCTGTGATGGCATCTATGGCATCTGTTCTACATCTTGGCTGAAACCATTCTTAGAGCTTTACTCTCACGAGCACTAAATTCAGCCACAAAAATAAGTATTTTTAAGATGAGACAAAATTGGGGTTTTTTGATGTTCATTGAAATATACACAGTATTTCTATCCATGTATTATAATGACAAAACATAGTAAGTGAACGTGTCTTAACTATGAATGGTTCAAGTGGATGTAATAAAAATAGTTTTCTAACTGCTTTGTATTCTGAGAGTCTATGGTATTACATTCTCTAAATTGCACATTAGGATTGTTTGATAAACAGATTCGAATTTCTCCCAGCCAAGTCGCTACCGAATCTACAATATCAGTGCTATTACTGTATGTGTGTATTTGGTAGAGCATACAGAACTAATTACACGTATAATAAATGCTAATCATCTATTAGAACGAAAGCACAGATTAGTCGTTAGTATTTTTACCCTTGAAGTCTTGAGGGCCCTAAATTTAGAGAGGATGCTATGTCAGACCCCAGAGGCGTGTCATTGATCTACGTATTCTTTTTGAAGATGTAAAATGCTAGGTGTTTGCAGTTCTGTTGGGTGGCTCTTCCACAGCACTGTATTTAGCATGCTGTAAGTGCTCTCTGTTGAAATAGGCTCATATTCTAAATTATGTCAAATGTTTCTGTTCTGTTTGAATATGAAAAGCTTGTATAACATGTCAACAATGAAATATATCTTCTACTTGATGCGTACCAGTTCCTTCTCCTTTGTTCTGGCACCAATAAAAAACAAATTAAGAGTATCTGGTGATCATTTTTGATGAAGTCAAATCAAGCCAATTAGTGGCCTTGTTAGTAGGTATAATGAGCCTATTTCTTGCTAAAAAAGACTTGTGATCTGGACATGCTCCTGCAGGAAATAGTGACCTTGGGGAATATATAAACAAAAGATCTTTTTAAAGAAAAAAATATGTATAATTAAAAGCAGCATATTACTAAATAAAAAAAGGAGATTCTAAGTATTTTAGGCAATGCCAGTCAAAATGCTATCCTGATATTTTGAGATGTATATTTCGTCTGATTTGTATTGTTCTTTTAATTTGCCTTCTTAACTTTATATGTGTCCTGAATTTTCCACAAATTGATAACTATAGATTGCATCTAGGCTTTCCAATAAAAGCCAACCCAATGTGTGTGTGTGTGTGTGTGTGTTTATATTTGTTTTTTAAATCTGTATGTCAGATATTGCAGCTGCACTACTGCTTTTCTCGCATTGGAAGAAGCAAAATGATCCAGTTGCACTGGTATTGATTCATTTGCTTCACAGCTGGCAGTATCTTTTTTGCCTCTGTCCAATGGTCTCACCTGCTAACTCAGCAAAGTGAATTACTCCATGGGATCTCTCAGGTGGCCTACTTTAGAGAAAACATTAAATACACCTCACAAAGCCAAATCTTTTCTAGGTAAAGAAAAAACAAAGAACAAAAAAGTCACTTAGAACTTTTGTCTCTCATGTCCTCCTGAGTAAAAATATGACAAAAAGTATTTGATTATAAATAATTAGGTTGGCCCTGGTAGTTCATATATACACAGAAGAGATCCTTCAATCTGCATTTAGACCCACTTTGCAGAAACTGCTGACTTCAGCACTGCTATATGTCAAGAGACTGCTTTGATTTTAGTTGGAACAGGCAGACTTCACCACACTTACTTTGTAGTGACAACCTCAAGTTGATAACATGTTGATCCAGCATGAATCAGGTCACTCTGCTTAGCTAACTGCGGCCTAATTTTGTTATTTAAAAAAAAAAAGCCAGTACTAGAGCTTTGTATGTTCACACTTGGGAGGTGAGAGATTTGCATTTGACAAGGGAAAAAAAAATGCCAGTTACCACTGCCACTCTTCAGAGGCACTTCTAAAGTGATGGCTGAAAGACTGTAAAAGAAAAAACACTGCATAAAATAACAGTTTAAAATGATTGTCTACAAGAGAATAGGCTGGATGCGCAGAGAATCTGAGATGACAAAATGTTTGAATTCCGTTTTCAGAAAAAAAAACCCAAATCTTTTGAAAGTGTTAATGCCTTGGTCTACTGCTAACTCCAGAATGGCAAGCTACAGCTATACATATGGCCAGCTTGAGAATCTTTAAGAAAAAGCGGAAGAGACTTCTTCGGGGATGGGAAACGCAAAGCAAAGACACTTACTAGAAACAGCTTCTAGGCAGCTTATTAGAAGCTGCTTATTTGACACTTAGAAGCTGCCAGGGTTAAAAATAAGCCAAAGCGGAGAGCATCGCACAGCATAAACTGAACAGCACAGGCACAATGAAATCATAGCCCTAACAGCAAAGTCACATCCAAACCAACCAGACTGATCAGCTTCTCATCTACAGCCAATTAGCGCTAAGGACTAAATATGCAGTGCTTACACAATTAAATTGATCTTTGACTGCACACACAAGTTGCTGGAGCTCAGTGATCCAAAAAAAAAAAAAAAGCCAAAATGAAAAACAGTTAATTGATGGGTAGGTGCCAATTTTTTCCCCCTGGGAAGAAAGGAACACATGGGCTATAGCTGTCATGCTGACGGACAGAGATTAAGACTTTTAATTTTTCCTCTGAAGTTGTTAGCTTAGTGGCAGAGTGACCATATGAGGCAAACTTAACTGTGTGAGTGCCTAGGCTAGACCTACAAAAAAAGCCAAAACACTAATAAGTAAAGACCCACTCCTCCGCCCCAACCTGTTTGTCAGCGTTGAGAGTAATGTAAATAAGGATGCCAGCACTTCAAGTAAGTGCTCCACCAACATCTGAAGAAAATGCAGCTTCTGTGTTCGTCCATCTCAGAAAGCAGAGTATTTGTTGTAGACCACAAAAAATGTCTTGGGCCTTTCAGGGTGAAAAGCTGGTGGAAAGGTTTGTTTCTCATGCCACCTCCTAATCGCAGGCTATAATATTGGCTATTGCAGGTGGCCCTGTGAGGGTGACAGAGGAAGAACATGGCGGTCTGATGCTCGGGCACAGCTTTAGAATGTGATGTGACATGGATGGAGAGGGAAGGAAAGGGAAGCGGCCTAAAATGCAAGAGAGTGAAGTCACACCATATCACACAAATACTGGCACAAATACTGATTATCTCAACTATACTATTCTTTGTACACATGCCTTAAAAAAACAATAGAAAAATACCTTGACACGATTTCTAGCATCAAAAATACATGCAATTCTGAGCTGTGCAAGGATGACATAAAACACATCCCTAAATAAAGATAAATATGCAAAATATTCTTCCCCACTTCTAAATAATGCAAGCTAAAACAGCAACACCACCCCCTTTAAGTACGAGTCTTATTTGCAATTTGCAAGGTGAGGAACAAGCATAATAACGTGGCAGCTCATCAGAGTGTCATGTTTCCACAGAACCTATTTTATTGTGTTTAGTAGTTCTGCAGGTAAACTATCTTGCTGTTAATTACTACAACTTCCTAGGTAAATTGAGTAAACCTTTTAATTTACCAAGTTAAAATTCCATCATTGAGGAATATAAATTTCTAGAGACACATGCATTTTTTTTTCCTACTATAAACTAAGTCAAAGCTCATAGTAACATAATTATGCAGCTTAGAGTTCACGGTTCCCACAAAGCTGTCTTAATAAAGCCTTGTGGGATTCAGGAGGAAAAGGAGGAAATTCAGAAACTAAGAGCAAGGCTGGAAGGCGACATGTTTCAACTGGCTCTAGTTACTCAATCACACTTAAGCTGTCTGAGACAGCAGGGCGAGTGCCATGCATTACATTCCACGCGGGAAATTGTTATCCTGGCACAATGAAGTATTTCCACATTCTAAGCCCAGGAATCATTTTTAAACTGAAATTACAGAACTGGCTATCTAATGAATCTATTAACCTTACATCAATTTAAAAAAAAAAAAAACCACCACAGTATGGGGAAAGCTAACAGAAGAATCAGTTAAGAATTCAAACCTGAGAGTAACTGTAGGCATGTGATGCTGTAGAAAAGCCCATCCCATGTTTGCTGACAAGAACTACTGGGAAAAAAATGGGCTGGGGAGGCTGGGGATTTAGAAGACCATAATACTAGGACCAGGTGTTAGTCACATTTTCCACAGTGATGAGGAAGTGCATATAAAAAAAAAATAGTGATGCCAACATCTGCAGATGACAAAAATTGATGGAGTGGCAAATAATGGCTGGGACAGAGCAGTCATACAGAACAATATGGATCACTCGCTGAAGTGAGCCCATTCAAACAAAATGCATTTTAATACAGGCAACTCCAGAAGTAAAATACCTCACAACAAGAAATGCAAATCTTGCTATGAAAGGTATGTAGCCGCCTACAAGAAAGCAATGACTGGAAAGAATGAGGAGTGCATAATAGATAAATAACTCATTGTGAGATTCCAGTACAATAGCGGCGGCAATGAAGAGCTCATAGGGGTGGAGAGGCTTAATGAGATTACTGGCCTTGTTAAACTAGGGAAATAGGAAGGCAATGCTATCTCTGCCGAAGGCATCAGCAACGCTACTCTTGCATACAGTCCTGGTGCACGTGTGGTGAAGACAGTGTTAAAACCCTCACCCGGAAAAAAAACGCCAAAGGGTGCCGTGACAATAGACTGTAAGTGCCTTTGCAGGAAAAAAAAAGAAAAAAACCCAAACATATTGTACTAACGTGCTTCTAAAGAGGGGAGGAGGGAAGAGGCAGTGTGCGGGAATGCAGTTCTGATAAAACTCACATTAGGAATCCGGTACTAAAAAAAACACCACCACAGGGGTGGAGGCTCTGTTTCACGATCGCTAGAACAAACTGCAGGAGAAGTAGTTTCCAGAAGCTTTTGCCAAAATAGGCAGCTATCAGCATTCCGTGTGATGGATGCTGGTGATGGGAGCTGAAACCAGCTGATGGCCGCACAGGAGACAGCGAAGTGATACCTTTGTAACTCAGGCCAGGCCAGAGGGTTTGGGTTTGTCTTCCCCTTATCCTCTCCCCTTTTCCAGCCCTGAAATATCCAAATTAATTTGAAACAGACCAACAAAGATTACTCTACACGTCTCGAGTTTTTAAACCGATAGCACAAGGCTGAGGTACTTTAAAAACAGCCCTTGGTCTCCACAGCAGAGACGTGCTGTTCTATTACTTTTTATAGCAGCTGATTCTTAAAATTAACTAAAATGAAGCTCCTCCCTCTATTAAATTCTCTTCACGAGCGTAGCAAGAGCCAATATGCCTGCATGTTTATGTCTCCAAGGCATCCAGCGGCAAGTGTTTAGGTTAAAAAAAAAAATAAAAATAAATAAAATAAAATAAAATAAAATAAAATAAAATAAAATAATAAAACCCTGTCTGTGCCAGCAGTGACTGCGCTTGGCCCCGAGCGTGCGCTGCCCCAGTTACCGACTCTCCCTCCCCGGGCGTTCCAGGCCCGGCAGCCCCGGGGAAGGCCGGCCGGTACCCAGTCACTGCTCGGTGCGCAACGGGCAGCCCGGGCGAGCCTGCCTCACCCCGGGGAAGAAACTCGCTCCCTCCCGGGTCCTGCCCCACCTCGCAACGAAGCTCGGGCTTTAGGGAAGGGATTCAAGCGCGCTGCCAGCCGCGGGCCTGCCGCTACCCGCCCGGCCACGCCATTCGGGCCGGGCCGAACGCCGCCTCCCGTAACCGCTTGACCCCGCACGCAGGACCGCAGCCAGACCGCGCACCCTCACCCCCTCCCGAGCTCTCTCAAGCGCGGCGGCCCGGCCTCGGGCAGGGGGCCGGGGCCGGGGCCGGGGCCTACCCCCCCGCGCCCTCTCGTGTACCGGC
>Ga0065711_1031727_pt1 | contig 28902 bp, 26 predicted proteins | sample Hoacrofraction12_FD_59098 | JGI IMG/M metagenome (GOLD analysis project Ga0065711, IMG submission 59098) | Hoatzin crop microbial communities from Cojedes, Venezuela - Epithelial fraction 12 v2 (version 2) | ecosystem: Host-associated > Birds > Digestive system > Esophagus > Crop | place... | reverse complement strand
TAGCAGCCAGGGCACACTGCTGGCTCATGGTCAACCTGTCGTCCACCAGGACACCCAGGTCCCTCTCCACAGAGCTGCTCTCCAGCAGGTCAGCCCCAAGCCTATATTGGTGCATTGAGTTGTTCCTCCCCAGGTGCAGGACCCTGCACGTGCCCTTGTTGAACTTCATCAGGTTCCTCTGCACCCAACTCTCCAGCCTGTCCAGGTCTTGCTGAATGACAGCACAGCCTTCTGGTGTATCCACCACTCCTCCCAGTTTTGTGTCATCGGCAAACTTGCTGAGGGTACACTCTAACTCTTCATCCAGGTCATTGATGAAGAAGTTGAACTGGGCCCAGTACTGACCCCTGGAGGACACCACTAGTTACAGGCCTCCAACTAGACTCAGCGCTGCTGACGACAACACTCTGAGTTCTGTCATTCAGCCAGTTCTCAATACACCTCACTGACCACTCATCCAGCCCACACTTCTTGAGATTCCCTATGAGGATATTATGGGAGACAGTGTGAAAAGCCTTGCTGAAGTCGAGGTAGACAACATCCACGGCTCTCCCTTCATCTACCCAGCCAGTCATGCCATCATAGAAAGATTGGTCAAGCATGACTTCCCCTTAGTGAGTTCATTTTGACTACCCCTGTACCCTTTTCCTCCACTTGCTTGATGATGACCTCCAGAATGAGCTGCTCCATCGTCTTTCCAGGGATAAAGGAGACGTTGACCGGCCTGTAGTTTCCTGGGTTCTCCTTCTTGCCCTTTTTGAAGACTGGAGTGGCCTTGGTTTTTCTCCAGTCCTCGGGCACCTCTCCTATCCTCCAGGACCTTTCAAAGATGATGGAGAGTGGCTCAGCAATGGCATCTGCCAACTCCCTCAGGACTTCTGGGTGCATTCCAGCGGGGCTCATGGATTTGTGGGCATCCAGATTGCTTAAATGATCTCTCACACAGTCCTCCTCGACCAAGGGAAGGTCTTCCCTTCACTAGGCTTCCTCTATTGCCTCCAGGGCCTGAGATTCCTTAGGGCCGGCCTTAGCACTGAAGACTGAAGCAAAGAAGGCATTCAGTAACTCTGCCTTCTCTGCATCCTCCATCACCAGGGCACCCACCTCATTCAGCAGTGGCCCCACATTATCCCTAGTCTTCTGTTTGCTACTGATGTACTTGAAGAAGCCCTTCTTGTTGTCTTTGACATCTCTTGCCAGATTTAATTCCAGGTGGGCCTTAGCCTTCTTTGTTGCATCCCTGCATGCTCTGACAACATTCCTGTACTCCTCCCAAGTGGCCTGTCTCTCTGTACATATTCCATAGACCTTCCTCTTCTGTCTGAGCTCCGCTAGAATCTCCTTGCTCATCCATGCTGGTCTCCTGCCTCCTTTGCTAGACTTCTTGCTCAAGAGGTTGTACTGATCCTGAGCACGGAGGAAGTGATGCTTAAATAGTGACAAGCTCTCTTGGACCCCCCTGCCTTCTGAAGCCCTGACGCATGGCCAAAGTCATCTCTCCTGAAGTCCAAGGTTTTGATGCTACTTGTCACCCTGCTTCCTCCATGCAGCATCCTGAACTCCAGCATTTCATGGTCACTGCAGCCGAGGCTGCCCCCAACCTTCACATCCTCAACCAGTCCTTCTTTGTTCATCAGTGCAAGGTCCAGCAGCACACCTCTCCTCATTGGCTCCTCCACCGCTTGCATCAACAAGTTATCATTGATGCTCTGTAGGAACCTCCTGGACTGCGCGTGCCTGGCTGTGCGGTCTTCCCAGCTGATGTCAGGGTGGTTGAAGTCCCCCATGAGAACCAGGGCCTGTGACTGTGAGGCTACTTGCAGCTGCCTGTAGAAGGCCTCATCAACTTCCTCTTCCTGGTCAGGTGGCCTGTAGTACACACCCACAACAGTGTCACCTGTATGAGCCTGTCTCTTAATTCTAACCCATAAGCTTTCCACTCATTCTTCATGCACCCCCAGGCAGAGCTCGATACATTCCAGTTGCTCCCTTACATACAGAGCAACTCCACCACCTTGGCTTGTTGACCTGCCCTTCCTAAAGAGTCTGTAGCCATCCATGACAGCATTCCAGTCATGCAAGCTGTCCCACCATGTCTCTGTGTCTGCAATGAGAACATGGCCCTGCAACCACACACGGATCTCTAATTCTTCCTGCTTATTACCCATGATGCATGCATTGGTGTACAGATATTTCAGAGAGGAACTCGAGTATGCTGGTTTTCCTGGAGGGGTGCAAGAGGATCTGCCATGTCCATACGCACCCTTCGGGTTATTGGACTTCTGCTTCTCAGCTTGGGACGCAGCTAAGGAACATTTGTCACTGCTCTGATTGGCCACACATTCCCCAGCCAGATGGGATTGCTTGAGCTTTGTGACCTTGCCCCTCTGCCCCTGAGTCCTTCAGTTTAAAGCCCTCCACACCAGGCTGGCCAGCCTGCTGCCAAAGATCCCCTTGCCTCTGCTAGGCAGGTGGGTCTCATCCCTCTCTAACAGGTTATATTCATTGAAGAATGTCCCATTGTCATAAAAGCAAAACCCTCACGGTGGCACCAGTTACGAAGCCAGGATTTGATACTCATAATGTGTCTGTTTCTGGCCGATCCCTTTCCTCCACTTGGTAAAATGGAGGAAAAGATAACTTGGACACCAATGCTTCTGAACAAACTACTGCACAAACCGCTGTGCCATGCCCTGACTGACGCTCCATGCCCTGTTTGCCTGCTCTGTTTGCCGTGCTCCTGGTCACTCATGCTCCTTAAGGGCTGTTTAAATCTCCCATGGTTGCTCCTGGCAATGCCCATGCCAACGTCAGCCTCGCTCGCTTGTGAGAGCTGCTGGCTCCTGGTGGGTCTTGCTGCTCTTTCCTTGGGTTTCCCAGGCTCTGGGAACTCCCCTGTGCGCCTCGGTCGAATTCACTGGGCTGTGCTAGCAAGAGGGCAGCCAGTAGGTTGAGAAAAGTGGTTCTTCCCTTCTCTTTATCATTTGTGAAACTGCATCTGGATACTGTGTCCAGTTTGGGCTCCCCAGTGCAAGAAAAGCACTAATGACCCGCAGTTAGCAAGTCCAGCAGGAGCCACCAAGATATTCAGGTACCATGAGCACATGACATATGAGGAGAGACTGAAAGCTGGGTCTGCTAATCATGCAGAGGAGACTGTGCAGGAGAGACCTTATTGCCATCTGCAGATACCTAATGGGAGCCTGTAGAGAAGATGAAGGAGGCTTTTCCTTCAAGATGCACAGTGGTAGGAAAACAGGGAATGAAGACGAGTTGGAACACAGGAATTTCTAATGAGATATTAGGAAAAATAAATAAAAAATGAGTGTGCTCAGACCCTGGCTTGGGGCCCAGATTGCTTGTGGAAACTCTATTCTTGAAGATATTCAAAGCTTGACTGCACGGGGCCCTGAGCAAGCCATTGTACCTTGAGAACTGGCCCTGCTTTGAGCCAGAGGCCACCAGAGGTTCCTTGCAACCTACACTGTTCTAGGAATACATTATTTTACATATGACCCACATTCTAAGAGCCCTTATCAAGCAGTAGCTCCAACACAACTGGGGTGTAGTGTGACTGTTTTCTCAGCCAGTATGACCTGAGGCAGGCAAAGGAATGCCCACACCAATACTCCTGAAGGTCTGATGGGAACTGGTCATGACTCAGAACATCAGGAGCAGCAGCCAGTTGCTGTGACTTTGCACAACAATTTGTAATTTCATCTCACTATCACAAAGGTCTTTCCTTCAGCTTCTCTCAGGTAGACGTGGAGACCTGTGTTGTGCTTCTCTAGCTAATGAACAGCAATCTGAAGGGATTTGGTCTCCACTGGTTACCCTTGTATGCTGATATGAGAAGCATTTTACACGTGAAGGAAACTGAGGCATGAGGGAAAGACTTGCCCCAAGAGCGGGAAGGAAAAGAAATGAACCCTGAGGTGGTTATCTGAAGATGCTGTAATTATCGATATTCATTTTTGACATAGTTGAGTTTACTGAGTTCATTTCACTAAGCAACCCATACAAAGCTTTATTGGAAAAAACCTAAGTTAACAAGTTTTCTAAACCACCCAGCATGGCAGAACCCATGTGAAGGACATCTCCATTTTCCTGGAAGGCTACTCCAGAATGCCTACCTTTAAGACACTTTTTAATCATTAAATTAGTTTTCCTGTGGACCCACAACCAGCCTGGGGAGGGACCATATCTTCTCAGATCCACGTCGTCACAGTGACATTAAACAAGAGCGTTGCTGTAAATATATTCATGTCTGAGTAACATTGCAATGCCACAGCAACTCACCTCATTAAATATCATGTTTTGTGGAAGGACTTTTCCCCTTTCACTTGTTCAAGGGCTGATTCCACAGAATTTAGTGTCCCATGTTCTGGAAGCCCACACTACACACCACCCCGTCAAGGGAAAATTACTGTTGCCCCTCTGTTTACTATCAAAGTATTACAGACCAGACCTCTGTCTTGAAAGTTGTTTTCAAGTTTCCATGGCTTTCCATGTTAACTGTAAAACCGTAAGTCAGAGTTAACACAGTTAACAGCCCCAGCTCAGCCTTTCTCCAGTCTCACGCTCTCATCACAAGCTGTGCCTCTGTTTATCAAGGCTGGAGAGCGGGACTGCATCAAATGATCCCAGAGTGTTACCCAGGTGAAGGCTCCTCTTCCATTCAAACCCAGCCGATTTTGAGATTTTGATTTTGCAAAACTGGGCACTTTGCATTGCGGTGTGCAGCCAGCTGAGGGCAGGAGAAGCCCATGCATTAGGTGAATGTATGTGAATGTATTCGTGACTGTGAAGGAGGAGGGGGAGATGGGGGAAGGAAGAAAGCAGCACTGCCTTAAGCATGCCTCCTGCAGCAATTCCCCTTATTTTAAAGCTCTGCGGCTGAGACTGGTCGTAAAAGAGGGCCTTAAGAGAGGCGGGAGTGGGAGGTGGTAGGGTTGAACACCCCAGGGCTGGAAAGATAAAAGAGAAGGGGTGCTGAGATTTTACATTATACCATTCCCAAGTATGAAGAGGAGTCCCCATGAGCCGCAAGAGTCACTTTCCAAACACTCTTACATGGAACAGCTCTGCCCATGGACTCAGGGTGGTGGTGGGACCACAGCACCCCAGCAACCAGTAGAAAACAAGCTCCCTTTAAGCAGTGTAATGGGAGATGATGTCCTTGTATTTCCTTTTTCTGATGGAAGGATGATGTCTGGGCAATAAGGATGGTTTTTGTCACAGGCAACTGCTGTCATTGTGCTGTTCCTGCTGACAGTGTCTATGACCACTCACCATGTATATCAGAATTTTTCATCTAACTCACTTAATTTGACTCCCAGGCTCTGCTAGGAGTCCAAACCCCCTTTGCATCAGGGCTTAGTCCAGCAGGGCTGTTGAACTCCACAGTACCAGTTTACTCCAGGACACAGCTACAAATTCAGCCCTGCTCTAATGCTCAATGGGTCTTCTGGTGAGCTTCTCCGCTGCAGCCTGAGATCTGCTCTCAGAGTCCTTCCTGACCTCCCAGAGCACTTAATGACTTTTCATCATTTGAAGATTTGAACATATGTACCTAACACTGCTGTACCAGGCCACCCTTGGGTCATGTGTTATCACAACCGTCGATCCCTCAATTTCTCCTCGATCAGACCAGGACATGGTCTCCTTAGGGTGACAAGCGACAGTGTCATACTGAGACATTTTATTCCAACCAGGCAGGGTGCTCACACATTAGTGATAACTGGTCTTACCCAGATCATCCGAGCTTTGCACACTTCTGAGCTAACCTCTGATTCATCTGTTGGCAGTGTGTCTCTTTGAACTCTTTCCTTTAGTAGCTATGATATATCATGGTCCAGTCAGTTCTATCAGTTAGACAGACTCCTATTTCCACCATAATTTTCCTTTTGCTCACTTCTCCATATTTTTTATTATCAGTGTGCCTTGTATGGAAGCGGCTCCACGGCTCACATTTTCTGTTTAACATGACCCTAAGCAAGACATGGTGTTCTCAGAGGTACAGCCACCATGCTTTCCCTTGGGATTGCTTAATGTTCCTTCATTTCCGTCTGTTTTCTTGCTGCAAAACAAGTATTACTGCTTGTGTAAGAAAACCAAAGTACCTTGAGGTGACCGGAAAGTCTTATCTCTCTCAGGGCCATTCACTTTATTCACACAGCTTTTGCAAACATTTTGCTTGCCTCTTCAAGGCTAGATTGATGGACACAGTTAATTCATAAACTGGACAGAAAAAAATCAGCAAAGTGGTGAGGTTTCTGTATTCCTTTCCCCTTCTACCACGATGTACAAGAAAGGTGCTTCAAATTTGCTCTTGTGCCCTTGATTTTAAGCCTGACTGTTAGAGGGTTTTGTTTTTTCTGGGTATATTTCTCTTATACTATTTTTTGACCTTCAAAATTGGTTTGCCAGGTCTCATTGCCCCTGAGTTTTGTGAGAATATGTTTGCAGGAGTCTCATAGCTACTTTTTATGAGTATTTTCACCTTAGTACAAAGGAACAGCATTTTTGAATCTCCTGCAAAATATGTTCTTTCTCCCAAATCCTGTGCTGGGACTTGTGTTAATTAAGAATTTAACTCATATGAAAGGAGTTTAAATAGTATGACCCCAAAGCCCTTTCTGAAACAGTTGTTATCCGTCCATCTTATGTACTCTTGCAAAAGCATGTTCTGTTGGAAATATCATGTTTTGAGTGCTTCAGCCAGCATTCATCTTCATTTTACCCACCTAAAAGTTCAGCAGCTAAATGCTAGCTGACTACAAAAGGAGCTAAATTTTAACTGACTACAAAACTTGCTTCAGAGGAGTGAACTGAATTTTTGGATAGACCGATACACATCAGCCCTCCTATTACCTAGCAAGTTTGAAGTGATATTTGTTATTGGCTAGAAATAACAATTGCGATATCTTTATGTCAGAACACTTGGTTACGTACAAAGAATTGGTTTTAGGTGTGAATAAAATGCCAAGGCAAACTGCAACACTAATATAACCATAGCAACATGATAATATGTTCTTGAAATGCTCTGTGTGGTCAAAAAGAGCAGAATATCTGAATGTCTTAGCCAGCAGAGCTGAGAAGCGACTACGACAAAACAAGATATGAAGGACCACATTTAAAAAGAGGTGGCTTTTGGGAGCTGTCTGGGACAATGTATCTGGATGCCCTGAGGATAAAACCTCAATAGAAAAAAATCCACATGTTCTAATCCTTGACTTCAGCAGAGGCAATCCCATGGTTTTCTGTGATGAACTGTAGCATGCCTGGCCCAAGTCAGAGCTAGAACAAGATGTGCTGATCAGATCTTTTTAACACTTCCCTGTGTCTGATGGACAACATCCCACCCGACAGCCAAGCTGCTGAACACTGGATTACTTCTGAGCTTTCCTCACCAGTCAGGCTTGGAAATTTCCCCACATTCAGCAACAGAGATTTTTTTCCCCTTCATCTTTGCCTGCATCAAAACCCATTGTTTCAGGGTATGTCCCACCAGGCTGCTGGCAGCCCTGGGAGGTCAGAAGGCTCTGCCCAAGCGGTCTCTGTCTCCTTCCATCTCACAAAGCCCAATGGACAGAGCTCGTACCAGAACAAGCTTCTCTTTCCACGTGAAATGTCACTGCAACACCCAAGTGGTGGCTGCCTCCTGCTGACCCAACAGGTCAGCAGAATGTAGTCTCCTGAGCCATCTCCTGGAAACCCCTCTGCCAGCCAGCACCCAGGGCTGTCCCTCCACATGTGCAACCCAGTGCAACACGTAGCTCTTGTAACACAGACCCAGACACCTAAGAAGAGCAGCCAAACCACAAATCCAGATCTGCTTGCCACCATTTCAAGCATAGTTTGCACCAAGCCCGCTTCCCGGGTGGTGTGCAGGCAGGGAGAAGGATATCTGCATAATCTGAATGTGCTTGATTAGTTAAATCACCTCTAGCAAATGATTTGCCTTCTTTGTCAGTCCAACACAGCTGACTGTCCATTTCTTGCCCCAGGGAGCCAGCTGGCCATGTCTCTTAGTGATACAAGACAGGTCCCCAGTCCTGGCAACCCTGTGCTTCAAGAAAGCATTCAGTCTAATCACTGCAGAACAGGTTAAAAAGCCACTGCATTCCTCTCTGCAAGTCCCTTGGAGGATGCAGGGCAGTCATTTCTTAGAGCAGAGAGCTCGGCCATGCAGCAAGCAAAAGTGTAAAAAGATCCATGCAGCTGGCATCCACAGCAAAAGGAGAAACACGTGTAAGTGTTTAAAGCTTGGGCAATTACTCTTTCAAAGAATTGAGGAGGACAGAGGAGAATGGAAAGAATAGGCACCAGGTGGATTCTCCTCTAGGGAAAGAAAGCCTGGATATCTTTCTTACACAGATCCTCTTGTCCCAACCCGGTTTCTGGGCTTAACACGAGGATGCTCGAGGCCAAGCCATTGGGAAATGCGAAGTGGGAGGTCAGAGAGCATGGACGGAACATGGGTAGGGGTCTGAGGGCTGAGCCTGCAGGCAAAGGGCAAACTGCTGAGATTAGAAACAAAGGAGGATTCTTTTTCTTTTTTTGGGTTCACTTTAAAAAATTGAATTAAAAAGAAAAAATAGAAGAACAAAAAAGCGAGGAAAGAATGCCTGAAATACAACATGCAAGTCTGCCTCTGTTTAGGGCCTGGCTGGAGATGAAACCCGAATGTTTCTGAATTAGAATAAAAACAACAAACCGAAGGACATTGTGTTTTGATGGGTTTCATTTTATCCTTTGATAATTTTTCATTTGTATCCCACAATGACATTTTATTCGGGTCTCTGCCTGACTGCACATTTTATTCTGGAGCTTGATTTCAAGCTATTACTGCATACATCAGTGGCTCGCGAGATTCAGTAACTTGGTCCTGCTCCTTAGCAAATAGACATGTCTGTGGTGTGCTTCGCTATAGATACTTTTACAAGCCATTTCCCCGTTGTGCAGGCTCATAAATATTCCTCCGGCATGGCCTTTTCTTCCATAGGAAAAAACAACAGCAGTGAAACTGAGAGCCAGTAACAACTAACCAATTTGGCATCTCTGGACAATTAAAACCTCCTGCATCTATCCCTGTTTTTCCTATCCTCAAGAAGAACAGAGAAAACCAAAGATGAGAGGAAATGTACCTGCTGCTCACTTAACTTGATTAAAAACCAGGAACACAGGAAGAAAATGCAGAAGAACTGGCTTTTTACTAACACTGGAGATTTTTTAAAAATGAACAACTGTTACTGATGTTAGCTGGGACCAACAGAGGTATAGAGGGTCTTGTCTTTGAGCAGAAGGAATGGTTTAGATAATCTTGCCAAGTCCCTTTAAGCTCTGCTGTTCACTGACCCTGTTTGTTGCCAAGATTTGGGTAGAGCGTGAAGCTGTCTCAGACCATGAGTTAAACACTCTGTGTCTCAGCTAACCCCCCAGAAAAGTGAAGACACTCCTTCTTCATGACACAAGGAGTTAGCCAGGGTTCAAAAACTGATCAGCTCTTTCCAAGAGGAGATGTTGAAAAGAATGTGTTCAATGCACAGCACTGATAGCTGTACAAGTGAGTGTGAATAAACAGAGGCAAAGTTTCACAGGAGAAGCTTTCTGTTTTTGCAGCTTTCCCTTTCTATGGGAGCCCAGGAGCTCTCTTACATTATTGTCAGGATTCCATTCAGAGGGAGCTATTTCTTCAGCTGCTTTGGCCTGTTCTACAGTATGGAGCACTTCTGACGATGTAGATCCAACAGCAACCTCCATGGCCCAGCCCAAGACTTGTATTGTCCTGAGGCTCAGCATACCGCCTCAGCTCTGGAAACATCACTTCTGAGGGATTTAAAGGGTTGCAAAACACACCTCCTTGGAGAGGTTTCTCCACGCAGAAGGGTGCCTGCTCTGTTATGGCATTCAAAGCCAAGACGAGGAGAAAATGTTACTGGGAGAGGAGCAAAGCAGATAAATAACACATGGGAAAGAGCTGTCCCTCCCTGCTAATGCAAATGTTCCCTTCAGCATGTCCCATAGCATTTGGCCTCCCAAAAGTTGAAAATATCTCCAGGAACAGCTGCTTCCAGCATTTCCCTTTGCAAACAGTCATGTATCCAAGAGACTGTTCAGGGAACTTTTCCCAGCCGCCTAATATCTTTACTCCACACTGTTGCCCATTAACCTGGTAACCCCTTTCGTGTTTTCACAAGCAGTCCACTTCCTCCTTCCAGCTCACACCCATCTCATGTTCAGTTGCCCTCATGATGTTCCCTTGGTCATCACCATTTGGCCAAAGCACATACCTTGGTTCTTCAGGGATGGAAAGCTGGCTTGAACTCAGGATCTGTAGCTTCAAATTCTCTCCCTTTTCTACTAAAACTGATCCCAAATGACTCTTTTCTCGAGTTCATCTTTTCTGTTTTCAACCCAAAGTACAGATTCGGTGCTTAAAGCATGTTCCTCGTTTAGATATCAGGATTGTGCTGTTTCAGAAAAAAGCCCTTCCTAGAAATAGTTCGACCATCCCAGTTACAAACAGTGTGATCGGAGTCACAAGTGGCTAACGCCAAAAAAGTGGAATTTCTTTTGGCTGAAATGATAAAGAATGGTAGGTGTGGGCCAGGGAGTGGTGTGTCATGCTCTTGTAGTTCAGTTGACACTATTTGTTGTGGCTGTGATTTAGAACCGGCTGACGGGTGTAGCATGTGTACGTGGTGGTGTACTCTCCCCAGAAAGGCAACCTGACCCCCAAAGAAATGGCCATCTGAATAGAGCAGCCAACGAGGAAAGAGGGGAACCATTTACCCGTTTTGCAAAGATTAATCCCCAGAAGTTCTATAATTAACAGATGCACAATATGCTGTGAGCCTGTAGCCAAGTGGGGATCTGAACCCAGGTCCCAGCCCAGTGCTGCAATCACAAAGCCTTCCTTCCTCTCTTCGCAGTGCATTGGGAAAAGGTCTTTGTGACCTAGAATGATCTTTAAATGACTCACTTTTCAATCTTTCAGAGTCCTCTTTGAGGGGAGGAAGGAGGGGGAGAAAGGCAGAGCTTTCGTTATTGTTGTTTTCCATCTTTTTAATTTGCAGCTACATTGCTTGTTATTCTAAAAGCAAATTGAGACAGGGCTGAAGTAACCATCTCAGCAATAAAAGCTCTCTGCTGAGACAGACCAAATACTCTATGAAAGTGCAAGTGAGAGTGAAAAATTGGCTTCTTGAGCTAAACAACTGCTCAGGTTGACTTTCAAAGACGGTCGAGTCTCATGCCATGAATGGGACACAGACACACACAGCCATCACCCCCTTCCCACCTACATTTGGAGCCTCTTTCCTGCTTTGGCACTCCATATTGGACACATCTGGGGGACCAGATCCATGTTGTACTAGCAGCAATATTTTGCCAGGTGTTTTGTTTCGGGTGGGAGAAGGATGCTGGGCTGCTCTGATCAAAGAAGCTCTAATGCTTCCAGGCAGGCAATGTCCTTGTCACAGAGCCTGATGGAGCTGATTCTGGACTGCCTGACCAGTGCCCTGCCTGTGGACCCCTACGTGGGAGTGAGCGTGTGGTCTCACGTGTGGGAGGGAAGGAGCCAAACGAACGGGGTGATTTTGGTGAAAGCAGCCTCTTTTCAGGATTTATGGCTAAAGGAGAGGAAGTGCTTAGCATCCTCTCCTCCAGAACCCAACAAACTGTCAGTGGCTAATAACTAACCTTTAATACATAAATGTTGAAATTTCCAGCCTTTCAGCATAACCACAAAAGCCAAATTCTTGAGAAGAAATATAGAAAATCTGAAAGTCTGAAAATATTCACGTGACTCCAGAAGAATAAACTTTCAGAAGGCCACAAGAGCTATCAGCCATGAGAGCTGGTAGCATTGTCTTTAAGCTCAAGTGTCCCAGGAAATGTGACCCTAGAGATGGTGCTCTTGTAGGAACTAGAGTACTGATTTACTTGGAGATCTCCATAGGGAAATAATGAATATTAAAGTGATAGGGTGAAAGCAAAACCCCATGAAACCTTTTGTGGCTCAGCCAGGAAAGCTCACTTCCCTGCAGAGCCACGGGATGGTACCAGATCCACTTCTGTGCTGGTGTTAGGATCTGCTCTTCAGTTAGAGGCTTTTGTTCAACAGCTATCTCCTAAACGTAGGTTACATGTCATTAATGTATTTGAGCTTTTCCAGACTTATCTGTATTGAAGCTCCCAAGGCTCCATCACTAAAAGCCTTCTGTCTAACAAAGTAATTGGATTAATAGGTAAACAGCGAATCCATATGCTTAATTAATGTTCCCAGGTAAATTAGCACAGGTAGTGCTTAAGTTTAAGGGCTGTTTCTGAAGGAAAACCAGAACTGAAATAAATCCTTTTTGCAGCTTTCTTACGATGTCTGAGACTGATGTGAAAGGTTATGATTTTCTCCCCATTTACCTTTTGCATTAGAAACAATTTTGATCTCTCCTGTCCTGTTCATATGTGTCTCACACTCCTGGAAGATGCCACAGGTGACTCGAAAACTGATGGGGCCGCAATATTGAACACTGGGAAGTGTGAAGGGACTAATATTTGTTTTTCCTTAGCCCTGGTTTAATTTGCACTTTTCATTTACCTGCAACTGAAATGCCTGTTGAATTGTTGGGAGGAGATGTGCTTTTGCTACAAAGCCAGCACGCTGGCTCTTTGAGTTAAGGGCTATACAGGCATGAAGAGCTTCTGCCTTTGGCCTTCCAGAGCAATTTTCCCCCAAGGAGGGAAGAGCTTCGTGCCATTCTGTTTTTCCTCAGGATTAAAAAAGCAAGGAAAATTACCCACAGATGTGAAAATAATGCTGTTAAAAGGAGAAAAAAAATACTCCAGGGTTTTCTGATTTCCTTTCCCGCTCATTGTTACAGACACAGCATTGCTGTGCCTGATCCAAAGGTGGTTTAGATCAGGAGACTTCATGATGCATTGCTATTTGGGAGACTCTGGATTCCAGCACAGTAACTGGATCATTGTGTGCCACCACAGACACTGTCCTCAGAGGGAGGGATAATGATGAACAGGAAAGGACAGTGGAGAAGAGAACCAAACGTGTGTGAGCGGCCTGGAGGAGTTGGCTTATGAGCTGAGAACAGAGAGAACTAAGCTGGGCAGAACTAGGATGGAGGAAGGTCTAGGAAGACTCTTCCTCACAGGGATTTCCCCTCCCCAAGGACAAGACAAGACTGTTTGGAGAAACAGTGGGATACCAGGAGTGTTTACCTAGAAGTTTCTACTGGACTGTGGGACAGTCTCTACTGCTTCTTGGGGCATTTTAAACAAGTGAGGGTGGCTCAGAGCCTGTGTTAAGGAAGACATAGGCAAAACTTGTCGGCAGACCTTGCTCTATGCACTCCTTCGGATTTAGGGCAAGGTTCTTCTCACAGCCCATCATCTGTTTCTGCAAGACCCCAAGAATGGAGTAGTGAACCCGTCGCTGCTCGGAGGGGGGTCTTTTAGCACCTTGGCCCATGTGTCGCGGTGTCTGTTCCCTGCACACAGCCTCTGCCTCTGAACTCACGATGGCAGCAACGCGCTGCAGCAGAGCTCAGCAAGGCACGAGGTGGTGGCTTCCCCCACCGAGAAATTCATCCTCTTCCGGAAAAACCGTGATCCTTCCCTGGGGGACATCAGCTGGCAACGCTCAGGAGGCCACCGAACCTGTCCCAGGGACTGCACTATAAAGCCGAGGTGAGGAGAAAGCCATTGCTGGGCAGAAGATGGGACCTTGCTTCCTCGCTTCAAGCAAAGGCTCCTCCGAACAGATCTTTTCGCAGGGGACTTCCCTCCTTTTTCAGGATGTACCCAAGGGGTTCCTGTCGCTTGGCCCCTGCTTTTTACCAGCTGCAAAAGTGTAAGGCAGTGGGTGGCTTGGTGTGGAGCAGGCCGTGGAGAAATGTCACACTTGGGAGCTCCATGAGTAAGGGAGGTGGATGTCTGGGACCAAGACCCTGATAGGTGCTTGCTTGCAGCAGGAGACAGCAGCAACACCCTCTGTTTTTCATAGAATCATAGAATTATAGGGTTGGAAGGGACCTTAAAGATCATCTGGTTCCAACCTCCTTCCATGAGCAGGGACATCTTCCACTAGACCAGGTTGCTCAGAGCTCCATCCAGCCTGGCCTTGAACACTTCCAGGGAGGGGCAACCACAGCTTCTCTGGGCAACATGGGCCAGTGCCTCACCACCCTCATGGTGAAGAAACTAACTTCAGTATAGTCTAACTTCAGTATGCACTCAGAGCTGAACACAGGTCTGTGAAGTTTTACACTTTCTGCAGGGTCCACAGATAGCAGCTCTCTTGCAGCTAGCAGCATTGGGCCAGACCCCATAAAGCATCTTCTTCCACCGTTCTACTTGGCACACTTGATGGCTAGCACAGCGAAGGGACCTGAAGTCTGCCAGCCTTGGGAGGAGGATAAGGATGCTGGGGACACAGGAGATGGTTTCTGGACTTGCCTTTACCATCAGCTTTTTACCTGGCTATGCACATGTTGTAAGACCTTTCTCAGTGTTATCTGTGAAGGCTGTGAGCTCCCTTCGAGAGCTGGGACTGGAGTTTGTGAAGGCTTTGGGCAGCATTTAGCACAAGGCTGGAGGGGTGGTGTGGGGACTCCAGGCAGCACTGGAACAGAGCTACATTAAATCAATAAAATCTGTCTACAGGTTTACTTTGCTTTGATCTAGTGTGCATGTTTACTTGGCCCTGTGCTGAACCAGTTCAAGTCATTAACCTGGTAGAAAGCTATGGGGTTTTTTAGTTGGGTGTATTTCATTCCTCTTTGGCAAGCTGAACTGGTACACTGAGGTTTTGTGAAAGATCCAGACTGACACCAAGGACATGATATGAGTGAGGAAAGGGCAAGGTCAAAAAGTTTTTAGCCCAGTTCTGCCAGTTTTGTGAAACCACACTTTCCCAGGGCCAGGATGCTGCTGCCTAGGTTCAGCTCCAAAGATTTGCCTGTCCCTGGATGCTCAAGTGCAAAGACAACCCCACAACTGCATCAGACGTGAGCTGAGCTACTAAGTGGAAAGCCAGCCCTTCCCCTCCAAATCATGGTGTCACAAGCCATCGGTGACCTCCCGTGCATCAGACCTCTCTCCCAAAAGACACATAGAGGTTTCCCACCTTCTCCTTGTGAAGGAGCCTTAAATCACAGCCAGCAATTGTGACAAACTGGCCATTGATTTCTTGCAGCTTACGGATGTGGCAAGTGGTACAGAGTTGATACTGCAGATCCATAATTAATGGTTTGTGATCCCAGATCTGAAGGCCCTTTCACTGGCAGAGGGACTGCTAAACTGCCCCTGAAGATGAGGGATAGAGTCGTGGAAGGGATTAACAGCCAAGCCAGTAATGAGCTCAGAAAAACACAAGCACGGGAGATGAAAAAAATAATCCAAGCAGGGAGTGAAAAACATTCATTTATGAAGTGCTTTTTTTTTTCAGGAGATAGATGCTTCTGAAGCAGCCTAAAGAGCTGATATTTTTGTTGCTTTCTTGTCTGTGAATGCTTGAGTCAGACAGACAGTTTGGAGTGTAGACTTCCCAAGACGTGGTTCAGCCAGATCAAGCTGGAAGAAGGTTTGGGGGATGATACTCTCTGTCCAGACAGCAGAGCAGTGACACTGGTCTCCAGACTGGGGAATCTATCATTTTGGTTCTCTTGCTGAGAAGGTCACGGTGAATTTTCTTACATGTGTTGACAGATGCGTGGGTGGCTTTGGCTGGACAGTGGGAGAAGAGAGTAAGAGGACCTAGTGCAAGGAGCTGAATGAGGACCAACATTTGGAGTTGCATGAAACCCTTTCCTCCCAATAACTCTGTGATCAGTGCAGACTAGGGTAAGAGCTCACTTGCTAGAAAGGTTTGCCTAGAAGAACTGTTCCTTAGCGCTTCTGTTTCATCCTGCTCCATTCAAAATGATTCATTGAGAACCCACCCTATGGTGTTGGCACCCACTGTGAATCCACCCACTGTTATGCTGGTGCCCATGCTGAACTGGTAGATGGGTCATTTTATGTGTCCACTCCTCACCAAGAAGGATGGAGCTTGGTAGTGTGAGGGCTTTTCAGAGCTGGTGATGAATATTTGCTGTGACTTAAGCAGAAAATACAGACACAGATAAATATATATGTATGATTACATACAGGCAACAATGCCAATATTTTTACATGTGCTGGGATAAAAAAAAAACAACGCAGTGAGATCCAGGGGAGAGGTCTCGAGGACAGATGCAGACTGTCTCCTGCTTAGGGATATTGGCTGTCTACAGATCTTGAAAAAGAGGATTTAAAATCAGCTGGAACCTATAGGCAGATAAAAAGCCCACTTCAACAAGAAAAAGAAGCCATTATCCATAGCACAGTTAGCTTATGAGAATGAAAAAAGAGCATTTGGAGAAAATATCTGCCCATTAAATATGAAGTTAAGAGCTTGGCTTAGGTTCAGAAGGGAAAAAAAAGCTTTTGATTAACCAATAAAGCCAATGGTGATGTTAAGATTATTCAGGGCTTATTGCTTTTATGAAAATAAAAAAAAGGAAAGGAAAAAAGTGAAAACAAAAAAAAGAAATAAAAGAAGAAAGAAAAGAAAAGGTGGTCTGTTTTACATTTGTTGGTACTGCAGTAGATTGCTCTTGCCAGGGTAATGAACAGTAGTTTGGATGCATCATGCAAGGTTGGTTACAAAGACAAAAATATGTATCTGTTGCGGTTTTAAAACAGTAAGAAACATTTTAGATGAAAGCACAGCCTTCTGATGCCTTCATAGAGGGAAGATTGACTACAACAGCCTTGTTTGTGGCTACTTAATCTCAGCGCATTTCTTCTACTTGATGGAGCAATGGGAGGCCTTCAGCTTAGTTATGACATATAGACGGACCCATTAGAAAGAATCAAGACGAGAATGATCCAAGGCTCCCTCTCCGTGAGGAAAGGTGGAAGGAGTAGGAGTGTTTTGTCCATGGAGGAGGAGGCATGACACCACCTTTGAATCTGTAGAAGGTTAGCACAGAGGGGAAAGAATATGCTTTTCTCCATGGGTTAAGACATGAAATTCTACAATAAAATCAAGGTATGTTCAAATGAACTGGGAGACATTTCCTATTGTCACACTGGGCTAGGTGGTCTGGGAGAGGCCAGAGGAATTTCACAGCAGATTAGATGCGCATCAACCTGGAACTGCCCAGGCAGAGTTGAGGCTGGGCACTGCATGGTAACACATCTCAAGTTCCTCCAAGACTTAATAATGATAAGCAAAGCTGCAGATGGCAGAAAATTTGGGGAACTGCACTTTTCAATGGACAAATGAATAGGGTACAGCACTGCAGTGTATCTTTCTTATGCCCCTCTTGTATTTGGTCACTAAAGCAAAGTTGCTGCTTCCTGGAAAGTGGATATAGACAAATAGAAATGAGAAATAAAGGGAAATAATTTTAAAGACTCATTTTGAGACTAACTATTGGAATAACCTGCAAAAGGAGTCACTGGATTTCTCACTCCAAAGAGACAGTGGATTGTCCCCTAGTCAAAAATGGATGTAGAAGGAAGTTCTGGAGAGGTCAACATAGTTTATGCAAGTAGCTCTGACTGTCATGTCCTGTTGTGGGCAACACAGGCACTCAGATTACATTGATCTAAAAGGTCCTTTCTAGCCTTGAATTATTCTCCTGTTCCAGTGAGTCCATCATCTCTTATGTCTGAGTCTGCCTCAGCCAAGGGCTCTCTTGATTTTGAAGACATCCATCACACAGAGTTGGACTCTGGCCATGCCCCCTTTGCAGACAGGACTTGACTTTCTCTGGCAGACACCCATGACAGTCAGTCTGTTATGAAGAAGGATTCCCTTGTCTCGTCCTTCAGCTGAAACCTGATTGGATTTCAGCTCTGAGTTCCCTCATTTCGGCACTTTCTTTGTCTGAGGGTGGAAATTCATTAGGTCTCTTCTGAGGTGACTTTCTGTGAGCATCCTCTGAGACACCAGTAGGGCCTTAATTAAAGTTTTAGGAACCAGGACAAATTAAATGAGAAACAAACATATCAGAAATGCAGTTTCTCTTTGCTGAATAGCAGGTAAGAGGGAAGAGAATGGCCCCCTTTCACTTGGTTTTCACCTGACAATCTGATAAGACATTTCTCTACAGTAGGTTCCTGGCTGTTTCTCACAGACCTCCGCAATACATGTGCCAGTGGGTGTTTTGAGGGTCTGTATTGTGCCTAAAACATACTTCTCATGCCCATTGGACAGCTCACACAGGACACCATCACAAAGTGGTGGTTCATTGTTCAGCTCAGTCCTCCTGGATCCTCAGGTCTCATTCAAGAGCCTCCATTTACTGGTGTATGACTGCTGGGATGTGGGACTGATCCATAACCCTGCAGCAGAGGCTCCATTGCCTGTTGTCCTCATCACAACCTCATCCACCACATGATGGAAGAAACTCACAACCCCTCAGGGAGCAATCAAGAACTCCGGGCAGACTGGGACAGACCTAGAGCAAGATCCTCCTGTTTACAGAGTAACTACTCGCTCCCAGCCCTCTGCCCAGTGCTGCTGAGGGATTTCAGGCCTGACCTTCTGGGCTGGCTGCTGCATCCAGTTCCTGTTGCCCACAATCTCTGTCTAATCTCTGTCTGCCTTCCCAGTGGTTCCCTCCAGTCATCAGCAAAAGCAGGGGCTGCGTGTGCTGCAAGGATAATTAGAGTGCTGCAGGGTGCTTAGTATGCAGGCAGTGGCTGTGCTATTGCTCAGGAAAAAAAAAAAAAAAAGCATATGAAAAAAGCCCATTTGCCCAAGCAAGAAAAAACACTTTTTACCACTTTATTCTCTGCTTCACCAGGAAAATCAAATCTCTGCACAGAGGCACTTCTGCTGGCTGACATGGTTGGAGAGATGTTTGTGGAGGGGTTACCAGGCATCGTTTGGCCCCACAATGTGGCAACGCTATCTGCTGATGGCTGCACAGAGAACGGCTCTACCTCTTGCCTTCTGCAATGGAGGAGACTGCAGAGCCACAATGGAGCAAGGGTGGCAGGTTCTGTGCTCCCTTCAAAGGCAAGGACTGTGCCAAGGTCTGATGGAGTTGAGATGTTCTAGGTTTGCATGTTTAGGGCCAGCTGTGCAATGCAGGAATGATGCCCTCTTGGTGTCCTCCATCCTACATGTGATGGAACCAGCTCTGATATCCCTGGCGTTGGAAGAAGAACTGAAGCAGGAGACACAGTACCAGGGGTGCTTAAGTGGGCATCTGCTGCCTGAAGCCTCATTCCTCTTCAGGAAATACCAAAGGAAATCTCTAATTCATGCTGCTCCATGCCTCCATGATAAAAGAGGAGAAAAAAACAGGAGAGGCCACTCAGCAGGGAGCATTTCCACAGCAGATGGTAAGCACAAGGCTGGAAGCTCTGTGGATGCCGTTGTTTAGTCAGGGGATGGAGACCCAATCCTTGGCCAGCACAGAGCAATTACCACCTGCCTACTTACCTACCACCAACCTTCAGTTTGCAATGCCCTTGGTCCTCCCCTGTTCCCCTCAGACAATGGAGCCTAAGACCTGCAATTTTCCACTAAAACAGGCTGCTTTTCAGGTGGAGGTGGAAGGGTTAAACTTCTTGTTTCACCTAAACCACATGCACAAGGCAGTAATAGTAACAGCAGAGATTACAGCAGCATTTCAGAGTCCCGGGCAAGACTGATGCACAGCACCTGGCATGCAAAAACAGCAGGAAGCATTCCCCACCTGAAAACCCCATGGGCTGTGGGGACAAGAGAAGTGGATGAGAAAAGGGACGTACTCCTTCCCATTCCACAGGCAGTGAGCTAAGGCACAGAGGGGTCAGCGATGTGGCCCGTGAGCAGGCTGCGGCAGAGCTGGTTTCACACCAGGGCCAGGTAAGAGCCTCAGCCACAGGGCTGTTGTCTGAAGTGCTCTGCTGCAGACCTACTCTTTCTCTCCAGCTCGATGCATCCAGTGTGAATCAAGCCTGGGTACAGTCATGGGAAGACACTGAGATGTTCAGTGCTGTTCTCGTAGTCCGAGCAGATCCTGAGGGTTCTCAGGGTCCTTGGGTATCCTCAAGAAACCAGAGAATTCAGACAACACAGGCCAGGAAAAGACCTTACCCCACTGTCTTATACCATGGACCCACTGGAGTTCTCCCAAAATGACCTACTGTCTCTGCTGCAGTGGTGAAAATGCTGCTACTCAAGATGCTTTGCCTTTTTGGGTAGTTTTCCAGTTTTCTGGCAATACACAAGCCCAAGCAGGGCACAATGTGGCTGATATACAGCAACCCCAATGGATGTCACAGTGACTCCACATGGTTGCCTGTGCACAGGAGACAGGGTCCACTGAGTTAATATTGGTGGCTGTGAGGATGTTAGCAGATATGTTAACCTGCTCTGGTACAAAAGATGCTGCTGTTTTCCCAAGAGCCTCCTCCAGTGTTTCACAGCCTGGATGTGAGGACATTTTTCCCTAATGTCAGCAATCCTTGCTGCAAACTAAGCTAACTAAGCAACTTAACTTTCTTGGAGAGCCTCAGGGACAAATGATAGGAATTGTCCTCCTTCTCGCTGCACCAAGTGCCCTTGCTCAGAAATACTGGGATGTTCTCCTTCATACCTTCTAAAACAAATTTGCTTTTGCCTTACTGAGCTTCAACCTCTGAGTGCTCTTCCTGCATGCCCCTAATTCTCTTTTCCAAATTTCTGCCTATCCTGTCATATTCTCTGCTTTGAAGAATCAAATTCTCTTTCATAAATTTATCCACTTGCACTGGCCCTGAGTGGCAAAAAGCAGGTGATCTGTTGCCCTGGAAGAGAAAAGGACACACTGTGATATGTGATGAAAGACACGCTGAGTCTGCGAGGACAGTGTGTGCAAGCCAAGCACAGAGAAAGGTGTGGATCTAAACAGAGAACATGTGTGTAAGGAGCCTGGAAAGCCGCATCTTCAGGTGAAAGGCTAGAGAAAGCTTGGCGATAAGGGAATGGGGCTGTAATGGATTTCCTATCTTTTCCATTTCAGGTAAGGACTTACAAAGTGCATTAAAGCAGCAAAGATGGTGTTAGTGTGGAACAGCCAGAGCTTGGCTGCCAAGAAAGTTTTCTATGAAATTTGTACACACAGAAGAGACAGAGACTTCACCAGAGAGACAAGTCGTCAAAAGGTGAATTAAAGCACTTCCTGCAGCATTGAAGAGATCTCCTCCACTTTGTAAAGCGTAAGCATATTTCTAGTAGGCAATGGGTGAAACACAAAATAAGAGGCCAACGCCCCTGGGCTGGCCTGGCATTGCACACAGCAGTGTGATATTTTTTGGAGCTCAGTACCATTCCTTCACTGCTAGGTTTTTTGTGCCTCAATTTCAACCAGTAATTATCTCACTAGGCAGAATTCAAAGCAAGTGGAAGGAGTGAGGGAGGGAAACGCCTTTCCCCAAATAAACTGATTTTTCCTGAACTGAGCATCCCCATGTGTCTGGAAATGTCAGCTGAATCCAGCCAGATTTGCCTAACTGGAGATGGAGCAGTGGGCTATGTGTATTTCAGAATTACAGATGGGCGATGAAAATAGCTAGCGCTTTTGCTGACTTACTAATAACTAATATTCTGAGGCAAAAAGTTCCTCTGGTGAATCTGCAACTCTGAAAAAGGACTCCCTTAGCTTGAGTTAAGCTCATAGTCTGACTGTTTCCCTGGGAACCTTCTAGATCTTGCATGATCGGGTCAACTTTCATTTCAGCCAGCCCCACCAGAGAAGCATTTAGAAACCTTCAGATGTTTTAGATGCTGGAGAGCTCTGTGCTACACAACCCAGCTCAATTCACTCTGCAGACCTTCCCTCTGTGGAGCTGTGACTGAGTTCTAACCTGTTTCCAGCAGTTTGGTCTCCACCTCCTTCCCTCACAACATGGTAGTGCTTCAGGCTGTAGACTTGCCATCTACCCTTGTCCTTGATCTCCAGGAAGCAGAAGGCTTTCCAATCTAATAGCTCCTCCAAACACCCTCATAAGTGCTCCTTTATTAGCAAACAGCTTCTTAGGTGCTTTGCTGCAGAAATTGACTTAATTCATATCAGCTGCTGAGACGTTGATTTTGAGTGTCTGGCTCTGTTTCGGAGAGGGGTATGTTAACCCCTTCTCTGGGGAGACCTCAAAGCACCCTGCCACACGTGCTCGTGGGAGGCATTGGAAGGGACAAGGGCTGTCCTCCATGGGAAGGATGTACAGGCTGCTGGAGATGAAGGGCTGGCAAAGCCAAACTGTATTGCAGCTGTGGATAACAACATTGAGGAGTGCCTTAGCCTCCTCCTTAGGATCCATGTGGACAGGAAGGGAAGTGAAGCACAGGGTGCCTGTTGTGCCCAAGCCAGCCATGATGTCGTGGGCTATGGGCACTGGCAACCAGCTGGTCTCAGACTGCTTCTGTTCCTACTATTTCTTATGCAAACAACCTCTCCTTAAGAAGGACCTGGGTCAGTCTTCTCTGTAGACCATATGATATCACTGCAAGATGGGTTGGAGGGGGCTCTCTGCCAAGCCTCAAATGGAGGAGACCTAGTGAGGCTCCACAGATTTAAAATTCCCTTGAAAGCTAGATCCAGCTGTCACACCCTGGAAGCTGGATGTCTCCAGAGGTGACTCCAGGGAAGCTCCTGCAGCCAGGTGAATGGCAGGAGAGCTCGTCCTCATGCCCTGCACAGCCTGGCTTCAGAGCCCCAGCCCACCAGATGGGCAGCTATCAGGATTCATGCTGGCATGGTACTGGGGGCCTTGATGAAACCTAATGGAGAGGAAATCTGAAGGGACCTGAAAATAAACCCACTGAGGAATACGACATGCCTCTTCTAGGACCCAAAGACAGCTGTGCCAGCAGCTCCTGTGCTGGAGCAGAGCGGGTGATACACATGCACGTCTTTGCTCAGACAAAGGGAGCATGGGCAGACTGATCCCACCCTGCAGCTGACTGTGAAGAGTGACTGCAAAAGCTTTTCAATCAAGTTTTCTGTACTTGTCTTCTCTCCACCAAGTGTTGAGTCATTGTGAGTCATTTAGCAGTGTGGGTAGCTGTGGTATTTAATTAACTCAGCACATTTTCAATGGGTTTTCCTCAAGCTGAATGCTTTATGGGACATGTGGCACAATGGAAAAGGCTGTGAATGGGGAGTTAGGAGACTTTGGGGTCCTTTTTCTTGTGCCTCTGTTTCTTACTTAGCTCAAGATTATTTAACATCTGTGGCACCCCAGTAATCTTTGTAGCTGTGATGAGGGCTTGGGCTCTGGCCCTGCTTCATTCAGAGTCTGTTTTTGGGGGTGTGAGTTGCTGTGTCCCTGCTGCCTTGATCAGTGGGGTGAGCTGAGCTGGGTGGAAACTGCTGCTGAATGGTCTGTCGCAAGGTGGGTCTTGATGGAAAGGCAGAGAGTAATTTTTCTGGTGAAAGCAGGAAGATTTAGGAGTGCAGGATTTGGGCAGTTCTCAAAGGGAAAGGTCCTACTCAGCTGTCGAAAAGCAAAATTTCTAGTTTGAGCGAGTTGTCTAGGCTCCCTGGAGAAGGTAGTGGAGAGACAAATGCATTTTCAGAGAAGATTTTATCCTACTTCTCCCCAGCTGGGCTGGAAACCTTCTGGAATTTTCTGTCTCTATCCATCTGCTATCAAGGGTCCCCAGGTGACAGTACAGCCTGGACACCTGCCTTGCTAAATGCTAGTGTTAGCTTTAGGTGACATTACTGGATATTAAGAGAATAAGCATTCCTCTAGTGAGGACAGTGGTCACTTCAGTGCTGGAGACCTGCAACACTGTGGGGAATTTGTTGGAGTGTTAACTCTGAAACCTACTAAGAAAGAAGGCAGTCATCCAATTGGTCAGAGTTTCTGAGCAAATATCCTTCCCATTTCCTTTTTGGTTTGATTTGTATCCTGGTATACAGCAAAATTCAAAGTAGCCAGTTGCCCTTCCTAAGATTAGCTGGTGTGATTGAAATGAGAACACGGTAAGCTTTAGAGCTTCGTATTTTTCCTTTCCTCTGCTCCCTCCCGTCCCTCTTGCAGCAAAGACTTGTCTCAGATCTCTGCTGAAAAACTCCTTTCTCTTCCAGCACCCTAACCCACCTCAGCAACTCTCACAGACACATGCACACACGCACCACGAAAGGCTACAATGCTCTTTGTTGCTGTTGCTGTTGTTTTGATGTTGAACAAAAGGCCTGGCTCTTACCCCCCTCCTTGCTGTATTACCTTCAGGATTGTGTGTCAGGAATCAATGCTACAGATGTTGACTTAGCCGCGATGCTAGCAGGAGATTTTTAATACATTTCAGATACAACAACAAAGAACAGATGCCAATTCATTGGAAGGGAAGAGAGATGTTTTGATCTGGGTTTTTGGAAATGAATTTTCATGCAGCCTTTATTTCCAATTTTATAGTTTTTTCTTTTCACTGGAATGCATATTAAATGCTGATAGCCTGTTATCCTTGACCTTTAGAGCCTGTGAATTTGAAAATCCAATTCCCTGTGAAAAGCAATGCATACAATATGGACTTTGAAGAAAATGCCGGAAAGTGTGTTATTTTCTTTTTGGCCCTGCAAGGGCCTACTACCAACAGAAGAAAGGCACGAGCACAACTTGGGTGGAATAGAGTCAACAAGAAGAAACGTTTCTCTAACTTCTTGCAGGCCGTGGCATTTATTGACCCAGTGTGGAGGGAGGAATTTTCAGCTGTTAGGAGAGCTAATTAATTTTCTCCTTTCTCAGCACTCCAGTTATCGTGCTGTTGAAGTCCACCAGTGCTGGCAAAGGTGCTCAGAGATTCTTAGTAGAAATGTCTCCAGATGGGCCACTGTGTCCTGGGGGGATTTTCTTTAAACGCTACTAGGTGATACTGGGAACATCATGATCACCTTTTCTTTCTGATGTGCTGAAAGTGTTCTGGTGACCTCCAGTTGTGTTGGGGACATCCCTTGGAAGCTGACTTACAGACGTGCTGCAGACACCAGATACCCCCAGGGAGTTCTCTTCCAGCTGTGCTGGAAACTTCCCTGGAGAGTTTTCGTCCAGGTTATGTGGAGATAGGTCAGGAGACTATTCCTCCAGCTGTGCTGGTGGACATCTACAATCCAGTAAACCCACTGCTATGCTTAATGTGCCAGATATTTCCCTTCTCTTGTCCTCAGCCAGTCGCCACCTTTTAAAAACTGCATTCATTTGGGCAGAGATGCATTGGCACTTGCGCAGTCTGCTTATAACATGTAGCAGCACAACTCCCCCCAAATCTCTATCTTCTGGTTAGGAGTGACGGCTACCTTATTTTTGCTTTGAAGTTGTTCTGGGTTCCTTTGTAGAAAAAGGCTGGGAATGTGTTCAAGAACTGTGTTAAACACATGAGGACTGTGTTTAACAAAGGCCGTTGGATGGAGTAGGTAAGGTGGGAAATCCAGCTGCTTTAAGAACAAAACAAGATACTCAGCAAGTAAAAACATCATTTATTAAAGACAGGATCCACAGACCTGCTCTCTTCTCTAGGCGTCAGAAAAACATACCAACACCAAGGAGCAGAAGTTGGAGTCTCCATTCCTGAAGAATCCAGGCGAGATCCCATTTGATTTTTGAGCTACAGGTCCTTAGCAGATACACAGGCCTCTACAGCCTGAAGATTTGAAAAGCTGATCTCTTATTCTTCATGAAGAGTAAGACAGGCAGTGTGGCCCTCCACCATTTGTTTGGCCATCGCCTAGCACCGTGGGACTTAGATGCTTTCATGATGTCACTCAGAAAGAGCTTCAGGAGGGATTACCCCTGTTTGCATGCACTGAAGTCCAGAAACAAGGCAAAGCACAAATCCTTTGGGATTAGGTTTTCTGATTTTTATGAGGAAGCCAAACTTTATATGAAATCCAAAGGCTGGAAAGGCAGGTGGACTTAAACTCTCCAAAGTCAGGAGTTTTCTGAGTCATTTTGCTGGCAGCTAAACTCTGTCTGAAGACACAGCTCCTAAGTCCCTTTGTGAATCTGGAGCTTTCTGCTGTGCCCAGGCTCAGGCAGGGAGTCTGCGGTAGAGCAGGAAAGGAAACCAGGTCTGTCAAACTCCAGGATGGGACTGTGATCACTGGACTTCTCGCACCTAGCTGTGTTGCCTGTGAGTGGCATGAAATGAACCTTCAAAGGGTTGTGCAGATCCTCTGCCATCTCTCATCCCTGTGGTGGCCAGCCCCTCAGTCTGCTTGCAGACAATGAAACTGCAGGGTGGTTGGCACGCACAGATATACTGTACCATGCTTGGCTTTTCTTTATTTTCTTCCACTTCTTATATTTTTTGACTCCTTTCCTTCTAATTTAGAGCGCTAGATTAAAGTCAATTTAATTAGAAGGATTATACGTCTTATAAAACTAATATTTAATATGCAAGCATAGGCTCTTATTAAAGGTGTCTTAGGAGGAATGATAATGAGTTATTGTGCAATAAATACTTGGATGGAAACGAGTATAGTAAAGGATGGGAACTTCTGGAGCAAGAGAGGGGAAAAGGGGATGTGGATGCTTAGGAAACATCTCTGGTGACTGGTCAGAATACTTCTGTCATCTCTCTGCTGCTAATGCAACAAACAATCCAAAAGCAATAGAATTTTTCCTTCAGTATAGGCAATAAAAGAGATTTGAGAGGTTAGGGAAGATAGTGTGGAGGGAAGGGTGTGTGGGAGGTCATGGAACTAAAGATCACAGAATCACAGAATCACAGAATGTTCGGGGTTGGAAGCGACCTCTGGGGATCATCTAGTCCAACCCCACTGCCAAAGCAGGGTCACTTAGAGCAGGCTGCACAGGACTAAGAGATCGCCTCTCAGCCTTCTCTTCTTCAGGCTAAACAAGCCCAGCTCCCTCAGTCTTTCCTCAAAGGAGAGATTCTCCAGTCCCCTCATCATCCTCGTAGCCCTCCGCTGGACTGTCTCCAGTAGTTCCTTGTTTGCTTGAACTGGAGAGCCCAGAACTGGATGCAGTACTCCAGATGCAAAGAGTAGAAACTCTGATGTAGGGTCCTCTGAAAATCATGTACAAGAGTTGTGAACAGCTCACTCACTGCCTCTGTAACTGATAGAGAGGACAGCTTGTATATCCTTGAGGGTCTTTACTGCAGTCACCATGCATGCCTCCTGCCCTGGGAAGCAAGGGTGAGGGCCCAACTATGTTGTGCAATGTGTCAAGAAGACCCTGCTTTTGTGCTGCCTCTTTGAATTGAGAGATAATGTAGAATTCATCTCTTAAAATGTCTGTAATGTGGGTGTCTTGTGAGCTGGCGTCTATGTTCCCAATATAGGCAACGGAGATCTAATTAATACTGTCAGCAAGATTTAGGGTGTGAGTCATTGGGCCACATGTAGGTGTTTGGTTTAGGATGAGACAACTTGCACTGTAAATTCTGCATGCTGCACAGACAAAGTATCCAGTGACTATAGGGGATCAAAGGCTATGTTTGTGTTGGTAAATAAAATAATCCAGAGATTGCTCTTCAGCCTTGAGGGCAAATGGACCAGTTGGATCCACACTTGGTATTTTCTGCAAGAGTGCTAGCAGGTCCCTTCATCTGTACCAGGATGCTTAACAATGAAATAGCATGGACACTGTGGGCTATTTCTTGCTGTCATACCCAGTTTGGTTCCTAGGACAGGGAAACCACTGCCCAAACGCTGCTGTCTATACTGAAGGTACTCAGATTAATCTTTCCCCTCCTGTCAAATGATCTGTTGCAGAAGGGGATCATTTTGCCATCTGGGCAGCATTCCAGCCTAGTAAAGCTGTGTGGCTTATATGGCCACTGTCCCCACAGCAGCTCCTGGCAGCCAGTGGTTGTTGTCGATCAGCTGATTGATGGTAACTAGCTCTTCTGGTAGAAAAACCATCATACAGCTAGGACTTGTGCATCCTTTCTGGGTGTCAAAGCAGAGCTGAGTCAAGGCACATCTGGGAACATGGGGGTGGGAAGTTGCTACAGTCCATCAGTGAATAACCTTAGGGAGTGTCTGATATCAGCATGGGGAAAGAAGATACCAGCATGCAATCAGGATCCCAGTGTAAGGGTGTGGGAAGCAGTGGGAAAAGGCTGGAAGTATGTAGTGGAAGGATGGGAACTGGGTGATGGAGGAATGGGTTCTGTTGTATCTCCATGCAACCTGGTACAGGACTGGGCCCATCATGGCCCATGGGGTAACTGAGATGGGTAACCGTCTGACTGGTGGTTTGGTAACTGACAGACCCTCTGGGGCCAACATCTGCTTTGGTCTTAAATGGCCAGTGAGAGAAGAAGGCATCTTCTCCTGGAAATGAATTCAATGCAAGGTTTTGGGGAATTGGAGCATCCCGTTAGGGTGGTCCTGTCACACTTCACGTCTATGCTTTCAGGGGCCATCAGCTTACCATGCCAAGTCCTTTGCCTCCCACTCAGCCAAGGTTTTCTCAGCTGGTTTTACCCAGCCAGACTAAATAATCTCCAGCACTAACTGCGTGGGCTTCTGTGTGGGAAACTGCTATCTGGAGCGTGTTTGTACCTGAATTCAGGTGTCCTTACCCACCCTCAGGATTCAGCTCAACTCACAATCAAAGCACACATTTTTCGTTGACTGGCTTCAAGGGATGTACATGATGTAGACAAAGCTGCCACCCATGGGATAGGCAAACCAGTCTTCAGGGCTCGTGCAAAGAAACACCTTTTTATTTCAAGTCAGGGCAGCGAGACTGCCCTTGACAAGAAGAGAGTTAAGGCACCACGTAAACACACAAATTTAGGCTCTTTGGATTAATGCAATGGAGCTGGCAAATAGCTGGAGCCATCTCTGGTTGCTCTGGTCAGCAAACACGGCAGTTTTTATCTCTGCAGATGGCCCCTGT
>Ga0065711_1031726_pt1 | contig 28904 bp, 15 predicted proteins | sample Hoacrofraction12_FD_59098 | JGI IMG/M metagenome (GOLD analysis project Ga0065711, IMG submission 59098) | Hoatzin crop microbial communities from Cojedes, Venezuela - Epithelial fraction 12 v2 (version 2) | ecosystem: Host-associated > Birds > Digestive system > Esophagus > Crop | place... | reverse complement strand
CAATTATAGAATCATAGAATCATAGAATCATAGAATGGTTTGGGTTGGAAGGGACCTTGAAGATCATCTGGTTCCAACCCCCCTGCCATGAGCAGGGACACCTTCCACTAGACCAGGCTGCTATCCAGCGCCATCCAACCTGGCCTTGAACACTGCCAGGGAGGGGCAGCCACAGCTTCTCTGGGCAACCTGTTCCAGTGTTTCACCACCCTCACAGTGAAGAATTTCTTCCTGATATCCAATCTAAATCTGCCATCTTTTAGTTTACAGCCGTTCCCCCTTGTCTGTCACTACAAACCCTTTTGAAAAGTGCCTCTCAAAAGCAAGGGACAAGAGATGGAAGAGCAGCTTGGCCGCACAAGGCCCCAAAGGTGGCAAAAGCAGCTTGTGCTGGCCATGCTGAACCGGAATTCACAACCATATAACTCATCAGGAGGCAGCAGAGAGAAGAACAATTATCTTTTCTCATTTAGAAACAGTAATTCTTTAAGTTGTACATATTTAGTTATTTTTAATTGAAATCCATTACAGTTTAAAGGCATACTCAGTGCTTCCCTAGGGAATGTAATCACAACTGTTATCTAGATTCTATATAGGAAACAGTAAGACGGAGGATGCCCCTTTCGTTTCAAACAATCCCTCATATATAAATTATTTGCCCCCACAGAGAAATTAGAACAGCAGCTGAATATTTTTCTGTCCAGTCTAAGCAAGGAAGGCAGGAAGCAAGCAAGGCAAAAATTTATTTCTGGTTTGTTAATAGCATCCGTATTTAAAATCTGAAATGCTATTACATTTCAGAAAATACTTTTTCTAATGTTAAAAAAACTAAAGTGGTCTCTTCAGAGTACAGAAATTCTCCAAGGCAGAAAGAAGCTGTGGGAAGCAATTCCCTAATGAGCTGTGGGCTAGGACTCAAAGATTCCTTGCATAGGGAATGTTGCAGCCCTCTGGTGCAATAATTAGATACAGGACGACACAGACACAGTGGCTGAAACTGTGGCAGCTGCAGAGAGGCTGTGAGGATGATCCCTGCCTGCCCCTGGGCAGCTGGACGTTAGACATGTGCTGCAAGAGGCCTCATCGTTCCAGCTATGCTATGTTCACACAAACGTGGCTTCTGGAATGCATACCCAGCTGGACTTTCCCATGGCTGGTCTTAGAATGGGATGAAAAGCCTTACAAAGTGTGCTGAATTACCATTTGGCTGTTACTTATGAACTTTGAGCTTGAATGGATGAATGAAAGGCAGATCCCAAGTCCCAAAATAAATTGGGATATACTCTGTTTCAAAAATGCTCTTTCTAATTTTAACTCCAGCAATGCTTCTTCTCAGCAGTATGTTAAATAAAACTGCCTGAAGGAGAAGTGAATGACCAGCAGGTCACTTTTCCTGTTTTCAAACCATAAGCCTGATACCAAGTGCTTCCCCTTGATTTCAGTCAGCTTTGGGAAAGATGCCTGGTTAGGCAGTTTCTGTTGCCAGATATGTAGCCCTTAATTCTCACTGTCACCAATAAGTTTCCTCTGCACGAACAAATCTAAGGACCTCAAGACCTGAGCTTTTGTGCACCCACTCAGATTTATGAACACACACTCACAGGCCTGGATACTTACAGTGGGATATTAATTCTCAGGAGAGGCAAATTCCTATCAAGGGATTTATGTCGCCCTCTCTAGGGAGGGCCATATGATCTATATCATTAGAACCAAGCAAGCTCCCTTTAACAGCATTTTCTTAATTCTCACTTGCACTGCTGGCTCCTGTGTGAGGCAGTTGTTCCTTCAACCTGCCTTCCTGGGCTGCCCATCTGCAGATGACATCAGCTTCAAGGGATGCAGCACTCCAAAGAAAGCAGAGAACAGTAATTCCTAAAGAAATCCTCAGAAGCTTACCTGGTTGTTAATCACATGGAGTAGGAGTTCTCTAGCACCATGTACTGGAAGTATTTCTGTCTCAATAACTTGGGTTTTGACATAAGCTTAAAAAAAGACACAATGCTGTCTCCGGATGGAAATCCTCTGTGACGCCACCAGACGTGCTACAAAAACATGCTGAATAACGACTAAATTCAGCTTAAAAGAAAAAGATAATTGGCATGATAGTTTCCACAGATTTGCTGAAAAAAAGACCACTTGGGTCTATTCATGCTGCTGTGTACAGCTTGATTTATACGTGAAAAATCAAGATAAGACTTTAAGAAGGCAGTTGCTGTAGCATCTCACATACAGTAACATATATATAAAAAGCATTAGTATTATAGATTGTGTCCAGCTCTGCTTTTACTTGACAGTGATTGTTCTCCCTGGGCTTCTTATTCTGGAATACTGTTACACCTTTTGGTTTATACTCTTTTGCCTTACACCCAAGTATACATCTGTGAGGGATTATAACACGGAGAGTTTTGCTTAATAGAGTCCCATTCTCAGTAACATGGAGTAGTTATACCTAATTAAGGGATCAATGAGTCCAACACTTTGTTCTTACACTTATATAAAAATTCAGTGTTTGCAAACAGTGCAAATAGACTTATATTACGGTGTATGGTAAACCTCAGGTACGTGTTCCAAGCAGTACAAAAAAAACCCCCAACACCCTCAAGAAAGAACATATTAAATATAAATTTTATTTACACAGTATTTTACTCCATATAAAGAAAAGAATAGGGGCAACAATGCAAAGATTTCTAGGCATGGTAGACACTTTCTACTGTTTTGGCAGCCCTCAGATTCAGCTTCCCATCCAGACTGGGTGGCTCTCTGAGCTGGAGGGAAGCTGGAATGAGGATAGATCTGGTGATTCGCATGTCACAGGAGGAGGGACATTGCAGGTGTTTTGATGTAACAGATGCATTTACTATAAAATTCCTATGTGTAAGCTTCTCCACAGAAGCAGGACATGCAGACTAATTACCATTATCAATAAGCACTAATGATAAATAATTCCTTCATCCCACACACTGATAAGACACTCTCATTTATAATAGTAGTCTGGCTAGATGCTTCAGGTCAGCTGGTAGGGAAATTATTATAAATTCCAAAGAGGAATTAGGAATCCTTCCATTCCATTTAGCTTATAAGGGTGGTAATTGTGGTTATTAATATTACTTGCTTTTCAATGCTGTTGACCTATGCAGTCCCAAACCTTGTTGCCAAGAATGGATATCACTATACCATAGAAAGATTTCTATTGGAATCAGTCATGTGACAAAAATAGCATTAGAAAGCAAGATAGCACAGAAAAAGGCAGAGTTTAAAAAACTCACTTCAAAACTTCTCAGACTTACACTACACTTTTTCTGACAGTGTCAGCTATAGATTGCTCTTTCAAATATTGTGCAGATTAACAAACTAAAACTCAAGCCAGAACTCTACAGTCCAGGAATAACAGGAGATGCCAGAAATAACATTTGGGAGTCAGATGTCATTAATAGACATCTACCATATCTTATAAATAAATAAATAAATAAATAAATAAATAAATCCTGTTATTTAAATAGCTCAATATGATTTGAACATTAGCCACCAAAAAGTTGAGACTCTTTTCCAACCGTCATAATGGATAGCCAATAAAGTGGAAAAGAGTTTATAAATCTGAATGAAACTTTGAATATTCAGTAACTGTCTGCATACCTGACTGAATGAACAGAAGTGGATTTTTTCCCATTTCCTACACAAAACACATACGTGTTTTAGAGTGGTTGTTCCCAAAGCAGAATCTGGTAACTACAGCTGGCTGATGTGACCATGGTTAAATAGTCTTTGACTAGTGGGAGAACCGTGCTAGAAGGTACAGCTTGTGCTTGTATAAGCTAGACAGTGATAATAAGGGTGCACAGAAGCCTGTGAAGGACATGGATAGTTAAAGGCTTAATTAGCGCAAAAATGTGAAGCTCAGTATCTGGGAGTTCATGGAAGTATTAGGAAATCAATAGGTCAGAAAAAGACTAAATCCAATACATACTGTGATTGTAACATTTATTTATATGTTTTAAGTTGCATTAGAATTTTTAATTAATTTTCTCAGTTTTCTATAGGCTTACTACACATTTTTATGTGATGTTCTGTGGTGGGTTTTTTTCTTAGTATTTAATTCACAAAAGCTAAATCAGAAATGACTGGCTTGTTTTTGTTTCATACCTTTTACTATTTTTATGTAATCCTGTTTGCGAACACTATGATTTCTGCATAACTGAAGTTCACAAAATAACAACTTATTGTATTGAAATTGGATACTCTTGATCTGAAATAAGAATATTCATCCTCAACCTTGCATCAAACAATGACAAGTTTGAAACATATTTCCTTCTCTCAGCTCCATTATGAGAGAAACATAAGTGCGTTTGCTCATTAACTTGAATAATATATCAAACAGAAAGGCCTTTAATTGTTTATTTTGCTAGCTGGAAAAGAGGTTGTGCAATTCTGAAAAAAAATACAAATTCAAGAAGTAACTTCAGCTTCCTTTTTTTCTTTGCTGTTTCTTTGCTCTGTTTTACATTATGCCCATACCAAATATTTCTCCCCCAAAAATTTTAGGGAAACATCTGTCACCCCACTCTCTCCATAACTACTGAGACATTCAACAACAATAACAAAAAAAAACAGCTACTATAATAACACCTACTTCAAACTTGATTGTGAAGCCTTCTTTCTTTCACAAGCAGTAAAAGAATTGCAGGCAATCCCATTACACTGATAATACAACTTACAGAACAGAGGTACAAAAATACGCAAGATATAATACCAAGGGGGACAGAACTTCACCTTCTCAGGAGTCTCAAAGTAAATCAAATAGAAATCTAGAAACCTTCACACACCAATACATGGGAAAAATTAGCACCTCATTTGATAGCTGAAAAAACAGCTGTAACAAAATCTGTATTTCTTCCCTCTAGTTACAACAGCAGGCACAGTTCAGGTCCTAAGGGATATTTCCCAAGCCGTAGAGCAAATCTGTAATTAGGGCTATAACAGAACTTTTATCTCTTTACTTTCATTTCCACTCTCAACCACTAGCTAAGAGCCGTGTATTTTATTGTAACAATCTCAACTTTTTCTACTTTTTGTTTTCAATTTGATTAACAAACAGACATCAAAAAAGGAAAGATTCCAAAAGGATTACAAAATCCACTTTCAGTCCCTTACAAAGTGGTTCCTGAATTACTCTCAGTCAGGCAGGCAGCAATGGGCATGAAATATTTTCAGGGCATAGTACAGCTAATATTCCTAAACTATCCCTAAGAGAGGCAGAACCCAGAGGTCAAATTCTTCTGTAAGATGAAAGTGTGAAACTCTCACTGAAACATATACGAATAGCCCAAATATACATCTGTCTGAGGACAGAATTTGAAGAATTTTCACCTGTGTGACAGCAAAAAAAGAGGAGTGGATGTACTTTATATCACACTAGAAATATTTTAAAACAAAGCAACAAAAAAAACCCGTTTATCATATCCATTGCTTTTCACGGGACGAACCAAGCCTTGCTTCTTGGCACTTTCTCTTCTCATAGAGACCATTGTTGCTTAGTAAGAGCACCTGATAAAATGCCCTAGAGAAGCTTTACAACTCAACTGGCACTTACACAGCAGATAAGTCCCATTGATACCAGAGTAATCTTTCCACAAGGATGAACAGCTCTTGAACAATTTCTCCAGGCAACAGCATTAGACACAAACAGACTTTCTCCATCATCAGACATGATATTCAGCCCGTATGTAACATACATTGTGTAACTGTACATGGTAGCTAATACACCGATTTTTCATTTGCTTTAACGTCAGCAAAAACTATAAAGTGATCATTTCTACTGATGTAAAAGTATGTGATGGAATGTGCCTTTAGACTGTAAGCCTAAGATGCTCACCTCATCATCACAGTCAAACATTTGAAACACTCTGATCTTGTTTACAGTTCTACATGATTGAAAGACCATTTTTTTACTTCTACCTTTATTCTTTTCTTAGCGTGGAAGTGCACCAGTAAGCAGTTCCTCCAGCTATATTACCCAGCACAATACAAAGATTTTTTTTAAATTGCCTACAATTCTGTCAAAATTTACTTTGAAAGGTTTTAGCCAAAAACTGTTTGTTCAGATCCCAAATCATGGATACGTGTTCACAGTGGTTATTAACCTTCGTTCTCATCACAAGCTTATAAACTTGGGTATCTGGTCTGAATGAGTCATCTCTGCTTCTTCAATAATCAATGACAGACTGTCCAGCACCCACAGAGGGTGATTTGTTCTGTCCAAGTGTCTGCTTGGAATAGGATGAATCATCTGATCATTGTGTTATTAACTTAGACTAAATACCTAACTTTTAGATTGATGTAGTCATGTTAAATTAACCCTTTTCTCAGTGCTTAGCTCCATGCATTAAGTTAGGAAAAGCAATCAAATGCTCACTATATATAGAGCAATTTTTTCCTTTTTGAGTGTAGCTGTGTTCATGAACAGTAATTAGTTACACTTCTTTACAGTGTGTGTATGAAAAGAGGAAAAGGTTTATTAACCTTTTACAGGCGGGTAATCTGACACAAAACTAGCCAAAACAATCCAACAAGCTCACCTGAGAGATTTAGACCCTCTTTTTTTTTCTTTTTTTCTTTCTTTCTTTTTTTTCCCCTCAGTGTTCAAAATCAGATAGGGTTAGAACAGTAAATTTTACTTCAGTTTCCAGAAGTAACAACTCCACACTTCCGCTAATCTGGCCTCAAAGTCCTGCATAGGTGTCCACAGAGTGTGAAAAAGACTGGATTTTTGCTCGTCTGGAATGATTACATGTCACTCTTCACATCGCATTTGTGTCTTCGGTAGAGGCAGAGACATTTACATTCTCTGGCTGTAAGTCTGTGCTTGCTTTCTTCTGCATCCCTCTGCCCTATTTAGTGCAATATGCGAGTCACAGATACTACAGACAACAGGCACACAAACCTGGTTCACCCTCAGACCAGACATCTTCAGCACTCAGTGAGATACAGGTCACACTTGTTCTGCCCTGTATTGCCTCTCCCATGTCTGACCTTGTCATTAAAAGTCACAGCATAATAGTTACTGGAAAAGGACAAAAGTAGGAGCAAGTGCACATATTTACACTCAGCATTTTCAAGTATCTGTATTTCTAACTTTACAGTCTCAATGCTCTGTTTATACAGACTTTTAAGAATTGTAATGATTAAACATCTGTTGTTTGAAACTATATTAGCATTAATACTTAGGCCATGATCAGGATTTGGACTTTTGGAATCAATACATAGACCTCTCCAGCTGAGCTAGCAATACAAGTGCTGGTGATAGTAGATTGAATATATTGATTAACCATTAAAAAATTGATATGATGCACACTTTAACCAGTGGTTTTCAAGCGTGTTCACTGACCACAGGAAAAGTAAAGGCTAGCACATCTGGTTTCCATGACAGCTTCTGGACAGGGAATATTCTAAGATTGTTTTGTCTGTTTTTCTTTTCCACAGAATCCTGTGTCTTCTCTTTCCATCTGCTAGACCTCTGCCTTCTGCCTCCACATCCTTAGCTGCAGTCTCCACTTCTGCTTATACCAAGGCCTCTTGTGTCCTTCCTTCCTTCTTCTCCTCCTCCCCAATCCTGCACTGAAAATAGTCCTTCCTCCTTGCACTCATACCTTTCCATCCTGCCTCGTAGTCAGCAGAGGGAGAACTCAAGGCAAAGGCAAGACCAGTAAAACCATTCACTGAGTTGTTCGGAACCTGATTGGACACTGTCCTGGGCAACCCGCTCTAGCTGATCCTGTCTGAGCAGGCATTTGGACTAGGTGACCCGAAGAGGTCCCTTCCAACATAAACAACTTTCTGATTCTGTGACCCTTCAATAGAAAAGCTCAGCAAAGGTGCCTGGCACCATTCATAATGTCTTTTGGTTTTGATCCTGTAACATCATCTCAGACTGGGATATTTTTGCATGAAAATATGAAGGGATTCAGAGAAGACATTTATGAGTTTGAGAATATTTGGACTACAGCATATTTCTGACTTTTTTAAAAGGTACCGGAATTCTATAATTGTCTTGGATTTGATACACCTGAGGCTTCTTACACTTCTTAAGAAGTAGAATACAGACAAAAGTGAAAAGTAAAATGATGTGAAATTTAAAAGATAGTCAACGTTTTTGTGTGATACAGTTAATTGTTAGTGAATCCAACAATCAAATATTTAACTGCCAGCCAGCAAATTAATACTGTCAACCCATCTGCAACAGACTATTTTAGTGCTGTGGAGTCTGAGATGAGTTGATTCAATGCCTGCCAACCTGAGATTAACTGTTTACCAATTAGAAAGCTGGCAATTAACTTTTGAAATAACAACAAAACAGAAAAGAGCAAGTAAATAATGTTTATACAGAGGGAATGGCTGGAGAGAAGAGTTTCCACATGATCTAGGTTATCGGTATTCTGGCACACCAGCAAAACATGAGCAGCTCCCTGAAAGTCAGTGGAGTCAGACTGATGCAAAACTGGTAGAAAACCTCAAACAGGACTATCAGTTTGGAAATTTCTAGAACAAAATAAAGAAAAGGAAAAGAAATGTAAAAGACAGAGAATTGACAGGGCTTGGAAAAAAGGTTGTAAGTCAAGTATGAACGCTACTGTTTAACTTACTCCCGTCCTGAAGGTATAGAAGAGAGCAAATGTGATGTCAGCTTTTAAAAATTACTCCAGAATCTACAGAGCAGTAATTTTGATTGCCCAAGAGGGCAAATAGGTAGCAACTTTAGTAAGAAACAGAATTAGTTGTTGAAGGGATAAATAAAATAAGTTACACTTCATAAAAATAAGTCAATTCCCAAAACTATTGAAGAAGTCAATGAGTAGGGAGGTAAGATAATCTTTTTGACAGAACATGCCTGGGGTTTTTCAAGGTCTCTCCCCAAATGCTTTTTAAGAAACTAATACAGTTTGAGTTACAACATAAGGTCTTCTCATTGATAAATAATTGTTTGTAGTAGAGTAAACAAATAATAGAAATAAATGTGCAGTCTCAGAAGTTCATCGGGTCAACCAGTCAAAGGTTTACCAATGATGAACATGGATCTGTATTGAGATACATGTTGTAAAATATATATGAGTGAGGTGAAAGACAACAGGACAAAGATGAAAGGATGAAAAACCAAGTTTGGTGAAGACAGAGATAGAAATATCTGAAGTGGAAAATTCAGGATATTGACTAATTGGGTTCTAAAATGTCGAAGAAATTAGGTCTTAACAAACACAGTTGTACACATAAGAAAAATGTATCTAACTGCACAAGGAGAGAGTTTATGCTATTTCTTAGATAATTGCTAGAAACTTCTAAAGTCAGGATCTCAAGAAACAGATCCTGAAGTTACTGCGTGTACTTGTACATATGCTGTGCTCCAGGAGTGTCAGTAAGATTGAGAATGGAACTGAAAACAACATAGAAAATATCATTATGTCACTTTGCAAACTCATGCTAAACCAACAGGTTAAATGCTGTGAACTAGAAAAGCTGGAGAAGAACAGCAAATATGATCACAGGTACAATATTATTACAGTATGAGAAAGCGTGCATAACAGACTTTTCAGCTTGGAAAAGATGTAGCTGTCTACACAATTATGAAGAGGATGGATAAGGTGAATAAAAAAATTGTCATCCACTATTTCTCATCACAGAAGAGCAAGGAGGCATTTAGAGAAGTTCTCAGGTAGCAGAAAGAACTGCATTTTACAAAACACACATTTCTGCTGTAGAACTTATTCCCATGGTAAGTCAAAGACTAAATGAGCTCAGAAAGTATAATCAAGGGTAACTTTGTACATTGGGCCATTGAAAATGATGGTTTGTACAGTGTATCTGTGTGATTCCTGGAAGCTGGGAGGAGAAGTCAGAATCTCACTCGGTACTCACTTCCATGACCATCCCTTAGTATCTGCTACTCACTGCTCACAGGCTCTCTGTATGGATGTTCTCAAAATGAAGTTAAAATTTTTGCTGAGAAAATACTAAGTCTCATCAACTCCAGTCTCCCAGGCAAAGCCATAGTGCAGGATTCAGCCTAGTTTTGTCCTCCTTTTAGCCCATGTAATAAGTAGGTCTTACAGCCTTCTGCAAAACCGTTTTCGATTATCCTTACCTTCATTTATATCTGAGACGGCGTGGCACTTTCAGTATGAGATATCACCTCACTTTGTGACACCCGAAAAGGGGCATTCTTTCTGTTCCCCAGTGCTTCCTTGTCACTTCCTCATACGGATAAAACTTCTAAGGCAGAAATCAATCTTTTCTTCCCGTTCCCTGATTTTTAGACAGTGCACAGTCTTTGTCTTCTGTTCTATTATTTCCCAATGACTATACAACATTGTTTTTGTCTACAATGAAAGTTCCTGGGCTAAAATTATCATTTTGTAGATTTCTTTTTTTGCCATCCGTCTTCCTCATCAAAAGTAAATCTGTACCAGGAGGAGTTAAATGAACACAAGGACAGATCTTCCATGATCATCCCCATTTTCAGTAAGCAAGAGCACAACGTGACCCCCCCAGATTTTGCTCACACTAGTTCACTTTTTTTACACAGCATTTGTTTGCAACCACGCCAGCCAAAAGTCACTCTAGCAGTTCTGACAAATATGTGTCAGCCATTTGTGATTTTCTTGTAAAACATGTGCATGACACCTTTCCAACACACTCCAGTCATTCTTGCTTATGGTTTGTATACCTGGTTGGAGCTGTGGGGAGATCATTGCGTTGCAACAACCACACAGAATCCCAGTTATGTGTACCAGGGTGCCAAGTTACACACACATGTCTCCTTGAGCACAAGCTGGAGAGTGGTTATCCCTACAGAGAAAACTGTCACAGAATGAACAGCAAAGAGCTACAACAGAGTTGCACATATCCCAAAGGCCACAGCACCTCATCATCTCACTGGTAGTCCTATAAACCCTGCTCTTTTACAAGAAACTTGAGATGTTTCTCTCCAGGAAACACATTAGCCACAGGGCTACCATGTCTAGGGAAGCTGGGATACTTTGTCTCCTTTCCTACTCATCTTTTGATAAGAAAATGAACCAGCAGTGTGCTTTTTCAGAGAAAAAAAGTGGCCAAGAAGGCACAGCTATTTGCAGTGACTCACAGGAATGGAATAGTGAAGGCTGGCATCAAGTGCATGGGTTGGTATGGCAGTAAAACTGCAGGTTCCCAGAAATCATTAAAAAGTATTGTCACCCTGGGGTAAAAGACTCCCAGGGTGATTGTGGTGATGGAAAAAGGAAGTAACTCTGTGAGGAGAAGTTCGGCTATGTCTTCAGCAACACAGGAAGGTAAGAGTTTGGTGCATGCATCTGACAGTGGGCTGAGGATGGGGGAAATCCAGCGTGAGAAGAGTCGGAAAGATCCAGTGACTGAAGCAGAAAATGGAAAGGGATTTGCAGAAGATTAAGAGAGGTCAGGAGATGAAACAGAGCCCCAAAATGAATGAGGAGAAAGGTTACTCTGAATAAGTGAGAGCAGTAAAGTGATTTGGCAATGGAAAGGAGAGTTGAGATCGGGGAGTCGGGACTCTGTGCTGCAAGTCAATGGAGGTTTTTGAAAGAAAAATGTTTGGAGATATGAGCAGAAGGTAGGGGAGCTGTAAGGTCTGGAAGGCTGTGATTCAGGAGGTTTCCCCAAGTGAGAAACTTGTCTACTTCCCTGTCATTCCCTACACAGGCCGGACAGGTGCCACCTCAACCTATTTCCATTTCTGCTGTTAGAAGCACAGTAACTCTATCAATACCACCCATACAGGCTGCAGACAGTGGTGCTGATGGCCCTGTGCAGGTGATCCATGGGAAGACTGTAGTAAAAGGCAAACACTGCTTCCTTTACCTCTGTGCTGCTTTCCAACAGCCCGTCACACTCCACCACTCTCTATCTTGGTGGAACAATATTTTTTGCCACAATCTCCAATTTACTTTTCTATTAGCACTCCCTACTAATGTTACTGAAAAATAAATTTATGGTGATATCAGGATAATTCAGTGTTAAACCACAATAATTATTCTTAACTTTCTTCGTGTCTATGAATACCCTATGCTGCACAAGCGGATTGTTAAAGAATTCTATTATGTCAAACTGTTAATAAAACTGGCCTGTGACAGCTGGACAGAGGAACTAAATCACTTGCAAGTACAGTACATGTTTACACATATATTCATAGTCTTTACCTGGCTTTAATTACAAATTTTAAAATGTTCACTGTTTTCTGAAAAATCATTATTTCCAAAAAAGCATACTGTTAGACGACAAAGGAGGCAGAACAAAGAGAAGAAAATAAACTATAGGCCTACAGGAAGAAGAAAGCAGGGGAAAAATAACAACACAAAACAAAACAAAACAAAAAGGAAATGAAGATTGAACTCAAGCCAAAAGAAAAGAGAAAGAAAAAAAAACCCAACCCTTACAACAAGAAAGAAAATAAAGCAAACAAATTAGAGACAGAGAGATAAAAAAGCAGAAAGGTGAGGTGCGAGTGTTTTTCCCTTTTTGTTTTATTTCTAAAAGAAAGGAAACATAACAACTTGAAACGTAAAATTGCTTAGATTTTTTTTATAATTTAACTATTTTTCTTATTTCTGAGTCACGGGGAAATTGCAGAAATAGCAACTTGTAGGAACAATCTACAAAAATTACCTCTATCCCAAACACATTGTAAGTTTTCCCTAAATGACCCCACCCGCCTCGCACATTGACTTCTCTCATTGGGAAGGGAGATTTTCTTTCACATTTGAAGCATGTGCTAAAGCCTACATTTTTCACCATGGTGGAAAAATAAATTATGTGGAGCACTACCCGAGTCCACTTCCCAAATAATGCAAGACCAGAGACGGTCCAATGAAGGTGCATCCTGTGACTTGGAGCTTGGAACCACTTGTGAGTTTCTGACAAACCAATTTCTCCATACATCATTTCCAAATGTGAAATGGAACTGGCTAGATGAGGAGACTGTGTATGTCAGAGAATATGCAGGGTGTATAGAAAAGATGTCTTGAATAGGCTGTGTGAGAAGTATATTCCTTTTGATTGTTGTCTCTTTCTTTTTAATGTTCTCAGAAAACGGCTGTATCTTTCAGAGTCTCTCAAGGATTTTTAGATAAAAAGAGAGGTTTTATCTTTGCATGTCTATAAGCAGTGAAAAACTCCAGAGACTGAAACCTACAGGCAATTCAAATAAACTAAATCCGATCAAGGTAATATCAATGCCAGAATTAGAAGAAAACCCAGAGAGAATATCAATAACAACATTAAAACAGCAGGTTTCAACTGGAATCAATAGGCAGTATAAACAGAAAAAATTAAGTCACAAAGTGATAGTAGATAAAAGCTCCCCACTCATTAAAATTCTGTTTGTCTTTGTGTCTTTTTATCAATGTACCTATATATCTATGCAAGTGTATCAAAGTTTATAATGTAAAAGAATGATGAAATAATCTAATTAATTTCCGGTGTCATTTCACATATTTCTTTCAAGTTAAAACTGCAATATTAATAATGGTTTGCAGTTTAATAAAATATCTCTATGTCCTATTAACTTCTATATCTTCTTGTTATAAAGCCCTTTTTTATCAAATAGCTAAACTTCAAAAGATTTCTACTTTGATCTGAAATGAAAAAATGAGGTTCTTTCCATTTGTACAGAATAACCTCACTACATTTTACAGAAAGACAGTTGTCTGTTACTGCCTTTCTGTCTCAAAATACATTGTAACTTGGGCAAGCAAGAGGAAAAAATATTGGAGAGAAAACCAGGCTTTTGGAAGGTACATTATAATGGGGCTGTGACTGTCTTAAAATGCCTTATGATGACTGGAGCAAGTGAGATATTCTTCCTACTTGAAAAACAACAAAAGTTTCAGGAATTAAATATGTAGGTATTTACAGGTGGTTTTAATGCTTTGGGGGTGAGCTTTTGTGGTTTATTTCCACTTTCAGAACTGAGATTTTAACATGTTAATCAATTGTGATTTTCTGATAGCTTTTTCTTTCCCACGGGAAAAATAATATTTGATTGATACAGTAAGGGGAAAATGCTCTAAATTTAAGTTGTTTATGGAACTGTTATCCCAAATCAATATTTCAGAAGATACCAGCCCAGACATCCAGAGGGCAAATTAACAATCCTTGCACTACCAAAACACCCATTGATATTATTCAAATTTTGACCCAAAAGGGAATTCAAGACTGGGCCTAAATTAAACCACATCTGAAAGCCACATGATTCCTGGCTGACAAAGAAGAAAGCCGTATTTTATATATCCCTGTACCTAAAGCCTTTGTAAAGAAACGCCGTGAACCACAGTCAGCATTATCACTTCTATCAGAACACTCTTTTTTAGTGGGTCCTTTAAACACTCTTGATAAGCGAATTCAAAGGAAAGTTCAGGAAAATGCAGGTAGAGCTGTTTGTCGCGATTTTGTACTATGGCAGGCAACATGAAAAGGGTTGGTTTGGGCTGCAGTACAGCTAGTATTTCTTGTCGGCTTATCACCCGACGGCGCTCTCTGTGCTGGAGTTTAGAGATATCCTCCACTGAAAAGGGGCAGAAGGGACCTGTACTACCCAGCCCAGGTCTGTAGATGTGTTGGTGAAGGCAATTTATCCACTAGTACACATCTGCAACTCCTCCCCATATCTTCTATTCCCCTTCTACATGACCACATCACCTCAGATCACCCATGTCCTCTACTTTCAGTGTGATTCATCCATACAGCAACAGCTCATTGTACTTGCGATATTCCTCTCCAGGTAACTTCCCCACAACAGCATTTTCTGCTTTTCCGCAGTCTTGTTCCCCACCCTGCTTGTGCACCCTCAGCCCAGATGCATCCAGAGTCATTTCTGTGATGAATGGCCAAGTAGTGGCTGCCTCTCAAGCACTGGTGGATCAGATTAACTGTCTGGGACCCACATGTAGCTTCCAAAGTACCTGGCACACCAAATTTTCTCACCTCAAAAGAGGCTGAGTGCAATTTTCCCTGAAGAATGTGTACAGGACCGGTTGTGAAGGGATTTGACATTGAAGGGTGGTACAAAGGGTGACACAATGGCTGCTGCATAAGAATCTAAAACGTTTTCATTCAGGTTTTCGTAAGGTCTCTATCCTTCATGCTCTGTTCAGTAGCAACAGTGAACTAGAGTTAATGTGCTATATGATGTCTCCAACCCTCCATGTCACACCCTGTTAGCAATCCTTAGAAACTGCTTGTCACAATGGAACTGGTGGGGATAGAATATACAATTGAATTTATGGCTTATTTAAACTTCTGGTTTTGTAGTTAACAGTGATTTAAAGTTAAATTATATAGATTTATTAATTAACTGTCCAGAGGAAGTTTTATAGCTGCTGTTGTTGTTTTTCCTGGAAATAGTGCATTATGTAAAAGAGAAATGCTCAGCTACATGAACGTGATGCTGTTCTCAGTTTTTCTACTTGTTTTATCTCATATGAGAATAAGCATTAACATTCTGAGTCAGATGTTCTCATTAATGTGATTCCCATCGCGAAACTGAAAATACGCAAGCTATCAACACTTCTGAAACTCTCTTTGTTCATATCACAAACATGCTCTGAAGAGTGCCAGCCCCACAAAACTTGTGAATGTTCTTACTAAGAATAAGTCTTACTTGCCTAAGAACAGAAGAGCTGCATAAGGTCTGGGATATCTACTGCAGATTTCAAGTATGTCCTCCAGAGTCACGATCCTCAGAACCTCTGTTACCTCCATCCTAATCTAGATGTAACCAAAGCTCCCACATCTAAATATCCATTTACTTCATGTGACAGACGCAGACTAATGGGTATTTTTGGAAAATGTCCTCTGAATCATACCCTACATAAAACAAGGTGCGGGGAACTCATACCTCTTTTATTCAAAGAATAGTTTCATTTTAAGTTGTTCAATCATTCAAGAGAACAAAAGCCACAAAAAATATGCCATCTTGGATTTGATATCAGGAAAACTCCATCACCTTGAAAACAGTCAGACTTTGGAGCAGGTTGCCCAGAAAGGCTGTGCAGTTTCTGTCTTTGGAAGTTTTCAAGACCCATCTGGACAATCCCATAACTGACCCTGCTCTGAGCAGGAAGTTGGACTGGGGACCTCCTGGGATCTTCTGTAACCTACATTATCCTGCGTTTGTGTGTATTATATGCGTTTCCTCTTGCTGATTGCTTGGTGTCACCTCTTGCAGGATCCTCAAAAGTGCTTTGGAGCAGGAAGCAGGAATGCAGCAGGGGACCAGTCCTGGGCCTGCTGTCCCTCTGAAAATTTATTTAAGCTTGGCTGAGATTTAAGCCTCTGAAAAATCATCATTTGAACATTAGCAACAGAGAACTTCTTAGAAATGGAGTAGTACGGTCTCCAGACAGTCCTTCTGCATGGACTACACAAAGATGAAGGGACTTACCCATCATTACTTGAAACCTTCTAATCACTATCTCCCATGGTTAAACAGTTTCTGATACTTCCCACAACATAAAGCAAATTTTTGATCTTTTCTCCTGGTTCAGATAGTATTTCACTCCATGTGAAATGCTCACTCAGCTGCTAAATAAAGTACTTTTCTGTGTGAGTAAACATAGCAGAATCTGACTCAGAGCAAATTATTTATTTAATACATTCAGCCCTACTTTCTGTTCAGATATTTTCCTTGAAACAAATGTATGTCATTTAAAACAGAGCTGTTGCCTCTTTTCTGGTGGCATTTGAGCTGACATTGTCTCCCCAGTTGGTTAATGATAAATGAACACCCCTGACAGATGGTGCCTCACACAAGCCTCCTCATCAGTAGAGGCTGAAGTGTTTCAAGGAAGGTTTGGCATTCACCTAGTTGCTTACCAGTGCTACTATTACCTTCTGCAGCTATTTATAGTACAGAGCAGATCAGCTTTGTTTTCTAAAAAAAACCACACAGGAAGAAGACTGAACCTTGCCAGACTCTGCAAGTGAGAACTGGGAACCCAGACATTGGGCTCGGTCACAGAAGCGGCATTTGAGGAGGACATGCTTCTGTTTTTCTCCACAATTCCGTCGTGAAAACACGGGAGTCAAGGGTAGCCAGTGGAATTGCAAGTTCACTTGAGGACTTGTTAGAAACACTATTCCATGGTTTGTGAAAAGAAGAGACTATCAGGCAGTGCAATACTTTATTCTCTTTCGTCAGGACCCTGACCTGAAGTGTAGGATAGAAAAATTCAAGAACTGGCGGAAGTGCATTCCTGGAGTTGTAATAGGTAAATGAAATATAAATAACTAATTTATTGCAGATCCTGTGATACAGATCCACCATCCTAAATACAATATTTTAAAGTTTATACTAATTTAATCTCTGTGCTCATGCCTTATGATTTCGTAGACACTGACAATACAAAGGAACACCTTCTGTACCAGGAAGTCTTTACTGCCTGAATGACAGACACAGTGAAGGCAAAGCACACTGGAAAAACTGAGAGGAAAATTGTCATATTTATCTTTTAATATATTTTAATACCTCTTTTCTTACTGATGTAATAGAACTGAAAAACAGACTCTCTGCAAATAAATTGTTCACCTTTTAACACTTTCATTTGCTCCAATCATATAAAAGGAAAAAAAAAGACATGAGTTTTTTATGTGCCCTGAGTATCAGACAATGTTGCCATCATCGAAACAGAGGATGTATTGAAATTCATAACTGTGGGTCTTCTGAGAGATTAGGTTGTACACCACTGCTCAGCAGCAAGTCCCAGCGCAACCAGTCCTGTATAAAGCAATCCCATGGGTGTTAGAAATTATGCTTCCTTCTTGCCTTACTGCAAAGGCATTAGAGCTACTACTAATGTTTCTATCTTCTTCCAGGAATGTCTCCACTTTCGCTGAAGCCCCAAAGCATGTTGAATAAGATATATAATGTTATATCTTGTGGAAGTACTCAAGGCAAATAAATAACGGATTCAAATCTTCACTTACATTTTCTTCAAGAACTGCAGAACAATTCAGGGACATCATCTATGTGTAATCTATGTTCACAGATAATCAGCTACATCACACAGTCAGTGGCATCAGATGATACTGTGTAATTGTACACTCGTCATTCTTGTTCCTCGCTGAACAGAATAGTCACAGGTTGGTCCCAAACCATTATCATTCTGTGGGGAAATTGCAGAAACTGTTTACCACTCCACACCTCGTATAGTTGGATGTAAAGCTGGAGTTCTGGTTTTGAACAGGATCTGTTAAAGACTTTAAGGGCAGTGAAACTTTAATCCTAAGAACAGAGCTGAAATTTTTCATCTAGCTTTTCTTTAGACTATTCTCAAAGGACAGGAACATACTATGAGCAACATAAGAATTTTTCTTTTGGAAGTGTTTGACCAGAAATATCTGGGAACCTAGGCTGATTTATGTAAAACATTACTTTGGCATTTAACTGGTCATAATGGCATGATGACTAGCCAAAGTCCATTCAGAATTGCCTTCTAGAGAGAACCGGAATTCACTAGTGGTATTTTGCATTGCACGAGACTGCCTGCAGGTACTATGGAGTCAACCCGAGGCCAAATTGTAAGCATTGTTGAAGTTGTGTTTTTCTGTAGTCTAGCAGTGATCTTCTGTTTGTAAATCACATTAAGAAAATCTCCTCTGGCTTCACGTGATGACAGACCACTTTGTATCAAAATAGATTAATGCTAGCCAGAGCAGTTCTTGTTTATATTACAGTTTTCTCTGAGGCAATATCTTTTCCCTAATCACGACATAAGGACATCCCCACAATACGAGCCCACAGTTATTGTACAACAACCATCTCTATTAAGCCATCTGGGAGATGACTAATAACTCCAGTGAGATGAAAAGCAAGGCACAGCACTACGGGAGTTAATCTTAAAAGAATTTTTTTGAAATTACTAGCCTCATCTCTCAAGCAGGATTTTTTTTAGTGTTTTGTAATAATGAGAAGATCCAGGGGACAATAACCTCTGCCAAGTGCTGAGACTGACTCACACACCAGTTTTATACTGATCTCTCTCCACAGCTTTCAATGGAATTCTTGACACATGGATGTATGTCACTAGGGTCACGTTAAAAATCTATGAGAGAACGAATCAGGTTGGCTATTTATTTCCAGTTACCATAATAACTACACCAAGAGTGTTATTTGCTGACAACATAGCATCTAAGCAAGCAGATATTAATGTATACAATCAAATAGTTTTATATCTATTGTTTGTTTTCCCTTTTCAGCAAGTGGGAAACTAAATAAAACAATTAAACTTCTAGGGACTATCAGGAATTAAATGTCCTGGAATTTTAGCTCACAATTTCTATTTCCTTGCTAACTATCATTATAAAAGAAACAATCCATGCTAGGATTTATTGCTGTAATTTATATTAGGCAAGGATTTGTGATCCTTGAAATTCCCTGCTGTCTGATTTACAATACTCTTTTTCACTGTATCGTCCTTAATTTTATGTAATCACCATTTGAAAGGTTTCCGGTTATGGCTGCTGCCATACTGAACTAAGGTTTTTTATCTGGTCAGAATGTTTGCTCTTATCATAGTGAATTTTGTATGTGCTATGAGACCCAATACTAAGTAATTGCTTGTTTGCTTGCCTGCTCTTTTGAACAAGTCTTTAAGACTTTATTGAGCTTTAGTAATCAATAGAATTTCACGTGTCCAACAATCATTTAGTGATCTGTGAATATTGAGTGTTGATGTATATGTCCCAGATGCATAGCAGCCAGCATATTTATCTAATTGTTTAGTTGATTCCAAAGACGGCTGTTCAAAACCTTTCTTACACAATTATCCTATTTCACTCGAGTGTGGCAATAACTATGCAAATATCTCAATTTGTGTGGTTTTAATAACAGAACTTTTTTCTTTTCCGAATATACTTGCATTCTGCTTGTTCTAGATATAAATAGGATAGCTTTTAAAGTGTAGATCTTCCTGCTGTGGATTTCTGTTAAGTTTAAGGTGTTATTTTATGTTTTGTTATTTAGAATACTCTTCATTCTTCATGCATAATATGCATCATGTGACTTGAGGATAAACTGCTTCAATAAATCCCATTATTCTGAAGAACAATAAAAATAACAAGTTGGTGACACTGAAACAGTGATAAATAGCACTTTTTATTTTCTTACACTATTAGAATCTCATTCTTGCTCTTCTGAATAAACTCGAGGTCCCAGTGCTGTCAGGCTAGGAAAGCACTACCTGTGTTGTTTTTGTCAAAGAAAATTAGGTTATTGAACATTATAACTTGTTAAATTCCAAATCTTATTTAGCCAATTAGTGCAACCCTTGTTATCTCTGAACATGTAGCTGAAAAATAAATGAACAGTATGTACAAAACACACCCATGGCTCCTGAAACAAAGAGTACCTTATTCAGGGAGATGCTATTTGAAGATAAGGACAGCACTCTGGCATCATGCCTCTCCCCCCAATGCCATGAAACCAATCTTCTGTGACAGCTTTGATGGTTGTGTGTCCCTGAGGTCCTCCAGGTAGGGGGTTTGGAGGACAATATTTTCTCTTGCAGGTAGACAGAAAACCCCCAAGACAACCAGTAAAATAACTACATTTTAAATTGTCCTCACAATGGTTGCAGTCATCATAATTAAAGTTATGAGCCCACAGTAAGCCTGATTTTGCCCACCTATACCTTCTTAGAGTCTACAGACAAAAGCGTGAAATGTCAAAATCAGCAAGTTCAGCCTAGCACCAAGACAAACATTTTAACCCAAGGTTCAAAAGTTGAACTTCCTCTCACATTACAAGAAAAGGAAGACAGACAAAAAAAGCTAAAGATCGAGACACAGAACAATCAGTGAACCCTCTGTTCCTTCTGTAAGAGATATAGAACTAAAAATATCGAATATAAATATTTTATATTAATATTTTCTTTGTCAGCTGTCCTCTGAGCATGCAGCAAGTGATATCATCTTTATCCTGCTGTCCATAAAAGCACTGCCATCAACTTCAGTGGAATCAGAGTCCTTCGTGCTCTACTTTGGTCACCCTGATTTGCCACCTTAGCATGAGCCATCCCATATGTTTACCAAGGCCCTGAGGGCACTAATAGGCCTTAACTGCCCTGTCTAGGTGGTCCCCACATACCTGCCCATGGACCAGGGCCCCCCCTTTCAGTTCAGCCCAGGGCCATCAGTCCCTGCCTGAGCTATGCTGTAGGTGTGCCTGTCTCCAGGTCCATCACAGCCATGCCTGGCCATGCACTCTGCTGGACTGGACCCTGGGCCATGGGCTGATTTCCCAGCTTGACCTCAGACCTGCCATCTCACTGCAGGACCTGTCTGGTGGTCACCGGGTTGAGTAGGATCCTGCCTGTTGCCACCAGGCCCGATCCTGCTTTGCCAACTTACATTCCTTGGACCTGCCTCATCACCAAGTGACACCAAGTGTTCTGGACTCTCAGTTGATCCCCACTGCCATCCCTGGGCCTACCCTGCTCCCCTTGTTCAGGAACAGTGGGATGAGGTCCTGGCTGGCAAGTCTCTGTCCCACTGTCTGTGTGTTACCCACGGGTGGTGGACACGTCCCACATTGTCTTATGTGTTCCTCAGCCAGCAAAATTCACAGAAGGGCCCTCTGCAGCACAGTCCGCTATTGGCATTTCAGGAGAAGGAACCAAGTAGGAGGAGGCTGAAGAGCAGCTTAATGTTTCTTCCAGAGGTGGCCATCTCACATGAGTGCCAAGTCCCAAACACGTAGTTGTCCTTCAGCTTGTAGATCTAAGCAAATCACAAAGAAAGGAAGAAGACAGATACATTAGAACTGGGGCTGGGGACATGAAGGATAAGACAGAAGGAAGCTCTTTGAAGACTTTTTTACTATTCCGGTCATTAATAAATCAGGTCTAGGACTTTTCTGTGTTTTTTGTCTTACAGTACTGCAACAATGTAATAAGAATAATTCACCTCCCATTACTGCACCTGCTTGTACAGTCTAAATTAAAACCAGAAATGCTGAAAATCCTACTTCACAATGCCTCTCAGTGTTTGAGACTCTGAATTAAAGGCCTTCATTGTTTGGGAGGATTATTTCATTGCCTTCACTAGCTTCAAAGAAATAAAAATCTTCACTCACTTTTCTGTTGATCCTTGTTGATCAGATTAACTTTGTTTTGGATTCCTACTGAAACAAAAGACAAATAGAAATGTTTTGAACAATTGCATGTACAGCTTTGTTCAGTTCATGATTCTATTACCTATTACAAAGATGATTATTGGTGAGACAATAAAGAATAAAGGAATTACTGTAAATTATCTTCACTAAATACCAACACTTTAAGCAATTACAAAATTATTAAATATTACAGAATGGCATGTAATTACAGTTAATTCCACAACTAAGAGTATATCTTTTATTTAGCAGCACTTATTCTTTCACAAACAATAATTAGGATTAAGAAAGGTCAGAGAACACTTCCATTTCAACACTGCAAAACCTATTTAGAACCATTCCTTGTACCCCCCCATGCCTTTTTCAGTCAGTGACTTTGGTCTTTGTTATTTTGTAACTAATGACAAAGGATCTTAATCTTGGAATGGGCCAAGAGGCTCTCCTGGGACGTCACAAGCCAATAGAGCTGAATTGTGTTAGCCTGGCCATAGACAAAAGCTCTTCAGCTAGGAAGTGTCCTTACTTGTGTACTCAGAGAAATTATCCTCAGAAGTACAATACATGATAATAATTGGCATCTCTACTTTCTCACAGTGCTATCCTGCACATCCATATGCAAATCTACGTCTTGTATGTCCCCTGGACCAGACCATTAAAGCACCAGCTTGGTCAGAAAGTCAGTTAATCGGCTGGATGATGGCTATTCCTCAGGCCTTGCTCACTCCTTTCTCCCTCCTCTCCACTGTTTCCCGGATGCAGAAATGGCTTTCTGAGAAAGATGGCGCAGTGCTTGCCAGATCTCCCTAGCTTGCTAATATGGCTTGTTCACTGTATCAGGCAGCATCGTATTAGCTATCAAGGCTATGTACAAGCTGTCCTATACACCCGTAAGAGAGAGAAGCATCAGTGCTGTTACACTGTGCATTCTGATGAGAGTTCAAAGCTGTGAAATAAATGTGTCTGTAGTCAACACAACTGACACGTTACAGCCACTTGCATTATTGTTACTTATTTTGTAGACTGCCCCATATGGCCCTGTAACATAGGCAAGGATGTTCACTCCACTCCTACATTGCTATGAGTTGAGCTGCTACAAAATCATAAAACAGTTCTGGGTGGCAAGGATCTCTGGAAGTCATCTTGTTCTACCCTCCTATCAGAGGGTCAAACTATGTTACATTCCTCTGGGCCTTGCCCAGTTCAATTTTTAATATCTTTGAGGATGGCGAGTCCATGGTCTGTCTGGGGACTTATGCCTTTATTTTTCATCACAACCTCCCCCCCCTTTTTTTTGGTATATAATAATTTCACATATAACAACCTGTGTCTTCCGCTTCTCATCCTTTCACCTCTAAGAAGAGTGTTTCCATCTTGATTACACTTTACCAATAAGTACCTGAAGGTAGCAATAGTAGCCTGTTCTTCTTGGCTGAAGAAGCACAATTCTCCCAGTAGTTATTGCTCTAGGCTTCTAATCATCTTGGAAGCATCCCACTACACTGGCTGTAGTATGCCAATTCCTGTTTTGCACTGGGAAGTTCAAAAATGGACAGAGTCCTTCATATGGAGTCTCTCAAGTACTAAATAGAGAAGAATAATAGAATCCTGGAATCATTTATGTTGGAAAAGACCCTTAAGATCATCGAGTCCAATCATTAACTGAACACTACCAAGCCCACCACTAAATCGTGTCCCTAAGCACCACATCTTCATGTCTCTTAAATATCTCCAGGGATTGTGACCTAACCACTTCCCTAGGTAGCCTGTTCTGGTATTTGACAACCCTTTCAGTGAAGAAATTTTTCCTAACATCCAATCTAAACCTTCCCTGGTACAACTTGAGACTGTTTCCTCTCATATTGTCACTTGTTGCTTGGGAGAAGAGATCAACACTCACCTCACTGTCCTACTGGCTACACTCACTCTATTCCTGCCCAGTGTGCAGTTGGTCTTCTCCACTGCAACTACTGCTCACTACTGGCTCATGTTTCATCTGTTGTCCACTAGGGCCCTCAAGTCTTCTTTCACAAAGCTGCTTTTCAACCAGTTGATGCCAAGCCTGGACAAAAGGAGGATGTCTTCCCAGACCAGGGCCAGGATTCTACATTCACCTGTGCTGAACCTCATGAGATTCCTGCTGAACTCTTTCTCCAGCCCATCAGTGTCCTTCTGAATAACAGCCTGCCCTCCAGTCAAAGAGCCTACCCAATGGGTTATGATCTGCAAGTCTGCTAAGGTTAGACTCTGTCCTAGCTCCTAGGTTATTAAGAAACCATATGGGTTCCCACATGTACTGCTCAGGGACCCCACTAGTAACTGTGTCCCAGCAGGACTTTGTTCACTTCTCAGATTCAGAACCTGAACTGGGGAGTGGCCTTTGCAGTGTCTTCATCTAGCTCTCCATGTCGTTGGCTGCATTCCCCTTTGTCCTATGGATTTTTGCAGTTGGCTGAATAAATGTTGTTAAATGCTTTTTGGTTTCTTTCTGACATTTATTCCTTCATTTCTACTCTTGCCAAGTAAAGCTAAATAGTAGTGATTATACAGAAAAGTGTTCATAATAGTACGTGTATGAATTAACTCCCTTACTACCAAGGAAACAGTGCAAGTACTACATACATGGAAGCATGAATTCCAGTTAAACGCACATACACCAAGATTCTTTTCCAACACTGGGAGCAGTCAGAGGACAAACTGTAAAGTTACTTGAAATCCACTCTGGCTGAAGGTCAGATTGCATCCACAGGCCACCATTTTTCCCCAGAACATGTTCATATTAACAAGCAACTGTTAGGAACAAAAAATCAAACAAATCCAGAAATGTTTTTCACTCTCGCACACATACACACTCTTTCAGATGTAAGTTTTAGTGAAGGGAAAAGGGTAGCATAATTAGTCACACAACAGTAGTTACCTGAGGGGTCACCTGAGTCCCTAATTGCTTGAACTTATCATTTCTAAGCAGAGTAGGCACATGAGTGGAAAATGGATGATACTTTATTGTTGCTTAGGTTTTAGGGTTTCAGATGGAGTAGGCATTATATAAACACACAGAAAAACAATCCTTGCTCTGAAATCTTTATCAGCTACCAAGTACAGAGAAACATGAAGAATATAGGGTTGCTGCTGTTAATAAAAACAACTGAAAGAGCAAGAGTAGTTTTAGTGTAGGGTCAAACTTGGAGCTGACAAGACTGAGCCAGGGACAATGGATAGATAGGAACGTGGAAGAGACAAAAGAAAAAATGTGGCATTGAATGGGAAAAGGATAAGAAAGCAAGATAAGAAGACTTAAAAAATAATGATGAAAAACAAAGTATGCTGAGTTAGGAGAGAAAGGCTGTCACCCGAAAGAAACTCACTCATAGGATCCAAATTTCGTATGTCAGCATACTGACATTTTTAGCAGTTCTGTCGGTCAGTGAAGACATTGGGGTCCAACAACCTTCTCAAAACCAAGTTGTTCTTCCCCCCAAGAAGGGCTACTGTACTGCTTCTGTGCCCTATTAAATGAGAATAATATGGGTGTTCTGCTCGCAGGACTTCAAGGTAGTGCTGCAGTCGAAAAAACTCACAACAAAGGCAAACAAGCAGACAAAATGACAGTGGAATGGAGAAGTCAAAGGCTCTTGATCACCCTCTTCTTTTCCATCGAATGCTCCAGTTTCTGCTAGAGAAGTCCTTTTTATACAAGCGGAGCTTGTCATAGTTTAAAAGAGTACGTGAACTTGTAACAACGTAAGAAATCCAAAGCAAGCCTCTGTGTAGGTGGAAATTTGTTATATTAACACAAAAATTTGTTCAGCCCTGCAGTAGCACTGCATTAGGGGGAAACAACCCAACAGGTCCCAAGATGGACTCATGAAGTGGGAATTAGTCAGAGCACCAATCAATATCTGAAGAGATTATTTTATTTGAACTAAATGAATGGGTATTCATCACCATATGAAACAGCAAGTAGTTTAGACCAAGTAAATAATGTGAAGTGGAAGGAAATTGCACAGAGCAGGCTTTGTAAGGATTGCAAGATTATTGTGAGTTATGCTGGCAGTATCTACTACATCAATGCAACTGCACCAAATCTGCTTCCACAAAGCATTAGAATTATTAAGGTTAGTATAGAAATTTTTATGGTAGAGTGTTCTGGGTTAGTGCAATTACAGCGGCGATGCCAGCACAGTATGAACTACTGCAGACGCTTGCACTTATTGGCCTGAGACAAGGTGAGAGAGAGAGAAAAAACACCTGTGAACTACTGAATGATCATGTTGTTGTCTGACTTGCATGGAAAATCTGGGGACAGAAATAAAAGACGAAACAGAAAAACAATTATTTTCCTGCTCACTATCAACCCAGTTTGTCAGGGTATGGCCTTTTACTTTCCTTGCCTTCAAAACATTTGCTCAGCTCAGATTTGTTTTATATCTGACTTTATTCGAGTATCCCGTGGCATTCAAAAAGCATTCAGGTGTTAAATATTTGAACTTACAGACATAAGTAAACACAATAAAAAGCTTCAATTCGGATTCCACTATCTATACTCAAGCTAACCAATATTTTATTCCATCGGTAATCTCTTTAAATGGAGGGTGCAGAATATACTGAGTACATAGTTACTTGCATGTTTTCTCTTTGTGTGTAGTAATTAACACCAAAAAACTTCCAGCTGCTGAACTGAGGGTCTTAATTTGGGCCTGTTGTGTTTATAAATGCTGGTGATTCCTTACTGTTCTTAATAATGTCTGTGAGTCTCTGAACATCATGACTTAGACTTCTAAAATTTATCTTGTCTGTGAACACTGCAAAACATATGAGGAAACAGTAGAATACACATGGGAAATAAAAGAAAAATATATCTATCCATATTGCATAAAGAGTCTTGCAAACTGAAGCAGTCCAGTTATGCATGAAGAAATAACACTGGATGTGATAATACCATTATTATTTGAGTGTTCTCGGCCCCAGGCAAAATACTAAAAATTGCCGTCTTTGGCAGGGAAGTACCATGTGTAAGTGAAACACACGAGATGGGAAACAGAAGTTTGGGGGCAAAAAACGTGCAGTGAATCAATAAAACAAACTGAGTGCTACTCTGAGGAGCACAATGACTCATTGCCACAGTGATTTAGCTACCACAAAGACATAGCCCGAAAAAAATTTGAACAGTTTAGTTTCCTGTTTCTTACAGCATCAAGACGAAAAATTCAGTGGAGGACACGATTAACTTTGTTGTTAGAAAAACTATATTGTTAGTGCACCAGTCAATACCTGTTCTAAGCACCACATATGAAGGATTTTCTCGTAATATTGTGTTTCAGTAGAAGTATTTTCATTCAATTACTATTATTTTTTTAAATCTACTTTATTTCTGGCCTCACTGTTATTCTGATGCAATGGTTTCTATGGACTAGTGCTGTTTAATACATGCCAAGCTCAAACTGTGTTGCCATTCTAATATACTCCTGTGTTACTAGAAAGAACAAATACAGAAGAGCTGTGGGCCTCATGGACTTTAGCGTACTAAAGCAGAGGAAAGAAGCAGAAGGGGGAAAGCTAATTACAATTTAGTAAGCCTAAAGTATAGTCAAGTCAAGTAAAAAATGCGTGCAAGTGTATCAATGTATAGAATTATATAGTCTGATTTTAGGGCAAATCTGTTCACAGGCAAAAATCTTGCCCGGGTATACACTGGGCATTAAACACCAAAGCAAGTTCATACCTGTCCTTAATACCATCCAAACAATTTAATTAAAAAGTATTGTTGGATAAAACAAAAACTCAGCATTAAAATGCAGCACACATCAATGGATACGTAAGTCAATTGTATTAGCAAAAAGAGTGATTATACATCTAAGAAAAAAGAAAGCGAAGAAAGAAAATACACCAAGTGCTACTAATGCTGTAGTCTTAAAAGAAAGCTACAGAAGAGACAGAATGGCACTGTAAATTATGCTGTTTATAGAATATTAAAAAGAATCTGAGGAGCTTTTGTGAGGAATTCAAGTTCCATTCTAAGATTTATTTAACAGTTTTTCCTACTGTAACTGCATGATTGAAATTATACTGCTGTACTTTATCAGTAATAATACAGCGGAAATGCACACATCTTCTAAAAGTGGTAAGAATTAAAACACACAGCCAGATATGATCGGTTAATATATGTATTTGGTTATCAAAATTAATGGAGTAAACTACATTATGTAGATGTGCTGTGACAACTGCACTCATAACTTCAAGGAAAGCATAGGCGCTCAAGAATTAAAACGCCAGGCCTACAGATCTATAACTCCCATAATATCTTAAAGTCATTAAAAACATTTCAGTGGAGTTGCCAGTTGATTCTGATAATACTGCGTGCAAATGACACATAGTAGAGGAGGCCAGCATGTTTATGTGCCTCTAAACCGTGAGATATTGTGATAATTTCGTTCTAGGGTCTGAAAATTACTGCGGTCTCAGCTTTGGAAGTATTCAACATTTTTAATCTAATTGTGAGGTTTGAGGTTTCCTGAAGTCAATATTCCATTCTTGCTGTAACTGACCCTGGGCGACGCTTGGCTTCAGGACCTGCCATATTTACCTGAAAGTGCGAAACAGACAGCAGACCCAAGCGCTTCTGGCACCAAGAAATGGGGGTTGAGGGTGCTGGCAAGCGAGTAAACTCCGCTGCTGCCACGGTGCCAGCAGCTTGTGCAACCTGTGTGTAAAGCTGCTCCTCTCCGGCAGGCCTCCGAACGTC
>Ga0065711_1031725_pt1 | contig 28905 bp, 14 predicted proteins | sample Hoacrofraction12_FD_59098 | JGI IMG/M metagenome (GOLD analysis project Ga0065711, IMG submission 59098) | Hoatzin crop microbial communities from Cojedes, Venezuela - Epithelial fraction 12 v2 (version 2) | ecosystem: Host-associated > Birds > Digestive system > Esophagus > Crop | place... | reverse complement strand
ATGCAGCCACACTCTTTTCAGTGGTGCCCAGTGACAGGACAAGGGGCAATGGGCACAAACTGAAGCACAGGAAGTTCCGTCTGAACATGAGGAAGAACTTCTTCCCTCTGAGGGTGATGGAACACTGGAACAGGCTGCCCAGGGAGGTTGTGGAGTGTCCTTCTCTGGATATATTCAAAGCCTACCTGGACAAGGTCCTGTGCAGCCTGCTCTAAGTAATCTTGCTTTGGTGGGGGGGTGCTTGGACTAGATGACCCCCAGAGGTCCCTTCCAACCCCTACCATGCTGTGATTCTCTGATAGAGAGGAATGGTATTTTTCAGAGCCGGATGGTTGTGCATCTTGCATCTGTAGTAGACAAAAAATTGGGTCCTTGCTGAAATATTCTTTGCAGTTTCTTTTGATATGTTTCCATATCACTAGTTGTAATAACATTGAGTGTTTGGATTTTTGTCAGGAAGAAGGAACAGGTGGTTTGTTTGTTGTGACTTGGCTTCCTTTAGAAATTTGATTAGAGAGATCATACCAGCAGTTAGTTTGTGTCGCTTTATGCCTGAGTTGGTTTGAAGCTACTGGCTAATGTTAACCAAATTTGAAACAGTGAAGTCTGAAAGCTTTATAAACAGCTACCAGCTCAGCAGGGTCTGAGGTCTAGACTAATCATGTCATGTGGTGTATTTTCATTTGTTAAACATAATGTAAATTCCTAGCAAAAAAAAAAAAATCATCTAAAATGGTAAATTAGACTTCCCTGTTAATTTATAGGTTTACCAATCATATTATTTGAAGCTTTGGCCAGATAATTGAGGTAGTTCTTCCAGGGTTATGCATTTTTTTGTGGGTGCTATCTTTCCTACCTACTTCAATTATCAAGTTTCTAATACAAACAAGAATACATGGTTAATTTACTCACTTCTGCAAAAGTCCTCGATTGCTAATTTGCAGGTAAATTTGACTGACTTACTCTCAGGTGTTTTATTCTTATCTAACAATCAGACATGAACCAGGAAATGAGAATATATGGCAGCCTCTTTCAAGTTCTAATTCAAAGACTGTAGAACTAGGATTACTGTCACTCTTTATTACTTGAAATAAGAATATGTGTGTGGTTGCCACTGGGTTGAAGAATTGTTTTGGGGAACAATTGTATTAAAATAGGGTTTATATTTTGGGCTGAAAAAAGAAATCCATGTTTTTACCTTGTTCTAGCTTATTCTCGATCTTTGTGCTTTTCCACCCAGCTAGTATAAGTTGAATAAACACTATATGGTTTTCTACTATTGTCTAATTCTGAGAAATATGATTAGGTAGCTGTCTCTTTCAGAGATAGGCATGCATTTTTGTGTAGAGCTATGAAATGTGTGACAGGATGGTATCATCATTGTAATAGTACCTGAGTCCTGAGGTGCCTTCTAGTAACAGTGCATCTTAGTTATTGTGATTATTTTTTAAAAATTGTTTTATTATTAGCAGTTATTTTGCGGAGTTATTGACTGGGATTTGTTTTTTTTAATTGTGGGGTTTTTTTTCTTCTTGGCCAAATTCAGCCTTACTGTCAGAGTTGGCTTCAAAAGTAATTTGCTTTTAGTTTACTTAAGGCTGCACTCCATTCCTTACCACATTTTAAATTAAAGTTACACTATTATGCTTATTTTGGACCTTGGAGAGTTGGATTTTGTTTCAGTGACAAGAATATATTGTTTTCCTCACATATGTGTGTACTTGCTTGTACTCTTAGACAGTCTTTAAATGGTGTTCTACATTGTTTCAGAATCAAATGCTGCATTTTTTGTTACAGTTCTGCAGCTTCACAAGGTAAAAAAAAAAAAGAAAATAATGTAGTACAAAACTAGAGTAATCATAGGTTTTGGCAAAAAAGATGTACCTGCATTTATTACATATATATACGGCAAAGCACATAAACAAAAACCATTGCCTGGATCACTTGTGTTTAGAAAACCAGAACAAATCACCCACAACTTGTCGAAAATGATTATACCCAATATTACAGTAATTTTTCTTATACAAATCTGTGGCTATTCCATGCTATTTTGTTGGAAGGTTTAAATATAATAGAATTAGGTTCTGTTCTAGATGTTTGCTAAACCATGAAGTGGTATGGTGCATAAAAGTAAGAATCTTTCCACTGAAAGGGGGAAGGATGAGCCATGCATAATAAAATTAAATCAGGAAATTAGTTCAGACATTCGCTTTACACATAGTCAAATGAACAATTTAAACTGTGTCTTGTTCAGCCTTTCCCAAGAATTGCTCATTAACCAGTGACTGCAGCAATTAGTGGAAGGGTAGTTCTTGATCTTAATGAGCTTTGGGTCATGTACTGGGTGTAATAATTCTGTAGAAGCGAATTAGACTCATGAGAGAGCTGTTTCACTTTTCTGACAGAAAAGTAGCAAGTAGAAAATTCTGGTCAGTGTGATCTTGAAAGATTTCTAAAACAATCTACTGAGAAAAGGAGACTTAGTGAAAGGAAAGGATAGGGAGACACACTGTTTGAACCCCATAATAGATTTCTTTTTTCCCTTCCCCATATAGACAGTATAATGTTACTAATGCATGGTTTGCATAGTTGTGCAGAAATCTGTTCCATATTGGTCTCTTACATGTTTTGTCTGTTGCAATCTGTATTAATGCATTTTGATGTGGCTTCTAATTTCTTGACTAGTTGCAGAGAAACACGTTTCAGACAGTGTAAAAGAGTGACTGTTAAAAATGAAAGGCTAGATTATATCTCTTCTGTGTGTTTATTATGAATAAGATGGATCCCTTACATTTCGTATTTCTCATAATTCAATTAAGCAAAGCTGTTAGTAGAATATGGGAAAGTAAGTTTTCCTGTAGCCTGGTGTCCCATCCCACTCGGTGGGTAAGGAGAGGTGATCTTTTTTAGTTCTCTGTGCAGTACCCAGGAGTCACAACAATGACCCAAGAGGCTTGACTAAAACAAAGCTTTACTTAGAATTCAGTGAGATTACAGAAGATGGTGTCTTCACAACTTCATAATGCTACTTTTAGCACAGTGGGGTTAGAAAAGATGTTGCTTGGCAAAGCTTACAACAACATAATGTGATATTACAAAACCCCAAAATATAGCAAATTGACTAAGTTACAACAGTATAACCCTTATGTGCCTAGAAAGTCAGAGACAGAGAGGAAAACATGAGAAAAAATAAGAGAAAAGATACCACCCCCCTTGGATCCAGTGACGATCTCTGCTGGTGGTTTGGGTCAGGGTTGCGCAAGCCTGGGTGCTTGATGATTTCCCACAAATCAAGCACACTTTGGCTAACAAGTGGTAGACATTCATACATTTCAAGCAACAGTTATCAGTACTTACTGTTACGTTTAATCACTCTCTTTCCCCATTGGTCCTTACATGTCTCTTCACTAAAATTCACAGCATTCTCCCTTTTTACTGTGTGTGTTTGGTGAATAAGGGTGTCTGCTTGCACTGGGGTCTCCAGCTCAGGGGATGTGATTTTTAGTATTATGGTGAGGGTAGTTCAGCTTAGGGTACAGGAATTCTCAGTTCTGCTGCCAAGTTTGCAGCATACATAAAACATTCTGATTAACTGTCCTTCTCAAGGTCCAGTTGCTCCAGCCTATTCTTGGTTAAAGATACGAAGTGTTTGTTCTTCTGACAGGGTGATTCAGTGTCCTTGATTAAGCAGGTCTGTAACCATGAGATGTTCCGTATCTGGAACGCTGGCTACTATTCAACGACAGTTTATCAGCTGAGTTTCAGAGTTTACTTATTTCAAGCATCTCTGTTTCTCAAGCCACAGATTTGAGACAATTGTTCACTTTGATCTGGGGCCTTACGCCTGGTCCTAATCATAGGGAAGGAAAGAACAGCTGTCTTCATACATATCCACTAAATTTTGTGCAGAAGCTCAGGGATAGGAACTGTAGGATCATAAATGATTTTTAATTGAATATGCTATATGTATTTAAATGACAAGACTAGAAGGGGCAGCCTACAACTGTTGTACAAACCAAAATAAGTTTCCTGTCTTGCTTCACAAACCATTGCAGTGTGAAATGTAAGGCTTAGATGTTGATGTGCTGAATTGTAAATCCGTATTCTTCCAACTTGATTACCCTTATTTCAGTGGCAGTAACAATTAATCAAAGCTATAATAGATACAGTGTTTGAAAATAAGGTGAGTTATCACCAAATTAGATGGTGTTTAACAATAACTATAGTTAAGAAGTTGTTTTTCCACAAGTAACCATTTTAGCAGATATGTCCAAAGAAGTGAGGAAAAACAAGCTAGGTAGTTCCATCACAAAGAAGAACTGAAGTGAGCTGTTTAGTGATGATCAGAAAACACTGTTTTGGAATAAGATCCTTACATATTACTGAAGCGTACTAGTGATGTTAACGCTTAGCCTTTGCAGAGCAAAACAAAGCAAAAAGGTGCTACAGTGAGCAGTGAGAAGCAGTGGACCCAACGTTTTAACATGGAAGAGTCAAAGTATAAGGCAGAACTTTTTTCATCAGAGGGAGGGCAAACACTGGCAGAGGTGTCTAGGAAACTGGGAGCCTCTATCCTTGGAGATCTTCAGAGCTTGACTGGACAGGCCCTGAGCATTCTCATCTAGGTAGTATTGCTTTGAGGGTTGGGATTGGACTAAATGCCTTTCAGAGGTCTGTTCACAGATGATTGATTCTATGAGCCTGTGATGGATAAATATGTGTATGCTAAATTTCTCGGTGATACTTACTGACATGGGATTTACTGATGTTGAGTGAGAGGAAATGGATATTTATGCATTCAGTCTGATAAGAGGACTCTGCATATGGCCTTGGAGCAAATCATACAGTAAATCTGGCATTAGGGCTTAGAGAATTAGATAAAAAAAATATGATACAGAACGTTGCTTCAATATAAAGTCTCGCTGGGATGGGATCCAAAATGTTGTGGTGTTTTTGATGCACTAAGTTTCTACAAGCAGAGTTTATGTTCATGAGGGTAGCATCTGTCCCAACCCTTCCTTATTCTATTCTGGATCACGTATCATTTGTCCTCCCACAGCTGTCATAAAAGTGCCATAAAATTGGCATAAACTCCATGTCATCTGTTCTGGCAGTTTTCAGAGAAATTTAATCCTCTTCTCACATCTGATCTTGGTTGTGTTTATACTGCTGTGTGATCCAATACTACATGGATTATGCAACCACAACATGATTGTACTTAGCTGTCTTCTTTAAGTGGGTTTATTGTGAACTCTTAAGTTTTATGATGTAAAACCCAAAGGATGTAACAGGAAAAGTATTTGAACATGAACCAGAGTCAATTACAAACCATCATCACTCTTTGAAGATTGTCCATAAAAATGGAGTGGTGTTTGGGCAAAGATTCTCTCTTTTCACTTAGAAATAAACTTCCATCTTTTCATTCACACAAGCTAGTGAGCATTGTCTCCTTTCTCTGCAAGGAGAAATTGATGTTTTAAGGGGTGGCATTTAGATGAAAGCAGAAGAGAGATTCATTGTGAATACTGAATTCAATAGATGATTACTTCAGAAGGAAGGAAAGCAAGTTTTTAAAATGTATTCTAGAGTTAGGGAAAGTCTGCATACTGGTATGAACAGACCCAGTTTCAGCTAAAAGAAATAAATGATAGTGTTTCACAATCATTTAAAATTAGAGCTGCCTCTAACTTTAAAACTTGAGACTAATTTAATAAATTAATAGATTGGGTGTATCTTGATGTTTTTGTCTATTTGAGCTATTCTCATTTTTGCATTGGCAACTCTACTAGCATAAGTCATTAAATAATGATAACTGTCCTTAGTGCTTACTTTATGAAAAATTTTTCTGAACTGTTAAGGAAGATGATTAGTCCATATCTATTACTTGAGCAAATATTGGTTTAAATAACTATAATAATTGATTTTTTTACCTTAGGAGGGTATTGGCATATTGTTTTGTTACCATAGGTCAACAAATCTGTTGTTGAAAATATTCTTTTTTTTTTTTTTTTCTCCTGATTTAGTTTTTGAGAAGTGCTCCATACCTCTTGGTGGCAGCAGACCTTTGATATTCATCTATGGAAAAATGATACAAATGATGAAGAGTTTTTATTCAGTCCAGGTGTGGTTAGGATTGCATGGCAAGTGCCTGTTCCTAGTATATAGCTGATGATAATGGGGAAGAAGCCTGCATGATTCATGGAGATGGAAAAGAGCGTGAACTGGGAGTACATAGACAGGAGTCACTGGGCCTGTGAGTCAGAAATGTTTGTAGTTAAGGGGGGGCTTGGATACCCTGGACAAGGTAATGACGTCATTAAAGACATTGGGATAAGGACAAGACTTGGAGGGGCATTATTAAGGTTTTATTCAGTACCATTCACTCTACACCTCGGTGAGGCAAACCTCCTTGATAGTCCAATAAATAGACAAAAGCTGTGCAATAACTGATGTGCAATAAGAGACCTAATTAAGACTACCCTGGCAATCTGTTGTCGCATTTGGTATGGTGAAAACTTTGGGTTCTTCCTGGTGAAGCTCATACATAGTGGAGGTTTATGGCACCCAATAATTGATTATCCTTTGTTGCATTTTAGAGAAAAACAAGGAAAAATAGCTAGTAGCTTCATGGAGTGTCCAAGGCAACACGGTAGTAGCTGAATTTAGAATGATGTCTTTAGAAGCACTTCATAAATGTGTTTTACAGGGGGGTGGAAAAAAGACCAAGTTCATCTCTGTAGTGCCTGCTGGTGATGGAGTTGTGGACTGGAGAAAAAGGAGTAAAGGAAGTGGGAAAGAATAAGGGTAGGTTTTAGTATGTTACCTGTGTTCCTCAATCTGATAATCTAATCCAGTGATGATCAGTTATTTAAATTGAAAGGCTGAACGTGCATCAAAACAGTTAAAGATTCACAGTGAATTCTCAGGAGCAGTTTCGTTAATTCTTCTCTTATATTACTTAAGTGATGCCAAGATTGTGATAGAAGTAATCTCAGGATAATGAAGTTTTTGCTAGAGTGAAGTCAGACTAGAGACTGTAGGTCCTCATTGAGGACTCTGCTTCTCTACCAGGGCTGAAGAGAATGAGAAGATGAACACATGTTCCCGGGTGCCTGCTCTTGGCTCAGTAACTAGCTTGCAGGGGGGATTACAGAGGGACAAAAGCCAATGTTTTGGTTCCTAATACTAATATACGTGTTTTCCTCTGATAAAATTATTCTTGAGAGACATTCTTGAAAGAAAAAAGGTAGGCATGTTGCTTTGGTAATAGAGCTGTAGACTTAACTTCTCCTTGTTGCAATATATGATTCAGGCTGCTTTCAGCACTTTGAGAAGTTTGTGTGAAATAGTGTACTCTTCTAGAAGGTTAGATCTGGAGAAAAGGGAGTGATTCTGTAGCTGGCACGGAAGTTAATCTGTTTGGTTAGACAAGTGACTAAGCATGGAATGTACATCACATAACTTTAACTCCGTATAAATTATACAGATATTTTTTATTATCAAGAAATTCACTGTGAGGGTGTGATCAAACACTGGAACACATTGTCCAGGGTTGTGAAGTCTCTGTTGGCATACTGAAAACGTGACTGGACACAGTCCTGACTAACCACCTGTAATGGTCCCTGCTTGCACAGAGGGGTCGAACTGGAAGATTTCAAGAGGTCCATTTCAACCTCGGTAATTTTGTGATCCTGCAGTCTCTCTGGCAACTGGAGAAGGACTAGACAGTCCCAGAAAGGTGTTTATCCCATACTGTTACTCAGTATGGATGGAATGAATATTTAGTGCGAAAGGAATTTGTCTGATGCGGCTTTTTTTTTTTTCGTCTTTGACTCTGAAAGAAGCCCACATGACTAGTTTAGAATAACCACAGAATTTTAAATGGTTAAAATATGGTGAGGTAAGCCTGGCATTTTGAATCATGTAGGTAGCTGACAAGCAGCTGGGATAAGGCTTTTTTTTAATTGCTGTTGTATCCATATTGGTAGTGGGGTTACAGGTCGTTATATTAGGTATACTTTGCAGTTCTGTCCATTTGAATCTTTGTCTTGAGCCATTTATAGGGCACCTACCTGCAAAACTAGGATAACATGGAAATGCTGGGATTTGACAGAATTTTGTGTCCCCATCTGCCTAGTCCTTAAAGAAGAGAAACTTCAAATAATACTTCAAAGACTGTGAGATTTGTGATGAAGTTATAGGAGAAGATACCATTGTTTGTCTGTTTTGCAATATCCTGGAAGAATAAAACTATGCTCAACTGGTATCATAGATTTAAATGTCAGCAGTTTTAAGCATTATTTACTAATATCTAGACAAAGGAGTTTAAGCCTGTTATTGGAAGGCGAGTGTAAAACGTAGTTGCAGGCTCAGTGGTTAAAATCTTGCCTTTTTTAAAGTAACTAATTAAAAAGGACATAATTTTTACTTATCAAGTAAAACAATTTCAAGGTGTTTTTTTTTACTTTGTTATTTTGCGGTCGGTGTTCTAGGACAGGAATTTCAGTTGCAGATAGTTCTACCTTGGAGTCATATTATAGGTATTGCACTCTTTCCAGGTGTCACTGTGGGTTTTTCTACCATCATAAAAGTTTAAAATATGGCTTCTCTAAGGAAGTTTCTTACCATTTGGTGGACTTGGTGTTCAGCTGTCAGATGTATCACCTAGTTGTTCTAGTTGTGTTGGGCATGTGAAGCACAAAATGTGATGGCACCGTGCTGGTTCTGTGGGATTTTATTGGGCCGTCCATTGATGTCTCTGTTTTAAAAGCCTGCCTGAGTACAGTTCATGCTTTATTCAAAGAATTTAAATCATCTAATGGGAATACAGACTTTGTTTCAAGCTTCATCATTTCATAAGATGAGAAGTCTGTATGAAAACTCAGATGTGTAACTGCACACTGTAACTAGGAGTTCTGTTCTTAGAACCTTTGGTCCATAAGTATTCACATGTAAAATATCTTGGGACATCTCAGTTATTCTTTAGAGATTTCAACAGCTTAGGTTACCACTTAACATCTGCTCTGTGTATTTTTTTCCTATGGCTTCATGTTTTGCCACCTTAGTCTCTTTCGATCTAGAGCTTTTCTGCAAGGTCTTTCTTTTTATTATTGAGGAACTTCATTGGCTGACAGCACAAGTCTACACTCTCCCTGATTGAAAATACAATTTCTCTTCTTTGTAAAGCCCTCTCTAGATTGGTCACATCTTAAAAATCTTTCCCCATCTTTGATGCTATTATGGGGATTTTTAATTAGACCTGCAAACAGTGGTGCTAGTGCCTAGAGACAGTAGTTTGTTTTTCAGTGGAGTTCAGTGCCAGCAGAATTAAACAGCTGTATGAAATCTTTACATTTTATATAGGCACCACTTTATATCCTAGTTTATGGAATGAAATAATGTTTTTCTCCCAAACTTAGAAGCTAACCCCATCTATGTGTCATTTTGCCCCACTTCCTGGGGTTACGTTGATGATGTCTAGTTTCTACTCACTTTTACCCTGTTGACTGAAGTCCCATTCCAACAGTTCTTTATTTGTGGGCACAACAGCCCACTGATGAATGCTTTTTCTTCAATAGATTTTTTTTTTTCCTCCCTGTATCTTTGAATTATGTTCCTGCTCTGAATTTCTCTGTGTAAAAGTCTGTGCATCTTTCCTGGTTGTGTGGACTTGTAGTCCAAAAAATCTTAGTAGGTAGTTTATCCAGCTGTATACTGGATGAGTCACCTGCTTTAGGGTTTCCCAATAGTAGAACATACCCTCAGATTACAGAGCATGTCTGGATTGTTAATATAATATTGACTCTGTTTAAACTCATTTTCTCCATGTAAATGTTTTGGGTATATGTTTTGTCAGGACTCCAGAACTTGGTACGGAGTACCACACTGTAAAATGACGGCGTAAATATTTGCTAACTACATATGGTCCGTGTGTAAGGCCATTATCTATTTTTGGTATGAAAAGCTACATGAGTATTTCTGTCTTACATTGTAGGGTTGAGTCTGCTGACTGTGAATCCTAGAATCATAAATGATTTGAGCTGGAAGGGACCTTTAAAGGTCATCTAGTCTAACCCCCCTGCAATGAGCAGGGACATCTTCAACTAGATCAGGTTGCTCAGAGCCCCGTCTTTTCTTTGTCCTAAATCACTTCTGGTAGCTTTACACAACTGCTTTCTGTGGAACGATAGTGTATGGGGATGCACATACTGATTTTCAATCCCTTTCTTTCCCATCTTGCTCCTTTATAATGTACTTCAGAACTGCCTTAGAGTCTCTGAATGCCTGAAGTAAAGCTACTAGAGTACATTCAAGATTAAGGTATGAAAAATGTGTGACTCTTCAGTTTTCATTTTAAATATGAATTAAAATCTCTGGAGGCAGTGGTGCACATGACCATCTAAATTTTGAGTTCGGCATATGTCCTGTTGTTAGATGTCTTGTAACCCTGGTGAAGTACTGTATTAAAGGAAGAGAAGAATAAGTAAAAAAGAGGATATTGTTTTAAGTTGTAACTTGCTGCAGCACAAATGCGTGTTTGGATCTATTCAGTATGTTTTGTTTTGTGTCCCGAGGGTCATTCTTACTGATGCAGAATGCTGCAAAGAAAGCATTGAGACTGTGATGGCTATTGGAAATGAAAAATAAAATGGACGTTTTCTTTTTCTTTAATTTTGAAAAACACCTTTTCATTTTAATCCTCCTGTGTGTTTGCTGTTATTTAGAGTAAAATAATTCGTTCTCTCCATTGATTTTATGTACTGATGTCAAGCTGTGCTCCTTTAAATGCTTGTTTTCTTACCCTGTGTGGAAAACTTCAAATTACGTATCCACTGTAGGAGAGCAACTATTAGTATTCAGATGTTAACACCACACAGTACCGTTCACGCTGAAGCACATTAGTGTCAAACTGTTAAATATTATTCAGAAGAGCTGTCTGACAAGTTTGACAGTCCTTACTCATCAGTGGTTTACCAGCACTGCTCTTACCTGCGTGATTAAAGAAGAAAGACCTAATGATTTTTTTTTTTTTCACTGCAAGTAAATTGAGTAGTATAATCAAGTGAGTATATGCCACTTGGTGATAATGCTATAGGTCAATTGTCAAATTCCAAAGTAGAATTAGCTGAAATAGCAAAATTTGGTAGACCTCTTCAGTGGCAAGGATTTGAGATGACAAACTGCCAGCTCCTGTCCTTATCAGGGTCTCAGAAGTCCATTCTCTTTTTGAGTGTGATAGCATGTTTTAGTTTGCTAACAAAATCCCTTTCTGACTTGACAGATGATAGGTAGTTTCTCCAACATAAACCAAATAAAAGAGTCTTCATTAAAAAAAAAAAAGATGGGTTTTCCTCTACAGAGATTAATATAGTAGAGAAACCTGAAACAGCATTTCTGTGAGATTTTGAGAGACTTTTATCTGAGATTAGTGATAACATGTAACTGTTGCAGTGAGGAGCCATGAAGGTTCTTGGAACTTGAACAAACATGAATTGTGAAGTACTACATGACATCAGGTTGAAAAAATGAAATTGAAACATTAGGGGTTTACAACCCTATTGCAGATATTAAACTTGCATGTTGTGGATTTTGAGAGTATGGCCTCCTTGCCTTCTTCTCCAGCAGTGTGCTGTCACCTTTCTTTTAGATACTCAATTAAAAAAAAAAACAACAGACAAATAATAATAAAAATGCCACCGATAAAACTCAAGCAATTAGTTTATTGTTCTCCACTTCTTTGTGCTTCTAATGGATTTTTCCAGTGCACATAGTTGCCTAATGCTTTGCTTGTTCCTTTTCTTCACTTCTAGGTTTTATTTTCTTGCCTACAGTGGCTGTGAGTCATTGATCACTAGTTTTAATGGTCACAGAGAATAGATTTTGTTTCCTTTTCTGTTTTGTTGCAGATGCTTGTGAAGTGGTAGCAGCTGGTAAAGCAACAAGGAGGAGTTGTATTTTCAACTATGAGTGTTTAACCCCTTTTTTCTCAGGTAAGTTCATTGTATTAAGTTGTGATGTTTACATCCATTTAATGTTAATTATTTTTATGTCTCTTAAATTTTGAACCTCTGGGTATATTTTTCCAAAACAATTGTACTAAATGGTTTTTACTGTTATAATAGAAGATAGAGTTTCTGGAGTTCTTTAATTTCAGAATGTATAGTTTTAAAAAATGATGTATTTAAAAACTTTCAGGCTTGAATTTGCAGAAGGACAATTCCAGGCTGTTTTGGGCCTTTCCTAGTAAACCAGATTCTGTGCCCAAGACTCATCTGTAGTCAGCGTTCTATTTAGCTTGTCTGATGGAAGAGTGACCTTTGAAACTAACTGGTGACTTGAGCTCTTGTACACCAAAGATATGATGCCTTTTTACAGCTGTACTTTCCAGTATGTCATTGCATTTTTTGCCACTTGTTGCTCTTTGCTCCTGGTTCTATTTCATGGTAAGCTCTTCCTGTTTCTTATCCAAGAAGACAGAAGCTCGCACTTTTGGGTTGTGGTTTTTTTTTTGTTTTTTTTTTCCATTTTGTGTTTTTCTCTTGCTTTCTTTATTTTGTACGATGTTTGCTTCCTGTTGTTGAAGTTATGTCCAGTGACTGGGTCTACGTTTATCTGTTTCCTGGGGTCATCCTAAAATGGGATTTGTGTGTCCATTTTTTTATTTAGACAACACTTAAATCCCTAACTTTTGTTGAAAAGGCACTCAGAACAGTATATGCACCTGTATTTTTGCTAGTAAATTTACTGTAGGGATTTTAAGCCCATCTTTTATATTCATGTCCAAAAATGCCACTGTCTAGGTGTCTACTATAGGCCTTTAGGGCTAGGTACTATAAAGAAGACAGATCTAATGCCTATAAACTACAAATAATATTTGATTCATACATCAGGTACATTAAAAAACTTGGCCAGAGGAGAGGATCCATTCAACGTTTTGCGTGCTACTTCTGCTACTGGAACTGTGAGGTCTGCTTGTAGGATGTTTGAGGAGGTTCAGACTAGCAGCTTTTAAGTGCATAGAAAGTTGTGTGTGTTTCTTGCTTAGTTGGGCATTGCTTGACAAGGAACTTGCCACTCGGAGGGCTAAAGAGAGGAAGAAGGCATTGAAGTGGGTGTTGAAGGTCCCTCTGTGGGAAAGAGTTTGCCTTGCCTCCTCCTGATGGTCTAGATTATTTTATCCAGTGGTGCTGTGGTGCAAAACCTATAGATGTGGCATGGAGAACTACAACACTGAACTCGCTCTTCCCAGAGGAGTCACCATTTTTCTGAACAGAATCTGGCAACTGCTCTTTTCCTCTTCCAGGACTACAACTCACATGTTCTTCCTTAAGGATGGCAGAAGAGTTGTTCATTGCACAGTTGCACTTAGTCTCAGCTGGGGAAGGCAGAGAAGGAGATCGACCCAAGTGTTCATGTTCTCTAACAGAGTTCTATAACAACTTTGGAAAATGTGGATAAATCACTTGTGTTAAACAATAAAGCAAGCCAGTCACTATTTGCATACAAGAATAACTAATATGCCTTAGTCCAGGCAGCAGAGTCAAGCGATTGTCATCCTGTACTCGACACTGGTGAGGCTGCACCTCGAATACTATGTTCAATTTTGGACCCCTCACTACAAGAAAGACATTGAGGTGCCTGGAGTGTGTCCAGAGAAGGATAGCGAAGCTAGTGAAGGGTCTAGAGATCAACTCCTCTCGGGAGGGGGTGAGGGAACTGGGGTTGTTTAGCCTGGAGTAAGGAAGGCTGAGGGGAGACCTTATTGCTCTCTGTAACTACCTGAAAGGAGGTTGTAGTGAGGCGGGTGTTCGTTTCTTCTCCCAAGTAATAAGCGATAGGATGAGAGGAGATAGCCTCAAGTTGCATCAGGGAAGGTTTAGATTGGATATTAGGAAAAATTTCTACAAAGAAAGGGTTATGAAGCACTGGAACAGGCTGCCCAGGGCAGTGGTGGAGTCAGCATCCCTGGAGGTATTTTAAAGACATGTAGATGTGTTGCTTAGGGACATGGTTTAGTGGTGGACTTGACAGTGTTAGGTTTATGGTTGGACTTGATTATCTTAAGGATCTTTTCCAACATAAATGATTCTATGATTCTATGTTCTGGGTCACTGAGATTCCTAAATTCCCAAGAGGTACAAGCATTCAGTTGTTCCTCACTCTTCAGTTTTTCCTGTTGATGGGCTGAGGCATGTAGCCTTTCAGTGCATGTCACAAATCCCTTTCTTTGACACCTCATTTTCGGTGTATAGAAGAGGAGGAATTTGCGTACTTACAATGTGATGAACTGAGCTTCTTCAGCTGAACATCAAGTTTTAATTCCCTGTCATAACATGCCAAAACCTAAGTGCTTGCATGAACATTAGTGTTAATAAAATGACAAGAGCTGCCTTGGAAAGAGAGACTCAGTAGTGTGCAACAAACCGTCTCTATGCAGATCACTAGAATTCATCCTCTAATCCCATTTTAGAATCATTCTCATTCACTTAGCATTATTCTGTTTCGTTGTACAGAAACCTGCTACCTGTCTGAGGATGAAATATTTTCTCACATGACCTGGTCTGAAGTTGCTATCTAGACACGTGTGTCCTACCTCTTGGAGAGATATTTTTGACACACACGTCAGACTGTTAGTTTGCCTCTTGCAATCTTTATTTTTTCCAATTATTAATACAAAAATACGTCCCTAGGCTTCAGGGGAACAAGGATATATGAACATCGTCTACTCACAAAAGGCATAGTGAGGGAAGGGAAAGGAATAAGATGAACTGTATTTGCAGTCCATTTCGGTGAGAAAATGCAGTGCAGTCTGCTGCTGGCTAAGTATAGAAAGCAGCACCACAGTTAACAAGCTTACGTGATTGCACCGTGGTGCTTCTCAGTGTTGAGATGTGTTGACTTCCCAAGGGTGACAGCAAGTCAGTGGTAGATACAGAAACCTCTGGAAATACTTCACAATGTTAGCCAGCTCCCTGGTACCGTACAGTCTTAATGAACATGCTGATCAATCTCTCAGTTTCTTTGGGATGCAGTATCAGGTAAACCAGGGATCATACTCTCTGTGATGCTTAGGAGTATATCTATGTTCATGCGTAGTTTACGTCATATCAGTAAAAATACTTTGCTGCTTTGCAGCTTGAAAAGTCTTGCATCAACCGAGATCAAGCAGCAGAATGGTGTCAAGGTTTGATACTTCGTTACAAAAGTGAAGAGTTCTGGCTTAAAATGATAAGCAAGAGAGTTTAGCGTTTCCTGCTTCTGTTGATGGAGTCAGAAATAGAAGACTAAGACTTGGTTCCTAGTCTCAGTGCAGTATGAATAATTCTTCTTTAAATCAAGTTCATTGGTTCTGTCCACTTGTATTTTCTTTTCCTCAGTCTTCCTTAAACGTGGCTTTGTAACTAGTCTCTGCTCTCTCTATATAGCATTAACTCTGGGGAAAAGGTCTCCTTTTTGTGTGTGTGTCTGTGACATCTAGAAAAGCTGAGATCTTGCTAGTAGCCTTCAGTTGCTGTTATAGGGACAATCCTGATAAACACCAGCAAGGTTAAAACAGTGTCTTTTTGAATGTATGCTGTAAATCTGTTGCTGTAATTAGTACTAATTAGCCTTTCTGACAGAGTTGTAAAGAAGCCACGTAAACTTTTTTCTCTAGTTGTGTCCCTTGATGTGTTAAGACCATGTTCATACATTTGCAGTTCTTAATTTTATTCTCCAGGACTGTCAGCCAGGAATCTTTCACCAACGCACAAAGTGCTGAAAGCTTTTCTAGAAGTAAACTAACAAACAAAGAATAAATAATTTACTGTTTTAGACAATTATGCTGCCATGAGCTCTGTGTGACCAGACACTTTGCTTGGCAGAAAGGATATATTCATTTCATGAGGAACCCATTTGGGTGTTCCCTTCAGTACCAGGAGCTTATTCACAGGAAAACAAGAATGGTTGAGTATAGCTGTACTTAATATTAAACTGTATTTTTCTTTGTTATCATATAAAAAATAGAAAATAAGACATCTGGAAACTTTCATATTAGATACAATTCCAAGTCATTAGTATAAAATGTGTAATTTAGCTTTCAAGACACTAAAACTACAGCTATTTGCTCTCTAGAATCTTACTTTAACAACATGAAGAGTCTTCTGTTGTTTTTTGATAATATGTGTTCCTTGAATCCAGAAGAATTTTAGTATCTGAAGGAGTAAAATGCAGCTTAAACTGCTGGTATAATTTCACTTGATTCTAAAATTAGGTATAGGAAATGCCCAACAAATGGAACTTGGTTTTGTTTATTGTTTATGTCTCAGCTTGCATAGAGTACTCTCTTTTTCAGATAGTAGACTGCTGAATTTCCCTGCATATGTGTAATTTTAAACTACTTGTATTCAGTGACAAATAATTATCCTTAGAATGTATTGTTTCCTGCATTTGAATTTGTGTAAAAATTCAAGTATTTGTGGTTAGTACTGTCATTCATATATGCATTCATTTTTTCTTCGTACTGTATGGAAGACTTCAACTTCCACTATAAGGAATATAGTGCAATGCTTGAGGAAACCAGGAATAATTGCAAAAAAACGTGAGTGGTTTTCGTTTGAACATATTTTAGGTCTGTCAGCAAATCATTAGAACAGTAGCTTAAATCCCTGCTCATCTTATTTTGAACAAATGTGCGGTAATTTGTTGACTCTTCTGCAGCTAATTCATTGGAGAACTTTGAGTTCTCCTCCTGCTGATATTGTGCTGATGCCTAATATGAATAAAATAAATAATAGTATCTTCTGCTTTGAATAAATAATATTGAAACTTTTTTTTTTCACCTGCAAAGCCAAACCACATTGCACTATACCTCTTTACTAAGGTTCAGATTTATTAGCATGTTATTTGTGGCAGTCCTAATTGTTCTTTAAGTGCGATGAACAAATTCCATAGTTGCAGTTTTGGAACAGTTTGTTGTAGGTATTTCTTTGCAGACAATTGTCACACTCAAGAAAATAATGTTCTATAAATATTCTAGTTGCTTGTATTTTTATCAAAATTGTGTTGAAACAACTGGTTGTTATGCTGAACCAATTTGTGGCTGTTAACATGGATTTCCTCCACATATGGCAGAAGAAGGGGTAAGTTCTTGAAGCTAGTCTAGAATGCAAAAGCCTACCTTTAGACACCGTTCACTTGTCTGGGACTGGTGGAAAGAAGTTTGCGAAGTCTGTATCAGGTGTAAGAACCCAGCTCATACTGACAGTTTTTGGGTTGTTTTTCCACTCCCGGCCCCCTTTTTGCTAATCTGAGTTTAAATGATAGCTACAATTTCTGATACTCACTACTAAAATCAGTGTAGATTTGCCTATTTATGCAAATTCAATTACAGAGCTTGTGTATAGTTTTATATTTTGGTGAGTGACATCCATGTATAATGTTTTGCATGCATGTGGCTGAAGAAATGTCAGTCTCATGTTTAATATCAATGTAATGGGTGTATCCTGATTTATATAGTGCTAATGTTAGACATATATCAACTTTATTTTTAAATGGTTTAAGTATGTAATTTTACTTTTACTTTAAGTTAATTTCTTGTTTTTGAGTGAACAGGTAAATAAAAAGAAAATAATCACTTTATTTTTAGAATACTCCGAGAAACTTTTCAACTCTAGACAGTAATAGTTTATCTCCAACATGTATAAAAATCACTGCTTCTGTAATCTTCTGTGCTTCATAGAAAGGCATGTTCTTTATTTCATTGTCAGGGAAACTTCTTGCAGCTATGGTGGTGTTCATTTAGTTTATAATAATATTACCTACTTTATACATAGTGGGAATGCCTTAGCCACTTTCTTGTGAATACCAGTTGTTTGCCAACAACAGAATGTACAAAGGAGCTCTTCAAAGACTTCTCTGATTTTATCATCTGTGGGCAGATATTTGAATGCTGCTTTTTCAGATCAGCTTATTCTTCTGAAGTAAGGAAAGTTGCCCAGTCATTGTGTATCTATTGAACTGGCTCTAGACAGGAAAATCACTGCATTGGGAATCAGTCTCATGCAGACCTTTGACAGAAACACTGTTCTTAACATAGGTGTTGACATAAAAAATTTTGTTTTGCAGTGGATTTGAATGTAGCTGTGAAATGACCGCTTTATTTATTTATTTGTTTTCGCCCAGGCTGTCATGATCCTTCAGCCTTGTGTGTGAAATCAAGTGGTACAAAAGTGAGGTAAGAAATATACTGAATATGCAGTAGGTGAGAATGTGTTAGCATTAGGTCTCTAGAAGGCAAGTGGAATACATGCTGCCAAATCAGTGCTGTTCCACAGAGCTTCTTAGGCAGCTTGGGTTCATCCAGAACATTGTTTTGCACAGGACCCCATACTGAGTGGTTTTCTGCCTCAGTATGTCTCACTTCAGGGAACATAATTCCTTCTCATAATTGCAGATTACTTATGTGTTAAGTGTTTTTAACTCTTGAGAATTGTTCCAACTCAAAAGAGTTAAGAAATTAGCAGCTTTTCAGCTTGTTCAGTGTTTCTTTTAGAGAACAGTCAAATGTTTCAGGAAAATTCTTTGCAAATTGTTACCTGAACTTTTTCTTGAGATTTGCTTAAGATATGTGTCCTAACTATGTCTTCATTGTAGCCTGCATTTTTTTTCCCCCTTGCTTTTAGTCTGGGCCTTGAGTGATCTGAAGTTCTTCTCTATGCCTGCTACAGTATTTTAAAATCTTATCATCCGTGTCACTAGCAATTTTAAAATATTTTAATATGAAAATATGTCATAGAATCATAGAATGGTTTGGGTTGGAAGGGACCTTAAAGATCATCTAGTTCCAACCTCCATGCCACGGGCAGGGACACCTTCCACTAAACCAGGTTGCTCAAAGTGCCATCCAACCTGGCCTTGAACAATTCCAGGGAGGGGGCATCCGCAGCTTCTCTGGGACACCTGTTCCCATGCCTCACAACGCTCATAGTGGAGAATTTTTTCCTTGTATCTAATCTAAACCTACCCTCTTTCAATTTAAAGCCATTACCTCTTGTCCTATCACTACATGCCCTTGTAAAAAGTCCCTCTCCAGCTTTCTTGTAGGCCCCCTTCAGGTACTTTAAGGCTGCTATGACTTCTCCCCAGAGCCTTCGCTTCTTCAGGCTGAACAGCCCCAACTCTCTCAGCCCTTTGTCATAGGAGATGTCTTCCAGCCCTTTCATCATTTTTGTGGCCCACCTCTGGACATGCTGGTCTGTGTCTTTCTTGTACTGAGGTCTCCAGAGCTGGATGCAGGACTCCAGGTGAGGTTTCACCAGAGCAGAGTAGAGGGACAGAATCACCTCCCTTGACCTGCTGGCCACACTGCTTTTTGTGCAACCCAGGACACGGCTGGCCTTCTGGGCTGTGAGTGCACACCACTGGGTCATTTTGAGTTTCTTATCCATCAGTACCCCAAAGTCCTTCTCGGTGGGCCTGCTCTCAATCCATTCTCTGCCAGCCTGTATTTGTGTTTGGGATTGCCCTGACACATGTGCAGGAACTTGCATTTGGCCTTGTTGAACTTCATGAGGTTCGCACAGGCACACCTCTCAAGCCTGTCCAGCTTCCTCTGGATGGCATCCCTTCCCTCCAGTGTGTTGACCACACGACAGAGCTTGGTGGTGTTGGCATATTTGCTGAGAGTACACTCAAGCCCACTGTCCATGTCGCTGACAAAGACATTAAACAGCACCGGTCGCAATACTGACCCCTGAGGAATGCCACTCATCACTGGTCTGCACTTGGACATCGAGCCATTGACTGCAACTCTTTGAGTGCGACCATCCAGCCAATTCCTTATCCACAGAGTGGTCCATCCATCACATCCATGTCTCTCCATATGCTGAGTAGTACTGCTTTAATGATTTTCTTTATGAACACTTGCCACAATCTTTTGATAACTGTTCTTCTGTTATGTTATTTTGCACGTGATATTGGCTATGTAGCAGTGTTGCAATATACTCAAAACACTTAGGAGCATACAGTGTTCACTGGGAGAAAAAAGTATACATTTGCAGCCAAATGTCATATTTCTATTAATAACACTGTTAGGAAAATTTGACTGCTAGTGTTTTATCGACAATTTTGAATTTACATAGAAAACTCTGAAGCCTGTGTATACTTAAGAAATTTGCAGTTTATGTGTGTGGAAGACTGAAAAAGGCTTTGCGTTGGGATAATTTCAGGCTAGGATAATCTTACAGTTTTTGCTTTGATCTCTGAATGTGAATATGAGACAGAAAAAATCTAAAAATGTGGCTTTTTTTAGATACTGTTTCAGAAGATTTGGGGTTCATTTTTCAGATGACTACTTTTGTGGTTTAAAACTGTTTGTAAGTATTTTAATGTAAAACTTCATGTCTGAAACGTCATTTTGATATTACACATTACTGGCAGAAAAAATACGTCAGTTTTGAAAGTAAAATAATTTAAAATTATGATTCATTTAGACCTTCCGATGCTTGCTTCGTGCTAGTGAGTCTCACTGGTGCCTACAGCATCCCACATCTTTTTACCATTACAATCCCCCCAAAATGCTGTGGAAGCTGTAGTGCTTGATCCATCTCATTCATATGTTTGCTACATACATCCTAAAGAAACGCTGTTTGCTAGCTGTAATTACTTGAGTTAAAGATAAATGAGTAGTATTTATTAGAACATCTAGAATAGCTGACAATGGAATGAAAGTTAATATGAAGGGCATGGGTTAAGAATTTAAAGGAGAAAACCTATTTTAATCTATTCTTGCCCAAACTAAATTGGAAGGGTCTCTCTCTATTGCATATTTTAAATTTCCTGATACCTTACTGTATTCTCACCTTTATTTTTTTCCAAAGAAGTGATACTCTCTCATTCTGATAATTTTGGTGTTGATATAGGACTTTGATAGAAATAATGAGCAAAGGAGAGAATAGTGAGTATGAATGGGTTAGTTGCCTTTGCCAAAATCTTTTAATATGGTTCTTTATGCAGATTTCTGAGATTTAAAAACTGTAGATTTTCCTTGTTATCATGTGTTGAATGTTCTATTAATGTACTATTTTTTGACTAGATGATTGTCCCTTCCAACTGGAACTATTCCTTTCGGCTTGATCTTGTGGTTTCTTGTTTTCTGCATGTTTTAAGTGTTTAAGTTCTGCATACTTTAACTACATTTTTGACTGTACTTCTGAGATGAATACGAACTCGAAAAAATCGTTTTGCATGTGTGACTGAGAAAAAAGCATTTGGCTCTTTCTGCCAGTTTGCAGAATCTGAAGATTTTGTCCTTTATTTTCTAAGAGTATATCACTGCCCATTGAAAACATACAGTCAGTATTCTGTTAAGCAAAAGCAAAACTAGATTGGTTTTTATCTGTTAAATTTTAGAAATTATTTTAAGAATGTTATAATTAAACAGTATCTTGCTATCCCTCATTTAATCTACCCCTTAGCAAGTTTGTGTGCTGGTGAGGATAGAAACTGGGAAATAAAAAACAGACACATGCATAAGGGCAAAGAGGAAATGAAAGTAATACTGGGATAGAAGGGGTGGTGAGGAAAGGTAAGAAGAGTGAAGTAGGTATATAAAGAATATACCAAGGAATCAGGTGGGAGTATGACTGTGGTGCTTTTGGCATGAAATACAGAGAAGCAGTGTTTCACTCATCCTGATTTTTGTTGTGTTGACCTCTGGGTTTATCTTGATCTCCTGCTGGAAATAGTAGTTTGAAGAGAGCATTACAGCTTCTTTACGTTAAGGACAAGGTCAATACTGGAAGTTTGGGATTTATACTTATTACCAAGGCAAATGAAAAAGGCAGTGAATACAGATGGTATTATTTCACAATATGGTGCTCTATTGTAACAAAACCTGTGACTGAGGGCAGAGCTTCCCAGTTTCCAACTCTATTGAAGTCTACTTTTAGTGTGAGGGGCAAAATTATGGTCACTTGCATTGACCGTTGGTGTTGACACTCTACCTCCAGGTCAAAAGGACCTGTGACAGAAAGAATTGAAGACGATTATGATCCTCAAATTACAATGTTTTATAATACTGTACCACATGATGCTCTTGACTCTTAGGGCATGATTACAAAATTTCGCAAAGAAAGTTATCAGAAATCTTTTCTGTTTATGTATTCGTTGGTTTGCTTCAAGAAGTGCCTTTGGAGACAGTTCTATTGTGAAACGTACACTTGACTTGAATTCAAGGGAATGGCATACCTGAATATGAAGGCTTACTTTAAACTTTTGGAAAACAGTGTTGACCTGTCTTTTTCTTCTCTACCTGTCAAAAAAAAAAAAAAGAAAAAGTAATGACAAAAAAACCCCACAAAATCTTTAGTCAACTTTCTGATTAACAGCAGTATGAAATTATTTATTGAGTACTAGTTTTCAGTGAAAATTTCAAAAAGCTTCTAATGTCAGTCATCTTCATAAATTTGTAAAATGTTGTAACCCTTGAAAAATGTGATATGAAATCAGTCTAGAATATTTTGTCTTATTTAAGAAACTGCACAATCCTGTGACCTCAAAACACCCAGTTTTAAAAAAAAAAAAGGCAACTCCCCCCCTATAATTTGCAATGCAGATTTACAGATTTCTAAAAACAAATACGCCGTGTTCAGTCAGATTAAACTTTTTGCAGTTGAGCGAGAGGTCTGAGTAAATTGGATAAGAAAATTTATTTTTACGTTATGGTCCAAATCCTCAACATGTCTGAATAAAACTAATGGAGATTTTAGCAAAAACAGGACTAAAAGGTTTTGGCATTCAAAATCAATAGTGATTATTTCTTCCTTCCTTTTTCCAGGTATGCTTACTCCTAAGTACCGTAATTTGTCATGAACATGCAGTTAACTTTACAGAAACTATCTATATGCAGAATGCTGCAATATTTAAATATCAAAGCTTTCTGGTAGTCACTGAGCATTTGTTTGTTTTTGATTAGTGATCTAATGACTTGTTTTTGTGACCTGAGAAATAAAAAAAAAAAAGGGGAGAAGGGATAGAGCTTTTTGGGTTTTTTTGTTTACTTGCTGGATATGCTGTGTCCTGGACTATTATGTGATATATATTTCAAGTATTCTTACAGGCTTTTATTTTTTAAAAGACAGTGGGTATGATGGATGGGTGATATTCTTAATTAATATCAAGAAATATAGTTAGCATTTTCTCATAGTTTCTTTTATGATGAATGAAAAAAATGGGGGCATTTGTATTCATTTCCATTTTGTTGGCATGTTACCTGGAAGAAAAGAACAATATGGAGAGAAAGGGCTTTTGCACCTTGTCAGCATGCATATATTAAGTTGTTTAATAACATAAGCATTATTGATTTGATGGCTGATATCTGCTGTCATTGATTCAATAATAATCACCTGTGTGGCTCACTGGAAGGAAAAGGTTTTTTTGTACCTTTTCCTTTCTGATAGACATGCGTAAGGAAAGGAAGAGTAGGGATGGATTATTATTTCTTAGCTACATCTGTGGTGGTGTGCTCTCACCATCTGCTGAATGCCTTGAGGTAGGGAGAGGAAGGGATTTATTCCTTTTGCTTTCTTTGCTTTTCTTAAGGTTTAAGGATTTCCTGTGCTCTGTTGATACTGCCTCTTGATACTGTCAGGAGGAACAGAAGAGAAGTAGTGATCTTGAAAGTGAGAAGTTTTGATCTTGAATACGGTCACCCTAGTTAGCAACAGATCCTGAACCCCCAAAACATTCAGCTGATTTGCTGTACCACCTTAGGTTGCACCAGGGAATGAGTGAATAATGAAACTGGCATTGATTTATATATCTCATGGTATGAGAGTCATCCTATATTGAAAATACTACAAAATTTGTATGGTGTAATTCTTCACAAGCTCCTTTTATTTGCGTGATAGTTGCTATGGAAAACTCAAAGCTTTAAACATACTTGTCACATTCATGACTGTTTGTAAGAAATAATTATGATTGTGTACATCTCTTTATAGGCTTTAAACTGTATTTTTTTAATGTATAGTGCACTTCTGAAGCTTTATCTCTTCCAATACTTACCTTCTTCTGGCGAAAGAGGTGGCATGATGTTGCGAAGTAGGATTGTTGTGTACCAAATATGACTGGTAAAAAATTCAGTAACATGTAATACCTCATGTTCAAATATTCATGAGGCACCATAATTAATCACTAAATTATCCATGTAAATTAATTGTTACCTGATTAACCGTGTATTTTGAATATTCTACCTCTGTAGCTGTATGAGTTCCAGGGGAAAATAAAGGGAAAAAGCTTTGTATGACCTTTCTTAGTGTTGCCTCTTCACCTGTCAGTTGAACACTAAAAGTCGTTCTGGAATCTAACCCACATTCTCTCAGAACACAAATAAATTCATTGTAAAAGGCAATCACTTACAAAACCCTGAAGACAGAAGGGGCAGAATAAATGAATTTTTGTTCTAACTGCCAGTTACTCAGGTAGGTAAGTTAGTGTATTCTGTGTTGTAGCCTCAGTTTCCTAATTCTTCTTTATCATAATGGTAAACGTAATTTTAATGCTTTTTCATTATTCAGTTTGGAATCATGGCTACTTAGTACTCCTTTTAAAACTATGTGTCCGCTCCTGCCTTACATGAGTTTTAACCTCTTTCTTCTACCAATAGAAGTCCCAGTATTGACTAGTGGAATTTTTGCCTTCAGAGCCAGTTTGTGCCTCAGGACCTGTCTTAGAGCACATTACCCACATAACATGAAAGAGTTCCTCACCAAGAGAAATTATCTGACATGCTGGGCCTTCTGAACCTTGAAATCCCTGCAATTGTAGATTTCTGTGTTTGTCGGTCTGTGAAAGAATTATGTGCAGTAGTGTCTGCAGAGGAGCACAGACTAGGGTAAAGGCAGAGGAACATGTAGAGATATAGCAGTTAAAAGTTATCTCATGGACGTTTTTGTAATTATTCCATTTGTCAAAAAGTGAGAGGAGTTTGAAGTACGCTACAGAGCAAGATAATTTCTGACATTATTGCCATATCACATAGGGTGACATCTAACCTACTGGGCGATAAAAGAAAACTACCTAAAATCAAAGCAACTGCATCACAGCTGTTCGTGTTTTGTTTTCATTTTTCCTTTACTTTTAAAATTATGTTACACTGATGTATTGTGTGTAATGGGCAGGGTGGGCAAAAAAAAGAGTTAATATCGAAATGGTAAATTTTGGATATGTATAAGGAAAATAATTTTTTTCATGTTCAGTGATTCAGTCTTAGATAAATACTATTTTTAGGGTATTATTAGAAATAACATGGTTCTCTTAAAAGCAGTCTTTGCTCAGAACAGATTTTAATAGTTTTTGGACAATTGTGATGGAGGATTCTGAACCCGAATATCAATGCTGTTGACTTTTAGACATCATACTGAATTAGGGGCTTTTATATATATGCGTGTGTGTATATATATATATGTATGCTCTGAGCCCAATGTAGACATTTATCTGAGAAGACATTCATGCATTTTAGTAGTGCTGCATCATGGCACAGTAATAGAAACTGCAAATCCTGCTTTCGTACTCATCTGCTAAATTCTCTTTCATACAGATTATTGCTCAGTTTATATTAAATGCTTAAATTCTGAGTGACCTAGTGGAGGCAACTCTAATGTTTTTGGATCTGTGTTTGAAAGGCTTTTTGCGCCAATTAATCTTTTTATTATTTAAAAAAAAGTGGTTGTATGAGAAATTTGATGTATGTTTTCATTGTTGTTTTATCAACAGTTTTAAAGAAGATTGCAATCCGAATCACCATCATTCCAGGCAGATGCTCTGGGTAGTGATACAGACGGTGGAAGCTACTTTATGTCTTTCGTGTGTGACTGTTCACACGCAAAACACAGGAATCAATGAGAGTTACAGGAAAAAGTCTAGTGTGTGATTTTTCTTTCTGAGCATGGATTCTGGCCTTCTCCATGGTGCCTGTGACAGGGTGGTTTAAGAGGGGTTCAACAGTAGAAATGTAGGTGCCCTGCAGATTTTACTTCTGCAAGTATATTGGTGACATTGGAGTACATCTATGAGAAACAATTCAGAATTGAACACAGTGGAGTTTCTAGTCAAGATGCAGGAAATGGTAGGCGGAATGTCAGCCTAATGCAGCAGTGGCACAGCTGTGTTACTTTTTGATTTTTATACAGTCCTAAATATATATGTACTGGTTCATTAGGAGTTACATTCGATAGCTCTGATGCTATAGTACACTCTATATATATATGTTGAGATTAATGAAAATTTTAGTGGTTATGATGCACTAGATGTAGGAATCTTAAATGTAAGTTTCATGGGAGATTAAAAGCTAAAAATATAGTGCTTTTTCTCATAATTTTTCACATACATGCAAGGAATTGTATTTTCCCATGACTAGGGTTGTGGGGCCTTGCTCCTTAATAAGGATTTTTAAGTGTAAGAAAAGGTAAATAATACAGCAGAGATGACTTTTGAACTGTAGAGCACCAGTGCAGTAAGCCCTGTGCATCTTCTGATAAGCTAAAGGATTTAAAGAGGAATTCTCACCTGTTTTACAGAACAGAGATCTAAGTCTTCTCAGTGGTTTACTTCTACCATGTTTACATTGTGGACGCACGCCAATTCTGAATGTTTGCTGAATTTTTAACTTAGGTTTATATTGTTGCGTGGAAAAACAACATGACGTATTCATACATGTCCTTTTCATGAGGAAATGCTTTGGGTGTTACAACATATTGCCAGTATGTTTAAGAAAATAGCTAAATTGCATTCAAATGTACTTTATATCTTCGTGTTACTTCATTATTCAGGATTTCTATTTTGGGGGAATCTTAGTTACTTTCAAGAAAAATTGTTTAATATTATGTTTAAAGTGTGAGAAATGCAGAATGTAGTGTGGTAATGGTTAATGTAGGTTTTCGCTGACTTTCATCTGTAAAACTTGAAAGGTAAAACCTGTATGTAAGACTGTCAATTCATAAAAGAAAACAGAAAAATATAACCCTATTGGTGGTTTCAAGCAGATTCTAATTACAGTTTCTGTCATTTTTAATGCAAAACAATGTGAGGACTGCATAATAAGTACAGAGATACATGAAGCTGAAAGCTTAATGAAGCTGAAAGATAAATGTATATTCTTTAACCTGAGCAGTCTAGTGCTAAACTTATGAGTTTAGATGTCAGAAACACAAATGTGTTCTGTGTTGTTTTCTTATGTTTAGTAAGATAAGTCAATATGACCAGCAATCAGAGAGCAATGAAAACCTCTAATGAATACAAGTGCAAATTCTCATACAGAGCAAGCTGTCAGCAGTGAAGCCATTTGTATGCAATTACTATGTCTGGTTTTCTCAAGTAAAGAATGCAGCCTGTATCTACTGCTGATAAATTTGGACAAAATATGTAACACAGAATTCTACTGTACAAACCTCCTGAACCATTAAAAACTGACAGGTGAGAGATCTTTCACAGAATGTAGATATTGTTACTTGGGAAACAATATTTCTGGTATGTGAGCAGCAGGTCTGTTGCAGTTCAGTGTTACTTGTTTCTGAGAAAACATGGGGACATAGAGTTGGGAATGGGTGAAGAAATGGCAGAACCATTGAAGATAAGTTACTGAAAGCATTTCAGATGTTAATATTTCTGTAACAGTTGTTGAGCATGTTATATTAATGTTATTATACACTATCTAGAACTACAGAGTTATTGTGGCGCAACTTGCCTTTCCTTACTTTACTAGAAGTAGTAGGTGTTATGCCCCTAAAATGTAAGAACGTTAAGTGTATGCATTGTTAAGATGCTTTTTTCCAGGAATGGATGGGTGCAAAAAGTAGTGGGCTGTAATAAATTTCACAAACACCAAGTAATACTGTGGAAAACAAAATGGCATTTATATGGAAATGGATGATTATACAGAGGAGGAAAAAACAATGTGATAACAGGCGTAAATCATAGCACTTTTCCATACCGTTCAACCATTTTAAGTTTAAATTAGTGTTCATAGATTAGTTCTTCTGTGTTCCCTTTCTTCTCTGAACCTGAAACATGAATTGTTGTAACAACGAAAGGCAACAGAAAGTTAGTATGATATAATCTTAGAAAGCTGCTATAAAATAATCTAGTAATCTCCAAAAACCCCTGCAGTTTTCGGATTCATTTTGGGCTTTGGTTTTTTTTTTTTTTCTAAACAAAGCTTGGCTCTAGGATTGCTGCATCCTACAGATAAACACAACAGCATAGATTCAAGATTTCTTAACTCCTTTTCCCACCTGAATGTAGAGCTTTTTTCCTCTAAAGTGCAGATAGCTGCCACAGTTTTTAAGATGAACTCTGTATGTGTTTCATAAAATTCTTGTAGGAAGCTCGTTGTTAGTGACATATCCACTGTTGGCGTGAAGGAGGTCTTAGCAGAATTACCAACGTTAATTACAGACATTAAATGGAAGAGATTTCCTGGGTCATAAGATCCAATACCGTGCTTTCGCAGGCAAGTATATAAAGTAATCACTTACGTAATTTTATCGAGCGTCATCTAAGAAACACTATTACTTTCTATTTGTCCCGTGTTATTCCTTGCAGAGGACTGGCCAAGACAATTCTGTGATGGCTAGAAATGTTTTTTAACCATGTTCAGCCATGAACAACGGGTTTTTTTGACAAGATTGTTTCTATTTGAATGTATGCTAGCATTCCTTTTTTTTTTTCCTGTGTTTTTTTGTGAACAGGTGGCCTTTTACTATGTGCTTGTAGTCCTGATTTGCTCACAACTACTTTTGGTAAACCCTGATTTTTCTCTCAATATCATTTTGCTAACTCAAGGAAGACAAGTTCATATAATTTTCTCTCATGCAATTAATAATGTAAATGATATTAATTTTAGCCTTTTTTTTTTTTTTTTTTTTACAA
>Ga0065711_1031721_pt1 | contig 28905 bp, 17 predicted proteins | sample Hoacrofraction12_FD_59098 | JGI IMG/M metagenome (GOLD analysis project Ga0065711, IMG submission 59098) | Hoatzin crop microbial communities from Cojedes, Venezuela - Epithelial fraction 12 v2 (version 2) | ecosystem: Host-associated > Birds > Digestive system > Esophagus > Crop | place... | reverse complement strand
GAACCTTGGGGTTTTTTTGCAAAAAAAAAAAAACAACAAAAACAAACCAACTCTCCTGATTACCTCCTGATGACTAGAATGGTAAGACGTTAGTAAATCCTGGTACTCCAAGATGATGTACACTGTCATTAGTAGACTTTTGGGAGAACAGTTCTGTCTTCAGGCTTCTTTTTTGAGTGTGTGTGGCAGAGGGGATGATGATGGGGGGACAGAATGACTTGTGGTAGTCTCTGTGGTGCCTGTATGACAGCATGAGAGTCCTTCACTGAAGAGGGAAAGAGTAACATGGAATCTCCAAAGCTTTGGTGGGACTCTGGGAGCATGAAGAGCTGCTGAAGAACTGCTTCAGATTCTAGGCATTAGAAACTCCCAGGGTCTGGGATACAAGAATATGACTGGAAATCTAGATGTAATAGCTTCCTGTTCTTAATTGTGTAGATGACAACATGGCTCATCTGCTAGGTGCTTCTGTGCCTAGAAGCCTGTACAAGAGCTCAGATGTGCAATGCCCCCTCCTGAGTACTTCGGCTCTTTTACTCCTGAGGTTATCCCTGAATATCTCTGATAGGGCTTCATGTGTGTCGTTTGGGGAAGAAGCTGTCGTATCTTTGCCCTCTGAATCAGGAGAGAGTATATTTTTTAATGGTTGCTCTTGCTTGCATCCTGTTTTGGAATCTTAAATGTATAACTTGGCTTCAAGGGAAACCCTTACCTTAAATGTTCCTGAATTTTTTCCGAAAGAGAATGGATAATGAAAAAACAGTGCAAGTGAGTAATACTAACTTACACTGTAGTTTGGGTGGGAAGTTGAGGTGGGTCTGGATGCTCAGGTCATGTCAAATTGAGGCAGACATTCTCACAATCGGAGGAGAAAATGCCTTTTATAAAAAAGAGGGAGAATTATGCTGTAGATGGAAACCTGCATGTTCCCCCTGTATTTCGGAGTGTCTCCCCTAGATTAGTGGACACTGCATTCTTGCTTTTGTAGACTTTAATTAAAATTTCCTTGAACTTTTTAAAGAGTATTTAAGTATTGTCTTTAATTCACTATCATTATTTAGCTTTGTAAAAAGCATCATTTTGGGATAAATAAGCCAGAGAAGATTACACAGTCCCCAGATGACACCAAATTTCTGCTGAAGACCCTTACTCAAATTAAATCAAATGTGTCTGCTCCAAATAAAAAGAAGGTAAAGCTTACTACTGTTCTCTTGTTTTTTTTCCAAAATGTTTAGTTAATAATTCCAAGGTTGTGGTGGATGATCAAAGGGAGTACTAAGACTTAAAAAGAACTGGTGAAAAACTGCAGAATGTGCAACTACTCTGTCTTGAAGTTCCCTTTAGTTTTTAGTTATTTAACTGTGGCTCTTCTATGATTTTTCATTCTGTAATTATATAATTATATATAATATATATATTATATATATATATAATGGCAGAATTACTAATAGAGTGCCTTTAGCTTCTAGTGGGATTCTAAACTACAAATTGCTCTGCATAAGCATCTCTTATAATATAGAATTGGAGACAAAATTTGGTGCACAGTTCCTCAGAGAACACCATACAATCTTATAAAAATGCTTTTAACACAGTAATGGCTTGGATTAGAAAGTCCAAACAATATTTATTAAAATTGGAGCATATAGGTGCAATATTTCTTAGAAACTGTTGAGATTGAAACATACTACTTGAACGGAAGCTCCGAAAGTTTCAGTCTGACTGCTTTGAATGCCCTTACCGTTAAAAGTAATATTAGAAATTTTTGAGGATGCTGGACCTTCTGTTCATCTCTGCTAGGAATTTTAAGATCTTGCTACTCAGTGGCAAAATGTTTGTCCTACAAGGTTAGAAATGGCACTTAGCTAATATGGATGGAATCTTTTTCAATCAGAGAAAGACATAAGAAAGCCATTACTTTTCTTTCAGATTAAAGAAAGCAAAGAGAAAGAGAAACTGGAGAAGAGATTATTGGAGGAGTTGTTCAAAATGTTCATGGATTCAGACTCCTTTTACTACAGCCTGACCTATGACCTAACAAATTCTGTGCAGAGGCAGAGTGCGTGTGAGAAAACTAACTTACCACTGTGGCGAAAAGTAAGTGTGGGGTTGTTTTTTTTGGGGGGTGGGGTGTGCTGTTCAGTAGTGTAGGTGGTCCAAACTTGGCTGGTCCCATTCCCTGCTGGTGTAATCTACAGCGACTGAAGGTCTTGCCCTGTAGCCACCTTCAGTGCAAGGAAATGAACAAAAGTCTCCAGCAGCATATCTTGTACTGAGCTGTTATATTCAAAAGCAGTCAACAGTAGACTTGTATGTACAGTTGTAGTAAATAACACCGGTGTCTTTACCAAAGATACTGCCAAACCTTAATTAAAATATTGCAAAAACTGCCCTTTTTGTTTTAAACAGGTTGATGACAGATTCTTTTGGAACAAACACATGATTGAAGATCTCCTCAGCGTTGATGTGAGTCTTATTTGTAACAATAACATAAATTAAGAGAACTGTTCTTTAGTTTTAGTTGAAATGTTTACTTAAGGCCTCATAGCAGTTTACTTAAAAACCTGCTTGGCAGACAGGTCAGGATCAGGGCCGTGCCTTTTGAAGCTGAGCAGCTGGCGTTACCAACTTCTTCCAGCAGACTTCTAGTTAGCCTGTGACCATTGTTAGTGAATGCACATCAACTGAATTTAGAATTTTGTTACAATAAAACAATGCAGAATAATGTGATATGTGATGTTTGTGCTGATTTCTGAAGGTAAACTTCAGATGTACTCATCTGAGAAATGGTTTTATCCCTGGTCAGAGCTGAACTTGATAAGGAGGAGGAGCCAGAAAAGAAGGAAACTCCGAATTCCAAAATTTTCTGGAGAGAAGATTTTTGTCTTCCTAAATGGAGAATACTGTTTTTCTTCCTGAACAGAGTAGCTGTTCAATGTAACAATAGTGTAGAACAAGCTATTCTGAACAGCTATTCAGAACAGATAAAGCATTTACCTGGCTAATTAGCATATAAACATAGAACGACCACTCTTTTTCTTCAGTCTGTCATCTCACTTCATTTTTAAATGAACCTCGTAGACAAAGGACTGAGTTACTAACCACTATACGCCAGTTTAGGCCAAGTCTTAGGTTCTTTTAAAGATGAGAGCAGACATCTTACATTATGCTCTGTGTCTGTTTCGTTAATAATTGTATGTACTCTAGTGGTTATAGAGTCAGAGCTGGGTAAACCTAGATGCTCTGTGAAAAGTTGTGTATAATGCAGGAGTTTAACTGGTTGTATTTTTCAGGTTCTAAGATATAAATGGATAACCTTGATTTAATAGGGAATTGGATCTCAATTCTGTTTGAGAAGTTGAGGTTTTAGGATGACAAAGTACTAATGTGCAGGGCCCTGAACCAGTTGGCTTGGGTACTAAGTTGGCCCATATAAAGCTTAAGCTAATATGTTTTGCTGAAAACAGGCTAACACCACTACACACACCACTACACTTCAAAATTTTTAACTGTCTACCTGTATAAACGTAATATGGTATATGTCCACATAGAGACTGTAAAACTACCTTAAAGCAGAAACTAGGTAACAAGGTACTTCTATTTCCTGCTGTATCTGACCTGACTATCCTTGTCTTTGACTTGAGAAGTCACTACTTTAAGCTTCTAATGTGCTTAAACATCAGATGTAACATTGTATTGAAAACATTGGGGAAACTGGAAAAGAAGCTTTCCAATATTGTAGGGTTTTCTTCTGTCCCTAGGTAGCTGGGAGTAGAGGAGGGCTTTTTGCTTTGCCTTGATTCAGCTTGCTTCATCCCCATAGAAAAATCTTTGGTTGCTTTCTCTTTCTCTTCCTGATTTAAAAGCCTTATGACTAATGGAGGAAAAACGCTGATACCTCTTACAGAAACAACAAGGATGTGGCAAAAATTTCTTAAAACCTGAAAAGCATGTGAAGCAATTGTTTATAAACATGAGAAATGGCAGAAATAATTGTAGGTAATGTAGAACAAACAGGAATGTAAATGTTTTTTGTAACCTTCAGAATGCTGAAGTGGACTTCTGGATTGTACCCATCATACAAGGATTTGTGCAAATTGAAGAGCTTGTAGTAAACTATAGTGAATCTTCTGATGATGATAAGAGCAGTCCTGAAACTCCTCCTCAGGAATCAACTTGTATAGATGACATTCATCCAACATTTCTGGTGGCACTTATTTCACGCCGGAGTCGGCACAGAGCTGGTAGGCAAACATAGTTCAAGGTATTGGGATTGTTCCTGAACACTGGAGAGGGATGTAGAAGGTGAAACTTGAGTGCTATGTTGTTCAGCAGATGATCAGCTCTTGTCAAAGTATGTGCTGCAGCCTCTTCTGCTTTTAGGAGGAAAAGAAAAGGCTATAGTGCATACAGCACTACAGAGCTGTTACTTAGTGGTTGTTAATGAGCTTCATTAATCTCTTGAGCACTGAATGCATCTTTGGAGGTCACAGTTCTGAGATAAAGGTCCATCTTTGCAGAGAACACCTTCGTCAGGACCTTGCATACAGCTCTGTCCTGATATATTTCATTAGGCCTGGGTGGGAGTTAAATATTCAAAGGTATTTGAAAAAACCTTCAAAGGGCTTTGGCAGCAGCTGAATAGGGACTTGAAAAGGCACGTGTGTGTGCATGCTTGCATCCCAAGTAATGTTAATGTAGGGCCAAAGTGTGAAATAAGAACCCTGCTTTCATCTTGCACCTTATTTTACTTATTCTAATAGTAGCAAGGTGAACAAAAATTATTCCCTGTCCTTAGGAGCACAGAAAGAAAAGTGGACACTTTACACTTCAGTAGGTCCTGTTCAACTCTAAGCCCTTTCAGTCTATCCGATTTTTTTTTTAAGGTATTCTCCGCCATGTCCAACTCGTTTCCTACACGGTTGGGTTTTAATGTGTCAAAAAATAAAAATAAAAAAAAAATGGGCTTACCATTGATATGGGACTGGCCTTTGTACGACAGCTTGCTTCAATGCATTTAATTGTGTTCCCAGGAAAATTATTTGTCAGAACAACTTGGAGTAAATACTTGAGGGTTTCAGGGTCGTTTCTAGTTTGCAGTATACCTTTTACTCAATTGTTCTACAGATACAGAAACTGAATCGCAGAGGGCAAATTTCTTCTTGATTCTGTCTTACTATTAATGACACTGTGCTCATCGAATTGCTAGTCCAGAGCATAAACTGTGTAGAACTTTCTCCCTTGACACAAAAAGATTGTTTCAGTAAACTGATGGAATGTTTTGAAGAATAACTATAATTATATAACTATATACTACATTATATAACTGTAATTCATTCTGCCTACGTAACTTTAGCCAAGAGTTCAAAGTGGTTTCATTTCTGAAGTTCTGTAGTTTAAAAATCCTAACGTCTGAAAAAAAACAGAGGAAACATTGATTCAAAAGCCTAAGATACTTCTACGTTAAAAACTGATCCTTTATTTGTCAGGCAGCTTGTTTGTGATTTTAAAAACAAACAAAACCAAACCCAAAAGCCCCCACTGCACTAAGTTATCAACATGACGAAGACCTTAAAGAAAGGTATCGCGAGATAAAGGAAGACAGCTGTTCTTAAGCTGAAGAGAGTAAGAGCCTAGTGCCTGAGAAAGTTTGGATATCCAAAGTAAGGGAACCGAAGCTTCCTGTGTGATGATTTAGTTTGGGTTTTGGTGTAAGAGCCGCTATTGGTGGCAGCCGTAAGTAAAGGGTGTATGATGCTTTAGTCTAAAAGCCCTTGCCTGATGAAAGGCTATAATACTGCTTTGACATTTAGTGACCCTATAAAGGTCTCTATGACAGGTATTTTACATTCCTTCCCCTTCCCTATTTCTAACCTCTTCTGTTCTCTCCCATAGTCCTTAGCTAGTGCTGTTGAGGTTCAGTTTGAAAGTCTGATCCAGTGCTACTTGAGGACTTGGAACAGAGTTGTTCAGAGTCTGTGGAACTGAATTTCGGTGCTATAAACCATGACCTTGAATCTTTATCCAGCCCTTTTTACTTATTCATTCCCTGCCCCTTGCTACGACCTGCCCCTTGCTACAACCTGCATCCTTTCTGAAATAGTAATGTACTCTCCTTTGAGCAAAGGATATGCAGACACTTACCTATTCTGTTTTAATGATCAGATCAGAGATGGCTAGGCAAAAAACTGTGTAGTCGGAAGAGCAGTGTCTGTTGTTAATGTACAGAATTAGTTATACAGGTTAAAATGGGGGGGAAGTCTTCTGTTTTGTGGAACATGCAAATCTTCTTGGGCTCCTTGTGAGATCTCTCATTGTGAGAAGTGGAACATCTGTCAGTAAGAGGGGCCTTTAAGTTCATGGAAAACACCGAGTGTTAAAATAACACTTTCTGCTAAACTTGACAGAACAGGAAGTAATATATCCTTTAGGGTGGACTAGATCTGTTTGACTTCATAGTGCCAGTAGACTGCCTTGGCCTGTCAACTTACTTTCTGCTACTTGTTGTGTATCAGTGAATAAACTTTATTCATATAGGCAATGTAACTTTTGGGGATTAGACTAGGATAGGAGTGACTTCTACCACTGATCATAGATTTTGGCTTGTGTTACTGTTGTCAGAAACAGTAATGGAACTTATTAATGTTTAAGACTAATACTTAAATATGAATTGACCATTCTCATTCCTCCTAGGAATGCGGTATAAGCGAAGAGGTGTTGATAAAAATGGAAATGTGGCAAACTATGTTGAGACGGAGCAACTGATTCATGTTCATAATCATACTCTTTCATTTATACAAACCAGAGGCTCTGTGCCTGTTTTCTGGAGCCAAGTTGGATACAGATATAACCCACGGCCCCGACTGGACAAGAGTAAGTATTTGACTGGAGTACCTAAAGATCAGGGTTCCCTTAGAAATAGGTTCATTGGACCGTTGCCTTACCACTAGTCTTTCAGTGGCACTTTTTAGAAGCCAGGAATAACAATAATGACTTGACTCCAGTTAACTACTACACTAATTGCAACTATGCAGAGCTCTGACTTCTTGTCCATTGTAAATTCCAACAGGTCTCGAATTTCAGTATCTAATGAAGTACCTGTTTTATGTCTAGTCTTATTTGTTCCAGTGTTTTCTGGTCTGGGAAGGGAGACAATTTGGTTTTCTCTTTTGAGAATATTCAATATGGGCTGCTCTTTCAGAGGGGGCTCTGATGCTGGAAGGTTATAGGAATGTGTTTGCCTCTGTCTTCATTAGGACCTAGTAAAATGGGCCTTCAACTTGCTGAGGAACTTGGGCAAGGCACAAAATATCGAGTTGACAAGCAGTTACTAGCATTGCAAGCTTAAGGAAGATACATCAACAGATTTGGGTTTCTTGTGGTTTTATACCAAATAGCCTGGAGATTACTGCAGAGGGGTGGAAACAGAAATTCAGATAAATTCACAGAGTGGGGAAAACCAAAATAAAACATCTCCCAGTCCCTGTCCCCCGCTGATATTTGGAAGCAGCACTTCATTAGTTCCAGTGGAGAGCTTGTGCTGTGACATCTCCTTATAGAGCTGAGCAGTACTCTTCTGTTCATCACTTTTTTCCCTTTTAAAACTTTTTTCTTTTCTAATAGGATTAGTCTCAAAAATAATTCAGGAATTGCATTTAATTTAATAGATTTTTAAAAGTAGGAATTGAGACTTCGAGCAATCAGTGGTGCCTTGAATTAACTGGATAGTGTTTTTGGTTACAAGTAGTTTTGTGCTCCAGGAGAACTGGATAACACTTTCAGTATTATCCCCTGTCCTGCATATCCCCCTCTGCGATTTGCAAACTTTTCTTGTACTTCAGCTTGCTTTATCAAAAGATGCAAAACAAATATAAGCACTGCTTTTCCGGGGGAGGTGTTTATGTGGGTGTGTGGTGCATAGGTGGAAGGATTAAACAAGCTTGTTAAAAGTTCAATTTTTGTCCAGTCTGTGCCACACAAAAAGCAAAATAACGCAAAATTTAAGAATGGCGTTTCCTGTATGCTGTAGTAGTGGAACAGTGTTGAAGTTGAGCAAATTGATGAAAGACCTTTGAAAGTGATTCCATACAATGTTTTATGTTGTGTGTCTGAGTACTTTAAGCGAAGCTATCTTGGTTTTTTAGAGTGTAGGTTTGGGCATGATTTAATACTTCAAACAGGACTTGTTGCTGAACAGGCTGTTTCTGTCTAACACTGCTCTGCTTTGTAGGTGAAAATGAAACAGTGTCCTGTTTTCGTGCACATTTTGAAGAACAGCTGAAGAATTACAAAAAGCAGGCAAGTGCTGCATGATAAAATCTTACGAAAATGTAGGGGCTGAAAGTTAATGTTTTTAGTTTTTCTTTTTGGTGATGTGGGCTGTGGCTTTTTGGAAGCTCAGTGACAATTGGAAGGGTGGTACATAAGCAGAATTTTACTAAGTTTTTCAAGTATTCTTGTAAGTAGCCTCTAAAAACCAGCAGCAACTGAGAAATGTGTAAGCACCACTTCTGTATACAAGTCTTGTGAATTCATAGCTTCTGTGTATTAAAATTCAGGTAGGCAGGTAACTGTTGGAGCTTATTTGATCTTGGGTACAACCTAGCAAAGATTGCAACTTCAGCAAGATTACCTACAAATCTTTCTTTTAACTCTTTGTCTATTTGTTATTCCATGGTGTATATCTAAAAGTTGTGTAGCAGATGACAAGTGTCAAATAATTAAACTTTTGAACAGGTTATTATTAATTTGGTGGATCAGACAGGCAGAGAGAAGATTATCGGAGATGCTTACCTTAAACAAGTTCTTCTGTACAACAATGCAAATCTGACTTACGTTTCGTTTGACTTCCATGAGCACTGGTAAGAAACTTTTTAAAAAGTCACTTTACATGTGTTTTTTTACTAGTATGAAAAGAGAGTAGAAGGGAGAGGAAAAGCCATTACTGTTTCTGCTTCTGCATTAAACACTTTTCTTTACAAAATGTATGCTTCCTATTTAAAACTGAAGCACTGTAAGAGTTCAAGTTTGGATAACAAGCGCTGCTGGCTGTTGATCTTGTGTCCCTGACCTGTTAAATATGCAGTTAGTTATTAGGCAAAGCCTAGAAGTTGTTAATGTATTTTAAGCAAGAGAGTTTCCTTCAGCATGCTGTGAATGTAAAGCTGTGGCTGACCTGCTTTTCAAACTATGTAGCATTCTGGTCTTGATTCTTTGCTTCGAAGATGGTCATGGTGATGTTTCCCTTGCTTGTTTCTATAAACATACAGTGGATTCTTTCAGAACCCTGATGCTGCTGTTCCATTATAAAATACACTGAATTTTATTTTAATCCAGTATAAATAGTTGCTGTTTTCATGACTCCACTCTGATGGTGGCATGGTCTAGTCCGGTGTTCACAGGCCCAAGCATGTGATCTGTTGCACAGGCGTGTATTTCTCATGCTTCCCTCAGGCAGACTGCATTTGTGTACAAATATGGGATCCCAAAACTCTGGTTTAATCTTCGTTTCCTGACTTAATCTTGGGATTGCATCTGGCCTGGAAAAGCATTACTGGCTGAATAAGTGTGTCATGAGTGGATATTGTCTGTGGGTGGGGGAAGGGAAAAAAACCCATCAAAATAATAATGGCCTGTAAGAGACTTCTTTTCTGTAGGACTGTTGACATCCTGAACTTACTCTTGATACTTACTCTTTTGTTTAAATGAGCTTTCACTTTTGTTTGTTTGCTTTTCTGCTGAGAAATGCTGTAGTGACCAGGACTGTTTCTTTTTGCCCTGTGAGCATGAGTGAATAGAGAATGATACTGGAAACGACCTGGCGGGGTGGAGGGAGGAGGGGATGATGTGTCCGTAAGTGCTTTTTCTGTAAAATGACTGGTAAAGCAGGTCAGGCCATCCCAATTTCAAATCTATGGTGGCTACTTTTGTTGAGACTTCAGGCATGTGTAACATTCTGTTCTCATTTTAGGCATAGCTGCACGCTTGTTTTTCCTTATAGAAGCAACATTCAAGAATGCACATTCTCAAGAATTTAAAGACCTGAATCTCTTGCTGAACGTACTTTAAAATAGTTCTGAATATTGTCTGCTGTTTAAAGTTTGTTGCAGGACAGAATGTCTGTCTCTCCCACTTAACCAGAACACATCTTTGTTAACATTACAAATAATATAAAATAATTAAATAAAGAAAAATAACTCTTGTAGTTCAAACTAACTTCTGTGAAATTCTGTATTTTAGCCGAGGAATGAAGTTTGAAAATGTGCAAACACTGACTGATGCCATTCATGATATTATTCTTGACATGAAGTGGTGCTGGTAGGTACTTAACTGTTTTTAGACTGTTATGAAATGTTTGGAGAGGAAAAAAACAAAACAGACACCAAAAAAAACCCAGTACATATCCAGAGGCCTTGATTTTGTCACAACTGGTATGCTTTATATTCCTCTCTTGATGCTCAGCCTTGTGTGTCAGTTTTTGTGTTCTGAAGTGTTGGTATTCTACATGGGTAACAGCAAAAATTCTCTGATGCTGTTTTCTGCCTGAGGCTCACTGCAATTAACACTCTTAGGGTTTCTTACGTTTTATGTGAAACACTTCGTAGCTGACCCACAAACCCTAGAACACCAACGTCACTACTGAAAACAGCAGGCGTGTTTGGCCTTTGGTTCGTACTGAGTAGAGTTCACGCATTTTGGTAGTGAGTATGACTACAGTCTTCAATCAATTACTGCATATTGTTCAATGTATTTTGTGAGATGTTGCTGTCATTATTGTTTGTTTTATGTTTTTGAAATTAAATGTATTTTCTCTTGAAAGCTTGTATTATATATGTATGAATTGAATTCAACATCTGATTACATATCAAGTTTATGGCCCTGGTAGGATGCGTGTTGGATATCTAGCCTAGGCTGAAGAGGAGGATAGGTGGGAACAAGAGGAGTTAATTCTGAGTGTGGTGTGGCTGGTGTGAGGAGTGCAACTATAAATAGTACTCCATGTGTAAAGTTTTCTACTGTTTGTAGAAGCTGATACATTGCACTGGATTTTAAGTGTCTCAGTATGCTTTTGACTCTCTTCTTCTGTTGAAAGGGTTGACCAAGCTGGTGTGATTTGTAAACAGGAAGGAATTTTTCGAGTTAACTGCATGGACTGTCTGGATCGTACCAATGTTGTGCAGGCTGCTATTGCAAGAGTGGTCATGGAACAGCAGGCATGTAAAACTAATGGTTTTTTTTCATGTACTGAGTACTTCAGAACTGAATTGTTATTCACAGGGAAAGTTGCGTGTTTGAAAAATGCTTAACTAACCTCTACTTAAAAGGATCTCTGCAACCTACCTGGAGAGCCATGAAGCTGAAAGTAATATGTACAACTAAAACTGAAATCTTTCTGAAACAGTGATGCCTAGTCTCCTCCTTCAGAGAGGAAATGATGGTCTGCTCACATCTTGGAGAGTGTTCTCTCATTTTGATTTGGTCACTTTAAGTTTTGCAGTAATATAAAGGTTAAAAAACCAAACCCCTCAAAACCCAAACCAAACCCAAAACCCAAATCTTTTTTTTCCAATTTTTTATTGGTTGCAAATTGAGGTTTGCGTGTGTTTTAGTCCAGGTTATCCCTGCAGTTGGCCTAATGTTTAGTGACTACATTGCAGTTACGTATGGTAGTGTTGACTTCAGAATGGGAAACTGTACTGCTTTACCAAGTTAGTGTATGTAAAAGGACTTGTTTATATTTTACCCAAGGTTTATCTTGGGAAAAACTTAAGTACTACTTGTTCTGAAGGGTAAGATATCTTACTTTCAGTATCAGTGTTAAACAGTAACTGTCCAAAACGCCCTAGCATTAATAATAAACACAACATATGAAGTTGTTGTAAGGTTTGATTTTTGGGGGAGGAGTAAGTTTGAAAATGGACCCACTATATTTGCTGTAGTGTCTGGAAGCAAAAGATTAAGAATGTGGTATGCTGCTGCTTGGAACTGGAAAGAGATTCCATTTCTTTATTTTCAGACCTTTGAGGTCATGAGTGCCTTTGTAATAGAAGACATTAACTTGTGTATTCATGTTAAAAGTTCTGTGATGTCTGTTCTTTTGATAGTTCTCCACAGAAAATAGATACATTTCCTGTACCCTGAGTAATCTAGAGTAACTTGTTTTCCTTCAGCTAATTTTTTTTGCAGCTAGACTCCTACATCCGTAATTAATGTATTTCTGCTGCATCCAGTGATTGGATATTTAACAATGAATTAGTGATTCATTGCTAACATTAAATTAACTTGACAAACGAGCAGCATGGGTTCCTTTTTCAGTTCATATAAAACTTAACAATTAAATGCTTGGCAAGTGTTCCCATTTTCTTTATCAAGCTCTGACATTGAGAACTGTTGAACCTTATATTAACATGTATGTCAAATTCCAGCTCAAAAAACTGGGTGTGATGCCACCAGAACAGCCTTTGCCAGTGAAATGCAATAGAATCTACCAGATAATATGGGCAAACAATGGAGATGCCATAAGCCGGCAGTATGCTGGCACAGCAGCCTTAAAGGTAAAGGGGGAAAGCGTTAATTGTTCCGGTGATGAGTAGTGTGTTATGTTACAGGTTTTGTGTCCAGTGGAGAGCTCCTGTATATATAACAAAGTTAACCAAATATGCTGCATGTTTTTGTCTTGAAGAGATCTGAGGCCTTTCGACAGAAGAGTATTTTGTATCATACTTGGGGTGAATTAGAGAGGACCTGAGTGTCCAGGTGTCCTGTGGCAGTGCTGGCTGTATTTTAATTTTATCCTGTTAGTTTCACATCTAGACACAAAGCATAGCTGAGTTAAGAGTTTAAGGTCTAGATTAAGCATTACTTCTATTTAAGCATGGTTATAGTACTTTTAAGCAGTTATAGTACTTCAAAAAACTACTCTGCAGAACTGAAGATCAGGGTGTGTAGGTAGTAGGGGGATATTAGTTAGTTATATTATTTTTCTAAAGACTCTTCTGTATTTATTGTAATGCAGTCTGTCTTCCAAGATCAGAAATCAGGCATGAGACTCCTTACTGTCACTCCTGCTGCTTTGAAAAGTTGTAGAATTTGAGCTGCTTTCTGTGTGTATAGTCACTGGTGGAACCATTTTTAGTATTTGTGGTGTTTAGCATTGGAAAAACCTTTACAGTGGAAATGCTTAACTCTTAAATATCTCTAATGAACTTTAATTAGTCTATTACATTAATCTTTTATTTAAAAAAATAAAAACCAGCCTGACCTGCTTGTCTTGATTGTGAATATTTAACTTTAAATCTGAAGCGCAGAATTCGATTTATAGATCTAAATTTTCAGGCATTCTGCTTGAAGATTTCTGTACTTGTCATTGAGGTTTGTGGATTGAACAAGTCACTGCTCTGTGCCAATGTTCAAAGTGTCTCTGAAAAAAGAATCCTGTCATGATGTGTAACTAGCAAAACTGCTTTTTATTCAAATTCTAAGCCTTCCATGGCCTAGAAACTGTCTTTTGTTTCTGAGCTTGTGAGAATACGTACTATTTGCCTTCAGCATGTTACGCTTGTTTTGTTTTGGTAGCAGAAGCAGGGAAGATGAAAACTCTTTTTCAGTAAGCTCCAGCCTTCCCCATCGTTCCAGTAGTGTTCATTTTACACTAAAGGCCAAAAAATAAGGGGCATTTTTTGAGGTATTTGAGCATCCCAGTGACTGATGTCTTGAAAGTTCTGCTTTAATGTTAGCTGGCATATACATCCAGATTGCTGTTTTCCATTAGGACTTCATATAGAATCATAAGTCTGTCAAAAGCAGAAGACTCTCTGCAGAGTCAAACAATGCCATGGGAAGTAGATGCTCTTTGAAAATCATTATTTTCAACTTTATGAAATAGTTACTTGACCATAATTTCTGAGTTGCCATCTATTCAGTTCTGAATTTCAGAATGCCAAAGCTCTTGCGCTGAGCCTGCCGCTTCAAAGTTGCGCGTGTGCATGATTCGCGTGTTCTGTGTAACAGGGTGACTTCACAAGGACTGGTGAAAGAAAGCTGGCAGGGGTAATGAAGGATGGCGTTAATTCTGCAAACAGATACTACTTGAATCGTTTCAGGGATGCTTACAGGCAAGCAGTCATAGGTAAGAATACAATTTCAACTAAGCTGAGCTATGGTATTTAGAAAAGTTTATTAAAATAGTCTTGGCTTTATCTTTCTGATTGATCTGTTTTTCTGAAGCTTAAAAGCACTTTGGGTGTATCTACTCTTCTTGTCTACGTAGTGGACATCGTATGGAATAGTCATTCTCCATTTGGAGATTAAACAATACTTAATTCAGAGGGATAACATGCAGTGTAACTCATTGTAGAACTTGCTTTTAACTTCATTGTAGCATTAGCATGTCTCTTTTAGACAAAGAGTTTGTGCAGTAAGTGTTTCTTAAAATGGCGAGTTAACTCTTGCTTTTCACTGAGGGAAAACAGTGTTACACCTGCTGAGTTTCCAGTTTCAGGCAACGTTCTATTCAGAAAGAGTAACTAACCATTTTTCCAGAGTATCTTCAAATATGAAACATTTGGAAGGAATTTATGAAGTAATCAACAGACTATTGCTGTATATCACTTCTAACTGTTGGTTTCTTGTTTGGTGTTTTGTGGGTTTTATTTAGATTTGATGCAGGGTATCCCAGTAACAGAAGACCTTTACTCCATATTTACAAAAGAGAAAGAGCATGAGGCCCTGCACAAGGAGAACCTGAGAAGCCATCAGGAGCTGATCAGCCAGCTGTTGCAGAGCTACATGAAACTGCTCTTACCAGATGATGAGAAATTCCATGGAGGATGGGCACTTATTGACTGTGATCCAAGGTTTGTTGAATAAAGTCATAATTTATCAGCTGCTACTATGACACCTCTGTTGACTGCTGCTGCTGCTAATTACTGCTGATGTTAAATGATTTTGATAGCTGATGTGTTAACAGAATGCAAGTGGACAGTTTGGTAGAATGACAAGAGTCCTTGAAGGATTGGATATTTGTAATTGTAAAAGGAAAGGTCCTCTTAAACATGTGCTTTTCCCAGAGTGCCATAAAAATGGTGCATGCTGGAGTTGCCTTTGAGGCATCACCTGGAAATGCATGCATTGGGTTAATATTGGCAAAATGTGGTAGGCACCATGAAGAGAACTTCTAACCACCCTTAGTTCTGGAAGGGGCTGTCTGAGGAGCAGTTGTTCCTTATGGCTTTATAGGGAAAGTCTAACTTGACTTCAAAGCCAGAGCTGATCAGATGAAATTCTTGTGTGATGAGTCAGTAGCAGGAAAGCCTAAATTTCTTTTCAGGAAAAGTAGTGAGCATAAACTAACATCACTGATAAGTCTCCTTATCAAGTTCAGAGTTCGCTAACTTGTAGAAGAAAAATAGTTGTTAGATCTTCTGCAGGTTAAACTTGAGCATCTGAAAATAGCAAAGCAGGATGTTATAGCTATTCAAAGCACAGACTCGTCACCTTAACTGAGTCTGATATTTTTCCATTTCTTTGTTAGCATTTTTAGCACCTTGTGGGTTTTCTGTTTATTTTTGGACTTGCTGCTGGCCTGTTTGAGCTATTTGGTAACTCAAGGTTTAAGAGGGAGAGTGTTGCTTACGTGGCTCCACTTACTGTGTGGTAAGTCTAAGGACACATCACATTTTGGCTTGTGAAGTGTCTTGCCTATCTTGATTTTTTTTCAGTGGCTGTGAGGAGGTAGCAGCATCACACAAGATAACACTCCATGATTGAAACCTCTCGTTTTAATTTGCCTTTGGTTGTTAAAGAGTGTCCCTAAAATACACAGGGAATGGGTTACAGCTGTGCAAGTAAAACCTGCTCCCCCATATTCACTCTTCTTCTTCCCCTTCCTTAGTCTCATTGATGCCACTCATAAGGACGTGGATGTTCTGCTGTTACTTTCTAATTCTGCCTACTACGTGGCCTAGTAAGTTACTGCTTTCTCTTACTATGTGTAGTTTATTTCTGGTAGCTTTGTTTTAGGTTAGTAGGAAGCACTAAATTCTGATTATTTTTTTCCTAGTTACGATGATGAAATCGACAAGGTGAATCAGTACCAAAGGTTAAGTCTTGAAGCTCTGGAAAAAATAGAAATAGGTAAGAATGTAGTCACCATATATCTTTCCTGAGTACTCTTAGCACCAGGCAGAGCACGTACCAAAGCATCCTATAAATGTAATGAAACGGTAAGCCTCAATACACTGCATATACCCTGCGTAGTCCACCGTGACTAGAAACGTCCTTTCTTGCTGATAACAAGGGCCAGAGTTGCGTCTGTGTTCTCTCGCAGTCCCGTCTTTTGCAACTGCTTGAAGGGGAAACTTTGGTCGCCGGGAGGGTTCTAAAATTTTCCTTCTGTCAAACTCTTGAAGAAACATGGATTAATCAGAACAAATTTAATTACTTCTCAGTTGGCAGTAACAATTTGATCAGCTTCTCTAACGAATCACAGGTTTGTGCATTCAATGCACTCTTTCTTTGATCCAAATAGAGCAGCTGGTTCTGAATTGTACTTTAGATCTTTCATAGCTTTTTTTGAAACTCTTCTTTCTCAGGGTCTGATAGGAAACATGCTATTACGAGATCACGTTGGTATGCTGATTAACTTATTTACTGACTAAAGAATGTAACATCTGCAGACTAAATCCAGCACTTTCAGCTGAAAGTATTAAAGATGCGACTTGACTTTTTTAGATGAAAAAGGTGTTGAAGTAAAGGGAGGAAGATTTTTGTGGCCCACCAGTGTGTGCCGTCCTCCCCCTAGTAGACTTTAATCCTCCATTACACAATGCATAGTGACTTCATCTCCTTACTGTCACTTTCACTACCTTTGCGCAATTTCTAGGAGTTCAGTGGGAAGGTCTCTCTCACTTCTGTATTGCGGAGATCCATAATACATCCCGAGGTACAGAATTCAGTTGAAACATCTAAACCAAATACCTGACAAGAACAAAAAAAGCCTCTTTAATGGTATAGATGCAGTGCATTGAAGAGTTGAAGTATTTGGTCTAAATCTTGAGACTTACATTGCTTCATCTTGGTAAAACTATTGGCTTTCTGTTTAATCCTTGCAGAAGCATACCCTAAAGCACAGGATGTAGTGGGCGTAGAATTTGCCGCTTTCTGTTTGAAAGGGTGATGTATAATAAACAATCAGGCTGGATTATAATAGACATACACAGAGAGTTTAATTGCTTTTAGTGAGTAATTGGTTGTTTAGTTATTGTGAAAGTCTTTCATTTAAAATGTCTGTCCTACTCTAAAGAAAACATGAAGCTTTTATGCTGAAAGACTGTCAACTTACATATGCTTAGGTACAGCCTTTGCAATATCTCTTTCGGTGTTTGGTTAAAGAAGATTTCTGATCTCCTGGTTTATTTCTCAGGGCCTGAGCCTACTCTCTTTGGCAAACCCAAGTTCTCTTGCATGAGGCTGCATTACAAGTACAAAGAAATGAGTGGGTATTTTCACACTCTTAGAGCTGTGGTACGCAACCCAGAAGAAGATGGAAAAGGTTTGTTCCATGTGTAAAAATTCTACATGTAAAAGTATATTCAGTTTACCAGTGTTTCTCTAGGAAATGTTTTTTTCCATTGCTCTCGCAATAACTTCTGAAGAAGGATAAATTTTAATATAATCCAGTTGTGCGGGGTGAGGAACAAACAAAAAACCTTGTATGTGGCTTCCTGTGTGAACACTAGAATGTTACTGTTTTAATACAAAGAAAAATAAGTTTTATATATGGCTTTAAAGCAACATCTCTCTCTAGGATTGAGACACTTCCATGTCTGGATCTTTACTTCTACAAAACCTGATAAAATGAACTTAAAATTAACTCCTAAAGAGCAGAAGAAATTGGTTTATTTAGTGAAATCAATGTCTAGAAAGTTCTTGCTTGTTATTTAACTAAATTAAAGAAACACTACTCAGGGGAAAAAATGTCAGTTCTTACCTGGAGCACTGAGTTTTGTCAGCAAGGATTAGAATAAATATAATTGCTTCTCTTTCTGCCACGAATGAATTGTGGCAGTGATAGGTTTACACCCAATATTTATTTAGGGCTTAAGGAGACTCTGTTCTTTAAGCTTATTTTGTAAGCTTTAAATCAGAATTGCAACTTGTAGGATGCAGCTGTTCTGTAAGGTGAAAGATAAAACCAATCAACAAACCCAAACAAACTTAATTACGTTAAAATTAGACTTATTTCATTATAGATTTTGGAATATGGGATTTTAAGGGGTTTTTGTAGGGTCTGACAGGCTGTTGCTTGGATTTCAGACACTCTTCAGTGCATTGCAGAAATGCTGAGGATCACAAAGCAAGCCATGGGACTAGATGTGCCCATTATTGAGAAAAAGCTAGAGAGGTGAGTACTTGAACCGTGTGAACCTTCCATGTCCCACTTTTGCTCTCTTCTCAGCGGCTAACGGTACATAGGTCATATATGCGATGCCTAAAAGCAATGTCTGTACCTAGTTGCTGTGCTAGCACTTAATTTGTCTGTGTGCTGCCTCTAATAATAACTGTCTGCAGGCACTCATCCAAAAGTATAAGCAAGAATATTTATTTATACATGTGTGCTTATAGACAATATAGTAAATAGCATACTGCAAATCGGATGGTTCATGATTAGTTTGGCAAGTTTAATTTTTCCTGTCTGAACTTAATGTCTGTAGTAAGATGGCAACCTGTGAGGTGTAAATCTGGCTTGGATTCCACACCAACAAATCTGGATAACGTTACAGGTCTTGTGTGAAGAAATGGCTGAAGTGAAACTTCTGAACTCCTAAGCGTTAGTCAGGATGGCACAGAAGTCTTTGTATTGCAAGCCCATTAAGAGAAGAGGGCATGTGAAAACATAGCTGACAATTGAAAGTACTTACTAGAATTTTTTAGTTAGTTTTCTCTAAGTCAATCGTCTACAATTACACAGAAGTAACCTTTATCTACCAATATTGGTGAGGTGTTAACAGTGAGGAAATCGTTTGCAAAGGACGATGGAGTAGAAATAAGAGGATGGCTAGCTGAAAGCGAGCAAGTTTTTTCAAGCTCGATCTGTTGCGTTGTCTTGGACCCTTCCAGTTCAGACAGTATGAACCACTAGAAAATGCGTTGTGTAGCACAACTGTAAATTGTCAAGCGGAAACTATTGGGGCACGTATTCCAATACCATTCTTCTGCATTTGATTGCAGGGCTGCTATTTCAGCTGCTTGTCCCAGCTGTGTAGCAAGAAAATATTGCTCCTTTGCACAGGTGCTGAAGACTGAGTATTTGCAAAATCTGGCTACTGAGTACAGCATACACAAAGTTGGGGCTACAGATACTGAGAATTCAAATCCGGTTTCATCTAAAATTAAAAATGCCTGCAGAAGCTTGCTTTTCCCACTGTTTGGCTACCGTCTGTATCAACCTTCCTTTGTTTTTGCTGTTTTGAATTTGATTAGCTTATACGGATACAGTTCTGTAAGGAAAGGATAACTTCTTCACTAAGGTGATGGCGATAGGCTGGAAGATGGTAGATACTCAGTGTTTATAAATGAGACTGCCTTGATGGTACCTTAGAGATTGTTTTCTTTTTCTTCCAGGAAGAGCAGTAAACCTCACGAAGACATCATTGGCATTCGGTCTCAGAACAGAGGGTCCCTGGCCCAAGGGAAGAATTACTTGCTGAGCAAGTTCTCGTCTCTCAATCAAAAAGTGAAACAAACCAAATCCAATGTAAACATTAGCAATCTTCGGAAGTTAGGCAGCTTTACCAAACCTGAAGTGAAAGTCAATTTTTTAAAACCAAATTTGAAAGTGAATCTTTGGAAATCAGATAGTAGCCTTGAAACTTTAGAGAATCCAGTGGCAGACACTAAAGTCCATGCTGAATCTGACACGGAAGTATCAGATAATGATTCATTCCACTCCGATGACTTCCTGACTAATTCTAAATCCGATGAGGACAACCAGCTGACTGACTCCCTAGAGAACATAGGGCAGGCGGACTATGTGCTGCCGAGCTGCGGTATCATTGCCTCGGCTCCACGGCTGGGCAGTCGGTCCCAGTCGATCAGCAGCGCTGACATGAACATCAGCATTCACGTTCCGTCTGAGGTCCATGTCCCCCAGGCTAGCCGGCCTGACTGTGAAGACACCTCCCTGCCTTCTGCTGACAATGTGGAGATGGAGTTTGCTAAACCTATTGATGTGTACTGCCAGAGGTTTGTGCACGATGCTCAAAATAAGATGTCGGATGTCTTGGAGGCTGAGGCTGCTTCTCAAGAGCCTCATCGCACCGTAAATCAAACCAGCAGTCACACATCTAAGAAGGCAGAGACCGAGGCCGAAGCTGTTGGAGACATTCCTTCCAGGCCGTCTAAGCTGGATGTACAGTCTGCTGAGCCAGACCCTCAGCTCTTGGCCGTTGGCGGGACTGACTTCACTAAATCTTGTAAAAGCCCAGGATCTGTGCCTGGCAGCCTTGAGACGGGACTCCACATGACCCCTTCTCCAGCCGACGGCGGCAGCAGCAGAGCTGTGTCTCCTTTTGCTAAAATTCGCAGTTCCATGGTCCAGGTTGCCAACATCACGCAAGCAGGATTGACTCAAGGGATTAACTTTGCTGTGGCAAAGGTCCAGAAGAGCCCTGCAGACCCAGAAGCTATAAATGAAATCAAACAAAAAGAACTGAAAGAAATGTTTACGCAATGCCAGACGCGAATAATTCAAATCTAGTTGCTGATTTAAGGAAGTGTTCTTCTAGCTGTGGCTTTTAATACAATACTTAAACAAAAAAAATAAAAATTACATCAGAACTGCGTGTGGCATGAACTGCTACTGAATGCTGGGATCAATACTACAGAGAGCTTGTTTACAGGGAGAGAGGTGCAAATGAATTTGGTTCTGACCAAGCTTCAGAATTCCCGCTGGCAGCTGAGACGGAAGAACGATGAACTGTATTTAAACAGGTAGCTTAGACACTGGGATTTAGTAAGCATGCTGTCTGTCTTCAGTGTGTTGCACAGTTATTTTTGGAGACTAATTTTGTAGCTCTTCTGACTTCTGTAGAAAGTATTTATACTAAAAAGGTGATACTACACTTCTGTGACCTTACTTACCTTGCACTGCACCAGCAAAATAACTTACCGGTAAATTACACTTTATTTATTTTTGGACTAGTATTTTTACTTGTTTCCATTGACGTTTTAGATGCAGCTTTCCATGAATTGTGCCTCTACAATGGGAATTGAGGGGTTTTGTTGAATTTAATTGTTAACCACAAATTAAGATTTCTTTTTGCTGTCGTTTTCTTTCCACACATCCTGGGACACTTTCAGTAAAGATAAAGCTTATAGAGCCAGTCTGAAATATCCACGATCCTGCAGTGCACATTTAGGTTGTAGATTTTTTTTTTTTTTTTCCCTCACTTGTTTTGAGGTGAGGGGAAATGGAGCAAATGTCCTCTGGTTGTCCTGGCCACGCTAAAGCTGTTCCTGTTTCCTTTTTTCTGAATCCCGAACACTGGCGATTTGCTCTAATTTTGTTTGTGTAAAGCAAGACAAGGCAGGTACCTGACCTTCAGGCATCGTGTTCCTCTGTGCTATGATGTTTTGTTTTTTTTTTTAAACTATAATCTAACTGTCCAGATGCAGACGTAGAAATAACTCCTAAAACAGAAGGCAAGTGTACTGTTTCATAAAATTGGTGTTGCATTAGAGCATAGTTGTCAGCATCTAATCAAAACCAAATTCATTACCAACTCAAGCTCTGCATACTTGCAGGATAAGGCTAAGCATCCACTCATGCTGCGAATGGGATTAAAAAAAACCCTTATCTATGTGTGTCAAAAGATTAAATCCATCTAAGTTACTCTTTCCCAGAAATGCCTTGCCATGCCGCTGTGGTGTAGGACGTCACCCAAAAGCGACTGTAAAGCAGGACCTTACTCTGCCGTGGTTCCTAACTCCAGCCACCCTCACAGACTCAGTGCCTCTCTGTTCCAGTCCGTGTACTGTAGGTAGGCTGCACGTGGTGTTCCGAGAAATAGTGTCATAGGGGTAGGGTCGTGCTGTGTCTTAGGCCTTCCAGTGTGTCTGAAATGGTTAGCGTGGAACCCCCGTGGTCTGAAACTTCTATAAACAAATCTCGTTTATTTATTTGTTTTGTTAGTGATGTGGGTTTGGGTTTTTTGAGTGTCTATACTTGTGGTTATATTTAAAATTGAACTACTACTGTATTTTAATGTGAGCAATATATATATGAAATATTTTAATAAAAAAAGTGGAATCAAAAGATGTTTTTTTTAGCGCATGATGTTAAGGGATATGATACGCCAGGGCTGGGGGGTTTTAAGTCTCAAAGATGAGTGAGTTGTGTTGACTTCCTCTGGCTGAAAAGTCACAGAATCACAGGCTGGTTGAGGGTGGAGGGGACTGCTGGAGGTCATCTGCTCCAGCCCCCCTGCTCAGGCCGGGCCCCCTGGAGCTGGCTGCCCAGGACTGTGTCCAGATGTCTTTGGAGTATCTCCAAGGACAGAGAGACTCAGCACCCCTCTGGGCAGCCTCTGCCAGTGCTCAGCCACCCTTATGGGGTCAGAGGGAGCCTCCTGCGCTCCCGTTTGTGCCTGTGGCCTCTTGTCCCGGCCCTGGGCACCCCTGGGAGGAGCGGGGCTCTGTCCCTGCAGCCTCCCTCCAGGCAGTCACAGACCTCCACCAGGTCTCCTGCCAGTCCAAGGGCACACACACACGACCGAAGTCCTCTGTCCTTTGCTTCTAGCAGTGCACTGCTACAGCCCTCAGGGGAAGGGGAAAAAAGGTCATAGGCACATTTATGAGGACACTCCTTAAAAATTGCCTAAGCCTTGTAAAGGGTCTGGAGGAGGCAGAGGGAATTCCAAATACTTTGCTGTTATTTTAGTAGGAGAAACTGATCTGTACAAATACTTCCATAGTGACTCCTACTGTCTGAGAGAGTCCTGGATGGCAAGGGTACCGACAGCTATAAAGTCACTCATATTTAAAAAAAAAAAATGTGGCTTAGTCAACAGTCTGGGGCATGTCTTCCTGGAAACCAGTTCCTGATCTGCTCTGCTGGTTCATCATTTTCTGCTTATGAACTGTCCAGTACTTACAAAATAGTGGAGATGGTCTCAAATAATCCATGGCAGTATGCAGCACCGAGAGAAAATCTTACAAATCGGCTATGCTTTCCAGCCAGGCTGCCTTCTGAGGAGAGACTTCGTTTTCTTCTGTTTGTTCCCTTGCTTAGCTTTGTGTTAACATAGCACAAGTCAGATGAAACCACGGCTATTCACTTCAGCATTCAAAAAAAGAAATAAGCTGTGATTTGAAAAGGCATCAAACCTAGCTCAAGTTTAAGATAAACAATTGTGTATCGTAATAAATGCTCAAATTATTATTAGTGTGCAGCAATGAAAAGGATGGTTTCAGATTGTTTTTCGCTGCACAACCAATGTCATGTTTAGAATAGGAAAGACACAGGGGAAACGGGGGGGGTGTGTGTGTGTTTCCTGTTCAGACAATCTCCATTACAAGAAAGCACCAATTAAGGGTGGTATCGGTTAAATGTAAATTTCTTGCTCAGAAAAGGATTAATTGAACCAAAATCTGGCATTACCTCCATCACTGCCTCTTGTAAGCTGGCTCCACAAGGACAGCCCTACTTACTACTCCCCAGTCTTTCTGGAGTATTTGGACTCCATACTGGTTTCACTGCTTAAACCACCCTTGTTAAACCAGTTCAGCAAGCCATGCTAGGGGCAGCGTGTCCTCTGAACACCAGCTCGAAGCATACAGCGTAAGGTACGGAGAGACCATTCTTCATGCTTAACTGATATTATTCAAACTAAACACACTGCATTACTGGTAACGTAGATAGTAAGATACATTCTGTGGGAGTACATGAGTACCACCAATTCTCCAGTCAAGGCTTTTTTTTTTTTTTCTTTCTCTCAAAAAGTTGTGCCAGAATAAAGCTCATTAGAGAGGTCTTCTTGAAGTACAAGAAAGATGTATTTCACACTGGAACCTTGTCATGGATAAGATCAAATCACTTCTCTATATCACACAGTAGTCACTATTATGGTGCTGCTACGAGTGCAACGTGCTGCAGTACAGTTCTAGATCCTAAGGCAATGTTTCTTTCAGCTGAAACCCCTGATCCTCAGAATTCAGCCATTCCAGAATTGTATCACAAACTTCTTCCAGAACAGAGCCTGCCACTGCTGTGTGTGAAGGGCTCTGGGTTGAATTTTATTATTAAAGGAAATAAGTTTACACAATGTCAGTAGTAAAGTTTAATATCAAACAATTTGCTCATGTTACCAATTTTTCAATTACAAAACAGGCTTCAAAAAAATCTCATAAAATATGTTTAACTGGCTGAACAGAGTTAAGTGTGTTCAGAGCGCAAGGGTAAATATCCATAACTTTTTGGTATAAATTATCTACAAAACCTGGTATAAACAATATTCCAATCTTAGTATGGGTGCCACCTAGGATTAGACAAATCTTCATAGCGCCATCCACAGTGTTAAAGTTCATTCCCATTAACGCATTTTTGCTGCTGAAGTCGGACTTTCCGTAATGCCTCCAGCTGCTTCGCCCGCAGCCACCTCTCTCTTGACAGCGTTGTCTGCCCCGCGCTGAGAGACAGGAACCTGGAGGGGCAGAAACAGCAATTCGGTAAGAGCTGGTTCACCTGTCAGGGTTGACAACCTAACCCAGTACAAACCCAGTTTTCCTCCAGTATCCTGTGAAGGAGCAAGCGGGGAGGAAAGACTTGGCCTGACTACGGATCTGTGAGGAGAGGCCCAAAGGAAGAGGCGATTCCTTCTTTCCGCAGTCAGCCTGCGGACTACGAGCGCTGCCTCCGGTTACCGCCTGCCAGGAAGCCTCGCGGGAGCGCTGCCCACCTTGCTACGAGCAGAGTTCTGTGCAGATCATCAGCTGTTATGCTCTCGGGGTCGTTCTTCCGCATTTCAACAAAGTCTTCTTCTACTGCCTGTGAAGGGTACAGCACATCATTAAGCGGCAAAAAAGAATCCTCGCTACGCGAAAAACTTTTAAGGAGCTAAACACCATAACGACCCTTCGATTACAGGAGCAGCATTTCAACTCCTTACTGCCAGGAAGCGAGCCGGAGCGAAAATAGGTGAGGTCTCATCTTTGAGAAGTTTTCGAAAGCAGGGAACTGAAATACTCAAAGAGTAGAAGTCCTCGAAGGCACATTCAGGACAAGAAAATGCTTCTGTCTGGTTTTTAGAAAACTTCAAGGAGAATCGCTGGCAGAGAAAGCAACGGGAAAGCACAGTAACATGCTGTTCAGGTGCTTCCTATCTGACTGCACAGTTGAAACATACTAGTGAAGTCTTCCATACCTTGGTCACTTCATCAGATATGCTGTAGTCCAGCAGCCTCAATAAACTTAGGTAAATTCGGAATTTGTTCAACACAGAAGGGAGCACTGCCGTTAGGAGGCTGTTCATGTACTCTTCCATGTTGGGTGGAATTATCTGTGGTTGTAAGTGGACTTGGCAATCTGACTGAAAAATAAAATTACATATTATCTCTTTCCATATCCTATTTTTTTCCAATCCAAGGCTAAAGCAACAGAAGTCACTATTTCCCAGAATTAAGGTAGGACAATTCACTCTTTAAACATATAATGGTTCCCTTTTTGAAAAGCAGCGTGAAGGCCTTACTCCAGCGGGAACCGGTTCCACTTAGGGGTGAGAGAGCAAACGCTCAGTTCCCAAAGCTGGAGTGCGACAGATCAGGTATGGGTAAGCTTACGCTACTCCATTTTTCTAGGGTCAATGCCAGATCGGTTGCTCTTCGTTCACGTGCCCGTCACCTCAGCAACTACTGTAGTAGAACAAGGCTTGGCGAGTAGCGGCGTAGCTGCAGGCTTTGCCCATTACTGGGATCTCTGCTAATAACTCCAGTCACTGCCTGGCCATCGCTGGACTGCCCAGCCAAGGAGGAGGGAAGGTCGATCCCTTGGTTCTCCTCCGACCAGGTCTTTGGCCCGGCTGCAGCTGTGAGCGAGAAGGCAGGAACTAATGCTGGTGTCAGACCCAGCCCTGGTCACAAGGCAGTTCTCCTGTCTCCGCTTGTCCCTGGAACGGGATGCGCTAAGGAAGCAGCTACCAGCTGTAGTTATTCCCCAAATTCAGGAAGACCTTGGCATACCGGTAGGAGTGATCGGCCCTCTGAAGTGATAAGAACGTTAATATTGCATGGGAATTCCATCTGGTGGTAATTGAAGTCATAATCCACCTTCTGCCAAGTGATCAGATTTCCCAGTGCTGTCACATTATGTACACCTGGAAAAGCAAGAACAAATTCTCTCACCACTGGACTTAAACAGATGTCAGACCTGATTTTTTTTCTTTCCACTCTGTTTTTAATGAGCAGCTTCTAGAAAAATTCTCGCGAGCATCCTGTTTCTTCCTGTGTCTGTGGTGTCTCCCAGATAGAGACAACCATTTCTTAAGACCAAAATTAAGAATTCTTGAAGGCTGTCAAGCCTAAATTTTATCTGGCCTAATATCTGTGTTCACAGCTAATGTTTTCAGGGGTGCTACAAAGCCAGCTAACTATTTACAGAGAAAAAAAAAAAAAAATCTCAAAAGAGGACAAACCACTACCAATTATCTGACAGAAAGTGTAATTTAACAGGAGGGGGAAGGTCTTGCTGGATCCAGACCATGTCAGATAGACCAGCAAGACCAGAACAGCTGAAAACCATACCCATTATCTTTTTGCCAAATTTTTATAGAAGTCACTTGCCTTACCTGGAACTAAGTTATTTAAAATCTAGGAAGTTCAGATTGACAAATTAACTGGTTAACTCTTGGAATTCTCCCTTTGTAACACTGACACGTACCTGACAATGTGAATTTCTCTTCAGCAGCGTTACTGCATCATGACACATCTACTGTTATGGTTTGGCCTTTAATGAATTAGTATTAATTTACTGCACAGTAAATAAAGGCAAAGTTAGTAAAGAAAGGTAAACAGAATATTGATGTTTACTTCTGGGACATTTTCCCTTTTGAAATCTCTAAGCTGTAACTTCCAAGAGTTCCAAACCAACTGAAGATACTTATTCTTCTCTAGGATTAAATTTTGTTCCCAACATTGTTACAAGAAATTTGTAATTCTTACTTCTTTACTCTAAATTCAGTAGAGAACAACGTCACACTAGCAGAAATGAACTAAAATTAACAAGCTTTTTTTATCTGAAATTTTTAATACTTAAAATATTACTATTTATTAAATGCTGAGGGTTTTTTTAAGGACAAACATTTTAGAACACCTATAAACCAGCACAGCAAATGGGAGTTTTTTTCATGTTTTGACTTTTTTTTCTGAAACAGAATGCAAAAATTTCCACTAGCTTCACTATTTTCTTTAGTGAAATGTTGTAACTTCCCTAAAGCAGAGTAACAAAAAAACCCCTGAAGACTCAAAACTAAGTGAATGATTTAAATGAAAAACTTTTAATAGCAGTAAAAAAACCAAAAGTTTCTAAACAGAATCAACCTGAAGCCTGAACGTCACGAGTTCTACCAGACTAAGTGCGTGCATGGGACAGAGGTCTGACACTCCTTGGGAAGGCCCAGCAGGCTCACAGCATCACACAGCATAACAGGCTTGTCAAGACAGCATTTTGACTTTAAAATAAAGTCACTTCCAGTGATATCCTGTTCCTCTTTCCTTGAAATCACCACAGATACCCATACTGTGCATTCTCCAGTTATGGAATTTGTAATTTGCAACTCACCTCTTTTATGTAGGTTATAATTAAATTAATTGTCTAAAGCTCTGTAGAAAGCACACTACACAGCGCTACATCAGCTTACAAGACAGAATCATCATTCTGCTGCACATAGTAACAGCTACTTTTTTCATCTCTAGTTTTCAGTTGGGTTTTCAGGTATGGTTTCCATATATACAGTAAAAATACAAAGCATAAGGGAGCAGCATATGCCTCCCCCCACTTCTTCACTCATTGTCACGGGAAACTGAAAGGCCAGTCTAATGAATCGGAGGAGTTTTGGTCTTAAGACCTTTTCCACCAAGTGTCAGACATTCTCCAGAGTTCTCCACAATGCCAACAAAGCCATATTAAACAAGGAACAACCTTGTTTCATTATTGGTCATTTGTGGTCTGGGTTAGAGATTATAGAATCATAGAATGCTTTGGGTTGGAAGGGACCTTAAAGATCATGTGGTTCCAACTACCCTACCATGGGCAGGGACATCTTCCACCAGACCAGGGTGCTCAGAGCCCCATCCAACCTGGCCTTGAGCACTGCCAGGGAGGGGGCAGCCACAGCTTCTCTGGGCAACCTGGGCCAGTGTTTCACCACCCTCTTGGTGAAGAATTTCTTCCTAATATCTAATCTGAATCTGCCCTCTTTTAGTTTAGAGCCGTTCCCCCCTGTCCTATCACTACACACCCTTGTGAAAAGTCCCTCTCCATCCTTCCTGTGGGCCCCTTCAGGTACTGGAAGGCTGCTCTAAGGTCACCCCGGAGCCTTCTCTTCTCCAGCCTGAACAGCCCCAACTCCCTCAGCCTGTCCTCATAACAGAGGTGCTCCAGCCCTCTGATCATCTTCGTGGCCCTCCTGTGGACCCGCTCCAACACATCCATGTCCTTCTTATGTTGGGGGCTCCAGAGCTGGACGCAGGGCTCCAGGTCAATATAAGCATTTCTGAGTAAAATACCAGCAACTTCCAGAAAGTAAAATAGGGACCCCACCCCCCCCAAGAGCTCAAGCTGTAAGCTGTCCGAGAAGGCTGCAGACTAGGAGGAAGCTAGCTCAAGCAATGGAATAGGATATGGAAACCACAGTT
>Ga0065711_1004919_pt1 | contig 28906 bp, 25 predicted proteins | sample Hoacrofraction12_FD_59098 | JGI IMG/M metagenome (GOLD analysis project Ga0065711, IMG submission 59098) | Hoatzin crop microbial communities from Cojedes, Venezuela - Epithelial fraction 12 v2 (version 2) | ecosystem: Host-associated > Birds > Digestive system > Esophagus > Crop | place... | reverse complement strand
CCGCTGCCGGGCGGTTCCCGCGGCTGGGATGGAGTGAGGTGAGGCGGTAAGGAGCGGGGCGGCGGCGGGGTCGGGCCCGGGCCGGGCCCTAACGGCTGTCTCTTCCCCCTCAGGACGACGCGGGAGCAGCGGGGCCTCGCCCTTCTCCTCAGGCGGGCCGGGGCTATGCGAGGGCCGCGCTACCGCCTGCCCTAGGCCCGGGCCGCGGCGGCGGGCCCGGCGGGGGAGCGGCGAGCGGCTGCGGGGCCCGATGCGGGAGTACAAGGTGGTGGTGCTGGGCAGCGGGGGGGTGGGGAAGTCCGCCCTGACGGTGCAGTTCGTCACCGGGACCTTCATCGAGAAGTACGACCCCACCATCGAGGACTTCTACCGCAAGGAGATCGAGGTGGACTCGTCCCCCTCGGTGCTAGAGATCCTCGACACGGCGGGCACCGAGCAGTTCGCCTCCATGCGCGACCTCTACATCAAAAACGGGCAGGGCTTCATCCTCGTCTACAGCCTGGTCAACCAGCAGTCCTTCCAGGTGAGCGGGCCCGGGGCGGGGGGAGGTGGCCGGCCCGGCCCCGGGGAAGGCGCTGGGCCCGGGAGGAGGTTTTAGGGTAGCCACGTGTGCCCGCAAGCCCTGTACCTCCCAAGGGGCCAGAAGTGAGAATGCCCCTCTCGGCAGTGCCTTTAGCAGCCGCTGCTTCCTGATGGAAAACTGCTTGCTTTGCAGGTACTTATCAGGGTGCCACCATTGTTAAATCCCACGCAGTGTTGGAGAACAATGACCCGCTCCCACTTCCCCAGCAGAAATCTTTCGGCAATCCCCTTTTATGAAGCAATCACTCGATATTAAAATCGAGACTTCCTCTTAAAAGGCATGTTTGTCAGCTGGTCTTGCAGAGAGTCTTACTTGTTCTGCAGTTGTGACTTCTGAAGTAGACACCCCCCCCCCAAAATGTATTCCTGTCCGGCACAGGCTCAGTGCTTTCACAGCGTAGGTGGTGTGCTGGAGAGGAGAAGCGAGCCGTATGCGATAATTTGTGGGTCTGGATTTCGTTTCTATTTATAAAACTCTCCAAAAAATGGAAATATCTCAGCCAGTAACTGGTCTAAGCTGCCTCTAGAAATGAAGCTTTATTTGTGGGGAAGAAGTGGATTTAGTGGCGCTGCATGCAGTGCAGGGGTTTGCAGCTTCTGCGTTGGCTTCATTTGCCAAGTTGGGCGTATTCCAGCTGCTTGGCAAAAGTCCGCCCACCCCCACTGAAGCAGTATGTTTGCTTCTGCTGAAGGCTAAACTTTATCTTAGCAGAGGCCTCGAAATAGCCTGGGTACAAGCTGAAGACATACTTTCTTTAGAAAACAACAGCAATGACATTGGGATGCTTCTCCTTTCATTTTTGCTGATTTTGGGGACCAGTGAGTCCCCATTATTCGAGGAAAGGGCATGCTGTTAATAATCCATCCAGTTAATAGTTAATTATTCTTGTCTGTCTGTAGCGTATTTACTCCGAAGCCTGTAGGTCTATACCACTCTCTACAGTTTTTACACAGTGGTAACTTCAAACACTTAATTGCTTTGTTTCAGAACTATGCAAGAGTTTGTAGAACTTAGTAGGACTGACAGTAACTTAGAACACTCAGGGGGCAGAGGAGGCCGACTCAGGCTTTCAAGTATAAGCTCCCAATCTTAGCTCAGAGTTGAATAAATACATTTCTAGGTAATAAAATCTCTTTACAGCATCGAATTTGGTTATTTACATGTGATTAAATGTGTTCACAATAATTTATTCTAAACATTCCAGAAGTGAGAAGACTTCATTTAAATTACTAGCTTTCTCAAGCTGTAAACTAAACACAGGCTTCCTAAATGATTGTGTAATGGCATGCTACTGCTGATGTTACAGGTCATTAGACTTGAGACAATTTTTTCAGAAAACTGAAATCAACTTTCAAAACAGCTATAGTGTATCTTCCTCTGGCTGAACCAAAAGTCGCTCTTAGAGCAGTCACTTTCTGTTTGTATATATGCATACATTTTATGAAATCTGTATGCATTTATATAAAAGAAAAAATAACTTTTATTAAAGATGGGTAGCAAACTTCCTTCGAGTTCTAGATCCACATGAGTTTAAGAAGGCTCCTGATGTATTTTGAATGTTCGGTTGCCTGTGAGCGTTATTAAAGTGTGCTTCTGTAGTGGTTATATAGCAGTTTCGCATGACTACTTGCACGTACTAACCAGCTGGATTGTTTGATCAGGACATCAAGCCGATGAGGGACCAGATTGTCCGGGTGAAGAGATACGAGAAAGTTCCTCTGATCCTAGTGGGGAATAAAGTGGATCTGGAGTCGGAGAGGGAGGTGTTATCTGCAGAAGGCAGAGCCCTGGCTCAGGAGTGGGGCTGTCCCTTCATGGAGACGTCGGCCAAGAGCAAAACGATGGTGGATGAACTGTTTGCTGAGATCGTCAGGCAAATGAACTATGCCTCCCTGCCTGAAAAGCAAGATCAGTGTTGTACAACTTGCATCGTCCAGTGAGAGAAATTAAGAAAAACCTCAATCATGGCCATACAGAGCAGGTTGGTGGAACAGTCATAACTAATTGAGGTGCATAAGGATGCTGTTTAAGTAAGGAGATAAAGTGTGACGGGCAGTCTGAAACTAAGTAGTCTAGCCTGGAGGTAGCCTTCCTCCGAAGGAGATGGAAGCTTGGGGGGCCTTTGGTTGCACATGATTACTTGAGTCAAATGGACTTCTTGTGTTACTTCAGTAGGGTTAGTCAGGGAACACTGTGTTTACTTGCAGTAATTTTACAATGAGACAAATTACATGATCTCATCTGCACCTATTTTGACTGTCAGTGCTATACTTTCATTATCCTTAGTAATGTTTTGTGAACTTGCTGTGGGTTTCGTTATTGGTTATAGTTGGTATATGAATTATTTTCAAGTAATGGGAATTACCTTGGAGTTCAGTGGGATTATTGTGACTAAGTTTCTAAGTTTCCCAATAGTTTTGCTGAGAAGACGTTGAGCTTGTTTTCAAAAAAAAAAAAAAGTGTGATACAGAAACTGAATGTACTTAGAACATACATTCTGCCTTATCAGTGGAATAAGCGTAAGAGAACCACCCTGAGTTGTGAGGAGCGGCTTGAAGCCCACATGTACTAGACAAGGACATGTGCAAAGTGCTCTTCATCTGAAATCTCCAGAGCAGAGAACATGCTATAAAATGGCTTCCCAATGCATGACACTTTCCTTTCCCGGTGACTCATAAGAGGAGTGGCAAGAGTGCAGTGTTCAGAGGGGCCTCTAGAAAGCTTCCCACGTCTTGGGTATTGCTTGGTTTTTTGTTTTTTTTTCCTGCAAGGATAGCTGCTCTTGGCCCTTCAGACACTTGGTGGTCTTTTTCAGTACCTTTTTCACCTGATTGTGTAGGTGGATCGGCTTCTCCCCTGCACGCAGCAGCGCTGTCATTCCTGTGCAAGGTGGTTTTGTGCTCTCCCTGCTCTCATTTTTTTCTTGTAGCCCTTGCAGGTCTAGTTTCACCATCAGCTTGAATCCATGTTGCCAAATGCCCTTCTACATCATTGGTATGCTCTGCGTGCATCTAGCTGGTCCATCAGACCTGCAGTTGTCTGTTGGGCCTGTCTTGGCGAACAGCTCGATGTGGTCTCTGAGGGCAAGCGCAGGCCTGAGGGAGGACAGGAAAATTCAGGGGAGAGAACTGCCCCTCTTGGCAGCCGTGCTGATTGAGGCTTGGGCTCTCACTGCCCTGTTAGTAACTCTTGCTTGAGTCAAGGGAGCTTATTGTGTCTGAGTGGCAAGAAGAAAAATGGGTTATTACTGGAAGCTTTGGACTATGTATCCTCTTTAATCTTGAGTGCAAGGTCAGAGAGTGAAGTCTCGAAGCTTGTCTTTGAGATTGTAAAATTTCAGATACTCATGACCCTAGCACTGTCATACTACAGATAATACTCTATGTTTTTATCTCCAGTTCTGTGAAATAAGCAAAGGCTGCTGTCACCATGTAAGAGGTGTGTTTAAGTTCAAGTTTTGATTGCTGAAAGGCAAGCAAACTGCTTGTATTGAAGCAGAGAGAAATACAAACGAAGTCTTTCCTTGTATGCTAATTCCTAACAAATGCAGAGCCTTATTAGGGTTATAGGAAGGAGCAAATCAAAGGAATTACCGCTTTTTTTAACAGTGTGCTGCAAGGTTAATATTTTGAATCGCATATAGTAATGCAGTGTTTCAGCCATTTCTAAGGCAGCTTCACAAACAAGAGTACGTGGACTTGAAGTATCATGCCAAAGGTTATGGCAGTGTCCTCGGTTACTAGTGGTTCATCTTGTGCAGGTTTCTGTATTCAACTCTGACAAAATCAGGCCCTTTGTCCATGAAATTTATACTTCCACAATTGGTTACTTTTAAGGGAGGCTTCCTTGTAACTTGGATTTAGCATTAAACATCAAGTTTAATCTTAAAGGTGAAATTGAGGTGGGGGGCAGGGCCGTATCTTATTCTTTGAATCAGAACATATGCCTGGATTTGATGAGTTTCCTCAGCATGCTCTTGTTTCAGAAGAAATATCTGCATTCTTATGTCTTTGTGATCTCACGAGTTAGAGGCTCCTAAGCTTTTGTAATACAGATTTCCTCTCCTTTGTTCTGCACGGCTCTTAGTGTCACATCAAGCCTCTAGCAGCAAAATACTTCCTTGCTTCTAGGAGATGCGCAGTGTAGTCTCCTGTGCCAAACAAGTAAGTCTTTCCTTCCTGAGCAGCTTCCTGTTCAGTCCAGAGCTCACCAAGTCTGGAACCTCTTTGCTTGTCACTTGTCTTGGCTCCCACTCTGTCCTTGTTCTTTGGGTAGGTGTGGGATTTCATTAACTTTATGATAAGCCTTTGCTGCCTGATAATTTCTGTCTGATGTGCTCTGGTGTAGGAGAGCTGCTGATGGTGTCTTGTGAGAGCTGTAATCAGCTTTCTATTTCTTCTGCTTATCTGTGATCCAGGAAACAATTGCTGCTTCTCAAGCATCTGCTTTAGCAGTGACCCCTCCTAGGTAAAGTGAAACTGAGGAAGTGGAACCGGCCGTGTGAAAACCTGTGTGTAGGAAGTGGGCTTGAGCTGTAGCTCTGTCCTGGCGTAATCTTCATCATCTCTGAGTTGTGTGACCTGTCCATGTCCAGGAGGAGTCTTAGGTCTGGATCAGTTAGCGCAGACTGAAGTACGTGGAAACGCTTTGTGTCTCTACAGTTCTGATGGAGACAGGAATGGGAGGGGCGGGGGGTGGAGTATGTGCTGGACCTGGTTTTATCTAAGACTGTTTCAGTGTCGGTTTTAAGTAGCAGGTACCACTTGCCTCTCTTTGGTACTGATACCTCAACCTATCTGTCAAGTATGATGGGGAGGGGGTTTTTTTCACAAAGTTTTTGAGTGGCGCGTGTTTAAGCTACAATTCCAGTCAGCTACCTTGAGTGAGATGGAGGATGGAACAGAGCTATGTAATCGGGATAACCCATAGTTCCTTTTAAAATATGCCTTGTGCTTGTATCCTGTTTTCCCCCTCCTCCCCTTTCCTGCTTCTGCAGCAGTCTTCTGTCATTTCATTAGTGCATTCAGAGATGTGAGATTTCCAGTAGCGCTCTCTGTTCCTTGCTTTAGTATTTCTCTTGAATTTTCAGTATGACAGTGTTTTGTATTTTAAATCTTCTTTAAAATATGGCACCTGTTACAGTGCTGGTGCGTTAAAGGTTTTTGGTAGAGGTACTAATCGGATTGGAAACACCTTAATATGACATAATATAATCACACCAGTGAAAGACTGGTGCTGCTTGGTGATTTCTCTCCCCTCCATTCATGAGTAACTGATACTAGCAAGCACTGAAGGAGGAGTACTCTGCTCTAGGGGTAAAAACTGAAAGCATACTGTTTTCTGGTCTGTGTGGCTACGCAGCACAGACAAATTTATCCTACTAGATTGTCTAACACCCTCTTCTCTCCTGCATGCTCGCAGAAGAAAATAAGAGTGCTATAGAAATTTTATGTGCAAGTGAAGCCAGACAGGGTACTATTTGGTGCTAATTGTAGTAACTAAGTGCAAGTTAAATGGAAAGATGAGAAATCTGAGTTGGGAGGTCCCTAACCTGCAAATGCTGAAAGAGCATGTGGAGGAAAATACCATTAGCTGTTTTCTCTCTTCTTGTTAACCCCAGCAATTCTTTGCTGGCCATAGCACTGGATGCTTGGATTAGGTGAAGTTTTGTGTCTTAACTCTTGTAGGATGAGGAGCTGCACTGCAAGTGTTTTGCCGCTGCCTTGCTCTGAGCAACAACACCTATTAAGTGGGTCTAATCCATCCCCATTAAAAGCTAAATATGTGTTTGCTGTTTGGACAGTACAGGGACTGTCCCCATCTAAAACCTGCGGACCAGCAGCAGTGTGTGGAGGGACACACGCTCACCAGACCGGGTGAGAGATACTGTTAGCTGGAAAACAGGCAAGCAAGCAGAACCTGGCTGTTTGCTCCCGTTAGTTACAGGAGTACTGCTCCTGAATGCTGGGGGTGGCCAGCCGTTAGGCAAGAAGGGGAACCCTGACTTTGTCAGAGCACTCTGTAGTGACAAACTGTTAATTGAGAGCAAATCGACAGCTGAAAAGGAGTGATACAGTAGGAAACAAAGTCCTGACTCCTAGGACGAGATGACTTCAAGAATAGAGAAGACTCATCAGAAACGCCAAGCATCAAGCCACAGTGAAGAGTGTGCGTCTGCATGTGGAGGACAGGTTGCTACAGACTTTGAGCTTCCACTGAGGCTTTTAGGATGTCTCTGCAGATAAATCTGATGAAGTGCCAGCAAGTTATCAGAAATACAAAGATGTATGGGTCACATTGGTAACACTGCTTGGCTCTGCGTGTTTGATTGAGAGCAGTGCCACACAGTTCTGTCCCTGCTGAGGCTGTCTGATGATTGCTAAGGGTTTTTTTAAGTAGCATTTTAGAGGGTCTAAATGCTGAGAACTGTAATGTCAAAACTGAATTAGTTGGCTCATCTGCCAGTTCCCAGAACTTGTGCAGAATGCTGTTGCTTCATGTTACTGGGCAGTGTAGTGCCTCCTCACCACCAGTGCAAAGCCTGGTGCTTGTGTCTCTGTACAGGAGAACTTAAAATTCCTGCCTGTTTCAGATCTTTAGAAGCAGTTTAGTGTCCCACAGGTGCAGCTGTTACAAAGTTCATAGCAGTAAGTTGTTACCTGCTTGCCTCCTATATTACCAGAATTAGTGGAGAGCTTCAAGAATGCTGCCGTGTCAAGCAGTGGTTTGGAGCTCAGTATGGAAAACCAGCTGTTCCACACTGTGGGAGAGGCTGAGTTCACTTTGAATGTGTATTGAATATGGCTTTCATTAGTTATTTTGTTTAAATTGCAGATAAAACTCAGAGGAAACTTGCACAGATGCTGCTTTGGAGAACTTTCAGCCCAGGTTGCAGAGCTGAGCCTTGGTAAACCTGTCTCTATTACAGCACATTGCCATACATCTAAGTGCGTAAGGTTGGTGGCCTCCAGGATCCACACACCTTAATCAGAATGCTTAGCATGTTTACCATAAGTTTAAAAATCTGTTCTTTATCTGTCAGTCCTTTTATAGCTTTCTAAGTTCATATAATGGCTAATATGCAAGAGTTCATTTTTAATATTTTAATTGATTTCTTTAATCAATTTCTGAACTTGTATTTATTAAATACTTAAACTCAGTATTACCTACTCAATGCCTTTTAAAAGAAGAGAGTTTTAATGGAGAATAAATTGAGCCTTAAACAAATCGTTACTTCTGTATATTACCTCGCATCAGTGCTTATTTCTATTTGCAAAGTTTTCTCCTACAATGTAGTTGGTCATTCTTTGAGACTTTTTGTTTACGTGTGACAGTGTCATGAAAAGATACTGACGGCACCTCTGTTGTGTGGATGTAGTATCCCTTTTCTCGGCAAATGCAGCTGTGGTATTGTGTTTGTAACTGGTCTGATTTGACAACAGGGATTACTTGGAATGGGGTGTAAAGTCTCTTTTCTTGCAATCATGGGTTTCTTAAACTCCTTTAATCAAAAATGACAATTGTAGCATTGAAAAATGGCAGCACACTTTTCCTTCTACTGAGATTCTGAACTTGCTTGTTTACAAATAGCTTCTCTATGCCTTTGAAAAGGGATAATGTATCCTTCAGAATGGGCTGCAATGCTAGTCAGTCAGCTCAGCTTTGCCTGGCACATTGAGACATCTAGTAGACCTCTGCACATGTAAATCTAATGCAAATAAGATCACTTCACATTTTATAATTCCTAATATTTGTCTTTCTGAATAATGTTTTAAAGCAATATTTGTTAAAGTTTTTCTTGCACTGTCACAAATTGCTTTTTAGTTGTTGTTTTTTTCCCAATAAACAAGTTTAATGTTAGAGACAAGTTGGTGTAACAAGGGGAAAAGCATCAGGTTTCAGTGATACTAACTGCAAGTGTGCTTTAAACAGCCATTACCTTCCTTATTGTTTACCTGATCAACATTTTCTCTGAATACTTGAAAATTTTAACAATAACACAGGTATAAAGAGCAGAATGAAAATGTACAAAGAACAGATGAAATCTTTTTGTTCAGTTTTATTAACATGTTGCATACATGAGAGCTTTTTCTAGCAGTGGTTTAAAATGTGTAATTTTTTTTGCAGAAATTTAATAACTGCAGCTCACCTACTGCACCAAAGTTCTAGGTTTTTAGGAGCCCAGCTTTAGTCATTTGAACATGCTTCTAGAAATGTACATTTTTGCCCTGTAATAGCTAAGTAACTTTGAGAAAAGCTCCAGTAAAAGCAGTGATGGATATATGAGGTTAAGCAGTTTTAAACTCACGAATTGTATTGTGGATGATGGCATTTGAAACAATAAAAGATCACCGGTACAGTATCTCAACATTAATGTGTCTTATTGGTAATACTGCAGGCGGACTTTACAGTGTTAGCAGAAATAAAGATTCTGAGTCTACATCCAATGTTGAATTTGAATCCTGAAAAGAAGAGGACACCAGGTTTTCTGCTTGGGTATCAAAACACCTGATTTATCTTTTTTTTTTCTAGTGGGGTTACTTGAAATTCCCCCCCGCCGCCCCGTTTGTACAAACCTTAGGAACAGGCTGAGGCTAATACTTAGGTTTGCACTTTAATATCAGAATTAAGCCAAACCTTGTATTCAAAGTAGATTCTTTTCTTTCAAGTGGTGCTTGCTGATCTTTTTTGTAGGTTGTAAGGAAGTGATAGGAAATAAAAATAATTCATAAAGATCTTAGTTTTCCTTTGTCTAAGGGGGGAAAAAAGTTGGTTAATATTAATCAGTGGTTCATTCCTATGGGTAGTTACCAAACCAGTGTTCATTTTCATTGACCTCAGCGCAAAAAAAAAGGGAAAAAAAAAAAAAAAAACCAGAAAAAAGAAACAAAAACAAAAACAAAAAACCCTTAAAAACTTGAACTAGCTTAGAGTGGCAGGACTGGGAAAATGAGAGATGGTTTCTTCAGCACACCTTGGGGGGGAAAAAGGGACCAAAAGTTAATTTAGGCTTCCTCAATAGATTGCATGTGAAGTTGCTTATTAGACTGAGGATAATAATAAATGCAATATGTATTGTCTTTACTATGGCATCTGTTTAGGAGTTGTTCAAATCACTGCAGTAGGGCTCTACAAATAAAAATGTAACCTAACATCATGTATCTAATGTACTGTATCTTTATCAGTGATAGGTGAAATCTGGAATAACAAGTGCAAAAATGGAACAATTACCTATAATGCTTTGTAAAAAGTTTTTTCCAGTAGAATTCATTCTTGTCATTTTGTAAGACAACCCTACAGTCCACCTGTTTGTAACTTTTTTAATAAAATAGATACCTGTATTACCAAACTGAGGTGACGTCTGTGTTCAATTTCTGCTTCTGAAGTGGGCTGAACTGACAAAACTGACAAGCAGCTTTTTTTTTTTTTTTAAGGTCCTGGTTATTCTGAACTCAGTAACCACATCCGAGTTGTCCTGAATGCCTCCTTCCGGCTCGGGGAAGCAGGGTGTACAGCTGTGCCCAGACTGCCTGTAAAGCTCGCGCGCTCAGGTGCTCTGCGTAGAGAGGAGGGGGACCGAGGCCTGTGCGTCACCTTCCTGTGCGAGGCAGGACTGCCCTGTGAGCTGGGAAAGCCTGGCTGAAGCCGCGATGGTGCCTCTGCTCACAGGCCAGCGTGGTGAAGCTTCGTTCAGAAGAAGTGCCTGTGTTTTGTCTTGTCGAGACTTTCATGGTCTGATTTTTCGTGTAGGCTTTTGTGTGTGTGAAGATGGCTGAGTCCTGACATCTCACAGTGTCTCTGTAGCTGCTCTCCACCATGGTAGTCCAGGACTGGCATCTTTCCACCACACCAGCAAAGCAAGTGCTCTTGGAGTTCTGCTGCAGGAGAGGCAGAATACTTTTCTCAAACCTTCCAGCTGAGAGTGCCCAAAGCTGTTTGGTAACAATTGGCTGAAATGCTCAGTAAAAGCCTTGAGTTTGCCCAGTCAATGGTTGCCATCTGGGCCCTGTAACAAGAAGGGCATCCTCCTCAGTACTTACCGTCTTGGTACTGACCTTTAATATTGCATTTGTAACTAGAGCCGTGTGTTAATGTAAAATGTGATTTAAACTGTAGGGAAACTTGCTACCGTAGTACCTTCAGTCAGCAGGTAAAACCACCTAGCATACTTACCCCCCCTCCTCCAGCTGAGACAGCGCTAGCCTTGTCTTGCAGGCAGGTTTCTGTGCTGTTCTCCTCTTCCTGTGCACGCTTCCTTCACAGAGATGGAGGAGTAGGTTCCGTCTTGAGAGGAAAAGAGCAAAGAAGGGCAGGCTCACCTTGTCGGTGATACTGGATGAGATGTATGCTTCCCTTCACCTCGCTGGGAGGCTGGGCGTGGAGCGTGTCCCGATCTGACTGCAGTTGGTGAGTGTGGTAGGTGACGCGTCGGGACCAGTCTGCTACGAGTGGGTTGGTCACTGTCTGAGTCTGATTTCTCATGCGGTTTAAGAGAAGTTGTAACAGCCATGATATTCCTTGTGGCACTCGGTGTAATGCATCAAGCTGCTTCCTGCTCCCACTCGGAGGCTGGGCGGTGAGCGTGTACAGCCAGCGAGGCCCTCTGACTTTACACCGCCGGGTTGAGTCAGAGTGACGGTGCAGCCTAGTCTGGGATGGGGGGTTTCAGCAAGCACCTAAGGCTTACGTTAAGTCCATTATCTTTCAAAAGTCTCGGTGCTGAGAGTGAACTCAGCTGATGCTGTACAAATGGTTATGTCCTTTGTAGAACAGGTGTGACAGGGTCGTGTCGCATTAAACCCGGGGCAGCTGTTTTCGGGGGCTGTACAGATAGGACTTTATGGGCAGCTCTTTCTTTGGTTGCCGCTATGAAAGCGCACAGGCTGTGCAGCGGGCTCCCCGGTGCCCCGTGTCCCCTGTGCAGTCAGAGGACGGGCATGTCTGCTCAGCGTGCTTGGAGAGCAGGAGCTAACCGCAGCAGGGGCTGGAGGACTCTTCCCCACCCCACTCCCCACGTAGCACGGGTGCCACGTAATTGAGCTGCTGATGAGGGCAGAGCTGGGCCTTGCAGCCTGGCACCAGCCGCAGGAACCCTGCGCCCGGGACAGCCCTAGGAGGAAGTACACGGGGTGTCTGTGGGGGTGGGCTGCCGGCCACACCTCGCATCGAGCTGTACACTGGGTTATCTGCCCGGTAGGCTCGGCTGTAATTACAGCTTGAAGCTGGGTGGAAGTGTCTGGTCTTAATTATAATGACATACGGGTTCTGAAACAATATATGTTGACCTGTTTAAGTTATCTCTGCTGAAAAGTCAGCAGTCCTGGTAGCTCGGTTTGCTGGTAGACGCTTCGGTCGCTCCGTGAGTCACCGCTCGCTTACTGGCAGCCGGAGGAAGCGTGCGTGGAGCTACCGGAGCTGCGGGCGAGCTCTGTCAAGAGATGAGGTGGCCCTGCACTCTGCAAAAGGGAAATGATGTGGCTTTTAAGTAGCCACTTTTATCCGTGCCTGGTCAATACAGCTGCGAGGAGCAGAGAAGACAAACTTCCAGCTGTAACTCGGCAGCAGCGTTGTTCCATCCGAAGGTCATCGCCTACCTGTAGCAGTTCGTTGGCTCTGCTGAGGGCAGCATCGAGCTTTCAATAGCTTGGCTGGCAGCGGTGGTACAGTTCGGTGACGAGATTGTAGGGGATTAAACTTATTGTTCTCTATGGAAACTGTGTTTAGTATGGAATCATGCTTCTGGTGCTCTTTTTTGAAGCTGAGGTTCTCGTCAAGTCACTCCAAAAAGTCCGGAGCAATAACAGCAATAATTGATGGGGATGAGTCTCTCACGTTGCAGGAACCTGCAAAATATTCACCGATGGGCAGCCTTTGCTGTTTATGTTTGGTTCAAGCTGTGTCCGTGCTCCCTGGGGTTCTGTTGGTTCCGTCTGAGCGTGCTGTGACAGCTTTCTGACAGCAGCTTACTTCTTCCAAATCATATTTCCAGTGACTAGGCTGGCGTGGGATCTGAGACTCCGAGACGCTGCCGGTTACTGGGTGACCTCAGTTGTTCTTGCCTCCAAAGAAAGATGGTAATCGTAGCACTTCCCTCCCGGGGGCACGATGGGGAAGGCTGCGTTGAGGTGGGGAGGTGCTTGGACTTACCTGGAATCAGATGCACCAGCACTGTAGAATAATTTTGAAACTGGACTGCATCCATGTACATAAATAAATAAATAAATGCTCTAGAACTTAGAAAACAAAGTTAAAATTTTCTGAGATTTACGAAAAGCTTTATTATCTTCATACATTTGTGACACTATAATGTAGCTGGTTCAGACTTAGACTTCTTATGCTTCTACTAAAAGGTATAATTGATGAATGGCTGCAACTCAGTAAACCAGACAGACAGTCAGCTTTCTGGGAAATTTAACCTTTTTTCCCCTTTTTGCCCGCCTCCAGGCTGGCTAGTTCATCCGGTTTTATGTCCTTAGAAGATCTGCCTTGACCTTAGATTTAAATTATCTGGTCAGCCCAGAAAAGAGAAAATATATTTGCTGTTTGTGACATTCCGTAGGGGCTACTTAACCTTTTGGGAACTGACAGATAGGATGATCAATCATCAGCTCTTGGTTCATCCTGACGCTTTTTCTTAAAAGCGAGTTAATAAGGATTGTGTAATCAGCAACAGCATGGCTGCTGTGGGAAAACGAGAAGAAATACACTGAATTTTCAGCAGAGCTGGTTTATGCTGGAGAATGGAAAGCTTCTCATGGCAGAGCATGGCTGGAGTGCTGGAGCCAGCTGCAGCTGCGCGGAGGTGGTGGCGAGTTTGCAGAGGCGGCGTTGGACAACCGTTGCTGGAGGAAGGAGCGTGTGTGGTACGTACAGTGCCCGCCTCTGTACGTTGGGTGCGACTGCAGCCATTACTGAGCCTGGCACTGGTTTCCATTCGATACTCCAGGAATTAGCACAGCCTTGCCAATGCTATATCATATATATATACAATGGCCTATATCTAATCCCAATAATGCAGATGTGGTTTTTTAATAGGTTAGAAGAATACTTGTAGCTTCAGGGCCTGTCCAGTGCCAGGCGGTGGTTAGAAGTACTTCGGAGTCCAGCTGTGTTCCTTCCCTTTCAGCTAAGCTGTTCCTCTGTTAGCTGTCAGTACAGTATCTCAGACCACCCAAAATGTTTCATCTTGGGGCCTAAATTAAGAATTTAGAAAGGTTTTCTGAACGTATCCCTGGAACCTTGGGCCAGTCGTGATGTAGGAACATTTCCTGTTCTTTGAAACACATCTGCCTTGTAGCTACCACCATCTGCCAGAAGGCCCTGGAAGAGCAACCGTGAGACAAGTGTTACCTTTGATCACTACAAAATCACCAGGCTCCTGGCTTCAGATGGATGCTGCTCTATCGTCCTCCGCTTTCTGCTATGAAGAATGGCTTTGACACAACTTCAGCTCCGCTTTGAGCTATATACCTGCAATTTGGTGGGCCTTGGTAGGACGAAAGTGTGATAATGGTCTTTTGAGGAAGAATAAAAGGAAAAGCAGGGAGTGAGGGAAGAGAGGCTACCTGAGAGGGAAACATGTTAACAAACTCAGGATCAAGACCCATATGGTGAGATGGGTCTGATCCATTGATCTATTGGCCCTGGAGGCACCTGGAGAACATGTACATTTCTTTGCTAGATGTAATCAAGGCTTACTCAACCAGACCTAGTTGTCTTGAGCCAAGAGGGAAACCACATCTGTCATGAAAATAAGCAATATAGTTCCTTAGAACTCCATCCTTCCCACCAGGATTCAGTCTTTCCACCCAGCATTGCAGACTCAATTTGTCAGCGTCCTCAATCTCAGCCTGTGGCCGTAGGATCCCTCCTGATGATGCTCGGTAAAGGTTTTCACCATCCTGGCCTTTAATTCCCCTCTGAAGAATTGCTGCTGCTTCTTCTAGTCTCGCAGGTCTCTGTTGCTGGAGCTGCGTGAGCAGACAAGCAGGCGCTGCCCACCCATCAGCCAGATTTCTGCGGCGTGGTACATGGGGTCTGTGGTTTTTCCCTTGGGGCGTAACCTGCGAAAGATCTGCACGTGACTCACGGAGAGCCGGAGGGAGGGGGCTGGTTGGTTTGCTGTCCTGGCAGCGCTCGTGAGGGCAGAGAGCCTGGGAATCCGGAGCCCTCGCCGCAGGACTGGTGGCTGGCGGGTAAGCTCGCAGTAATTTCATCTTGTTGGCGTGGGGAGGTGCAAGTGGACCAGGAGCAGTTCATGCTTGAAACAAATGAAGGGCAGCATATGCAAGTCCTGTGCTTTGTGCTGCTACGTAGATGTAGTGGGATGCAAGTCCCTAGCTAGAACTGACTGAATGCTGAGACGCCTCAGTCTTTGGAGGCATCTGTGCTCCTTTGCCTCGGTACAGTCACAAGGCTTTCTTTATCTGTATAAGTCGCTTTCTCATGTCTCAAAGTCATCTCTTGGAATTAAACATCATGGAGTGCTTTTTACATAGCTGTGCCAACAACAGAGCGCAACCGGCGTATGAAAATTGAGATCGTGTGTTTTGGATAATAGCAGAGTCAGGCTATTTTTTAGTTTCTTGTATAGCTTGTGCCATCCTATGCATTTCCTCACAGCAAACTGCCTTCTTCGCAGCCTGGTATAAGTTTTTACGTAGTGTGTAAAATCTGAAAAAGGAAGAAAAGTCAAGGCCATGCATCGACACACAGAGAGCGTGTCACTGCTGTGCTGAGCGCTCGTCCCTGCCAGCCGGGCTGTCCCCGGGGTCTGTCGCTGGGCACAGCCACTGCGAGCGGGACCGCGGAGGTGCGGAGCTGGCTCGTCCCGGCGGTGCTCTGCAGGGCGGGCTGTGCTCTGTCCCTGGGAAACAAACGTGCTCCTGCACTGGCTGAAAACAGAACAGAAAGGCAAATCAATTTGTATTTCAGGACTTTGGCAGCATGGTCTGAGTACATCTTCACAGGACTGCAAAGAAAGTTTTGCACTTACAGTTAATGTGTCTGTTGGGTGTCTGGAACTGCAATCAGGTTTGGAGTCTTTTGTGCATAATCGAGGTTATTTATGATTTCCTACTCTGTTATTGCAGGTAGCTAAAAAGAACCATTTACCTCAGCTGCTGAGCTGGAGTAAAACATCATCACAAGAACAAGATTTGGTATGACTCTGCTTCTGTGAACATCAGAAGCTGTTCCTAAAAAAAAACCAAAACAAGCAGGGCGAGTCGGGTGATTGACTTCTATTTTCACTTAGTGCTTAAACTCAGCTAAACCGATTTCTTTTATGTCGTTGTAACTGGGTCCAGCAGCTGCAATGGCACCGCGCTTCTCACCACGTCAGGGTCACGCTCAGCTCCCACACACGTGCCTGCAAGCTGTACTGAGCTGGGCTCTGCTGGTTTCACTGGGATGCCTGCCTGCACAGCGACCGAGCCGCTCCCAAAGCCCCTCTCCCTGTCCATCTTGTAATCCTCCCCGGCCGAACACCGATGCAAATCGTTGGAGTAGCGAGCGTGTAATCGTGTCACCGCCTGCGCTGGAACCACCGGCTGGGAGGGTGCAATTCTCTAAACTTGTCTTAATTTCCAGTCTAACACTAAGGGTGCTCACCTCCACTCCTGCCAGTGCTCACTCACAGAAGCTGCTCCCCTCCTGTCAGTCTCGTCCAGTTTTGCGGAGGAGTTATTAATGCTGATGAACACCAGCTGCTGTCAGTGAACAATATTTGTGGTGTTGCACTGCCGTAAGTACAGCTCGCAGTGGGAATGCTGGCAAGATGAGGGGGCACCACGGCAGGATTTTCTTGGGTAGGATCGGGGCAAACTGGAGAGGAAAATGCTGCTGTGTAATGTCACCTTCTGGTATTGAAACAAAGTGCTGGTCACAAAAGCCTGATCCTGCAGTTGGAAGTTAGTGGGTAAAACCCACCTAAACACAAAAGAAAAGATGCAATAATTTCCCTTCTCTCAGCAATTACTTATGAGTAATAAGTTTCAGCACAGTGATGTCAGACTATTTAGCTGATGTTTAGCAAGAAAAATTTGATGGAAATGCAAATGTATCATTGCTTATTACATTCAATAAACAAAAGGATTCTGGGGCAGAAGTTTTCAGAAGGGTCTGAAGTTCACTAGACTTGGCTAGTCAACAGCTGAGATACGCTCGAGATATGACTTGTGAAGTCAACGAAAAAATGATATTCATTGTTAAAGGTTTGAAGGCAGGACCAAGTGTGCCTGGATCGCCCCTAACAGATTTCGGTCTGAGTCATCTCTGGCTTGTCCAGCCTGCTCCAGTACTTCTCCTGCCTCGCAGAAGGTTTAAGGGTCTTTCCTAGGACCTAACTCAGATCTTCCCTGCAATTTGCAGCAATTTCTTTGTTTTCCCAATAGCTTGGGAGCACAGCCAATCCATCCTCCTGGGATGGTCCCCCATGTATCAGGAGACCTTTGTTCCCTCTTTCTTCTCTTTTTAAGCCAAACCCATTCAGTTCTTTCAGGCCTTGTTTTTTGAAAATGCCTTTTTTGGGGGATACTTTATACAGAAATTGAAAGCAGCTAGTACCTAAGCCAGGACCCCGGCTGAGTGCGAAATGATTCGTTCTGGTGTGGGAGCAGGAAGGTTGTAGGTACCCTACTCCGTAAAGAAATGTCCTTGTTTTCTAGTATCGGTGCCGTGCCTTGGACTTCTTAAGCAGCTGGTGATACTCCTCTCGTGTGCCTCGTGATGTTCAGAAGGGCTTTGGCTGTGCCTCAGCCCGCTCCCAGTGATGGCAGGCAGGCAGCCCTGCAGCCATTATGGCTGGCTGAGAAGTGAGTGTGGATGTTCTGCTGGCAGCTCCAGCTGAGGAAGAGGAGGTCTAATGTAAGCATATGAAAGGCCACAACGGACCAAAGCCCACCTAGGTGAGTCCCTGTCTCCGGCAGCTGCCAACAGAAAATATTTTTGAGTGTCAGACCCAGGATGAGCGCTTCTCCTTCTCAGCAATGAGCTGGGTGCGGGTTCTTGCCTTTTGGGCTATGGTGTTTAAAATCCCCTGGCAGATCTCTATTGCATTACTTTTTATCTGTCCGTCATCTTTTCCTTCCCTCTAAACCAAAACTGAAGGTAAGCATGGCAAAACACACGGTACAGCAGCGTGCAGAGCCGCAGCTGCAGTGATGCAGGGGGAGCATGTTACGCCTCTTCTCTGCCAGACTTTGCTTTCTCAGAGCCCGCTTCTCTCTCAGGAGAGACTTGGGGAGGTTTGGGGCATTTTCTCACCCATTTCCAGGGCCCAAAGTGAGCCCTTCTGGAGGAAGACTGCCTGGTGCTGGTGGCTCACTGTTTCGGGAGGCTCCGCAGAGCACGGCCGCAGCAACTCAGTTCTCTGTCAGACATTTGCAGGCTGCCAACTTCCAGGGCCAGCAGGGTAGCAAACAAGCAAACCCGAAAGACTGGGGTGAAAAAACACCTTTGAAAAGGGGCAGTGGGGTTTAGGAGAAAGGAGACTTCTTGTTTCTTGCTCTGCTTGGTCCATCCTGGCAAACAGCAGAGTGTTCGAGGGGCTGAAGAAGACCCCCCCCCCCATTCAAGGCAATGCCATTCAGCCTAACATGGGGGTGGACTGAAGTCCTCCCCGGGAGAGCTGGTGTAATGCAGGATGGTGGTAGTGGGGTTGAGAGTCTTGAAAAGCAAGTGACGAGATGGCTGAGCAAACAGCCCTGAAGCAGTACTCGCTCCAACATGCTGCTGCTCAGACCCTGCCGTGCTCCGGTGCTGCTGCTTGGGGTCCCCTCCCCACCCGCTGGTACGGCTGTGCCTGCCCTTCACCTCTTCTGCGCTTTACAGCACCATTTTCACATCATTCCTTGACCCTGTGGATAAGGAGGATGCACGTGCCTGGCTGGAGGTCAGCATGGGCTCAGGCTGGGAGCCAGAATCGCTCCTCCTGGGGCACTGGTGTCACCATGTGGGCTGCTTCAGCCAGCCCCAAAGTCACCTCTGGGAGAAGGAAGATGGGTGGGGGTAAAATGGGTCTCTATTTTGCTGAGATGGTGGATGTCCTCTGCTCTCAGCAATAATCCCTGTGTCCCAAGTGGGCTTTGCTTGTCCCACATCTCTTCTGGCTGTCCCTTACTGTCCTACCCCCCAAAAAATCCTCATTTACCTTGTTTGCCTCTGCTGACTCCACACTGGCTGCACAAATACCTCTGTAAGGTGGCTAGAGGCCCTGATAAACCCAACACAGTCCCCTTCCTTCGCGCCACGGTAGTGAGAGAAGCCTTTTTCTTCCACCCACAGCTGGGCTGGTCAGTGCCCCTGGCACACCAGAACTGCCTGTAGTGGGGAGGCTTGGCAGCTCTTCCATCGCACCCCTGTACATCCTTCCTGCCGGTCCAAGGCTCCTGCCATGCCCCCAGAGCCGTGCCGGCGATGTGTACGCCGCTTGCAGGAGTGCTGCTCTGCTCCTCCATGCCCGTCAATACTTGACGGCGTGAACATTTCAAACTGCAGAGAGAAAGTGCACTGAGCCCCCCGGGGTGGTTCGTATGTGACACTGCCCTTCTCCCGTGACACAAAGAGCTTGGACCCCAAGCAAAGGGCAGCACTAGGAATTTGGTCCTCGGAAGCTGTGCCTGCATGCTCGGTACAGCCACCCCTCCCAGCCACTGGCAGAGCTGAGCTCAGCTGCTTTGTGGAGCAGATTCACATGGAAAAGCAGATTTGCTTTAATTTTTATGGGTTTTTTTTTGCCCGAAGAAGTTTTTCTGTAGCTAAAAATCTCTACGTTTTTCCTCTCTGCACCCCAGATGACAAGCTATGGGTATGCCCTGATAGGCTTTGTCCTGACATCCCCAGGAATATTTGGGAAGTAGAAGAGGGACCCCAGAAAATGGCCTGGAGTGACTTACAGTGGATGTTTCAGTGGAAACCAGGAAAGAAGCAATGAGCAGAATCTCCACAGCACTTTATGTGGTGGCTTTTTCCATTTGCTGGGATTTGTCTCCATTGCTCTGGGTCCCACAGGATCGCTCATGGTTGTGGCTTTTTCTAACAGCAGCAGCAATAACGATCCCCTGTGACAGTCCAGCACCTGCCTTTTGGCACTACTTTGTGCATTTATTTCTGCAGGCGGGGGCTCCTGCCCAAACGCTGCCTTCTTCAGTGACAGCGGGGTCTCTGCCAGGTGAGAGGGGCTGGAGAGGTCAGGCTGCTCACCGCATCCCTGCAGTAGATAGGGCAGAGGAGCAAAGTGAGTGCAAGCCCCAGGAACCCACCACGCTATGGGGAGGCTGCACCCGACAGCCTGGGCTGAGCCCCGGGGCATTTCGAGGGTGGGCAGCTGTCTCCTGCGCTCGGAGGATGAGCTGGTTCCTCGCTGGTCCGGTGTGAGCTGCCCTTCTGGGACAAGGCAGCACAGCTCTGTGCGTGGGGACGTGGGCTTTTCAGGTGTGAAACGGGAACCAGGTTGTCTCAAAGCCTTGTGAGGCTCCACTAAGCTGCCAAACCAGGGTGCGAGCTGGGAATTAGCAGCAGGTCCTCCTCTGCCTCCCCGGGAAGGACTCCCACCTGGATTCCAGCTCGGTTGGAAACATTTCGCAGTCTCCAGTGAAGTTCATCGCCCGTCTGCCTGGTCCGCACACGTCTGCTCAGTGGATGGGACCTTACCCGCCCACTCGTGGGGTGTTGGTGCTCCTTGACCAGACCAGGGGACCGGCAACGCTCGCTGCTTGGTGGCTTTGCCAGCAGAGCGGCTCCGTTCGTCTGTCCTGACCCCACGGTGCAAAGCGTGGGCTCGCTTTGCCCTGGCGTTGCTCACCGCCAGCTGTAAATGCTCTGTTTGCCTCAGCCCCATTAGTGCCACGCTTGCAGAGCTGCTGCACAGCCTTTCTCCTGTTAATACACCCATAATTCACAGCGGGAAAATATCCTTTAATGCAGTGGTGGTATTTAAACCAGGGGAGGTATCAGTAATTTTTTTAACTTTTTTTTTAGGCATTCAGTTCCTTTGCTCCAGCCTCCCTCACATCTGTGACTGCAGCCTTCTCCATCCAGCTGAGAGGGAAATCATGTGTGCAAGAGGAGTCAGGGCTCCCTTCCCGGCGCACCGCTCACATCGCTAGGACTCCCACACCGGCCGCACACTCAGCCACACGCTCGAGGATGCTGCACCTCAAAGTCCAGTTTCTGGATGACTCCCAGAAGATCTTTGTAGTTGATGTAAGTGGCTATCATATTCTTATTGGGTTTTTTGTGCTAATTATTGCAGTCATTGCTGCTCTGAAGGATTGCATGGTCTCTGATAGCTTCTGCTTCTTTCAGCTTTTTACAAAAAACAGACAAAAAAACCCTCAAATCCAAAACAAGAGGCTATAGCGCTGATTGCTAAGTGTCTTTCAGCACCAACACACTCCTGCTCTCCCCTCTTATTGGCATTATTTATAGAGAAGGAGGAATGGCTCTTACTTCTCTGGTGTCATCTTTTGGAAATCAGCTAATACGAAGTGATGTTCTTGACAAGTGTCGAGTTCTTTTCTCATTTGTCTGGCTGCCAGTATTCAACAAGGAATAAAAAGCTGGGAACAGAATAAAAATAGGATATTTAACCAAATTACCCCTAGTGAGAAACATCTGCGTGCATGTCTTCCTGGGCATTCAGATGAAAAAGAAAACCGGGGGGGTTAAGGATAGCTGAGGAAAAAACTCACTATACCTTGTTTTCTGCATGACAGTGTCCCACAACATACTGTCATTAATAACTCACGTTTAATAAACGCTGGTTCTGAATATTGACTGCTGAAACAGATTTTAAATGCTAAGTATTAATATCTATGGTGTTAGATAAACATGTAGATAGAAAATTGAAACTAGATGTACAATGTATCTTAACTATGTGTTAGAAACACATCTTTTTACAAGCGTGATTGCGCATTTACTGTTGGTTAGGATTTGATGATCACAGTAGCTAACTGAATTAGATAACTCAGGTAGATCTGTTCTAGCTCTTACCTCCTCTGGGACCAGAGTGTTTCATATAAATTGTTTTTTTTTCAAGTTCTGTTACATTACCCAGGCAGTGCTGTCCTCTGGCTTTGTAGCATAGCCTGAGAACTGCTCAGTCATGGATGCACTGCTTGGTTTCTTTGTGACAGCAATTTTGCACAGAGGAGGGCTGTAAAGAAATTCCATCACTTTGGCACAGTACNGAAGTTTTTTGATTTAGTTTCATTAATGTTTCCTAGACCTNGAGCCAGCTTAAAAATGAGACTAGCCATTTAAAAAGCTGGGGTTTTGTCATATTTATTAGATCAGGGCATAGTGAGAGATAAATTGAAAGATGCTGCTTGTACAATATTGCTGCATTTTTTTTTCATCTCTGCTTTCTTATGTGCCCGAAACACTAACAGCACTATCGCTCTGCATGACATGCTGCTGCAGCAAATAGCTTCCATTAGAGGAACTCCCGGTCATCTCCTTTTTTAGCATGGAACGCTTTTGGAAACCCCTTTTAGGCATTTCATGCATTTGACGCTGTATGGATACGATAAATGAGTAGCTGAATTAGTGACTTCTCCGTTATAAAAGAACCGCTTTGGGCTAAGTTGTGAGCAGATATTTCAAGCAACTCTTCCTAAACGCTTCCGGACTTTGGAAGGCTCTTTTGAATGTGCAGTACTTCAATAATGGAGGGAAAAGGACAAAAGAGAGAAACCATGGAGGGCCTGATTCCCGCTCTGCCTCACGCTTAGCCTGTGCGTTGGTACCTGCCTCATGCGGGCATCACGGCTGCCAGCACGCGTGGCAGGGTCTGATTCCCAGCCCAGCTTTGCATGAGAACGAGTCCCTCTCCCGGTGCTGAGTGCTGGCACAGGAGGGGTTCTGCCTCCCCCCCCCCATCCCCGCCAACAGCCAACTGAGCTCCCCGGATTTCCCTCGGCTGGGCAACGGAGCTGGTTCCTGGGACGGCACCACAAAGCCAGGTCAGAGCTCCCGGGGGAGGGGAAGGCAGGGGCCTGGCACATCTCCGAATGTCCCCTGTTGTGCCTTCCCTGCTGAACACCCCAGCGCTGAGCCATGGCGCAGATGGGGTCTTGCTGGGATGCTGCCAGCCAGCGAGCCCTGCGCCTTGCACTGGGAGGGCACTGGGATCCTCTGCCCCAGTGCCCGGGTGCAGGGACAGCCACAGGTCAGCCGTTCATGGGTTTCTTGCACTGCAAGGAGATATTGCAAAGCTGCCTCCCTTCCTTCTCCCTGCTGGATACCTAGAGCTGTGGCCTGGCATGTGCTCTCACTCTTAAAGTCACTCCTCTTCTCTCTGGAAAGGGTTTAAAGAGCCTGGGCAGCCTCCAGAGCCCTCACAGAGCAGCACAGAAAGGGTGAACCGCGTTGCAGCCCGGGCAGACAAAGTCTGGGCAGCTCTGCTAGAGGAATTGGCTACAGGGCAAGATTCAGTGGGAAGGAAAAAACGAAAGAGGCAAACCAAACAAACCCAGAAGAACTAATTGTTGGGACAGAGTGAAGGAAAAGGTCTCCCTGGTCTCGTGTCCCTTATGATGAGGAAAGGTGGGAATCCATTGCGAGGAGGTGTGTAGAGGTGGCTGCATGGGGCTGAGGGCACGGGGAGCATCGGGGGGGGGTGGCTTTTGGTGCACGGCATTGCACGCCAGCCGTGGCCATGCAGATGACACCAGCATGCCTGGCACAGGAGGCATCTCCCAGGATGGTGGGGGAAACTGACACCAAATCCTGTGGGCTGTTGCTCCCCCCTAAGCCACAGACCTGGCTGCAGCAGGCTGTGCTATGGGGAACGCTGTGGAAACGTGGCCTTGCTGTTGGAGGGCAGGTGCTGGCATGGTGTCCTTTGGGGATGGGTGTGCGTGTCCCCATGCGTCACACACACTGTGTCTGCCTCTGGATGTGCCTCTTGCTTTCTTACCCTGCTGACAGTCCCAGCTGCTTCCAGCCTGGAGAGGAGGGGTGAGCGCAGCCTCTCCTTTCCACTGTCCCCTCCACAGGGGTTTCTGCCTGTGGGTGCTAACCTGGCGCTGCAACATCACCGAAGGCACATTTAGGGTTGGTTGTGGGGTGCCCAGCCCCACATGTCACACTCCTGCCTCGCACCGCACCGCTCCGGCTCATCCCCGCTGCCTGATGCCGTGCTGAGCAGAACCATACCCCAGCGCGTGCAGCAGTGCAGGTCGGGGCCTCGGTACCCCGCAAACCCAGGACGCTGCACCTGCAGGCACCGCTCCGCGAGAGGAGAGCCTCTGCTTTTAAACCAGCCCCTGCATCACTGGGCTGTGTCTCCCCGGCGAGCAGGTTTCCCTGGGCATGGAGCTGCTCGTCTCCACCGCCCTGGGCAGTGCCGGGCTTGGAGGAGAGTGGGTCGCTCCCAGCAGACAGGAGGTGGGTAATAACCCGGTAAGACATGCTTGTCTGTCCTGGCTGCCTGACAAAGGCCGAGGTCTTTCATGCTAGAAAATTCTAGCTTGGAAATCAACATTTATAATTGTTTTAATTACCCTTGTGATCTAGTAATTTCGAGGAGAACCGGGAGTGCTGCAGAGCAAATGCTGTTATTACGCTATCACTTTTCAGCAGCCTTTCAGCACGGAGCCAGCAATTTCATCCCGGGAGAAGCCGTGAAAGGTGGTCATTAGTGTGCATCACCGCCAGCAGCCGGGGTCCCTGCCGGGAGCAGCCGCTGGCACGGGGAGCTGCAGCCTGCCTCCACCTCCATCACCCACAATGTTGTAATTCAGCAGCTGTCTGACGCGGCCTCTCTGCTGCGGCTCGCTTTCGCACTGACCCACGCTCTTTTCCGACCTGCTTTTCACAAGCTGATAAAGGAGTAGCAGGGGTTTTGCTGGGGTGCGTCACTGCCGGGTTCATTTCTGGTGCTTTCTGGAGCCGTTTCCAAAGTCGGGGCCCCCGGGTTTTTCCCCAGCCGTGTCACACAGCACGGCAACAAGTCAAGCAAAACACCCTCCGAGTGTTTCTGTTTACTGGGAATAACCACAGCCTGAACTGGGAATAACTACAGCCTGGCCTCCCTTGTCAGCAGGTATTAACACTGCTGAAGCGCAGGGATGACCCAGGGCCCGAGGCACAGGATCTCCGCAGGGTCCTCTCGCTGCTCGTTACCATTAACCATAATAGCAGCTCGTCCCGGCAGTCCGGGGGCTGTCGGGGCACGCAGGCTTGCTGCGCAGGTTTGAGGTGTGCTCCCGTTTGCTCTTCACCAAGCACGTTTGCCACGGCCGTCCCCAGTTCAGGCGGATGCTCATCCCAGGGATNGCTCGCTGATTTGCCAGGGATAGAGNTGCNTGGACNGTGATGGTTGCAAAAGGTGAGCNAAAAGCAAAATTCATTCCCTTTTCCTTTCTGGTTTACATTCCTTAATAAAGGAAAGAAATTATGAGAAGGAATCTGGTTTCCAAGAGCAGAGGTAAGGGGCACACAGCGTGCAATTGTCCTGTCCCACATGCCGAAACCAACAGCATTTATTGAGTAAGGTTTTGGAAATCAGGAAAATCCCACAGCTCCTCTCGGGGTGAAGGCAGAGAGTTAAAATTTCTCCCCTGTCTCACCAAAATCCCATCACTGTCAGCATTGCCTAACCCACTGCTTCTGTGGTGTGCTTGTTTGCTAGCAAAAATCCTGCGGGAAAGGGCTGTTCAACCTCACCTGCAGCCACCTCAGCCTTGCGGAGAAGGAGTACTTCGGGCTGGAGTTTCGCAGCCAGGCTGGGAACCACGTGAGTGCAGGTCGCAGCGTGGGGCCCCGGTGCTGCGCCGTGCCACATCCCCGCAGCACCCGCCCGCATGGCGGAGGGCTTCCAGCACCTCCCTGAAACACCCGGTGGGAAATGCCAGCGGAAAGGTTTGCCATGATGCCTAAAACTCCTAAAAGGGGAGCGAGGAGGGGAGCCACAGGCCGGCTGGCAAAGCCCACGGGGTTTATCTGTCGCCATCCCTGCGGGGCTGCCCAGCAGTCAGCTGGCCGCAGCAGCCGAGCTGGGCAACATTTTTGTGCTGCGTTCCAGCGTGCTGCCGCTGCTTTTATTCCCCCTGCCCCTTGCGCTGTTTGCTCACCCAGTTCTTCATTGCCTTATTTCAGGTCTGGTTGGAACCACTAAAACCCATAACAAAGCAAGTCAAAAGTAAGTATTTCAAGGATAAAACTCTTCTCAGTCACTGCCAGCGACAGACTAGCGCAGGCACATTTGTGCAGCCCTTGTTGCTTGGGGATGGGGGCTCTGGTTTCCCACCTTTCCCTGAGCTCATTCTGCAGCGTGAGGCTGGGCCGGATCGTTTGCAAAGACGCCACAGTCCGGGCGAAACCCTGGAGAAATACAGCTGCCTTTGCAGCCCGCTGTCCGCACCCTTGCAGACTCGAGCTGTTAATAACCCGGCGGCTTGGCGGAGGAGCAGGGGCGGCTGCGTGCGTCGCTGTGCTGGCAGGGCGGCAGGCACCGCTCCCGGCGTGCCCTCCGTTCCCCTCCGTGGCTCTGCGCAGCCCCGACACCCGCGTGAAGCCCGGTGCCTCGCCAGCCCCAGCGCCCTGCACTGCTGCTGCACGGTGATGCCGCGGAGCCTGGCCAGAGTTCAGGCTCAGCATCCCCTGCCGTGGCCACGACCGATGTTGACCCTTTCACTGTGCCTGTTTCCACCCCTGCAGTGGACCAAAAGGTGGGCTCCCCAAACACACGACGACTAGGAGCTGGCTGAGAGCACGAGGCCACGACCCCAGTGTTTGCCAGGGGGAGGCTGCAGTACAGCGTTTGCATGAATGTCCCTGTAAGGGGAAAGCTTGATAAAGAGCCTCCCCTTCCTGCGTGCGCCAGGAGTGGGATTATTTCAAGCACCAACGTCTTTTTCGCTGTCCCCCCAGGAGCCCGCGAGCTGTCACACGGTGCCCTGGGACAGTGGGTGCCTACAGAATGGCCTCCGTCCCTCGCTGCTCTGTGCCCTCAGTCGCTCGCTCTCGCTCACCCCACAGAGAGCTCTGCCCAGGCAGCCTCCGACGGAGCTGGTGCACCTCGAGTGCTTGGTGGGCTGAGTTTAACGTACAGCCCAGCTGACAGCAACCACACCAGGGCTCCGGCCATGCTCCAGACAAGCACCCCTGGCACCATGCCACAGAAACCCCCCCCGGCAGGAGTCCTTGCAATTTAAATAAATGCTGGGTCACTGTTTCCCTTCGTATTATTTAGGTGTCTAACTCCCTGCTCGCTTCCGCTGGTGACGCTGGGGGTCTGGGCAGGCTGGTCCTGGGGGGCAGGGTGCTCGGGGCTTCCAGCCCTGATTTGTGAGGGCCCGGAGTAATTTACTCTGTAAGGAGACAGAATGTATGAAGAGAGTTGTAATTGTTCTCACTAGACACGTGAAAGAAAACTTATGAAGATGTTGTGTTTTAAGATCCTAAGGAGGTTCTTTTCAAATTTATCGTGAAATTTTTCCCAGTGGACCCCGGCCATCTGAGAGAAGAGCTGACCAGGTACAGTACTTGTTCTATTACTGTCTGACCACACAGTCTTAGATTCTCCCCATTGCAAAACATGCCTTTAATTCCTTATCTTCATCTACCCAAACCTGCCTGTTAGCAGCGGTTATTCTAAGTATTGTGTAATTTACAAATCAAAGACCAAGAGAGTAGCTTTTCTTGATCCTCTGTTTTTAAACAAAATCCACTTGAAGGATCAGCCGTCTTAAGAGGCTGCAGTTTGTTTACTGCCAAACGCTTTAGCAGTTGGGCACCAAGTCTGCCTTCGCTCAGTCTAGCTCCCGCCTCAAGCTGTGTTCTGCAAGAAGAACTTTATTTTTAAAATGACATTGTTACCTCGTGTGTTTTACAGCAAGCGCTGCAAACAGGAACTAAGAACAAAACTAACACAGTGCTTCTGCAGAACATTAGCCCCGAGACATGCAAATGCCCTCCAAAGCGTAAAGGAATGTTAACTCTGAAACCTACCAATGGGCATTTCAATGGTGGGGCATGCTGCTCATGGTGGTGCCCAGCTGCAGCCTTCTGCAGGGGCTGCATGCTCCCCTCGTGACCTCGCGGACCTGCACCCCTTGGGCTGAAACACGGGCGAGCGCAGGGAGAGGTGCGGGGCAGAAAGCCCCCCGCAGCAGAGCCCTCGGGGCTCAGCCCGGCACCCGGCTCTCTGCTGAGCCCGGCTCCCCCAGGGCACGCTCCTGTCCCCCTCCACAGGTACCTCTTCACCCTCCAGATCAAGAAGGACCTGGCAGCGGGGCGGCTGCCCTGCAGCGACAAGAGCGCGGCGCTGCTCGTCTCCCACCTGCTGCAGTGTAAGGGCCGGCGGGTGCCCGCGGGGCCGGTGACCCTTCCCTGGGGACGGGGACACCCGCGGGGTGCTAGCAGCCAGAGGGTCCCCCCGCAGCAACCTAACCCCCCTCTCCCCATGTCCTCTGCAGCCGAGCTGGGCGACTTCCATGAGGAGACAGACCAGCAGCACCTGGCCACCCACAGGTACCTGCCCAACCAGGAGTACCTGGACAACAAGATCATGCACTACCACCGGAGACACGGGTAAGGGCTGCTCCGTGCCACCACGGCTGCCCACCCAAACCACCCAACGGGTGCCTTCCCATCAGCAGACAGGGCCGGCAGCGGGGTGGGTGCGATGCCAGTGTGGGCACACCCAAAATGGCATTTTTTCAGCCCATTTCAGCCCAGCTGCCTTCTCACTCTTGTTGTTTCCTGGTACATTTGTGTCTCCAGGGGGAAGACGCCGGCCAAGTCAGATGCCCAGCTGCTGGACGTGGCCAGGAAACTGGAGATGTACGGGATTCGCCCGCACCCCGCCAGTGATGGCGAGGGGATGCAGATCAACCTGGCCGTGACGCACATGGGGGTGCTGGTCCTGCGGGTGAGCCGGGGCTCAGGGCGGGCTGCCAGCACCCAGGCATGGGGTCCTTCCCCGGGGATCTCATCTCCAGCTGAGGGGGGCTTCCTCCCCTCTGTGTGCACCAAACCCTCCCAAATCCTATTTAGGTCAGTAACTAGTGGTGTCTCCCAGGGGTCAGTACTGAGCCCAGTCTTGTTTAACTTCTTCATCAAGGACCTGGATGAAGAGTTAGAGTGTACCCTCAGCAAGTCTGCTGATGGTACAAGACTGGGAGGAGCGGTGGATACACCAGCAGGCTGTGCTGCCATTCAGCGAGACCTGGACAGGCTGGAGAGTAGGGCAGAGAGGAACCCGATGAAGTTCAACAAGGGCAAGTGCAGGGTCCTGCATCTGGGGAGGAACAATCCCATGCACCAGTACAGGCTTGGGGCGGACCTGCTGGAGAGCAGCTCTGTGGAGAGGGA
>Ga0065711_1031723_pt1 | contig 28909 bp, 13 predicted proteins | sample Hoacrofraction12_FD_59098 | JGI IMG/M metagenome (GOLD analysis project Ga0065711, IMG submission 59098) | Hoatzin crop microbial communities from Cojedes, Venezuela - Epithelial fraction 12 v2 (version 2) | ecosystem: Host-associated > Birds > Digestive system > Esophagus > Crop | place... | reverse complement strand
AAAAAAAATGTGGGGGGAACATTTGGAAACTGCTGAAACACTGTGGGCGCTTTCTAGTTACGCTGGGAAAATGCAGGAACGGCCCACGTAGGCCTTCCTAACGGGTTTTGCTTAATATTCGAGCTAAATACGTATAAAAAAGAAGCAAGAATGGGAAAAAATAATACAAACAGGTTTGTTTCAGGTTGAATGACATATTTCAAAAAGAATTTTTGTCCACTTAATTTTCTCCCCTCCTTCCTTTTTTATTTTTGGTAGGTCAGTTATTTCCACCCCATGTTTCTCAACCCAAACCAAATACCTCTTCCATTATTCATCTCTGCAGCTTCTCCTTGACAAATGGCAAGGCCCAACTCAGGTTTGAGCTTCAAGGCCTCCCTCAGATCCCAACTCTCTGGTGGAGCTATGAGCACCAGTGTTCTGCTCTGCAGCTACAGGAGATGCCCTTTGGAACGCTGTCTCCTGACTCCTGGATCGCGTGTAAGCGTGCTGGAGTACGCTGTCCCAGAGACAGCGTGCTCTTCCCTCTTGCCCTCCAGCTCCATGGACTTTACCAGGAAATCTGCTATCCAGTGCTTACTGAAGAAAGTGGAAAGATGGCCATGGACAGATTTTCTATCAACTTTCGCCAACTTTGGAAGCTAGAGCCTGATCATACCCTGCTTATACACATTGTCTTAGTGCATTTATCCATTGAAGCTCCTACTGTGGGTAAAGTTTTTACAATTTTGTGTTTAAATTATGCATGCCACAGAAGTGGGTACTGGGGCCTCACCCTACATTCTGGCAACTACCTAGCACTTAGGCACTTGCACCTAACAGGTGCAGGATGAGGCCCTTTCTTTTCTTACGGGTACCAATATATCTAGCACTAGTCAAGCCTATATTGTGAAATGAAAAACTGCCCATGGTAAAACTACGATAAAACTGCAGAATTCTGATTTTATTTTTTTAATCATGTTTTTTGAAAGTATCCTCCACAGATATCGTTACCAGAGCCGGGTTTGGTTTTGGGTGGTCTTTTAGTGTTTCAGAGTTTTTTTTCTCTTTTGTCTTTAATGCAGCTGGTATTCATTAACTGAGGATGGAATAGATCCATTTTTCCCAACCTGGCTTTGTACAGACCAAACTCAACTCTCAACTTCAAGGGTTTCTGTTGTTTTATTTACCCCCACCCCCTTCTTCAGTTCGTTTTCAGCAGGGATCAAAACAGGCATTGTTTTCCTGTATTTCAGCCAGGCTGAGCAGGCTCAACAGGATACACTTCAACATCAAAGCTGAAACTGAATTCTCATTTCATTCCTGAGAGTAATTCTAAAAATGGAGGGAAGCTAAGGGACTGTAAACATTTGGCTGATGATTCAATACATGCAAGAGACCAGTCATTTGGCTGATGATTCAATACATGCAAGAGACCAGTCTTATTCAAATAGACTAATGATACCAAATTGAAGGGGCCTGCTCAAACACCAGTCTATAACATGACTGGCAAATGCAAAAGATTAATCACTGGCGATTTGTTCAGTATTTGAAATTATTAATTCCTGATGCTGTATTCTTGCACTGATTCCCATTCAGTCTCCTGCCAATTGAAGGGTTTATGGAAGTAACTGCTAGCTGCTAATCTTTGTGAATACTTTACCGAAATGCAGCACAATGTTTGCAACATAAAACTTCTCAAATTTTAAAACAGGTTAATAACGCTGTGCGTTTTTTTAATCTGGTGGAGCCTCCTCAATTGCAATGAAAAAGATTCTCTGGTTTACAGGTTACATCTCAGTTCATGCACTAACCTAGTGTATCTCATGCTCCTCATCATGAATTCATGCCTGCTTCCGTCAGTCTGTTGGGAGATCTGCACATGACATGCAATCACGGTCAACTTGGTGACAGGGGTGAGACCAAACTTTGTGCCATGGCTGTACTGCAAGACAACAGACTGATAGCTACCACTATCAGAAAGCTATTACTAAGTAAACCCAATATCTACTACTAAAACTTTAGTTAACTGAAACATTAGCACGTATTCTGTAGAAGGGCTAGCAGCATCACACATCAAGTAATCTAGTTATTTCCAAATAGATTTCTTCTGCATTGTCTGCTCAACTCCTTAGCAGTTCTGCAGAAGCATTTAGAATTGTTGCTTCCAGCCCAGTCACCAGAAGTAAGTTTCCTGGCCATTCCTCTCAAGTCCCACATTAAAACAATGTGACCTAACAAAGCAGTTCAGGTTCTGCCTTATTCCGATTTATCTCCACACTCTCAAGGAAGCCATTAAAACTCTGTGCAGAAAGTTGACAGAGGTGGGAGTGGAAACTAGATGTTTCTGCTAGGCAAAGAAAGGTGCTGTGAAGTACTAAATGTTCCAAGACTACTTTTATTTAGATTTATAAACTAAAATTAGTACAGATGAGGAACTGATATAGAGTAGCTTTAGAAAAGAACCTCCAAGAAAAAGCCACATTCCCACAGGATTCTGCCAGGATGCTGAAATACATGGCCCAGAGGCACTGAGGAATATGCACTGTACCCAAGATTCTTTGGTTACTGCCAGAACTTATATTCCGCCTATTTTTCCATTTATTCTGTTTTGGGATTTCTACCTCGTCCTCACTTTCAAGACAACAAACACACAGAGTGTTAAGACACACCAACACATGTGGAGGATTAACTCTTCTGCTTTTTTTCTCCTTAGTGCCCAACCCCCTACACAGTTCGGAAGGCACGTGAAGACGACTGCATGATACAGTTGCACATTTTGCTTCTCATGCTTTGGGTGTATAACTTTTCTTGGAAATCAGGATGCTTTGCTTATCATGCACTTTGGATCCTTATTAGCATGCTTCATTTTGTATACCACTACAGCTGAACAACAGTGAAGTGTCTGCTACACTGTGTAGTCTTTTGGCCCACATACACGCCTCTAGATTTTTGCATTTTTCCTGACAGGCAATAAATAGCTGTCCAAAAAAGAATTCTCATTATGATTAAAGCTACCATGAACAGAGCTAATTTCCTAAAAAAGATCAATGCAACATTCATGTGAGTGTTTAATGTGAGCAAAAGTCATGTTATATAGCTTTGGAATTGAAAAGGCTTGGGTCTGTTTCTTCTCCTTATTAAGCCACAGTAATTCTGTTGATTCCTGTGTTGTTTCAACAATACAGAAATCTGTGTCAGTATAATTGAAGGGAAGAGGGAACCACAGTCCTCTCCAGATTTAAAAAAGTTTTAGTTTAGATTTGATGTAAGCAAAATCTGCACAAGCCTTACATAGAGATTTCACAGTCAGGGTCTTCATGGGTAAATAGCTACACAAAAGAGAAGAAATACAATAAGAATTTCATTAGTGATAGTGATCTGACAATATTTTGGATCAAAAGCCTAAGACCATGAAGCAATTTGTGAACAAGTGAGATATCTTTAGCTATGCTATTACAGACTGGACTTCAGTCAATAGGCTGTCTGATCTGTGCTTAATCAGTTTTCTGTAATGGGAAAAAAAAGATTTATTTGTTGCAGATAAATAAGTTAAGCAACAACTGATTGTTGGGCTTCTATTTAGAAAAGCTTAATAACTATCCTGGTAGATATCACTCAAATTTATTTATTGCCCATGCCTCACAATGGTTGAGATTTAGAGTTCAAGAGTGCTGTGAAAACCACTTTTTCATCTATTGATGTTGCCCTTTGGGGGCCTTCCCTTGTCCCTTGCTGTCAGTCTGAGATCCACATTTTCTTTCTGTTACATGCATTTTATCTTCCAGACCATCTTATCTTCTAAACGGGAGTGGGTGATACATTCCACAATATGTATTTTTCTACTACAGACTTGTGCTAATGTGTGTTCATCTTTGATCACCTCTGAGGCATCTTGCTGTAAAAAGGTTAACTTCAGTTCCCTTGCAGGGTTCCTCAGTGCCTTTTGTCAGAACAGTCTTTCTGACAGATATTAAAATACAAACAGTCACCAAATAAGTGACAGAGGCGATCTAATGTCTCATGAAAAAGGTGGTACACATCACGGGTTCCTCCTGCTGCCTCACACAAGAAAGAGCCATTCCCATTGTGTTTTATGGAGACACCCCTCTGTTAATGTGGCTAATAGTATCTCAAGCTTCCTAAACATGAGATTCAGACAGACACCACTTAGAGGGAACCTCTAGTAGAGAGGCATATACACAACTTCCAAGAGTTAGCACTCATCTAAATTGAACAGAGACCCTGTCTATGTGAAGTCAAAGTCTTCTCTGCTGACTTAGCTAACAAAAGCACATTTTCACTTCTGCTAGCAACTTAGAGCAACAAGAAAACAAACAATAACCAAGAAGTTATTTTTATGAGAAAAAACACCCTCATGCCTCTGACTAAACCCTGAGGCACTGTACTTCTGAATAAGATATGAAGTACATTTCTACACATTGACAAAAAATAACCACCCTCCAGTAGTTAAACAAACATATGCAGCCAAAGGTGTCCAACAAGACAAAGAGTAAAATGCACTAGTTTCTGTGAAGAGAGGAAGATACCTTACCATATAAATGACAGCACTAGAAGATACCTATGGAATGATGTTTTAATGTGACTTACAAGTGAGACCAAACAAAAGATACTAAATAGAGATTTTAGAAGAGTTAGATACATAACACCACAACTGCCCTATCACTAGCAGTTACTAGTCAATCATTCTTCCAAATCCAAAACTGAACTTGCAGTCTTCATGCAGCTATGCATACCATCAGTATGCCAAACTCCTACTTACCGAGAGGTGCTACAAACTGGAAAAGGAATGAACTCTGAGGAAAGCTGGTGTTCAGATCCTCTGGACATACTTTCAACCATATTGTGATTTCAGAGTTTGTATTATTAAAGATACTCAACAAATATTAAAATAAGGGCAGAACTGAGTTCAGATTATAGATGCCCCCTGCAGGCACCTGAAGTCCTATATCTTATCCCAGACATTCTTTCTTGCTGTAGAAGGAAGAGTAGGGTAAAGAGTTGCTTTGTGCACTGTATACTCCAGGTTAATGGGGAGAGACTGTTAGGATTTACAAAGTTCAAAGAATTTAACAGCTGCACACCTCAGGTGGGAAAGAGTGAACCTGACAGGAAGCAGCATCTCTTTCAACCTCTAGGTAGTGGTCCCATTGCACTTCTTTCGCATTAACAGCCCGTCTGGCCAGGCTTTGTGTTAATGCATTAATCTCACGCAGTTTAACTTGGCTTCAAGGCTTTAGACTGTGTCTATAGAACAGTGATTCAAAAACATTTTGCAGCTTACAAATGAAGCTAATCATCAATAGTTAAAGTAAATAAGCATAAAGAAATGTAAATATCTTGCAGTTATGTGCCTGCATACCTACATATTTTTAAATGTACATGTCAAGGAACAGAAACATTTCTTGATGAAAATTACTTCCTCCTGCTTTGTTACAACAGTTTAGTATGCTCATCTAAATTTCCCACTGTACTGGTTTTAGCTAAGATAGTTAATTTTCTTCATAGTAGCTGGTATGGAGCTGTGTTTTGGATTTGTGACAAAACAGTGTTGATAACACACTGATATTGTAGCTATTACTGAAGAGCGCTTACACAGCATCAAGGCCTTTTCTATTTCTCAAGTTGTCCTGTCAGCAGGGGGTGCAGAAGAAGTTGGGAGGGGACACAGCTGGGACAGCTGACCTCAACTGAGCAAAGCGATGTTCCATACCATACAACATCATGCTCAGCAATAAAAGCTGGGAGGAAGAGGGAGGAAGGGAGGATGATGATTTGAGTTATGGCATTTGTCTTCCCAAGTAATGGTTACACACAATGAAGCCCTGCTTTCCTGGAAATGGCTAAACATCTACTTACTGATGGCAAACAGTGAATTAATTCCTTATTTTGCTTTGCTTGCACGTGCAGCTTTGTTTTACCTATGAAACTGTCTTTATCTCAACCCATGAATGAGTTTTCTAACTTTTGCCCTACGGATTCTCTACCCCATCCCCCTGGGGGAGAACAAGAGAGCAGCTGTGTGGTGCTTAGCTGCCCATGGGAGTTAAACCACAACACCTACCCAAAAGCAAAAGACCTCCATCTAATCTTGAATGTACAGTGAAGTGAGTAATTGTCCCTCACAAACATAATAACCTATGCAATACTCATGTAGAGTGAAGGGTAGCAGCAACATTGCAGACAGTCTGTCAAATGTAGGTTTAAAATACATCACAATGAACAACTGCAAGTTACCATAAGAAATGCAGTCATAAGATGTGAATGAGGGAGTGGTTTGGCTCAGTTTCAGATCTGAAAAAGGAGAAAAGCTCCAAAAGACAGGTCAACCCTTAAGGAAGATGATTTACTTTTCTCCATGATACAAAATAACCAGAAACACAGACCACAAGCTAGCCCAAAAATTTTGTTCAACTCAATCGCATTTTATTTTTGAAATTTTGTATCTTTGAAAATGGAGTGCAATATCAATATATTGCTTCAAATTAAACAAGAGGTCCCTCATTTTCAAAACGTTTCTTTTATTTAATTCCTTTTGGCTGAAGATGCAAGTTAGTACAACAAAGTAATTGCCTGAAAAATTTTGATCAGCTCTTCTCAAACACACCCTATCATATTCAGTATTTGTTTACATTTTAGTGCTATAAGGATTTAGCTTACTGTTAGCACTGGAACGTGTAGAGTTTTAGAGAAAGTAGTATGTGTTCTCTAAAGCAGACCTAGTATATTCATACAGACACTATGTTACTGCAACTGCTCTGTCACATAAATTACATATGACAACTTGGTCTAACTCAGCAAACAATCCTTTCTTGAGCTGTCTGCTGGCACATTGCTAATTAAAAATTAATTGCCTTCAACAAGATTCCCACAGAGCAGATGATGTGATACTTCAGATGCTTCAGCCAAGTTGCATTTCTGTGCACTGTTTAAAAGTACCTAAAGATTTTTTTTACTGCTTTGCTTTTTGTCAGCATATTTTTAATCAGAAATATATTCCCATTTTTTAGGGTGTTTGGGTTCTTTTAAAGATGTTGCAGTATCAGCTATGTGCCAGTTCTGGTACACTGACTTTTGTCTTTCACAGCTAGAAGAGGGAGTAGCTGTTAATGTAGACTAATCCACTGGAAAGGCAAATTGAGAAGATACACGAGTACTAGAGTATACATAATTTCAAATCTGCTGGACAATTATTTTTCTCAATGACTTGTTAAAAGCAAGCAAAGAATATCAATGACACAGGAACCTTACAGCAAAAAGGCATACATAGCGTTTACTTGCACAAAGCTCTGTGTCTAGAGGAACAAAGAACAGTAGCTAGATTCCTACTTTGCTGACACAGATTTCAGAAGCCTGATAATGGGTATGATGGGAGGGCAAGAGAAGACCTGTGTGAACTTTCTCAGAAATGAATGGCATCTATTTGGGCATTATGATTCCAGCACAGAAGACAAAATGAGTAGATTCTTGTGAGTGGAAAAAAGCTTTCCAGAAACTTTTAAGAAAGTCATATGAGTGTTTTTTAACATGATGTTTAAAGCAGAGATGTGAAGAATATTATGTAGATGATTCAGAATATTTCAAATAGTTCTTAGTCCACCTTATCCTCTATTCGTAGCCTATCTACAGGAAAGCTGAAACTCATACTACAGCGTTTGACTACATTGAAAAGAGCAGCTTAAAATACACTGTCTTGAATTCTTTTCCAAACATCTGTCACTGGATAGAATCATACTACCAGAAATATTGAGCCTGACCCACAGAAAACTGAACACACAAGAAGAAATTTTGCAGGTCATTTTATGCACTACTTAGGCCAAAGGCTTATGTTTGACTTCCTCAACATCCTAGTGTTTACAGGGCAAGTGCTAGGCAACACGTCACCCAGAGAGGAGACGTTTCACATTGAGACATGTAGTTATTCTGGCTTCAGAACAGGAGGAAGAATGAAAAGTTTGGCTAATTTCTCTTTGCAGTCTGTGATAAGAAGGCAGTAGTAGAACTGCTCAGTGGAAGGAAAAAAACAAATGGTATTCTTCTGTGCTCCCACCATTATGTTTTAGTCTAGCCACAACATCTGGTGAATATATTCCCCAAAGCAGTATCCTCTTCAATTCCTTCTCTAAACTGATTGTCACGGAAAATATGGAGCCAATTGGACCTTTATTCATTATCTTCCATGGCAGTTTTTGCACTGAATGCTCAGAAAAGCATGACAGTATCTATCATTATTAGCAAGGTGCCCAAGCTACAAATATAATCCTAATTTGACAAAAGGGGTTGAATCCTCGCTGAAGATATATGCATGCTTAACTCAACACCTTTTGAGAAACAGTTGTTAGCCTGACATTGTCTAGTACGTGATGCTGTGATGAGCACACTTGAAACTCTGTTGAACAGATCACTGCAGGAAATGCTTTTTGCTATTGAAATGAAAATAATGGGTCATTAATTTCTGGAGTGAGGGAGCAATGTAAGTGTTAGAATGAAATAAAATATTATTCTGATTTATTAAATCCAGGAAGTCTTTGAGAATAAGAAAGTCAGGGAATGGGTGGACCTTTTAAATACTTTATATATAAAAGGTTAAAAGTTTGGAATTTCACCTGACACAGAAAGGACTAATGACTTGCTAGTTTGCAATTCATCCTGGACTATAATGTAATTCTATTAGTTTTAGTAAAACTATGCCCTGGGTTAATTTGTTCCAATATGCGTAAGGATAAAAATTGATTTTTCTTTTTCTGTAAGAAAAAACCCTCATGCTGAGGAATTCTAGGCATCCATTTAAAAACCAATTTTTTAAAAGTTTATTTTTTTCTGAATATTGTTCTCACCATCATTTCCTGATGACTATAAGTGTCTAGTTAACTAAAACGGGAAGAGTACTAATAAAACTGTCACCAGCAGCTTAAGGTCTCCTTACTAGATGTCATGTTCTCTACTTGTCCCACTGAAAAAGGAAGTCTTTGCTGATGGAGTCAAAGCAAATAGACTAATATGTTGTAAAGTGCAAGAGAATGAGCGACAGTGACATCCACAGATAGCCGGTCTTCATTAGCCCTGCTATTTGTAAGTATACAATTTGAGTATCATTCTGTGTGTTGCAATCAGCTTCTCTATCTGTTACTGAGGTTAAATTTAATTTAAGAGTAGAAAATTGCACATTGAGGAGGAAAAAAATTTGATCTGCAGAGGTATCCGTAATCATAACCTTTCAAATTTTTACTGGCTACAGAATATGCTGCGTGTAAACACTATGAAACTTTCAACCAGTGCATCATTTAGAAGCCTTTCAGCATATTCAGTGCCTATTGCTCTTGAAATTAATTCCTTAATAGATACTTTGCAGATTTGGGGCCTAAAGTTTTCAGCAGCTAAATTTCCAAGGTGGTCTTCTCTATCCTGCTGAAGAGGGCCAGTTATTTACAGTCTGAAAGGGTTTTGTGCATCTGAAACATTGACTGTTGAGTTGTTTAAAGTAGCTGAGGCTAAGGAGATGCTGCTTTATATCTCATGCCTCTTTACCTGTAAGTGCATTTATCTTCCCAGAAAGTGTGATAGTTTCCTCTATTTTTTACTAACACTACACATATAACAGAAAGACATAATGTACATACATAATAGAAAGAAATGTTTTAAATCAGGAAAGGGTTTATTTTGAGGTTTGTTTTTAAAAGAAGCAGTAAGGGTTTGGAGCAGTTAGCTATTAACTAATTTCAGATCCTTATTAGTAATGATAAGAAGGTATTACACTTCAGATAGTTTTGTTAAATGGACTTTCAATTGTAAGTTTATTTGTATTTTAAATCTGTTTAAGCTTATTAAGAGTTTACCAGTTCAGTCCTGGGTTTGACAGGAGCCTTGAACAAGGAACAGAGCATAATGTCTCTTCTACAGCTGAGCTAGTCAACCCTTTGATACACAGAGTGATGGTTCCACCTGCTTTCAATACAGAGAAAACTAGGTGCAATACATGTTTTTATGCCAGCAGAGATAACTGTTTCCAAAGCAGCTGCTTTCTCCTGTGCTGCTTGCATATTCAGCTCAAAGGAAAAATAATCTATGTTCATTTGCTGTATGGCTGATAAATCTGTGTCAGTCTGGACCTACAAAACATGGATTTTTGTGAACTGTAACACAAATCACTGTATACCAAATGCAACTATATATTGAGAAGCACACTAGGTTTTCTGCACTAACCTTTATTGCAGGATTATGACTGTGTTACAGCATATTAACCAGTAGGAGTGGCGTGACATCCTCCAGCAAGACATCGATTTAATTTTGTGTTGATTGCTACATGAGAATGTTCATACTGCATACTCCCATGTATACTTTTTTTTTTTTAACAGAGTGGCTCTACATGATTTCTTGAACTATTTGGCTCAGTGCTACTTTGCTAACAGCATCCTGAGGTTCTAAGTTCCCTTTTATATCTGCAAATCAGAATCCTGGCCAGACACAGAAAACAACCCATCTATGAGTCCATTTGATTAAAACAAAATTTGGCTGCTGCCTAATGGCTTGCTCAGGAAGTGTTTGGGTTGCATTAAAATGAAGAGGCCAAAGAAAGTTCCTGAGCTGCATTCAAAATCTGATGTTAAACATCAAAATACCATAGTGAATGGCACCTAATCTGTATAACGGCACAGCAGCAGCTTTCAGGAACTCCTTTTACCACCTCCAAAATTTACGACTCTATTCCTAGCCAAGACAGATATAAATCAGTTTAATATTAAACACAAATTAGACATTCAAGAAAACTTGTTTGAAGAAATGGTAGTATTTAAATCAATAAACTTCACAAACACTTAAGTCCCGTGATTCATATTATTTTTCCATAGGTAGCTGACTCTTCATGAGGACTATTGTTTTACAAGACATTATTCTAACATAAATGTTATTATCAGCTGTTGTCAGGTAGGTTAAAAACATCTAAAAATCTGTCCAAATCTACAATTTCCACTACACAAACATCTTCCTATTCTAGTTCTTGACTGAAAGTTAAGTCTCACTCTGCTTTTACAACTATGAAGGAAATAAAGTAATTAAGAGCAACAGTGCTAAACATCCATTCTCAAATTTTGCAAAAAATTAAAATGTATTTAAACTTCCTGCGTTCCAACTTCTAGTTTAGATCTTTTGGAAGCGGACATCTTACGCCTACATTTGTATTAAATCCAAACAGGTCATATTATAGTGTGTTCTGCTTATGTTTAGTTTCTTCACATCCCTCTCATGTTTTCAGTCTCCAAGATATTCTTAAAACACCTTTACTCAAATGACTCTTCATCAATTATTCCTCACCCTGTCATATCCACCCCTCCAAACCCTATATAGCAGAGCCTTGCTTAAATGGAAAGGACCTCCATGCAAGTAGAAGCAGAACATAATGCTATTTGTTTTATTTAAGGATTTGGGGTGGTGGGGTATTTAAAAAGCAGTTCCTGATAAAATTATCTTTCAATAAAAATAATAGTCTTTCCTTTCTCATTGATGCATCCCTGAAGCATGGAAAAACTAGTGCCTGCAAACTCCATCCCAGTTCGAAACATGACACTGAAAACTAAATAGCAATAGCAGGACATTACAAGTGGACCTTTTAAAAATTATCCCAAAAACTATAGTGTACTGCAGTCCCTATTGACCAAAGTAGTCAAGCAGTATGTTGCCCAAGATTTCCTACAGCAATACATGAAAATACTTGCACAACTAAAACTCATACGACAAATTAAGGCCCACCTTTCTTTCTCTTTGAGTATTTTAATTATTTTTCATTAGGGTTTGGGGGTTTTTCCCAAATACTATCTTCTAAGATTTTTCAGTTCATTTTTTGTACAAAATAGTTTGAATATTGTTACACTATTCACAGATCTATTAGTAGTTTTAAAGCTCATTTTAAGAAATGACAAAAGTATCAGGACATTTAGATCTTCAGAAAACTTTTTAAAAGACTGAACTTCAAAATCTGTGTATAACGACTTCTAGAAAATCAGGTCCTTTCAAGAGGTAGCATTATGAGTACACAAAACCCACTGCTCGTGTTGGCCTAATCATTTGGCCAGTCAGCTATCAACCCAAATATGACAACCAGTGCAGAGGGTATTCATTCATTCCACCTTCAAAAAACACACACCATTTTTCCCAAATTAAAAAAACTTCTGACGATTTTTTTAAAAATATATTAGAGTGGAATCAGACTAAATCAATAGCTAAAAGTATTATTTCAGAAGTGGCTAAAATATTACAATACTAATGGGTAAAAGTTTGGGGGTTCTTTGGGTTTCTTTGAGGGGGGGTGTTGTTTTTTGTTTTTTAAACAGGCACAGTCATAACAACTGCCACTATTATCAGCGGCAATGATAAGTAACAATCACTAAGTCAGCTTTCTCATGCTGGATTGTCCCATAAGCATTTTGCCTTCATTCCAGTTTATGTTTAATAATGCTTCTCAGAGCACAATTTTTAATATTTCTTTGCAAGGAATAATTACCTGAATGTAATCAGACACATCTTTTCTATGAATTGATTTAAATATGTCTCTAGGCTATAATTATTTCTGTATTATTTAACATTACCTTACACTATTATGTTTATTATTTAACATACTTAACATTATTTTATGTATTATTTATTAAATGTATTATTTAACATTAAAATAACTTTACCTTTAAATACAATCCTTAAATTATTTTTTCTGCAATTTTAACTCTAGCATTATATTAATGAAATTCATTGTTCAAATTAATTTCAAGATTAATGACAAAATCCTGTTACTTTGTATATTACTTTGCATATTGTCATGAAGGCAATATACAAACCACTTAATAGGAAAGATATGATAGACTATTAAGATTAGGAAATATCTGAAATCTGCTCAAAACCTTGTACTTTTCATTAGAAGAGCAGTACTTCTCTGTCGGAAGGATAATCAAGCTCCTGCTGCAAATAAACCAAAGCCAAATCCTGGAGAAGTTAAATGAAAGTTTGGATTTTAATTTTGCATGTAGTTCCTTTACTTGAGATTAGCTCACAAAATATCCACAAATACAAAAAAATCTTTACATTTTGAGAGCATGGGAAAGGATGTCAGTACATAAGTTCTGCATCTAGACAAGATTAATTCTGTAGTTCATGGCTTAAAACAGGCCTCCCATTTATACTGTCTTATTAACATCAGGCTGTGTATTTGCACCACTTTTTAAATGTAATATGTAACTAATTGTCTATGGAGTATTTCTACAGTCTTCTACACTACTCCACACTATTTCTACAGGTGCTTTCTAAAGAATGTAGACTTACTATAAATAACAAGTTCAAGCCTCTTCAACAAAATTTTGCTATGTTTATTTATGTTGTTAGCTTGGGAGCACTATGCCTAACTGCTGTAAGGAGTGATGCATAGAGCTAAACAAAATCTTGGCAGTTACAAAAGAAACCAAGCCAAACTTGCCCATTTTCATCACCAGCTATGAACTCTGACCAGATGTGCTGTGAGCTAATAAAGCTTTCATGGGAATCTGCAGACAGTAAATTCTGGTCAAAACCAGGCACACCTCAGTGGCTGAAGCTGAATTTTCACATCAGCATTTGGATGCTATCAGATACCAAAATTAAACTCATTTAAAAACCTCACCTAGAGAGAAAACAAATGTAGAAACAGAATTCTTTCTTTATCAAGGACAAACAATGTGCAACAGTAGATTAAGGAGTGAGGTACAGCAACGATGTTCAGGAGAGAGAACCTCCCCACCCACACACATTCTTTACCTGGTTGAACGAGAAGTGCCTCAACATTACTTCCCTGTTACCTTTTCTGAAGAGTCTGGTTAAATCTCCCACTGACTCTAGTAGCAGCTTAGAAAATTTGTTCCATGACAGTTCTCTCAAAAGGTTGAGATGTATGATTTATAGCTAAATCTTTGTTATGTAATTTATTTTTAAAAACAAAAGCCTCCTATTGTCAAGTTGTCATGCGTTGACAGAATGGAAGTTACACTTGTCTTTAAGTGTGTGGTTTGCAGCAGTTAATTAAAGTTAACAGCTATAAAAACAGGTCACATCACTCCTGTTCCATTGAAAACTGCTTGCTGCAATACCAACAGATATCACAGAATGCCAGTAATGTAGCAGAAGTTACTTGCTACATGCTGCTATTTAACACTGCTCCAGCGATAGACCTTTCTAAACAGTAGCCTTCCTCCATTCCCCTTCTGAGTGGTCACTATTATCCAGAAAATGGGTTTCTCAGCAGGAGGTGTGTGACAACAAAATAGGGCCTTGGCTCAGCAACCCAATGTTGTCAGAGCTGAATATCTGGCTGGAACAGGACTTGATATTCCTTAAAATAAGTTTCATTAACTGTTTGACCTTTTCTACTTCCGAGGAAGATAAAGGTATCAATGCAAACCAAACACAACACTGGACCACCTAGGATGCTGCTACATCCGTTTCTAAACAGAAATGCATGTAAAAGTAGAAACCAGCCCCCTCTTGCACACTGACCAGAAAGTACATTGCTTGCAGTAAAACCAAAAGTCATTAACATTCTCAAACACTTTTCTGGTAGGTACACTGCTACGGAAATAGACTTTGTCTTCTGAGTTACAGTACAGACAGTCCCTTCGCCCAAACATCCCCACCTCCTGCTGAATTCCCAAGCTGACAAGTTGCTCCTATGTTTATCACTTTTACAAGTAACAAAATTACCAGAAAATAGTGCACATTTTGTTGCTGCTGTTAATTTTAGTAACAGTCTGAACTAAGCAACCACATACCTGTGTATTCCATTAACCAGAATGCAATAATGTCAGACTTCTCAGTGTTTTATGATCATAGCAACATACTTCAACAAATTTTCAGAGCCAATTACATGACTGATATATGAAGAAAAAAATGTATAAGAAGAAATTTCTTTCACACTGGCTGCTTTCTTGAATTATTTTCCACAGGCTTTTCATGAAGACCATCATGAATCTGTCAAGTACTCCGGAAACCAAATTACTCTGTGGCCTTGTTCTATATAAACTCCATCTTTCCTTTGCATGCTCACTGTCATTGTTCCCCAAGATACCACTAACTGCAGCTGCAGGTGTCCGAGGCTAGAACACAGGCCTAGTTTCAAACATTCAAGAAATCCAAATGGCAACATCTATTAACAGCTAAAAAACAAAAGACTTGTTACATGATTACCCATAGACATGATCTATTGTGAACACCTACAGACAACTATTCCTACTGTAGTCTGTGCAATCACTCTGGTAAAACAAATAGAAAACAAGTTTTTACTGGTAGCCAATCTGTGCCATTCTGTTCTCATTTCAAGTTGAAGAAGAGATTATTTTCTTCATCCTATACCAGATAGGAATGATTAAACATTTATACAACACCAGAAAAAGACTTCAGAGTAACCACTTATGGCATTACCAAAAACAAATCAAGTTTTTGAATATGAATCAGTTCCAATGACAACCAAAGGCATCTTTGTGTTAATTTCCATACAAATATTAAAGTTGTAATACACCCTGACTTTTAAGACAACTGTAGCCTAAAGTCTTTGATCTACCTATGGCAAGTTTGTATTGTAGAAATACAAAAGAAAATCATTTTAAAAAAAAATCTATATTACTATTGATTTCAAATGCAGTTATACAGAGAAAAACTCAGACCAGAAGTTAGGAAGTTCATATCTAGACTTTATGTTGCAAAACAATTTTGAGAAGAGGTTAAATGAGCAAAGCTGTATCTTCTAAAGTGCTTTTATCTCCAATGCAAGGGGACTTCTACAGCGTATAAAATCAACTGTTGGGTAACAGTTACAATACCAACAAAATAACAGTGAACAAAATAACGAGAACATGCTTTTGTGTAAGAAAAAGTTAAAGAGCTCCTCTGTTCCCAGACTGTGTAAATAAAAATGCAAAAAACAATATTGAACTATCTTGAAAAGAAGAATAGACAGCAATTCAGCAGCACTGTCAAAGCAGCAATTCTTGGTGGCATCCCTGATGCTATAGGTTTCACTACAAGGAAAGTGGTCAGAGAAGGTAATCAAAATGAAAAGCTTGACATAACCCGGCAGTGTGCGCTCGCAGCCCCAAAGGCCAAACGTACCCTGGGCTGCATCAAGAGAAGCGTGGCCAGCAGGTCAAGGGAGGGGATTCTGCCACTCTGCTCCACTCTGATGAGACCCCACCTGGAGTACTGCGTCCAGCTCTGGAGCCCCCAGCACAAAAAGGACATGGAGCTGTTGGAGCAGGTCCAGATGAGGCCAAAGATGATCCACAGGCTGGAACCCCTCTGCTGTGAGGAAAGGCTGACAGCGCTGGGGCTGTTCAGCCTGGAGAAGAGAAGGCTGCAGGGAGACCTTACAGCAGCCTGACAGTACCTGAAGGGAGCCTATGGGAAAGATGGGGAAAATATTTTCAGCAGGGCTTGTTGCGATAGGACAAGGAGCAACGGCTTTCAACTAAGAGAGGGTAGATTTAGACTGGATATAAGGAAGAAATTTTTTACAATAAGCGTGGTGAAACCCTGGCCCAGGTTGCCCAGAGAGGTGGTAAAGGCCCCATCCCTGGAAACATTCAAGGCCAGGTTGGACAGGGCTCTGAGCAACCTGGTCTAGTTGAAGATGCCCCTGCTCCCTGCAGGGGGTTTGGGCTAGATGGCCTCTAAAGGTCCCTTCCAACCCCAAGCATTTTATGATTCTATGAAAGCAGTCTTCCTAGATTAACAGTTTACAGATTTAAATCAGGTGTGGTGGGTGGACCCCAGCTGGCAGGTAGGCCCCCACCCAGTCACTTGCTCACTATTTCCCCAGCAGAATGGGAGAGAAAACTGGAGGGGCAAAAACAAGAAAAAAACCACCTCTCAGAGAAAGACAGTTTAATATCTGAAGAAAAACATAAACAACGACAATGGGGAAGAAAGAAAAAAAAAAACACACACACACAGAAGCAAGGCAAAAGCAACCACTCAGCACTACCAGCTTGATGCCCAGCCAGCCTGTAAGAAAAGGCTGCTGTAAACACAGGTATGCTACCAATACTGTTTTGGTTACAAATGTAGAACAAAGCACCATACAAGCTGCTATGAAGAAAATTAACTCCATCCCAACCAAAGACAGTAAAATAAGCAATATTTTGTTCTCATGCTTGCTCCTTACAAAATTTCTAAAATTTTAACAAGAAGAAATGGACAGAAGAATGCTTTATATCTCTATGCGATTTACAAAACTAAGAACAGTAAGAGCTTCCCACTAGTGGGACCAAAGGGAATGTAAGTACCTAACAAACTCACCATCCTACTGAAAAGAAAAAAAAAAATCTTTTTAGAGATTCATTAATTTATATATCATACTTCTCTAGAGAAGTATTTCCACAGCAATTATGTATTTGCCTATAAATAACTGTTTATTACTAAACACCAAGTATCGTATTGCTATGTAACCTTAAGAAACTTTATTTGCATGCCAAAGAAATAGTGGGTTTCTTCCTAATTGTTTCCACAACTCTCAGAAATTACAGTTTTATAAACACATTTGAACTGACTTTAAGATATTCTAGTTTATGGATAAACAGGATAAAATGTATTCTTTCAATCAGAAGAGGAAATAGCCAGAACAAACTTACATCTCAACCAGAAAATTGCTAGATCAAAAATGTCAAACAAGACCAACATTCAAAACATGATATGTATTTCAAGCATTGCTCATAAACATCTTCTGAGGGAAGGATAAGGATTTATACCCTCTACTAATTTTTCCTGTTTTATTTTCAGTTGAAGCATCTTATTTTCATGTTTGGCAAACAAAGAAAGCTCAAATTGTTGCACAAGAAATACGCTAACTCATGTAATACTGGGCTAGATTAAGCGACTACTTCTATTGCTACTTTTGTGAACTCTCACATCAACCTTTCAACCTCTTTCTGACAGACAGGTTACCCAACATATTATGAAGCAGACACACAGGAAGCAAAATGGCAAGAAGTGGACAGGCCATTGGCAAAAAATAACAGCGTAGACTAAAAGACATGTAAGAATAAATGCTAGGAGGGAAAAGCTGACTAAAATCATTAGAAAGTGGAGCAATGATATTGCCAGGATCTATGGCACAGAGAGGGAGAAATCCAGTCTATCAGCATGAGGCATTAATGCCAGCAGGGTTTTAAAGGACTAAACAAACCGCCGAGACCAGTGTTAAAGAGTATGCAGCAGAACAAGGATGTCAACTAGCAGGTGGAAGCCTCATGTCCTGTCCTGCCAACCAACAGGAATTATCTCTAAGATGATCAACAGTGAGACATTCTGTGCTAAGGCTTGATGAAAACAAAGGAAGGCTCAGAGAAACCTCAGGGACAGCTACACACCACAGACTGTGTAAGCAGCAAAAGTTTTTGGACACCCATGAGAAGAGTTCTGAAATGGCAGAGTTTGAAAAGGGACATTCCTATTCTGGCCGTAGTGCGTTTGCATATACAGCTAAGAAGCAAGACCAGCAGTAACTATCAATTAAAAAAAAGATCATTGTTGAAAATTAGTATATGACCAAGTCATTTAGTTTGATGCTTCAGAAACTGTTAGCTTCTTCCTGCCAAAACATGAAGAAGCAAAGAATCTTGTTTCCTGTAATCTTCTGGAACACGTACAACGCTAATCCTGCTAACACCAAGCAGGACTGGAAGAGTATTTTCTTTCTAAATCCACACATTTGCTGCAAAACTCTCAGCCTATTGTATATTTGAGTAGCTTGATGAGTTTTACAAGCAACTATTCCCTGGCCCAAACTGTATCAAGCTCAATTCTCCATAGGACAATAAGGGATTATTTTTGTACAAATAGAACAAATGATTTTTATTGTAATTTCATTCCATGGCTACATTTGTCTACTTACATCACAGTTCAGATTATTTGTGATTACGTTGAGTTCTGTTGCGATTTGTTTACTTATTTTGGTAATAGTCTTCTGATTTACCAAAATTTCTTTTTACACAACACAATAACTTGAGATTCATAACAATCCTTAAGAATACACCTAGGGTTTTTTTTAATATATGTATGTAACATATGTTTTTATATATACAAAAAAGCTGAAAACAGCAATATGTGGATAAAGTATGCTTAAAGAAGAAATGGAATTTGCTTTTTTCTTCTTTTCTAAACATAATTGAATGTAACAATTGTTCCATGAGTATTCACTAGGTATTGTGGCTACCAGGATGTCGATTTTCCTTGTACCTGGTGGAAAAGTTAAATCAAAACAAACTGCTTAGAAAAATTTAGCTGAGGTTTATTAAGCCAGTTGAGTTGTATAGCTTGGATGATGAGTACTTCATGAAAGATGGTGACCCTTGGCTATCTATAACAGAATACAGTCTAGATCCGCAACACATCTGTTACGCTGCAGGAGAGATTTTTTAATAATTCATCTATATTTTCACATCACTACAGAAATGTTTCTAAACTCTATGGCTGGCAACAAAGAAATATGTTATAACCAGCATCATAATGTTCTTTGCAACTTCTAATTTTCCTTGCAGCCAATAAATAGTGGCTGCAATCAGTAGCAGGTCATTGGAAGACCGAGAGTGGCCTGTTCAGATTTTTTTAAAGTATTATTTTGACAATGCTTAGAGCAAGTTTGCAAAGTATAACTTCATAAGTACAATACCCTGTTGCAGATAAACATTGTGGGGAGAAAGGAGAAGGTATACAGCATCATGTTCAACTTCAGTCAAACTATATTTCCACTGAATCTGGTGGTACTGCTAAGTTTTAACAAGGGATATCAGACCACCATTGACTGCTTTGGAAATCCACGATACTCCATTGTAGTAACATCAGAAAATTGATGGATGGAAATGCAATAAACTATAACAAGAAAGAATAGCCACCACAAAAATACAGAGGTGAATCACAAGATATTTATTATACACCAAAGCCTGGTTAAATGTTTGCACAATGGAGGGAACTGGCAGCCTCCTTTCACACTGTCTCTTTTGAACATGCATACATTGCTCTAAAATACTCAAAATTTTATGTTTTCACATGCAGCTTCTAACTGTGAATCCCAAATAATCCTGACCTCAACCTGGGCCTGACCGAGCAGCTTTCTTCTTTCATATTTTAATTGCCTCTAAAAAAAAGTTTTTCTTTCCTGACTAAAAAGGGCCTCTTCCCTCCCTGTGTTGGTGCTCCTTTCAACCATCCACTGTTACAATAACATTACAAAATCTTCAAATTGGGTGGTGCAGGCTTATTTTGTACACTGTGAACCAAGAAAAAAACACACCAGCTCCTGTGTGGCACCCAACAATTTATTTATGTGCAATGTTTTGCAAAGTTCATTAATATCTGAATGTGAGCATTTTGCTTTATTTTTTAGGTCTGTAGTCCTTTTTATAGTGAGTTCTCCTTGTGTCCAAGGAAGAGGAGAATTTGCTTGCGGGAACTACTCTATGGTAATAGTAGGTACACAGCCTAACTTTTGCAGACATACAAAAATTAACATTTCTTCAAGTTTTCTTCCATGTATGTATTGGAAAAGTAGACCTGCCACTATATAGATGTACACGTATTTCAGCATGGTTCAGTCATACCTTTGATTCTGAGCACCAGTACCCCAAAGCATAAAAATTCTCCAGAAATAAAAATAAGGGGTAAAGAACATTGTGTAACTAGAAATCAAACCGTGTTTAAATACAAACCAGGAAAAGAAATACTGTATTTAAGAGAAATATTCTCTGGAATAGAAAAGCAATATACAGTCATTTGAAAAACAATTTATTTTAAGTATACCCATGGACAGGAAAAGATTAGCAAGTAACAGAAGTTACCCACATTATAGAAATAAACACACCTAGTGGCTTTATGGGGAAAATACTTGTATCTAGCACAAAATAAATATCTTGCAATATTCTTTGTGGAATAATCTGACCTTTGAACATGGAAGATATGGAAACCAAAAGTCACGGTGTTTTTTTTTTGGTTTTTTTTGTTTTTTTTTAAAAAAAAAAAAGACTCTTAGAAATCAGGAATCACCAAGACAGGAAAATACAAAACTTTGTGAGAGAGTGCCTTCACTAAGACAAAGGAATTATTGGTTAAGCCTTGGTACACACGGCCAGACTACGGAAATATTCAATCCCAGTGTTTTAAAAACAGCATTAAGCCTTGCTACTTCTCTGTAATGAGAGAATGTGTATGTGGAAACTTGTATTATCCCAGTTAATATACATACCCAAAGACACTGTCTGGAGCAAATGAACAAAAACCGGAATGATTAGACACAATTACAGGTATCCATTCAATGCTCCAAAATAAAGCTTATTAGAATTGTTCATAACTTCTATGCTTTTGTTTCCAGACTGATCAACAGTTTGTTTTACAGAGATGAGACACAGGAAGTAATCTATACTATTTGCACTCATTTAAATAAAAATTAATCAGAGTTCATAAATACCTGTTAAAGTGAAATATTTTGCAGGAAATGGTCTGAAGTTAAACAAAGTTATTCTTTGTCATTAGGGCTATATTAGTCTTTATAAATTTTTCTTCCCTTCATCTCTCTTTTCCAAAAAGAAGAAATAGAGCAGCTTTATAGGGAGCCAGTACATCATGTTATTATGTTTTAGAGTTAGGTCTTGGAAAAAAAAATTGCTAGCTACCTGAATATATTATCAGAAAAGTCTGTTCTGCATTCCCAGAGCCAAGATGATATGTCACACTCAGACTGGATGTGTTTCTGAAGCCTGCAGGCAGGGATCCACTAGTGACGGTGCATATCAGCACTGAAATGGAACAGGAGGGCTATAATACAAACTATAAAATTACTTCAGGCAGCCAGAAAACATATTGGAGAATAGAAAATGTTGAAATGGCTTTCTTTATATTCATTACTCTACCTCTTATCAAGAAAGACAGAATGGGAATACGCTAATAGTAGCTGGATCCCTGGGATAAAAGCAGAGAACTTATTACAGGAATAAAAACTTAAAACAGTTTGTCCTCTTGGCAGAAACAGGAGCAGTCATCTAGCAAATAGGCATCTAGCATCATTGAAAAAGCATTAACCTAAAAGAAAATTAACTGTAACTACTGGAGGACCTTGCATTCACATTACAAGCCAGGCACTCAAAATGGTGCCCAGAGTGCAATTTCAATCGTGGTTTCAGAAGGAGTAGAACTGCTTCAAGTGGAACAGTAACGCATGCGAGTGCTACCACCAAGGCACCGATTATAGCCTCAGGCTAAATATTTGCACCTCAAAACCGCCTCCACCACATTGCCTTGCTAACGTAAATACACCCATAATTCTCCTCTGGGACCTTTGAAAAGGTCCCTTCTTCCCTCCCCCTTGAGATTTTTGCTTTGGATCTCAGTCCTTTTATGAGTAAACCCTTGTTGTTGGAACCTCCCAGACTGAAAGGGTTTGCTTCATAGCTCCAGCACTCCAGCTACAATGCGTACAGTTGGTTTTGGATAGCAATCATCTCACTCTCCTAGCAGAAGTTCATCCTGACCTAGACAGTAGAAGATGAGGCTATATGAACATGCATCCAGTCCAGCTGTCTTCGAACAGCAAACTGAAAACAAACATATCAAAGTTGTATCATTTGTTGCAAGATGTAAATAAGAAACACAAGTGTCTCATCTAGTATAAGCTACTGATACTTAATGAAAATTAATGACAGCACTAATGGATATGAAGAGAAATTGTTCAACTGTCTGTTCTACCCACAATACTAGCACTCTTAGATAAGATGCTCTGGAATTGCTTATTTATGAAAATAGTCCTGATATAACTAGTGGCACGAATATATGGAGAAATCATTCACATCAAATGTTACATTAATTGCTGTAACCATCTAAGAAGGATTAGCATAGAAGTAGATAAACAGTGCCATTTCAGATCAAAGCCAACCACTCTCGTTTTCAAGCCCTGAAATTAAAGTATCTTCAGTGTCAATGTTCTACTGGATGAAGCACAAGATGGGACACTAGCTGTCTTCTCCACTCCACAAAACCACACTAAATAAACTTTTTGGCCACATAGCCACAATGAGTAAGAATCAAATTGTTGTTATCATAGTGAGCTTCAGTTTGGACAATACACACCGAATTGTTCAGTCAACCAGTACTAAATAACCCCGTGTATTTTCTATTTCCGAAGAGTACAATAGAGACTTTCTGAACTTAAAAAGTATCAACTCTAACATGGGATGAAGCTCAATTGTACTGATAAACATAACAGTATGTAATCATACCATAGTGTTAGTATGATTATGGACTGATAAAGAGGAGCTGTTGTCAGAAAAAGACTTAATGTTATCAGAGAATACAAATGACTAGGATTTAGTATGATTTGTTACATACAAAGAGATAAAAATCCCAAACACTATCTACTTCATTCTTTTAAACAACCAATTATGTAAGTGAAGGAAGTGGAATCAAACCAGCATGGAATGAAAACCTAATTAGAAAAAGGCGAGCAATGATAGGAATTAAGTGCATTTCTGGAATCTAAGTTGTCAAAAAAGCTGCCACTGGGAAAACACACACACAGAGCAAGAAATATGTTCTGCAACAACTGAAACTCAGGATGCTGTCACAGTTGGTAGGTCAAGAATTCTCAAGTCAGCATGTTCAGTAAACTTAACCCAGGAGTCTTAAAAGAGCTAACAAAACTTTAACATTTTATGCAGATTTTCAATAACTCCAAAAGACAGGAAAGATCTGGATTACTGGGGAAAAAAATACTTTTTGAAGAATAAACGGAAAGCAACTGTAGAAATGGTAACCACTAATCATTTTCAGTCAGAATAACCAAACAGCTCCTACCAGAACCCAACAGAATGCAAAATCAATAAAGTCCTATTTAGGGAAAACAGAGACTGCGAAACAAACGTTATCTTTTATGCTCTTGTGAGTTTGGACAACAGTGGCAATATCTTTAATGCAGTGTATTAGTAAGGCAAAACTCTGCAGACTTTGTACTGGGTCACATTTAAGAATCTCTCTTTATTCTTTTTAGTCTTCCCCCACCCTCACCATGTTCATATTTTCATGTCTTATTACTTTACTTCCTTAATGTGAAACAATATCCACATCATTCCTGACTAAAGCAGACCCTTCAGATCACTGTATGTCTGCCCCTAGTCGCACTTCTGCTTCCTCATAAAATCCACGCTCAAATCCCACATCAGTGTTTCTAGTCCCCAATTTGGTTCCTCAGCTCCTGCCATTGCTACACTAATATTTCAGCATTTCTAATTTAACATACACAGACTGGATTTTCTTAAGTTGATCTGACCACTGTAATCACCAGTATTAGCACTTTCTCCTCCTGAGTCTGTCAGGTCTCCAGTAATACAAATACCCTCAGTGTTCTAATTTCACTTTTTATCATGCCTTTGTCCAGGTTATACAAGCCTTTCCAAATGTTGTCTTTCCATTTCTTTGCTGCTAGTTTATAGCATATGATTAATGGAATTTATTAATTTCTGTCTCTGAGACTGTTTTAAGTGTAATTAACATCTACAGCCTAAACACCAGCTGGATGCTTGTTTTGATACAAGCAGGCCAGATGCCCCATCCCCTCATTCACCACAGTGATTCACACCCATCTTTGAGCCACTTCAAGTTGCACACACACAGGTGTGTAGCTCTGTGTATTACATTCTAGCTTTTGCTTGTCCATTTGTTTTCAAGAAACTTACAAAATCATAGTATTTTAGCTTTTTACCTCAAAGCTAAATTTGTTTGAGTTTAATAAATTGGTTTAAAACTACTGAGAAAATGATTGGCAGGCAGACTCCTATCTAACATGATGGTACACACCTGCTCTCCTTTGGAAACCAGACTGGAAAACTACAAAGTTCATAATGCCTGTGAGCAGCAGCTGCCAAGTCACTGCTCTTCTTTCATTGCAACTATCTGTAGTATGCTCTTTGCTTGCTGTGAACTGCTTTGAGGATACGCAGGTACAAGCAGAAACTTTAAAGGAATTAATTTTGGGAGTCACTGCAGGCTTCCCAAAGGAAGCAGAGTAAAAAGAAACAAAACACACACAGGAAAAGCATTACCTCTGCATTAACGTCGCATGGGCATGGACAGCGAGATAGCTGGAGGACTAGAAAGGAGCATGCCTCCAGACTGCAAGACTAGAGATTGTGAGGATTATTGGACTGCACAGTGGCCCTCTGTTACCCCAATTTTAGCATTGGAGCCCCCTTGAAATAGATGAAATATCTGCAGTGTTGCAAGCAAAGCACAGTAACTACAGAGGAGTTAATGAGGTAGTAAATGTAGGAATGTAAACTGCAAACCCATTTATTGAAGCCAACCTATAGATAAGGACAGTGCTATCCCATTCAGACAGCATACCAAAGAATAACAGACAAGATCAGCAAAAAAATAATTTTCTGACTGAACTCCAAATTAAGGTAGTTCACTGTGTGCTGACAGGAATACTTCCTCTGCTCACCTCTGGCTCTAGGTCAGTTGCTCATGCACAGCACAGCTGCTGGTGTGTTAAAAAACTTTAAAATGAACAATCATACTACTACACTTGCAAGTATCAGTGAGTTTTGTCACGTGTCTGTGATGTTTAGATTTCAATTTACAACCTATTTATTCTGCAGCCCTACTGGACAGGATCATCTTCCATTTTATGCCCAAGAAATGAAGGCCAAACCACTTGTCAGAGGTACTGTTCATTATTAAATGATCAGAGTCTCTCAGATTCTAAAAATGTTGTGAAGAACAAAAGATCTCTCTTACTCACAAAAACATAGGCAGTCCTTGGCAGTCTGCATCATCATTTATGACACCAGCAGAATTTCAGTGACCATGCTTAGAAAACTGTGCACTGAATTTAGCAAAGAGTTCAAGTATTACTCAAAACAACTATAAAAATGGAAGGATTTATTAGCCTCACTTACACATGCAGTGAAATCTCACTGGGTCTTTCTAGAAGAGGATTTTACCTGAACTTCAGCAGGATAAAATGCCCAGAACTGCCCCTCCGTCCTTTCTTTGGCATTCAGTGGGGTATCAGCCTAGAGGATTCAGCATTTTCAGTTTCAGTGCTCAAGAGTGAAGACCCACTGTTTATCTAGCCAGACTAGGATCTTTGTTTGGTTTTGATGAATTACTTAATAACTATCATCAAAAGTTGAGGATGTTTCATAGGCAAGAAAACACAGGCAAAAGCTTTTGTGTAGCAGTACGTGCTGGTAATTAAGTATCTCCCATTCTTCCCTTTATTTGGTAAAGCTGCAAACAGAATATCAATCTAAATTCCCAAAGTAACCACCACAGGATCCAGTCCTCTTCGTTCCACCAAGCTGACCTAATTTGACTCATCTCAACACTGTTCTACGAAATAACCTCAACAGCGCAATGAAAACCATTCTGCAAGTGGGAGAGAAAGCAGCATTTACTTTCACACAGGAATGCACACTAAATCCAAACACACACAAGGCATTCCTCCTCTTCTTTCAGCCGAATTAGGGAAGAAACTTACTTACACTTTCCATAAAAGTTGTATTTGCTGGTCAAGATAAACGTGTCTGAGGAGCTGCCTTCCAGACGTAAAACTGAGCAGGGTTTTGAAGTCGTGCTTTCCCGGCCCTTCCACCACCACACCCCTTCAGCAAGCTACTCTGAGGTAAAACACCCTCTCAGTTCTACCGCAAGCAAAGCTCACCAGGGGAGCCGCCGACAAACCACCCAGCTGGGCTATGGTGAACTAACTACCACAGTAAAAGGCGCTGCCATTTGTTACATTCCGAGGTGTAAAGCGCGCCTGGGCTCCCGCAGCCGAGGCGGCGCGGGCCGGGCAGCCGCCGCCCCTGGAGAGGGGCCTGGCGCCCTCCGGGGGGGCGGGAAATGCCCCGGGGCGGCGGGCGGCTGCCTCGACCCGAGCCCGAGGGCTCTGCGCGGGGCTGAGGGGAGAGCTGTGAGAGCGAGAGGGAGGAAACGCAGCTTCTCAGGAAAACATTGTTCAGGTACGTGCTGTGTAAAATAACAGAGGGGAAAAAAACGGGTTATACTGAAGGTGTCCCGGGGACAACACTCACCTCGGGTCTCCGGGCAGCAGAGGCCGCCCGTCACCTGCCGTTTGCAACGTTTCCCCAGCGCCAAGCCCAGATGTAATTTCCTGAAAGGCGGCTTGGCGAGCAGAATATTGCCTTGTGCCTGATACGCAGTTCCAAGTATTTCTTTGAGGTAAAACTTTGTTGGTCACTTCAGTCTTTTTTTTTTCCTCCTGTTGGTGGCTGGTTTTCTGTGAACTCGCTCCCGTCTGGTCATGTCGGGGTGGGGCCTTCCTCCCACCACGGGCTGAGGAGGGGAAAAGAGGAACAGCATGTAACAGCTTCAGTATTTATCTTCTTATTGCTTTGGCATTTAAGGACATGTGTTGTGTGTTAAAGATGATAAGGAGTTGGCCATGTGCTCTAGTGCTGCATTATCAGGACTTCGATTGTAATTACACCAATTAACCTAAGGAACAGGTGGGGGGGCCGGGGAGAGGCGATGAAGGGTTGGTGGTTTTGGTTTTAATTCTTCTGAAGCCGTAATGTACAAATTCTGGTAGTCTGTAATAGTGGAGGTTTTCTTCTGTGTTCTTGGAAATTAACAAGTTTGCAGCACAGCAGCTTTCAGCAACCTTGCTGTGTGATAGACAAACTGAATCATGAAGGAAATACTAAGTTTAAAAAGGCTTCTGAGTGCGACATCTTTTGCTGTAGTCTTTATTAAATATAACCTGTATAGCCTGTGCCCTGGCTATATCAAGGCATTCCCGCAGTACACTCTTTCCCTTTATCCAAATGATGCCTCAAAAAAGCACATGAGGGGCAGAAGGTTTCCCAGATCCCTCCTGGCAGCAGTGCTTGTTCCCAGCTGGTTTTCCATGCCACGTCCAAGCTGCCGGTGAGGGAGCGGAGCGGGAGCAGCCCGGTTGCAGACAAGCAGCGAGTCCAGCGTGTGCAGGAAGCATTGGGCTCGCTGCATGGGGTGGACGGCGGGTGAGCCACAGAGGAATAGTGGAGCATGGCTGATTCCTGATGTTGGTATTCGGTTTACCAGCCAAGAAATGTAGAAGTCTAAATTAGGAATGGAAAAGGAATAGCTACTGAACTTCTTACAAACAAAAAAAATTGGCTGCTGCTGAAGTTGTCAGTTTGTAGCATAACTGTACAGTTAGCGTGGACAGTATATTTAACACAAATCAGTCTATCTGATAGCAAAACATGGTGGATTTTTGTGTGGTGTGTTTTTTTTTTTTAGTGCCAGGAGGAACACATCTGTACCAGCTCAGCAATGCATGCTCCCTCTGGTGGCTAATTTCCATAAATGTCAGGTTTTTTCCCCAAAAAACATTCAATGTAGTCCAGCTGGCTGCAGTTAGCCTGATGAGGTAGAACATATGTTTGAGAGCACATAGGTTTAGGAAGCTATAAGTTTTCTGTAAAGCCCTGATCAATAAATGCTTTTGCTCTGAGTAAAGTCTCGGGGGTTGTACAGGCTTGATGTTGTTGCTATGCAAATTATGAAAGCATACAGAAATGTTCAGTTTTTAAATTAAAGCCTTTTAAAGTAAGTATATTCACTATGAAATAATGTAATTTTATTTCATAATGTTAAAAAGGTTGCTGAATTTTAATTCCATCCTTGCTGTATTTGGAAAATTACCATCCTTGTAATTATCTCCACAAGTAGGTAGCTACTTTGAAGTATAAGAATAAAATGAGGCTTGGAATATAAGATTAAAAGATTTGTAAAACAAACAAACAACAAAAAGCATAAATACTTGCAAAAGCTGATCTTCGACATACATCCATGTTGAGCACATCTTGTAGCTCAACAAGATCTCTAAATTAAACAAACGCCCCCCCCCCCC
>Ga0065711_1003260_pt1 | contig 28909 bp, 16 predicted proteins | sample Hoacrofraction12_FD_59098 | JGI IMG/M metagenome (GOLD analysis project Ga0065711, IMG submission 59098) | Hoatzin crop microbial communities from Cojedes, Venezuela - Epithelial fraction 12 v2 (version 2) | ecosystem: Host-associated > Birds > Digestive system > Esophagus > Crop | place... | reverse complement strand
TTCAACTCCTGCATCCAGATCATTGATAAAAATATTGAACAGAACTGGCCCTAGAACTGAAGCCCCCGGAACACTGCCAGTGACCTGTTTCCAGCCAGATGTAGACCCATTCACTATACCCTATGAGCTCCGTCCTTCAGCCAGTTCTTCACCCAGCACACCATGAACCCATTCATCCTACAGTTGGACAGCTTGTCCAAAAGGATGCTGTGAGGGGCAGTATCAAAAGCCTTACTAAAATCCAGAAAAACCATATCCACCACCTTCCTTTCATCTACTAGGCAGGTAATCTTATCATAGAAGGATATCAAATTACTTAAACAGGACTTTCCTTTTGTGAACCCACATTGACTGTGCCTGATGATTGCATTATTCTTTAAACGCCTTTCAACAGTACCCAGTATAATCTTCTCCATAGTTTTTCCAGGAGCTGAGGTTAGACTAACAGGTCTGTAGTTCCCTGAGTCTTCCTTCTTGCCCTTTTTGTAGACTGCAGTAACATTGGCTAGCTTGCAGTCAGCAGGGACCTCCATGGACTCCCAAGACCTTTGGTAGATGATTGAGAGGGGTCTTGCCATGACATCCACTAGGTTCTTCACTACTCTGGGTTGAATCCCATCAGGCCCCGTGGACTTGTGAACATTCAGCTGATACAGCTGGGCCCTTACAATTTCAGTGTCCACAAATGGAAAGTCACTGTCCTCAAACTCAGGGGACCAGGCACCCAAGGTCTATCAGTATTATTAAAGACTGAGGAAAAAAAATACATTGAATGCCTCTGCTTTTTCTTCATCCCTATTAGTCAGATGACCACCTTCAACAAGTATCAGTCCCATGTTTTCTTTAGGCTGCTTCTTGCTATTAATATACTTTAAAAAGCTCTTTTTGTTATCTGATACAACAGTGTCCAGTTTCAGCTCTAATTGAGCTTTGGTCTTTCATGTCTTCTACTTGCATAAACAAACCACAGCTCTGTGTTCTTCCTGCGAAGTCTGGCCTCACTTCCAGAGATCATATAATTTCTTTTTCCTCTTGAGCTCCATGAGGAGTTCCCTTTTCAGCCAAGCTGGTCTTATGACCCACTTGCTGGACTTATGACAGTTCTTTTTATGCAGCCCATTCCAGTGATATTTCTCAGGGCACCTTCTGTAGTTGCACAGTTTTCTGAGAAATATTATCAATGAAACATCATCCAGTGCCTGTCTTTACTATTATGTGTAGTTCAAAGTCAGCTGGTGAGGAATCAATCATCAGCATCAAGAAACTTGCTTGGATATACTGAAACCATTACCAGGTTTCAGAGTACACACTCCCATTTGACTTACACTGTGTAATTTGTGTAGGTGAGTGCACAAGTGTGTGGAGAAGATAGAGTGAAAAGCTTGCTAAAAAACCTTTTTTGCTTGTCGTCCTGTTGTGAGCTTTGTACGCAAAGATTGAAACTTAGGAGAAAAAAAAGACCCACAGTGACAACAAACCAGCCTTTATGCCTTCAGGTCACGACTTCTGTGGAAATTAATTATCTTTGGTGTTCCTCATTCCAGTTCATGACATTAACACACAAGATAAAGTTTAGTTTATGCAAAGCACAAAAGCCTCATAATTTTAACTTCTTAGCCTAATGTGTAAGTAGAGAAAAAGCGTGAATGTATTAGTGATGGACTCATACGTGTTTTGAAGGCTCCACCAGGGTAGTTTGAAAACATAATTTTGTTTAGACCCTGAAGGCCCAGTCCTTTGTCCTGGTCCAGCTGTTTTCTTGAAGAGATTTGTAGTGGGATCTGAAGACAATTAAGGTTCTTGGAAGCCATGTTATTGAAATTGCTGGGTCTAATAGTGTCACTGTTATGGGCAAACAGTAGTTTGAATGCATGTCTGTGCATGTGTGCAGCCATCCATGCATGCACAGGCAGATGTGTGCCTTCAGTAGTGCTTAGCACTGGTTGAACACTTATTCCTCCTGCTTAAAAATGACTGGGAATAGAATTTGGCTTTGGTTCTTGACAGTCATCACTTGGCTGGCTGTTTTGACCTTTTCAGTTACAACCATATCCTCCTGCTTTGAATGGGAAATATGTAACAGCAAGTGCAATGCACTTCAAAAGTACTTATACAGTCCTGTAGAGCTCTATGAAAAGGCTATTAGTGTTTAAAGTTATTTCTCAAGAGTCCTATTTAACTCCTGCAGAAACCTTATTGCTTTAATCTTTATTGGATTTTATAGGCTATTCTGTAAGGATAGTGAGGTGTGTCTGCTGCATATAATTTAAAAAAGCTCTCTGCTCAGTAGGCCAATACATAATGTTGCAATCTCACAAAACCTAGTGGCTGTTTTCTCCCAGACTGAAGTTTTCATTGTTGTGCATTCGTTCTAATTTTAAAAGTACCTTAAGAAATAATAATAACAACAGTAAAAGGAATTGCAGTGAGAAATCTAAGTTGCTGGGAAGGTATGGTATCAAAAGTCAAGAAAATAAACTAGACTTACTGCTGATGAGTAACACAGCTATTAAGGGGTTTATAAGACCATGATTAATTGGCTATTGTGTAAGGCACCATGAATACTATGAAAAGTGTACACTTGTACAGCTCTCTTTTTTTTCCCCTAATTTAGAGCTTGGTGTAACAGAGTGACCAATTTCAGAGTTGTAATTCTTCCAGCTGGAGTTTAAAATTGAAATAGGCAATCATATCTTCTTAAATGAAAGAGAACAAAAGAGTGTGCAAGCATTAGAGAATGAGAACCTAAGCATTTGTTGCAGGGGTTTTGTATGACAATGCCACTTCATGAATAACACTAGAACTTGGACAAAACCACCAACAACAAAACACCTACCAAAAAAAGTCCAACAGCTTGTGAATGCAGTGAAGAGGCCAGATACACAAAACCTGTAGTGCTCTGCAGGGAAAAAAGAATCTTACAAGCTGGTTAAATGAGTAAAAGTTGTTTACTGTTTTCCATTGGAAAACTGAAGCAGACTGAGAAAATTTTTCCTACCTCTTCTTCCAAGATGGGGTACAGATCAAGCTCAACATCCAACTAAATCATCCTGGAAGTTATTGCACATATGGTGGTAAAGGTGCACTATCTTCAGAATAAAGTGTCAGAATACAAAGATGCCCATATAGTATTGCTTCATAAAAGAGGAGATCGGGGAAATTCCTTGTACAACTTTCCCTGATGTCAGTCTGCAGAGCACCTGGTACATTTACAAGACTTTAGGAGCTGTGGAGGTGCTCCAGGTGACCACGTGCCTTGTATTAAATCCCATTTCTCCTAACATCCTCGTTTTATCTTCAATAAATGTAGACAGATTCCTCTCCTGCAGAAAAGAATTTGTCTAAATTGGAGATTGTTCTGCTGTAATTGTAAAATATCATCACTTGCTCAAACCTGAAATGTAGATCTTTGAAATTTCACCTGTCATTTCATTTAAAATTTTCATAGCTCTTTAAAGTCTTACTTACCTCTGAATGGTGAACATAACAAACTGGCAAAGCTTAGGATTACAGGTAGAGAATTTCAGTTATTCTTGAGCCTGTTATAATATCTTCTAGCTGAGAAAATATCTTTATCATCACACTTCTGATTCTTGCACCTGTAGAAATGTGTCCCAATATAGCATATGACATGCTGTTCTCCCACTATGTAAAGAAATTCAGGTTGCTGTTAGAAGGCTCTGATTCCCCCTCAGCCCCCCTTCCTGTATTACTAAAAGCAAAGAGGATTCCAGGTAGAACAGAGAAGGGCTGTGATGGGTTTCTAGAAATAGGCCTGATGTGGAAGAACATGAAAACTACTTTTGTGAGAAACTGGAAAAAGGGATTTTATTGTCCTGTTGTGTTGCTTTGCCTTTGACAGTCATTTGTATTTCATTGTGTCTACTGGGTCTCCAGTTACCCCTGGGGATGTGTAGGCAGATGTATAGTAAGTAGCAGTGTAGCACAGTCCCTTCCCTCTTCCTTCCTCTGTCCTTCCTTTCATATCATGAAACTCAGGTGTAATTATGTGGGGCAAATCTCCTGTGCAGTTTGGAAAGAACAGCTTTGTGTAAGGCAAAGCACTGAGCTTTCATTCTTTCTGTTCCACACAGCAGCCAGGCAAGGCTATGTTTGAGGCCTCCTTTGTATTTGCCTGCATTAAGCAACAATGAAATCTGGCTCTTCTTCCACCTGTTCATTTTTAAGAAGCATAAAGCAGTTGCAAAACCAAACAGAAATAGTGACATGGGTACCTGGGGCAAGTATTCAGTATCAGCAAGAACTTCTCAAAAGGCACTGTATGTTTCCAGGTATATTATGTATGTGTTGCCTGTTTAAATATGAGAAAACCAAATGCCATTGTGAGTCAGCAGCAGGAGGCTTACCTGCATGGGAAAGTTACCCTCAAGATTTTCTTCCTCTTGTCTCTGCTTCCAGTTCTGTGCACAACATTGGAGAGCAAAAGCCTTGGAGAACAGTTCTCATGTGTGCATGAAGTATCAGGACCAGTATCTTACAGGAGCTGCCAGTGGTTGGAAATACAATCTGTAGGTGTGACATTTCAGTGGTTTGGCTATGACTGAGGTTTGGAACTGACCTTGTTTCTGGGAGAGTGTTCACAGGAGACTCCAGGTCATCTACAGAGTTAGGGGAGTACCAGTTTGATTTTGGAGGTATTTTTTGTATTCTTTGAAACTAAGTGACATAAATTGATTTCTAGCATAAGAAACGAAATAAGATTGATGCATGAAGTTTTCTCATTAGGGTGTCCTGTGAGATGTCTGCTTTTCTAGTTTATTTCTTCTCTGTTAGTGTTGCTGAAAAAAAATAATTAAAGAATTGCTTATCAAGACTTATTTTCTCCCATGTAACCAATTTGATGTGCAAGTCTACCAAAAAAAGGAGTAGGTGTTGGCTGGGTTTTTTGTGTCAGTTCAGATGTATCTAGTACGTCTAGTCTTTATTCTGTTGTTATTTTGGAGTGTAAAGAAAGCACATAGTGTGTAAGATTAATCCCAACCAGAAGCAAGTTTTTCAGCGTCAGATGCTATGAAAGCTCATTTGCTCTAAAATTAATATAACTAGAATAATCAAAAGAAAAAAAATGAGCAAAGATTGAGAGTTTTTCATCTGTGATTAAGCACAGCCTATGGCAGCATTAAGCATTTCTGCAAAAGCTGTGGTATTTCCAGTAGCTGGTCAGGTCTCTTTTTCACAGTTGTCATAAAATATAAGTATCTAAGCTCAAGGACTGGCTATGTGAGTTCCTGACCTTACCTTGAGGATTTGGCTTGGTGATCCTATAGAAGTTTCCCACTCTATGGTGTTTCTTTTTTCACTTTTAAATACACAGAAAATTCAGAACATCTGGGATCTCAGAAGCTTCGTTATACTGTGATTTTAGTATGCATTTTCTCAGTTCTGTATGCTTTATTTTTAGACTTGGCAGAGGTGATTGGCTTGGGAGACATGAGGTTTTCCGTTGATTTATCTGCCTCAAACTTCTTGCTGGTTCTCAGGGAGCAGAGAGAATCATCTGCTTTCTTTAGAGAGGTTCTGTTGGTCAGCTATCCATCTCAAAATCTTACTGGGTTTACAGATTTTTTTACTTGTAACCACGTACTTCTTGTATATTGTTCAAAAAAGTTGCTAGCTGATGCCAATGATTTAGATTCAGCAGAAAATGAGTGACTACTCAGCATGAGTATAAATTAAGTCCTTAGACCTTTTTTCTCATTTCACATATCACTTTCCATTGATACATTCACCACAAGAAATCGGAACTCCAAATAGTCTTTTGGTTCACCAAAAATCTGCATACGAGCCATTTTTTAGTATGTCTTCCAAGAACGTACTTCAGCTCACGTGGAGTGTAGTACTAATCTGTCACAGCCAGTCCCTATACTTCTTTGTGTGCTGTAGACATGTGCTACAGTCCTGTCACAGAAGCTTATAACCAGGCCTAGACTCCTCTGTTATAGTCAGGCCAGCAACTGCAGGAGTAAGAGTTGGGGAGATATGGCACTCAGTTCCACTCTCACAGATGAAGTTAAGCCAGCTTTCTACAGCTGTAGGAAAAGGATCCTTTCAGTCTTTTCCATGGATACATCTGTCAAGTCCAGCACTCAATGACAGCTGTAGCTACTGGAATTGATCGTTCTAAGTGATGGATACTAGTATGAACTTTTTCGGGCCATACCTGTGTTATGTGATATGAGCCTTCGACAAAGGTCAACCAGAGGTGGGTCGCTTGCTTAAGTACAAATTTTATCTTGATATCAAGCCATAGATCTGGTCCTAATTGCAGTTTTTAACTGCAATATCAAAAAATTGCATTCTGACAGTTAGTGAAAAGGAGAGTTACACCTTTCTTGCTTGCAGTTGTCATCATCATGTAGTATTGATTAACAGGCCTATAATGGCAAATTGTGTTGAATTGTTTGTTCCTAGAAAACTCACTGGCACCTCAAAAATCTTCCTAACAGCCACAATGTGCTGCTAAGCAGGTTAACTATGTAGTATTTCTGTGCTGTGAGAATCAGAGGAAGGCTGTAAGAATGTGGTAGTTTTTTAGAAAAATACTGTAGCTGAGGACATATTAATAATACTCAGCAAATAAACTTCCAGTTTTTCTTGTAAATTGTGGGATAGTCTCTAAATTCACATGGCTGGCTGAGTAATAACTGTGGCCTTTGTAATGATGTCAGTCACATTAATGCAATAATGTTTTTTATGACCTTCAGATCTATAAATAATATGTAATATAATTCATCAGTTGAATTTCTTTGTATGCCGATTTCTTTACAGTTATTGAACATAATCATAAAAGTTGACTTGAACAGAAAAGTCTGAGACCTCTTAAGCTTACAGTTGCTATTAATTTTGTGTCACAGATGATAATTGAAGCTACACATCAGAACTTGTTTATTAGCTTTTTATAAGCCAGTTGCCATTTTGAATGAACCATAGGCTGAATCCTTTCATCTGTTACATTCACATAATGATGATTGCATAAATAAGGGAAAGCAGTGTTTATTCCTGGAACTCCCTGGAGGATGCTCAGAGTGCCCAAAGCTATTCCATATCTGTGACTGTGACAGTGAAGTAAGAACTGCCTCATCTGCAAAAGCAAGCAATATAAAAAAATATTTCTACCCTTCTCCTTACTTGCAATTATAAAAAGAAATTGCCATAGATAAGCTAAAGTAGGGACTTCACATGGTGACTTAAGAAAATGACTTGCGTTGCAATAAATACCTGCCTACATAGTATGTTCTGGTTTAAACTCATTAAACTTTCTAGATTATTTTAGTCCATTTTCTACACAACATTACAAAAAAGGATGTAAAGATTTAGTAGAATAATAAAAGAAAATTGTAATAGATAACCTCAATGCATCAGTAGTAATACAGACAATTGTTACCGTATGCTGTATTCTCCAAGACCCTGCTTTAAACTAGCATTTCCATCTGAGATACATGGACAGTTAACTCCTATACTGCAAAATCCATATCTCTGCATGGCAGTTTGTAGATGTCAGCGCGTGATGAGAACAGAGCACATAATGCTAGGATACCATGTGCTAGTGTAAATAGCTGTAGTTTAGAGTCACAGCTGGTGTCAGTTTACAATGAGACAACCCCATATATCTATCAGATAAATACAGAATCATAGCTCATGTCAAACAGATACAATAGGGGTAATTTAACAATTAAATGTCATTTTTCAGTATTTTCCTCTGCAGCTCTAAAAATTACCCTCTTCTTTTTCATAATAAAGCATGTATAGGTAAAGAAAGGAATTAAGTTGGTTTGTCATTTATTGAGAGCTTATATGATTTTCTGGTCTTTAGGCTAGTCCACTGAGTTCAGCTTGTCAGCTAAGCAGGTGGTATGCAGAAGGCTGTAGTTATGATTTTCACATTTGTGCTTTGGCAGACATAATTGATGCTTGAACTGTACCTAAGATCATCCGTACTTGCCTTTCTTTGGGCACGCCACTTAAAATTTCCCAGTCATTTCCTCACACTAAATGATGTAACTCTCCAGTGTAACAGAAATAGCTTTATTTGTGAAGCAAACTACCATAGAGCAAAATTTTGTGTTCCAAATGTTTTCCCAATACATGCATAAAAATTGTAATTCTAGACCTCGTTTCTCAATTTGTGTTTGATGATTGCATGTGGATGTAGAGTAACCAGTGATAGTTAAAAATACCTCTTACAATTTGCCCGAAATGGCACTTTCTCACAAGAAGTTTTGAGATCCAAAGAAAATGTTAAATCACTTACAGTAGAAATCCTGTATTTAACTGGGATTTATATCTGTCAAAGTGGGAAGGTAAGTCCCAAACTGTCCTATAAGAATTCTTAAGTCATTGATTCCTTATCTTGAAGGAGGGTTGCAAATGTGATGCATCATTTTCTTTCATGCTGGATTTTTCTTTCGGACTTACAGTATAGCTGAAAGATATGTAAAACTCTACTACCCATACAGCTCCCAGGTGAATATTCCTGTGTGGGAGTTTAAATGCATTGTTAATCCTAGCTGAGGTCAAGGGGTGTAAAACTTCATTGAGGTAAGTTATTCCTAAATTATTAGACTAGGCGGTTGGGTTCTGTGGTATCCAGAATGTGCAGAGCAGAGGTATTTTCTCGAAGGCCGTTTGGACACTCGCTTCCACCTGCTGTCAGAGTTCAGTTCCCATTTCTGAGAGAGGCGATACGAGGAGGGGAACATCTGGAGCAGATGGGCACCTGAACTAGTTCTTCGTAGGAAGCGGAATAAGGAACTTTTTGCCTACTTGGAATCAAAAAGTTCTTTCATATGTCTGTAGTGGGCCCCACACTGCTTAGCATCATCCAGTAATTACACCAGAGATGATTTGGCTAGCGACTGTCAAGGTGATGAGGTTCTCAGCTCTGTGTTTTTGGGTTTCATTTTTAATGCCAGAAGTCAGCTGGTAGAACAAAGCCTTAAACTACTTTTTCTCCATTCCTGGGGATCTTTGAAATGGGCACATTTACTGTGCATCCTGCCTCTTGCATCACAAGGAAAATACTAGGGCGTTGTTTGGACTGCCCTTATTTTCATTTTGTCAGCTACATGTGTGCATATCAAAATCAAGATTAGTTAAAGCAGTTTCTGAAAGCAAACATACTTGTCTGGTAGGAAAGATTTATCCAAGCAGTGTGGAATGTCAATTGGAAGTTTTTTCCGTGACTGTGTAGGATACAGATAATAAATCATCCGTACAAAGTTGTTCCCCCCCACCCTGCTTAAGGTAAAGCAATTAACATTTATTATTTTTGCTAATGTTGAGATCTGCACAGTACTGATAATCTAACAGAGGACCATTGAGTTAAGAATTCTTGTTGGATTATTTTTTACACATTCACTATACCTATTCCCAGTTTAAATGAGAGTAATTTAACCCTTTGCTGCTTTGTGTCACAAAAGGAGCATGATGAAAAACAGTCATGCATGTGAGCACTCATCAGTTGAAAATAATATGAAGTTTTTAATACAGAATTTGGTATCTTGCTGATATTCTTACCAAAATAAACTGCTGTTTGCTCTTGCTTGGAAGGCTGGAATTCTTAGCAAGTGAACGAAAACCAGGAAAAATTTGGAAATTGTAAAAAGTCACACTATTCTTTCTGTAATGTTTCCTCATGTTACCAGATCAATTGCAACTAAGATTAGCAAAGATAAAGGCAGATTATTTTAGTTTTGTTCAATCCTCAAAATAAGTACTACTTACTATGAGAGGGCAAAGTGGAATTGGGACCTATGCGGAGAAAAAGTTAGGAGACAAATTGTGGGTGCTAAGGAAGTTCTTTATTTTTCAGTGCACAGATTTTTGTGAAACAGAAGTTGTATTACTAATACTGGAGTTTAAGGTTTACGTTCAAATTCGTATTTTAATTCAGTAGTATTAGATTTGTACACTGGTTTTTTTGGCCTCCAGGAGTTAGAATGCTCTTAGTTTACCACTTGCAGCTAGTTTCAGAGGGTGATGTTAACGATGGTACAGTTTTCTATACGTGAGAGTGAAGGCTGAAAGTGCTCCAAAAGCACCAAGAGTAACATACAGCAATTCAGTAACTTGTGTCATGCATAACATCGTATTTACATTCCTAGTCATTGTGAAAGTGCAAGTGTAGGTTCATTTTTTAAATATTTGTACTCCTCCTGAGTGAGGCCTGTGGTTTTCACTCAGGTAGTCTGACTGATTAGCCAGTCTCCAGAGAAAATAACCTCAATGTTTCCACCTCCAGCTGTATGGATCAGTTATCCTGATTTTTCTTAATCCACTCTGCATACAATAGGAGATCTCTCACTTTAGATCTCTGCCCTTAGGGTACATAAAGTGTAATCTGGTATTGCCATCACATACAAATTGTTTCTCCCTAGATGGGAAAGCAAAGAAACGTATTTTTGTTCTTCATGCTGTCACTAGCTTCCTCAAAAATTCTTTATAATAATCTTGAAACCCAGTTATGTCAGAAAAAAGTCATGTAAATGTTTCATTTGAATGTATTCACGTGTGGATCCACAAAACTTAAAAGAATAGTCTAGAGATCTTGGGATTAAATTGACTAATGAGATTGGTAAATGCTTCAGGATTTTAAAAGCCGTTTTGCTGAACTATGTGCTGTCTTTCGATTCACCTGTTCAGCTCTGGTGAACTGCAATTTAACTTGCATAATGTGACTGAAATTAGAAAACAGGTGAGAGGAGTGTGTAGTTTGCTGGAGTGTGGCTTAGAAAGGCAAAGGTATGAAACACTTGGATTCGCAGGTTTTCTTGGCTGGAGGGGTAGCCCATGTGCTTCTGTAGGTCCATCTCATTTCGGTAACTTTTTTTTCCCATGCGAAGTGATTTGTTTTTTGAGTTTGCTTGTTTCTGTTTGTGCAGCAGTTGTCAGGGAAGAAGGAAAGACTTCTTTCTGACTGTGCAGTGAGACACTTGCTCTACTTGGAGTTAAAAAGGGATTTCAGAATCAAAGTAGAAAAATCTCTGAATTTGTTTCTAGATAGGCAAGCTTCAAAGAGCAGATGTATGAGTATGGAGAAACTCAGTAGCTTTTCCTAAATAACTTGAGGGGGAAAACAGGTACCAACTCAATATGAAGATTTGGTAGAGATAAGCATTTGTTCTTCAATATTAAAAAAAAAAAAAAGAAGACACAAAAACCCCTCTCCTCTTTCCACAGAAATTTCAATAATACATAAACGGAATTTGCTGTAATAGGAAAAGAATTGTTAGGAGAAATTGTTTGGAAGTTGGGCTTGTATATCCTTTCACCTACAAAAGCAGAAAGGACTGTGTAAGTAATTTGACACATGGCATTGCTGCTGAGGCTCTGAATTAAAATGACAAGATTCTTCCAGCATCCTCTCAGTAGCTTCTGTTCAGCCAGTTACGAGCAAACCAAAATTCCCTTTAGATGCTCCATCAAGCTGGTGAGTATGCGGCTCGAGACTTTCACTTCATGGCTGCTTTATTGTATTGACTCAGGCTTGACTGAGTTTCTTTTCTTCCTTCTCTGTCTCTGTCTTTTGCTCCATTTCATTACCCAGCAATATGGTTTCTAGGTCCCTCAAATCTTTTGGCAGCCAATATTGTGTTGCACTTACACCCTTTCAAGCATCTGCTTCCTTCTGATAACACTTTTTTTTTTTTAATGTAAGGCTCAGCATTTTCCCCCTCTTTAACCCCTTTGATATTTGCTCTAGAGTGAAATATTGAGAAGCAGAAAGTTCTGAAGTTTTCCCAAAAATATCTTATAAAAATACTGGCACCAATAGAAGGGTTATTCTACCTGAAACACTGTCTCCTATTGAGACACTATTCATTGTCATCTTCCAGGCACGAGTTCCGCTTGGGCTTCTAATAAAGAATATGCAACTTCTCTCATTCCTCTTCCTCATTGTCCACACTCTTGTGAATGGGTCAACCTGCTACTTTCAACCTTGTAATGAACTTCCAAATGTTGCATTTTGGGTTTAAATGTAGTGTCCAGTGTTTTGCTTGAAAGGCCATTAGGACGGAGGTCTGAAGTCAAGTGGGACAGGATATTAAGGCAGTAAATGAGGTAGCATTCAACTCCCCAGTTAATTTAACTACTAAAAGCACAGACTTGCAAATAAATATGCTGTATGCCTGTCTGAGAACTTTATGTGATTTATAATCTATGATTATTACATGCTTCATGATTTTGTTTTCATAGTCACAGTAATAGATGTTCCTTCTGGAAACCAAGTTTTGGTACTGATCGTGGCAAGACTTATGTGAAAAATTTTCTTCAAAGACTATAAATAATCCTGCTTAAAATACAAATTCTTTCATTGCTACATCCCGCTTTTATCTAAAATTGGGAAAATAGAACCGGTGGTGCATCATTAAAAACTGTGTGGGGAAACATTTAAGGAAGAAAGAATGAAGACATTTGTAGTACATCCCTGAATTCTGCTTATTTCCTGGAATGAAATAATCTTTTTTTAAGTGTACTTCATATAGTTTTTCCATAATGATTTATGCTTTTTGAGATTTTGCTGGTTCCAAGTTATTTTGGAGTGGACAGAGTTGTATGCAGCACCATCAATTTTAACAAACAATTTAGATTCTAGTGTGTTGAAGACAAGTGTCTTTAAACTAACTGCCTGTATATTTTTGCCTTTTAAATCTGGTAAGTACATGACGGAAAGATCTGAGTGAACTTGCAGGCGCAGAATTTCAAATTCCAGTATTTGAGCACATCTGGCAGTGCATAGCTAAAAGCACCTGCTCTGGAGTTTAAGACTTAACGGAGTGCATCTGCACAAGCTTTTTTTCATATGTTGTAACCCAGATGGAAATACTGCATTTATGGACTAGGGCTAGGTATGAAAGTTGGCGTTTTGGTTATCCTGGAGTTATTCGAACAATTTCTTTGTCGTCAGGATAGTTGAAAGAATTTTGGGGTTTTATCTATGTGCTTATTTATAAACACTTTAGTACCTTGCCTTTTTGTTTTGTTCTCTTTTAAACCCTTTGTAACTGTTCTCTTCTTCTCTTTTATGGGCATGTATTCACTCCGATTAGTCTCCTTTGTCATAAGTCAAAAGGGAAGTACCTCTATGGAAACAGTATCTTTTTCTTAGTTCCCTGGGAGCCCCATTCAATATATGCACCTCTGTAGATGGATAAAAGGAGCGTGATGTTCAGATTCTTCTATCTTAATGGAGCAAAAATCAATTTTCCTACCTTCTCTTGAGTTTTGCTAATCTTCTGAAGCTGATGGTTCCACTAAGGGAAGGTAAAAAATTGGCCTCTGAAGGTTATTTCTCTATGATAGTGTGTTATTTACCAAAAGCCTCTATTTTGTTTTTCCTTAATGGACCTCATTCCTGATGAAAAGAGAAGATTTGCAGAAACTAAAAAAGGGATTGGCCAAAAGAAGTGAAATGGATTTTTTTCATATTCTGTAAAGCCATCAAAACACAGACAACAAGAAAGATTGTTCTAGTAGGGCTTCATTGAGCAAATGGATTCACTTCCATGGTGGTGTGAGGACACAGATTCTTCAGAATTATTCCAGGAGAACAAAAACCTAATCCATCAGCAGTCATCATGCCACAGCTGTTACAAGAATCTATCTCCCACTGAATGCTAGCCAACTAATTTTTGAGAAGTGGCATTTTTCAGAGTTTATTGTTTTCTCATCAACATAGCACCAACCACATCAACTATATTCACACAATGATGTTGTTTTTGATGAATTAGCCATGTGCTTTGTATTTATGGATACAGGACTTTCAATTTCTTGAGGAGAAATAAGAACTTTTAGGTAGAATGTAGGAGATTTCTCTCTGGTCCTGTGTGCAAGTATCTGTTAAGCTATGCTGGAATTCAGCAGCACAATGAAGAATCTTTATGGAAACATGTAGTTCTGCAAGCCTTCACAAGATGCTTTTATTAATTGGTGAAGCATTTGGGGGTAAGCACTTCAAGACCAAAATTTTAATACAGTTCTTTTTTTTAACAGTAGGTAGTTACAGTGTACTCTTTCTCAACTCAGTGTACCATATATGATTTTTCAAGATTAGGCAGGTTCATATTACAATTTTCTTTTTATTTTTCCTACTGAAGAAGTATCTGAGTCTCACTTAGGTGTTTCATACTTGAGTTTTAGTCTACAGTAAGCAATGTTAGTCAGTGGTAAAAGACTAGTTTAAAATGAACCAAAACAAAATAAAGTCCACATGGCGCCATTCTTTACTATAACTTGGATGGGGAAATACTATGTTGCTCTTACTCTTTCTGGGGTCAACAGTAGTTTCCCTTTGCAGTAATTTGTCATACAGATATGACCATACAGATGTTGCAGATGCTGATGAGATGTATAGGCTACGAGGAGAAAAACAGTGTCTGTCTGGAAATAAATCTTCTTGCTAGCCTGATGTATGAAGACAATAAATGTGCTTTGCAGTTTGGGGTTCACAGTCATATTTGGCCCTTTTTCCTTATATACTTGCGATGTGTGCAGTGTTGGCCATGATAAATAGAAGGATCTCTGCCTACAGTCTTTCAGAAGAGTTTGTTCCAACTTAGATCTGCCCAGTTCTTTCTCATGGATTTTTACATACATATTTCAGCAGAAAGAGCAGTCACAGTACTCAGATACTCAAAAATGCATCTGCACCACAAGAAACTGCCTGTCAGATTTCCTGCATAAACTATAAAAATAAAAAGTATCTCAGCAATTATTTTTCAGCTGTGAAATATGGTTTTGAAAAGCTGTGGCTGTAATTTTTCTTGCATAGAACTCTTTGTACTCCCTTATTGTTACCATATGTGACGCTTTTTTTTCTAGTTCAGCCACTCTCTGAATAGCCAAACTCTGCACAATTTTTCTTTCTCCAAACTGCTTACTTCTAGACATAACCAGTACATCTTATAATTGCAAAGGAGCTATGAGAGTATTCAGACTGCATGTAGGGCTCCCGGCTAGGAGCCTTGTAATCTGAAGTGATATTTCTCGAAAGAAAGGTTTTGGAGACTGGACCTGGCATTTCTGGTTTATTTTGGAATCTTTAAAACTGTCCCTAGTCTTCCATCTTGTCTCATTATTGATGATTTCCATTGTCTGACTTAAGCTAATATGGACACTAGAGCCACTTCATGAAATTCATAGCTTCAGGTCACATGTCCCTTTTTAATTTGAAATTCAAAGAATCTAAAAAGTATGAAAAAGTGCAAACATTTTCTTTTCTGTAACAAGAACAGCAAAATATGTGTAAGATTCTTGCCAGTTCTGCTTGGCAGCTTACTATTAACATTGGCTTATTGCTTTACATGTGCATGCTGCATATTTCTCTGTATTGAAGGCACTACACTTGACAGGTGGTTTAAAATATAAAGTGGAATAACCTCTGATTACTTTTATGCTCATGAACTGAAATCTCAAGTCTGAGACCTACTAGTCTACACATGGTGTAGCTTTTCTGGCTGGTGGAGGTGTAGTCTGGAGCCTTTATCATGGTGCTGCTCTTCATTCTCCAGGTTTTGTCAGGACCTTGCTTCTGAGTCTTTTCCATGCTTCCAGAGTATGCTTTGAGATCCTTGTTGACTTGATAAAGGCATTTTTGTAGGAGTTTTTGATGAGAGAGGTAGTACGTGGCTTTCAGCCAAATGAGAGATTCCTGCAATTACAGGATGAGGCTATTAAGGACTTAAGAATGTACATTTTTCTTTCTTCTTTTTTTTTCTTTTTTTTTAAGGAAAGTAGTTTTTCCATTGAAATAAAAAGTGTGGTGTCTTGAGGAGGGGTTGTAGTTCAAATCATGAGTGATTAATTTTGCATCAGTGTTTTGAATGAGTCTAGGAGAAACATGATGTTTCTGAAGGCTGAATGAGGTAAAGGCTCTAGAAGTTCAGATGGGACCCATAAGTTTCTGGTCAAGAAGATCAAGCAGCCTAACAGTGCTGTGAATGTTGTTGGGGGTTTTTTTGAATTTTTTTTTTTTTTTTTTTTAAAAACCCTTAATTTATAACTCTAAATCCCTACCTTTGAAAACATTTATACTTTATTTGCAATTGCCAGGTGATGATCCATCTAGCTGAGTTTTATGTCTCAAGTAGTAGGTAATATGAACTGCTTGAGGGAAGAATTCAGGAAATTCTGAAATGGACTTCTCTGAAAGAGGCTTCTAGTGCTTCATTAGTCTTTGTCAGTAATTTTGCTTTTTGTGGTAAAGGGCTTACAGACAGCTGGCTCATCTTTCTTGTAGTCTTGTAGTTCATTGTTTTCACAGTAAAGCTTTATCCAGCCCAAATGATCTGGATTATTTGGTTTTTGTTCAGTAATGTCCTAACTGCTGGCCTGAGAGACTTGTTGCAGGTTGATTTAGTGCATTTTTTTTGCCCCAGGCTTGGAGCAAATGACTTCTGTACCTGGGCTGTTCACTCACATTGCTTTTAACAGCGATCATTTCCAGTCATTGAAAAAAACCCAATAACGTTTCATTAGTAGGAGAAATTTAGCTAGCTGACAAGTTTGTTATACTTACTGCCCACATAAGCTCTAAACCAAAACTTCATTAAAAAGAAATATCATCAGACTTGCTAGGTATACTATATTACATCTAATTAAAGTCAGCCTTGATAAACCTGTAATTAACCAAAGGAGAGAAAAAGCCAGACATGGAGATCCATCATTTTAGCGGTATCACGATGATGACACCTGACAGTTGTGGACTTTTTAAATTCTATTAATCTTGAACTAACATAGGTGATTTGAAAAAACAATGTGTCATCTTTCACCTTACCTAAACTTGGTGGAGATGATCAGCAAACCTGCAGTTTGAGACAGGTTTTCTTTTTTTTTTTTTCCCACGTAGGTATTTTTAAACTCAGTCTGACTGAGTATAATCAGCATGCAGGTTGTACAGCTGCTGTAAAGCTGGATTCCTGCTTTCTTCTGAATCTGCTGTTGTATATGTATTGACACAAGAGATTTCAGGCAGCTGCAAGTAACAATTTAAGAATCGAACTAACTGTAGACTGTTTAGAAATGTGGAATAATTTAGTCACATGATTTAATTAGATAAGAGTTTCTGAATTCTGAAATGCTGCTCTGATAGTCTAAATTAGTATATCTTAAAACTGCCAAATGTGTAATCTAAAAGATGTTTTAAAATGACAGGGATACCTTAAAATGTGATTGTTTTGTTGTTGTTTGGATTTGGTTTGGGGTTTTTTGGACGACTGAGTGCCAAATCACACTCTTATTAAAGTCAGTGTGAAAACTCACTTTTAATTCAGTGCACTACAAAATGAGTCCAGAAAATGCTTGTATGCTGCCAACTTCAGCTATGGCATTGTTACGTCTCACTAGCTTTATCTGTTGGGCCGACACTGGCCGTCAGAAATGTTGAAATAACCTCGACCACTTACTTGTGCCATGAAATAAATTCCAGTAAATTGAAACACAATCTAGCATGGTGTTACTTGGGGCTCTGTTCAGTCTTCTGTATTCGTGGTGCTCTCTCAGAGATGCAGATGTTTCTGTGGCATTTTGTGTATGCAGAGCATTTCAGACACCTATGGTCTGCATTGGGGCAGAGAATTTTTTCTACAATGCTTGATTTCACACCAAATAATCAGGAAAACCAATGAGTCATCAAAGTTTGAGAAATCATTATGCATTTGGAGATGAGAATTCGCCTGCTTGTAATTTATTTATACACAAAACTAGAATTGGAGTAATTTGCAATGTCAAAATTTTTGCTCATTCTTTCCACAGAGGATGTGTTTGCAACAAATACATTTCTTGCATACTTTCAATGAATACAAACCTACCAAAATTATGCACTATTAAAATATGCCAATCCATTTTATTTAAAAATAAAAACCCAAAAAACTTCCTTTAGATAGAGGGTTGTCTGCAGTTTATAAAGAAGAAATGATGTCTGTTTTCTGTTTATTATGTATCTCCTGGTCCACAACTTGGTCTTCTGATGAGTATTCCTTAAATGAAAAAGATCACTAAAGAATGAGTGGACAAGCCAAGAGTAAGAAGATAATCTGTATCTTCCTGTTTTCTTTCCCTTGAAAGGTTCTTTTATCAAATAGTAGTGGTATCTTTTCTTATCTTGACTTTTCACTCGGAATTTTTTTACAAAACAAATATTGCCTTAAAGCTGGCTAAAACGATACTGCGTATCTTTTTGATAGGAACGCTAAAGGTGTCTGATGTATTTGCTTACGTACTCAATTACTAATAATAACCCCTAAAATCCTTAAAATATTTGTTGGGCCAACACTGGCCATCAGAAGTGTTGAAATAACCTCAACTTCTCCAGAGTAACCCATATTTAATAAGATACTGCTTAAGTGGAAAATAACCAATTGCGGGAACATTCAAAATCTGACTAAAAATATCTTTCTTTGAGAAAACTTATATTTACAGTATTCTTGAGGAGTGGAAGCTACTTTTCACAAAACCAGACCTAATTGGCACTCATATTCTGCTTCCTCCCATGTGTTATCTCTGTCCATATTAGGGTAATTAGATAGGTAGGTTGTCCTAAGTAAATGGTTGGGTATTGTTTGGGAAAAAAATCTACTGTACAAATGTCTGCTTTTGAGGATCTTGGAAAAAAGTCTGTGTAATACCGTAAGTAAATATCCAGTAATAGCATACATTTAAAAATGGTAGTGGAAACCTAGAAAGGAAATGCAGAGTCCAGAAGAAACATTTTCAATACCATCTGTAGTATGTTCAGTAAGCAAACAAACAGTTAGTGTACATGTCTGTTGTATAAACCTACTCATCCCCTTCTCTTTCATGATGCATTGTCTTTAGTTTTCCAGAATGTTTTACGGGGATTGTGTTATAGAAGACCATGTATTTGGTACTTGTCAAAAATTACATGCTAATCTGTGGCAGCAGTTATTTAGACAAAAAAGCAGAACGTAGCTGGAACTATATAGCAGGCAGCTCTGGAGACAGTCAAGTTTAAGTCAAAGACAGGCTATAGTTTGAAGTCTCTCTTTCAAAACAAATGAAGATGTCTTTGAGTATTTCATGAGACTTCCAGTGCAATCATGTAATGATTTTCAGTAAGTATTGTCATATATAGGATTTTTCTCAGTGCATCCTGAAGTAGCCTTATGTACTATTTCAGCTCATCTTTCCTCACCCAGCCTATGTCAGTTGTGGAAATTCTGATTCATTCCATTTTTGAAAAGTCTGTTCTCTCTCTTCCCAAGACTAAAAAGAAGTACTTGAGGAAAGAAGTAAATTACCGTATTTTGCTGTTAAATATTTGGTATTTTTATAATGAAAGAATACTATTCATTTCCACAGTAATGACTTATCTTCAGATATTTTTTTTTTCCTCCTGTAGGGTAGTATGTGTCAAGCAAATTTCTCTTTCTTCTCCTATTCTATAAAGCAAATCCCAGCAGACTTTCCCAGACTTCAGACCAAATAGTCCTGATACAAATGGAATCATGAGGGAAATTGCTATTATTTTCAGTTGTGAGCAGGTGCTTCTCTTCAGCCTTCTGGGAATTTCTGATTCATCTTTGCTTAGACTCTTCAAGATGCTACACATAGTCCTTTAATTCAAGTGCAGTAGATATGTAGCATGGATAAACAGTAGGCAAAAATTTAGCAGTAGTTAAAATGCCTATCATGTAAGGGAAAACAAATAGGTTTGGGTTTTTTTTCTATGATAAAGAAACATACACTGTTTGTGCTTAGATGCAAAATATGCGCACTGCTACAGCTGCAAGAGCTGTTGGCTGGTCCCTCTAAGCCAACAGTTTGACTTTGTAATGAATTTTCTTTCTCCAAGTACTTTTATAATTCTTTTCTGTATTCATTCATCAAAAGAATTAAATCTTTTTGGACTAAGCTTGCAGCAGACCAAACAGTTAAATTTAGCCATTGGCTCACACAGCCCTCTGGAGAAATTTACATACTTAGCATGACCTTGCTGTGGAGTGTTTTAACTGGTAGTATATGTAGTTTGCTTTCTGGAATGCACCTGCGACAGACTGTGTGTAAGTATTACTAGATAAATATCCTGTAGTGCAGTGCTAGATAAATATGTGAAAGCTACTAATTTGCAGACTTGCCTTGATTTTTGGGGTGTACAGTACCATATTTAGAAATTTGCCAAATAAATATGAGAAAAATAGTAAGTGCTGAATGTGTGCTGCATGTGGAGGATCAAGAGGCACTGAGGAAGCACAGTAGTAAAAGCTGTCCTGTTAATGCACTGGGAAGTGTTGCTTTCTTTATTGGATACCAGGGAAGAACTGTTCAAAGATAACATTTGAAAGATATTGTAGGTCATCCCACCAGTCACAAACTTTCTGAGGCCATCAGTGCATGAAAAAGGTAGTGGTCATGCAGATAAGCAAGATGCTGGTGACCCGCTTTACACTCTCAACTTGTCATCTGCTGCTGATGTGACAGGGAACCACAGTAAGAGCTGCAGTGAAGGAGAGGTAAGGGGTTTTATTCCTCTAGGGCTGCCCAGACACAGTAACTTGTTATTGGATCTGACAAGTAGGTTAGTGCCCAGTCTTCTTAGAAAGCCAATAATGTGCCATAAATCATGAGTTTCACAATATGTACATTCAACTGACATCCTCTTTCGTACTATGTCTGGAGTTTTTGGCAGAGTCCATGATCTAGGCTGGGAGAGGACAGATAGCTAAGGAACTCAATAGAATGGTATGGCATCACTTTTTCATAGTGTTTGTTACTTTCTTGGTAGCTGATTGAACTGGCACATTCACATGACTGTGGTACCTATTAGTGATAGTGCAGAAGGTAGGAATACGCACTCCCAGAAGAAACCCTGCAGACCTGATTTAGGCTAAACTTACACTTCGAGTTTTGCTTACAAACTCAAGTAGTGCTCAGAAAGGGGACAAAAAGCAACAAAGATAAACTGGATCAACATAAACCCAGCAAATATGTTATGTGCTGTCTTCTCAGCAACAGTGATTCAAATAAAGCAGTGGGAGCAATCAGTCCCAAGGGGCAGTATGCCTAGGGAAAGCAGTCTTGAGAGAGTGCCGGTGAAGCTCCAGGGGGAATGTCTGGCTGCAGTGCCAGCATTTAAGAGAAAACTTCTCTGCAGCAGATGTAAATTAGTGTCCTCTTCCCGTGGGGCAAAGACCCGAGAGCTCGCAATTTCGGCCTAAAATAGGAATTTAATGGCAGAACCAACTTCTCTGCCTGCTCTTATTCCACTGACAGTGAAAGGTGACTTGACTGTTCATTTGTCAGAAGACATAGCAATTAAACATCAAATTTAAAATTAATCCAACTTTCTCTAGCCTTCTTCTCTCTCCTGTGATCACCTAAACATGCGTTTGATACAGAACCAGTTACTGAGTCACAACAGCGTACATCCGTGTTAAATTCTTTCTAGAATTTGCATCCATATAACAGGAATCAACCTCTGGACTCTGGAAAAAAGTAACCTGTACAGTATCAGCAAGGATAATTCCATGTTTCCCAAGGTGAAAAAAAGAAAGCAGAATAAGGCACAGGACTTCCTGACCAAAGTATAGATGGAAATCTTTAGTACCTCAGTGAACTACATGAGCTGAAGTTTCTTATTAACGATCATTATTTACTGTGAATTTAAATACAGATTATGAGATTTTAAATGTTTGCTCTTTTCATCTTGCAACCTGTGATAAAATCATTCAGTAAATAGGTTACTTGTTCTGTTTTCTCAGTTATTTAAAGAAAAATACACAAGCCAGATGCATTATTTCATATATTTGGTTATGTTGTGCCACGTGATTTGCCAAACTAACAATTCCTTCATTGCCTGTTGAACCTGTCTTTTGTTAAACACCAGCTGTTGCCTGGCTACTTCCCACCATGCTGTTTTTATTAATTCTGTCTTAGGTCTGCTGCTTTTCTTGTTTCTTTTCTGTGCCTTCATTCTCAAAATATCTTTAAAGTATTGCATTTAACTGCTGACATAAAGTTACTCATCTTCTAAAGCCCGCAGTATTCCCCAAGTCTGTATATTTTTCCTCATCTTCAGTGTTCCTCTGATTTAACTGTTCCATTTTGTTTTGACTTTTGATTATACCAGGGTCCGATTGGTATGGATGGAAAGCTGGTAGGTGATTTGTTCAAAACCAGTGTAATTTAGGTCTTGCACATATTCCCTCTTTGCTTTTTTAATTGCTCATGCTGAAATTAATCACATATCGGCTTCCTTCAGCATAACCTATTTCAACCTCAGTAGCATAGATATGAACGGAGTGCTGAAAAGCCGCTTCAGTCTTTTGTGTCTGTCCAAGGAAAAGGAGGTCAGCCGTGCTACTCCTGTTTCTGTATCATTTTCTGCCTGGGTTAGATTGGAAGACAGATGTTCCTACTTGGGTGCTCTGACCAAGAGAATGCTTCACTAAGATAGTTTGGTGATGCCTTTCAAACAGCAGGATATTCTTTCTGGCCTCATATCTGTGGCTCTTGCTGGTTTCCTTTTTCCACAGGTTCTTCGTTTTTGTGTTTTAATTTCTCTGCCTGCATTTTGTTGGCTGATTGGATCTGAGCAGTCCCATGTCTCATTTTAAATGCATTTGTATGCTATCCCAGATATTCTTTAGGGAGGTGCTACTTGAATTAGCTTAGAAATAACCTTCAATTTCATACAATGCATTTGTAAATATATTTGTATTTATGTATATATTTGCCTATCCATATGACCCTGGAAGTTTATGTTCCCAGCTCTTTAAAGATTAAAATCATGCAAAAGCTGTGAAAATCCTGTTTCTGCACTTTCTCATGCTATTGTTTTTGCTCTCTCTCTCTTTCTTCTCTTCCAGGACAGCCCTTTTCTTTGATACCCTGAATACATCTTTTCTTTTCTGTCCTTTCTTTTCCTACAAGCTTGTTTCCTCTGCAAGTTCAATTGCTAACTTACAGTGTCAACTTCCTTTTTCTTCACTTAAGGCTCTTTCCTGTGCTCCTTGATGTCTCTTTCTACTGTTAAGTAACTTTTCTGCAGTGTTTGCAGCCTCCGATCAATAGGCTTTTTCTTTAACCTCCTCTTTTAGCAGGTTGATAGCTTGCCTATTGGCTTCAGCTAGTTCTGGTTACACCATATGTCTTTTTCTTTTAGCATCATTTACATATTAGCAGCTAATATTAGGTTAAATTGCTAAGAAGGGATTAACTATCAACTGTAGAAGACCTTCCATCATAGTAATTAGAATAAGCTGCCAAACTTAACCCCTTTCTTTCCTGCAAAATAGTGTATTAAGTCAGTAGATAGCAATGTAGAAGGCAAAAATGTTTGGAAGATTTTGCTGAAACCATGATATGTTATACAGCTATACCCACTGTAGTAATGCACATTAAAAAAAAATAAAATAAAAAGCAGCAGTCAGTAGTGAATAGTCAAGTACATGAGCAATGATCCTGAGGTTCGAAGTGGCAGCCACTAAAATACACCTGATCGGTTATTGGTGTTGGGACTGATCTGTAAGTGTGTGTGAAGAAAGGCACTCAGTTGGTAGCTACAATCAATGAATCAATGTTAGAGTTAGTAACACATTTGAATAAAGAGGTTTTTATTAGAAAAAAATCAGAGTAATGCTGACTTTTCAGTCCTGAAGAATGTTTTCACCCTGTTTGTAATCTAAAATTCGGATAAATACTCCCAGCTAAAACATTTTAATCCATGGGTAACATGCATTGGGAACAATTTACACAGCCGTGAGCCAGAGTGATTTCAGCAATCTGGAGCCCTTTTGGGAACACGAGCATATTAATTGAGATTGAGCTCGCTCACATGAGTTGTAATATTAGATTGTATTCATGTTAGAGGGTTTTTTGATGAACACAAAAGTAACTCACAGAGCTTTATTCCTGACCCTTTCACAATATACAAAAATGAGAGATGGCAAAATGAACAACCCTTTTTTCTCCCACACTTCGAATTGTTGTTGTGTGACAATGACCCTTTACAATCAAAAAGGTCAGTATTGAAATGCCTCCTTCCACCTGTACCTTTGTAAGCAGAGCTGATGAGTTCCATCATATAGTGCTTGCTACGTCCTCTGGTTAGTGTCACTTACTTGATCATTAGTGAGAAGGGAAAATTATACTGTATCTGCAGTAGCTAGTGTCTATAAAAAAAGATACAAAAATATTGAATGATTTGGAACAACTTAAAAAAACCCAGAAAATAATTACTTTCACTAATGCAAAGTTCCTTTCATGTTCCAGGAGCTCATAGCTAACAGGATGAAAAAGTCCTGCTAAGAGTACTTTTGTATTCAGCATCTGTATTTACAGTTAAAAGCAGGATAATTGCAATACTGACAGCATATATAAACTAAGAGTAATGCAGCTATTACATTCCCCATATTACATTCCCCAAAGTGTCAGTTTTCAAAACTTTTGTTTAAAAATATATATTTTTTTAATTTGCTTTCTACTACTTTAAATCAACATTTTTTTGAAACATTTTGGTAATTTCAGATTTTCGTTTAAGTTTTTTTTTGCTATATATATCTTGGATACAGTCTTTAATGATGTGGTCAAAATGTATTGCAACTTTAAATATACTCGTGAGACAAACGTGAGCTTGTATATAAGAGTTTGCGTGCATAAGTCTCAGTTTAGTTAATTTATACAAATTCATTGTACAGGCTGCCCAATACTGCATCACTAAGCAATTCCTGATGATTTTAGGATCAGATATAGCATATAATATATGAAAACCTGCTGTGATGGGAAGATTGAGGTGAAGGCTGAGTCGCAATTGTTTCCATTAACCCAGTGTGATGTGTAACTTCACAGAACTGACCAATTCAGAAAATTGTACTTCACATTAGAACTGGCAAACCTCAGCCAGTATTTTTTTTTTTTGCCTGAAAACCTCTGTAGTGCAGTGTTGTTGTAAGGAACTAATACAAAACCGCAGCATCTACAAGGAATGCTTTAGGCTGCCTTCAGTGTAAGGATTCAATAGCCACAGGAATTCTGTATTTTATCATGATTATCGTGATTCCTCTGTAATTTTGTTTCTAATATTTCTTATGTTTAGATTTTTTTCTTGTATTTAGATTTTTAAAAGAATCTTTAAAAACTTGCATGTGAATTAAAATATGGTTTTCTGGGTTTTAATTTAGCACAAAAAAGTCTTATTAGTTACTAAAAAAAGCATTTTTCTTCAGCTGCTTTTCTTGTAGATAATAGTTTCCAGTTGAAATGCTCCCTCCCCACCTTTAAATCACACAGAATCACAGAATGGTTGAAGTTGGAAGAGACCTCTGAAGGTCATCTGGCTCAAGCAGAGCCATCAAGAGCAGGTTGCCCAGGATCATGTCCAGAAGACTTTTGAATATCTCCAAGGATGGAGATTGCACATTCTCCCTGAGCATCCTATGCCAGTGCTTGGTTACCCTCACAGTAAAATAGTGTTCCCTGATGTTCAGATGGAAAAGTTTCAACTCTGTGTAGCAGTACCTTCTAGCTAAAGTGAAGAGGTTTTATAAGACTTATAAGAAGTCTCCAGGATCAGTTTCTTTTAGCAAACGGGAATGTAGTTTCAATTCAACTGAAATATTACTGAAATGTCATAAAACACTAGAAGCTAAGCTAGCTCTAGAAGTTGAAGAAATTCTCTCTTTATAGGGAGAAATACATAAGTATTTGTCTGTCCTATAAGATGAGCTGATTGTCTGGGCAATTGTAGTTCATAGTCACAACTACTATACTGTTTTGTAATATATCTCTGCTTCATGCAAATAATTTGTAATGAGTGGACTAGAATAACTGGTGACTTGCACTGGCTTTCCTAGGCTAGGGGCCTTAGTGGTAGGAAGTCTGCTCTGTGAGGGCTTGCAGCAACTAGAGATACATACACCACCTCAGTGTGCGAAGGGTGCCTCTCCGTTTGGCCAGGGGTGGTCCAAAGGTGTTGATGATAAATAAGGGAGAGGAAATGTATCAGTTACCTCTTGGGCTGACTGACAAGTGTTCATCTACTGCTGACTTACTGGTTTAAATATCGGTTATACTTGCTTAAAACTGCGGTGCTTGCGGTAGTGGCAAAAAGCCTTTTGATTGCCCAGCAGTGCGTTCCTACAGTTTTTAGACTTTGTTCATTCAATAGGCAGTAATTAGCACCTCCTTGAAACATGGGGGTGAGCCATAATAGAGAAAAAGTGCACAATACTTACTTCTGAATCAGCTCAACATCTGTGCATTCTTTCTCACTCAAGAATGACTGAATTAGGTCTTTCTTTCATATCTAAATTGTATTGTTCTGACTATCTAAATTATAAAGTTTCTCAAAGGCATGTTCCATGATGGGTTATTGTAATTTATTTCTGGAATCAGTTAATTGCAAGAAAGCTCATCAGTTTGAATTAAAACATTCAAATTTACTATAGACTTAAGAGTCCAGAATCTGACTTCAGTACAGTTACTGGATTTTTTTGTTACCTCCTTATTAGAGAGTACTGTAACTATTTGCTACTATTTAAGGACTTAATCCTTGTCATAACTTTCCGTAACCTTATCTTTTTCTTCTTTTTCAGGGTCAGCCTGGTCCTCAAGTAAGTGCCATCTTATTTTTCTACATAAATTAAGGCTAATTACAGGTCACACCAAACTCAGGTTATCTACAAAGTATTTTGATGTGTTTTTTAATCCTACTGTAATGAGCTAGAAACTGGTAACCGTTGCATAGTTCAGAAAGGCCAATATTTGCCAAGAGAGAAAGATGGGCCCCCTCATATGGTTGTCTGAGTTCTCTCAGCTGTTTGACCAGATGGTGGGGGTAACAACATAATACTGAATAAAGCAAATCCCCTAACTATGGCTTGAAACTTTGCCACCTAACTTTAAAGCAAGATGAAATAACTTAGCAAGTGTGTAGCAAATGTAATACTTCAACTGCTTATTAATCGCATGTTAATAATGTTTCTATAATCCAGGCAGCCCTCAGTTATTTTAAATATTGCACTGCTAGCTATTTTGATTAATTATACACACTGCTTTGAATTAGTTCTGCTTTATTTAAGAATAGTAGAACTTTGTCTTGTGGTCTGTAATTGAAGATGTGGAAACCTAGGGATCTCACTTCACTTCTAAGGTAGAAATTGACCAGCAGAAAGGAAACATTAGGTATAGCAAAAATGAAATGTAAAGTATTTGAGTTAGAGTGGTATAGAAATGTGGAAGAGCAAGGAAATAGAGGGGGAAAAATCCAATACTAAAGCCAAACTTAGTGAAATCCGTTGAAAACCTCTACCTTTTTGCCTACTGAAGATACATTATGGGAAGTAAACTCTGGTCTGTGGACCATCTTATTAGCGCAAGTGAATTGCCTGAACCAGGATTTCTGTGAGGGCCTTTTATATTTCAGAATCATAATTGAAAGTCAAAGCTTTACAGCCAGGTAATTTGTTGAAGTTAGGCTTTCCTTTACTGGAAGCAAGCGTTTTCCTCAGATTTTTTTTGTTTCTAACCATCGTTTTCTCTCGAAATACAGTTTGTGTTACAAGCCCTCATCCCACTCAGTTTGAATGCCTAATATCCTTGAGGTGCCAGGCTCCATTTAATAGTATTATATAAGTAGTCTGTATGATATGGGAAATGACCACCTCCCACAGCACTTATATTTCACAGTAGGCTCTTGATTTGTGGCCTACACAGAGAGGTACCTTCAGCCTCTGTGTTGCTAGGGGTCAATGAAGAGAGAGATTGTAATTCTGTGTGGCACTCCTCCTCTGAACAAGCTCTGTTGAGGACCTGAGGCTGTGACTCGAACCTGTGGGTTGCCCTCTAGTTGATGTTGACTTGTGCTGCCACCCATGTGTTTTCCCTCTGGGTTTGGACCCCCACCTCCCATATTTCAGTTGCTTGGAGAGCGTCTCTTGCTTGATGCTTGTAAGCAGCTTCTCAGTCTTTGCAGCTCATATCTCTACATGAAATGCCCTGAGGTAGCTGTAGGCAAAAAAACACAATGGAGATGGCAGCATTCAGTGTGTTTCAAGGGCAGAAAGGCAGAGAGATCTTGTCACAATTATAAGAGAAGTGGGTGCAAACCATAGGAAAAACCCTCTAAAAATACCTCCCCCCCAACTGTATCAATTTCTCTGTGCTTTGAATGATTATACAAAAAACAGGTACAAGGTACGAGGCCCAACAAGATTTAGGATGAGAATTCTTACATCCTAACTTCAGTAGTTCCAGTGGAAATGCTCATCTCTGTGCCATTGCCATTATTCTGAGTAACACTCTTCCGTTCTTAATGTTGCCTTTTCCGCTGTTTCAGCTGATATGGTCGTATTATAGCAGGAGGATGTGTACGTACTTTGTCATTTTAACTGGCTCATGGAGTCCAGGGATAATTCTTGTAAGGGCACTGGTGATGAAGTTTTAACGGCATGAGACAGAGCAGGATTGAGCTCTAGATCAAGAGGCCTAAACCCAGAAGCTTGTGTGTGGGTGTTGACATGTGAAGTGTGTAAACACTCTTTGTAGCCAGTGAAGGTTGAGTAAACATTCAGTGTACCTAGAGACCTCGTCAGCTCATTGTAAACTCCTAGGGCTCAGTGACATTCCCTGCATACAGGCATTTGTTCCTATGTGAGATGATCCAGGGTCTCCAGCCTAGCCGCTGACTGTTGAATGTACAAGGGCTGGAGTCTGTGCTGGACCATTGTTGTATCTGTCAGTCATGGGCAGCTGTCTTGGATACCCAGGGAACCTCTCACGTGACACTAGTTGCATGCATTCATGCCTCTTAATTATAGATCACTAGGGATGAGCCTAGGCTTGGAATGCCAAGGCCAGGGGTGAGATTGACAGCCCAGCTCAAGTGTGTCTACACCAATGCACGTAGCATGGGCAATAAACAGGAGGAGCTGGA